>Ga0209200_1000388_pt1 | contig 50186 bp, 34 predicted proteins | sample AD_UKC033_MetaG_FD_184406 | JGI IMG/M metagenome (GOLD analysis project Ga0209200, IMG submission 184406) | Active sludge microbial communities of municipal wastewater-treating anaerobic digesters from USA - AD_UKC033_MetaG (SPAdes) (version 2) | ecosystem: Engineered > Bioreactor > Anaerobic >... | reverse complement strand
CAACGGCGTACGCCGCATCGGCGGGCAGGGCGGCGACCCGGTGGTCGAGTTGCAGACGAACTTCGGCGGCGGCAAAACCCACAGCATGCTGGCGCTTTACCATCTTTTCTCCGGCACACCCTCGACCGAACTTCCCGGCACCGAGCAAGTCCTGAAGGAAGCCGGATGCGAAGTGGCATCGAAGGTTCATCGCGCCATCGTGGTCGGCACCAAGGTGTCGCCCGGCAACCCGAGCACCAAGGACGACGGGACGGTCGTCCGCACGATCTGGGGCGAGATCGCTTGGCAACTGGGCGGCAAGACCGGTTACGAGATGATCCGCGCCGACGACGAGAAGGCCACCAACCCCGGCGACAAGATGAAGGAGCTGTTCAACAAGTTCTCGCCCTGCCTTGTTCTGATCGACGAGTGGGTAGCCTACGCGCGACAGCTTCACGAAGGCAGCCTGCTTCCCGCCGGCACCTTCGATACCCAGTTCACCTTCGCGCAGGCGCTGAGCGAGGCGGCCAAGGCGGCCAAGAACACCTTGCTAGTGGTCAGCATTCCAGCATCCGATAACGAGATCGGCGGCGAATGGGGCCAGCGTGCCTTGTCCCGACTCAAAAATGCCATCGGCCGCGTGGAATCGAGCTGGCGTCCGGCCAGCCCGGACGAGGGGTTCGAGATCGTGCGCCGTCGGCTCTTCGAACCACTGCACGAGAAGCAGGCCTTCGTGGCGCGCGACGCCGTAGCGCGAGCCTTTGTGGAGATGTACGGAACGCAGCACAGTGAATTCCCATCCGAGTGTCGAGAGGCCGAATACGAACGTCGCATCAAGCTGGCCTACCCGATCCACCCGGAACTCTTCGACCGGCTCTACAACGACTGGTCCACGCTCGACAAATTTCAACGCACGCGCGGCGTGTTGCGCCTGATGGCGGCGGTGATCCATTCCCTATGGGAAAGACAGGACGGCAACCTGCTGATCATGCCCGCCACCATCCCCATCGACGACTCCGCGGTGCAGTTCGAGTTGACCCGCTACCTCGACGACCAGTGGACCCCTGTCATCGCCAAGGATGTGGACGGGGAGCATTCCCTGCCGCTCAGGCTCGACCGGGACGCGCCGAACTTGGGCCGCTACTCCGCTTGCCGCCGCGTGGCGCGCACCATCTATGTCGGTTCGGCCCCGACCCAACGGGCCGCCAACCGGGGTATCGACGACCGCCAGGTGAAGTTGGGTTGCGTTCAACCCGGCGAAACCGTGGCCACCTTCGGCGACGCCATCCGCCGACTTACGGATCGGGCGACCTATTTGTATGTGGACGGCAGCCGCTATTGGTACTCGACCCAGCCCACGGTCACGCGTCTTGCGGAGGACCGTGCGAACCAGCTCCACGAACACGATGTCATGGACGAGATCGTACGCCGGCTGAGGGACGAGGCGCGCAGCCGTGGCGATTTTCACCGCGTGCATGCCTGTCTGAGCAGCAGCGACATCCCGGACGAGCACGAGGCGCGGCTGGTGGTTCTCGGTCCGGAGCATCCGCACAGCAAGGGCCAAGCGGACAGTGCCGCGCGGAAAGAGGCGCAGGCTATCCTGGACAGTCGCGGCAGCAGCCCCCGCTCGTACAAAAACACCCTGGTGTTTTTGGCCGGAGACGCAAGTCGACTCAAGGACTTACAGACTGCGATTCGCCAGTTTCTTGCTTGGAAGTCCATTTGGGATGAGCGGGAGCAGCTCAACCTCGATCCGTTCCAATCCAAACAGGCCGACACGAAACGCAAGAACGCCGACGACACGGTGAACGTCCGCATTCCCGAGGCATATCAGTGGCTGCTCGTCCCGAACCAGCCAGACCCCAAGGGATCGCCTGAGTGGACGGAAACTCGCTTGCAAGGGTCAGATTCGCTGGCGCTTCGCGCTTCCAAAAAGCTCAAGAGTGAGGAGATGCTCCTCGTCCAGATGGGTGGAGTTCGGCTGCGCCTTGAACTGGATCGGGTACCCCTCTGGCGCGGGAATGACGTGCTGGTGAAGCAGCTTGTCGAAGACTTCGCGACGTATCTGTACCTTCCCCGTCTTCGCGACTCGGACGTGCTGATCGCCGCCATCCGGGAAGGGATTACGCTCCTGACCTGGCAGTCTGAAACGTTCGCCTACGCACAGTCCAAGGACGCCGACGGCCGCTATTTAGGTCTCGTGGGCGGCGGCTCTGCCGCTGTTCAGAGCGAGGGCGGCTCGATTGTAGTGAAGCCCGACGTGGCAGCCGAACAGCAGCGCCGGGATGCTGAAGCGGCGAAAGCAAAGGCCGGAAACGGTTCGGCGACGGTCGCGGAAAGCGAACGGACCGGGGAACAGGGTCAAGCGGCCGGGGCGGAAACAACGCGTGGAGCGGACACAGACACACCGCCACCACCCGCCCCCACGTATCGGCGTTTCCATGGATCGGTGCAACTCGATTCACTCCGGGTCGGGCGGGACGCCAGCCGAATTGCCGACGAGGTCATCCAACACCTGTCGAAATATATCGGGGCCAACGTCGAGGTGACCCTGGAAATCCGGGCAGAAATGCCGGACGGGGCCACCGAGAAGACTATCCGCGATGTCACCGAAAACTGCCGCACCTTGCGCTTCGACTCTTTTGGATTCGAAGAGGAGTAACGGCAAAGCGAATCGGTTATGGAAACACAGATGATTGATTTAATGGGAGTTTCGGAGAAAGTGCTTCGGTCGGAATGCGTCGTGGCTGTTCAGCCTCGCAAACGTTTTATGCGTTCCTTCCATGAGAAGGTGAGCAAGTCGCCGACGAAGATTGGGGATTATAGGTCATCATGAGCGCACCCTCGGCAGAGCATATGAGAACCGCCATCATCCAGGCCCTACGCAAGCAGGGATACAGGGTGAAGAATGGCGTTATCCTCATGCCCGAGGACCCATCTAAGGATGACTTTCGTGCACTGAACACATTGGCAACGCAAAAGAAACTGGAGAAATCAGGCCCCGGAGTTAAACCATACGAAGATCGGCTCATTCAGTACATTGCGAATGGCCATGAGGTCGTTCCTCGGAGCATCTCTCCAAAGATCGTTCCTGTAGAACCCGAATCTGAGCACGAGCTCTTGTTTCGCTACGCATGTCTGCATTGGAGTATCCCTGTCTCTGCAGGGTATGGAAGACGCTTGCGGTTCCTGGTCATTGACGAGAGCAATGGGAGGCTAATAGGCCTATTCGGTCTGGGCGATCCGGTTTATTCCATGCAGGCGCGTGACCGGTGGATCGGCTGGGACAAAGAGTGGAAAGCCAAGAATCTTTATCACATGATGGACGCCTATGTGCTTGGGGCCGTGCCGCCATATTCATTTTTGCTCGGCGGGAAACTGATAGCAATGCTCGTGTGCAGCAATGAAGTCCGGAATGCATTTCGTAAGAAGTATAACGGACAGGAATCGCTGATTAGAAAGGAAACGCGTCCACCCTATCTTGTCCTCGTTACGACAACTTCGGCACTGGGTCGATCCTCCATTTACAACAGAGTTAGCGTCAATGGCCAGAAGTATTGGACAAGTCTTGGCTTCACTCAAGGGTCTGGCGAGTTCCATTTTTCAAACGGAGTGTATGACGATATTCGGGCGTACGTAGAAGAACACTGCGAACCCACGGCAAAGCACGCAGCATGGGGAAGTGGGTTCCGAAACAAGCGGGAAGTTATTAGGAAGTGCCTCTCTAAGATTGGCCTGTCTGCAGACCTGATTTATCACGGCATACGACGCGAGATTTTTGCGGCACCACTTGGACGACAGGCGATACCCTTTTTGAGGGGAGAAGTCAGCCGGCCATGCTTCTATGATTGGTCCGCTTCCGACCTTGCGGAGTTGTTTGCAGAACGATGGCTCTATGGTCGGGCAGAGCGGATGCCAGGATATCGTGAGTATGATCGAGAACAATATCGGATCTGGCCACCCAAGAGAACCATAATGAAAGGGCGTGGGTAAGCGTATGGAAGCATTTGCAGACCTCCCCGACGCGCTTGTTCGTGACCTCTTGGCCAAAGCTACACCGGTCGCGGAGGGCGTTGCTCAGAATCTGCAGGCGCTGCGGGATTCACACGCACTTCTGTACACAGAGGCACGCAACCATCATTTGATTTGTCGGAAGGCCGATCTCGATGTCCCGAGAGAGCCTTCGGTGGTAGGAGTAGATGGGTCGTATCAAGTCCATCGTCTCACGGCCTTGGACCTTTGCGCGGCAGCGGCTGTTGCGGTGGAAGGTACGTCAAAGGAGGCTACCAGACATTGGCCAGAACCGTATCACGACATGTGGGTCGATGGTCTGCCCCATCGTATCGACACGGTCAGCGTACTCCGCGGAATGATGGTTTCGATGGAGATGACGCTCGCAGCGGATGCTCCACATGATCTTGTGTTGCTCGATGGCTCGTTTTCATCCTTGATAATTTATTTAAATCAGGCTCTTACCAAACTCAATGACTGCGCAAAGACTTTGGCGGACGACTTTCTTGCCCGTTGGCGCGATGGAATACTTGATCAATTGAAAGGGCTTCTGAGAAGCGACAGAACCGTTGCGATGCCGAAGTTCACATCACGCAACGAATTCCTTCGTGGGAACATGCTGAACCCGCCTGTGATCGTGGATGGAAAGACGCTTGCGACGATGATCTTGAATCCAGGCGAATACACCCGGCCTCTGCCCCTTCACGACAACGCTGATCCTGCGAGCCAACAGGTTGACCATTTGCCCGAGAAATACTGTCCAAAGAGAGACATGGATGAGTTACGGACGGCCTTGAACGGCCTATCTGTTATTTACTTCCGACCCTATGGATGGCTACCAGCTTTGAGAATGGAGTTACCCTCCTCAATTGCCTCCAGCAATACAAGGCTTTCAATAGTTCTTGAAGGCGTCACAAGGCAGTTTTTTAGTCCTGCCGTGATAGAGCCATATCCTCTGTTTCTGGCGGACAGAATGGTTAAGAGTCTTGGCTCTGGAGTGGCTGTCATAGAGCAAGCTGTTGCACAACATGTGGCGGGAAATTCGCCCGATATCGAGAATACACTTCTATTTTTGCAGAACTATCGAACAGAAGGTGGCCGAGGAGGTGTTTAATGCCCAATAACCGCAACAAGGACGTGGCTGTTGTTGGCAGCCCGTCGACCAATACCGAGCTTACTCTGGACCTACTTCAGGAGGCCACAGAGGAACGATTGGTGGGCGCTCTTTCGGCCTTCCAAGCAACGCAGAACGGTCAGGCAATTGTATCAGTAGGTCAAATCGTTGGTATCGAGCTGAAGAACCGTTGGCATGAGGATTCCGTGTTCCGGAACCTTGTGAAACGGACAGGTGAGATTCCGCCTATCACAAACCGACAGGACACGCGAACGGCAGACCTCGTTGTTGGTGCCACATTCAAGAGAACAACGGATGGGTTTCAGCCAGAAGTGTTGGGAATGGTTCCGGCAACAGGGACCAGAGTCTCGAGAATCGATCAGGCTCTACTTGATCAGCTATTGCAGGCATATAGATCTGAGATTTTTTACCTCGGTCAAGCCTACGCCAATGAAATTCTTTATCCCATGTGGTTCAAACACTTCGGGAGCAGCGACCAGGGTCTCGGCGGCGCGGGAGAGGCCTATCATATTGGTGTATTTGGCAAGACGGGTTCCGGTAAATCCGGCTTGGCAAAAATGATGCTTTGTGCCTACTCCAGGCACCCCAATCTCGGAATCCTCGTTATTGATCCGCAGGGTGAATTCACATTGGAGCTTTCAGGTTCGCGCGTGGGTAACCAGGGGTTGGCTCTGGACCAGATTGTCAGGCAGCAGGGGCGATCAATTAATGTTTATAGAATCGCAGATATTCAATTGGATGATTGGAACACCTTTGAGGAAATGCTTATCTCTCTTGGCTTCTGTGAGGAGCTAACCATCACACATAACAACAACGCGGTGCGCGCAGCGGAAGTGGTGCGAAATGCTCTGGAGCGTGCAACGCAGGGAGGACGGCAACAATTCCCACTTGCCAACGCTGGAAGTCGCGATGCGCTTACCGCCGCACTGAATGCCGTCATAGACCAACAAAGCATTCAGTACATTTTCCCAAGCAAGGACCCGCGGGTGCGCCTGCAAAACCGAGTGCAGGACATCCTGACCAATCGGTTGGATGAAGTTCTAAATAACAAATGGATTCCTCTCTGCAGCCTTTTCGCTGCAGGGCCAGGGAGGCGGCGATTGTATGGGATCGTATCGGACTTGATGGGAACCGCAAACGTAGCAGGGTCACGTCCAGTGGTTGTTATCGACTTATCTGCGCGAGGCAATCAGAATCGTTTCTGGACCGAAGAGCTGGAGCGCCGTCTGCTGAGCAAATTGCTGAATGTTCTGATTGCCCAATCGACATCCAGCTTGTCTACAAGGCAAAGTGCAAACGTCCTTGTTCTTCTTGATGAGGCGCATAGGCATGCCCCCAGCGGTCGATTGGAACAGGATACTGAGGCCGAGCGGCTCCGGGTGTTGCTGCGTCGCGCAGTAAGGGAGACCAGGAAATACGGTTTAGGATGGTTTTTTATTAGCCAAACGCTCGGAGGTCTTGATCCTGAGATTCTGCAGCAACTTCGAATACTGGCATTTGGATTTGGGCTCGCCATGGGAACGGAGTTCGACCGTCTTCGGGATTTCGTGGGCGGAGACAAGCGCTCATTGGAATTGTACCAGTCATTCCGTGATCCGCAGAGTTTCCCAGCCCGTAACCTCCAGGAGTTTCCATTCATGGCGGTTGGCCCAATATCCCCGCTGGCTTTTTCAGGGAAACCCGTTTTCTTCAGCATGTTCACTGACATGAATCGATTCCTGCAAGCAAACAACATGGACCAAGGTAACGGAGATGGCCAGCCGTGACTTGCGGTCCGAACACAGAAGTGCCGAAAATAATGACCTGTCGGGTAACCAAGTCAAAATGTAAATAAGAGGGGGGTAGAAAAATCAGGCAGAGGAATGAAATCCGGGTCAACGCCGCTTCCGGCATGTCAGGAGCGGCCTGATCTTTGATAACCCGTTGATATTGAAGGTTTTCGGTTAACGGCGGGAGAAAGAAAACGGTTATGAAGAGGGTTGCACACGGGGAGCCACTTCGAAGTAAAAAATGCCGCCTCAGGGCGGCTTTTTTTATTGGATTTGATCCCCCGACCTGTCGAGAGGGTTTCAGGGAGAACGGGGAGGTTCTCCCTGAGATATCATGGCTCACGGGAGAGCAGGGGAGGCAGCGAGCAAAGCGAGCGTTGGAGGGGGTCGGCGGAGACCCCTTCCAAAGAGCGAATGTAAATGAGCGAGGGAGGGGGTTCATTCTTTCCCGGGGAGCCACCTAGACGTTGCCGCCGAAAGGCGGCACTTTGTTTAGTCGGGATAAGCATTCATATCCTCCCTATGTCCCCCCTTTTGACAAAAGGGAGGATATAAGGTTGTCGCTCATGCTGAGCGAATTCCACCCCCTCCTTTTGACAAAAGGAGGGGCCAAAGGTAGTTGCCCGCCTGACGGCGATCGAGCTCTCCCGGGGAGCCACCTAGAGCCTATCCGCGAATAAGACATAGCCGCGACGGTAGCTGTCGTTGTGTATGGCGCGGAAGCGAGCGAAGGCCGATGTCTGGCGCATCGGATGAGTGAGCTGACAAAGCCAGGCGCTTTGGCAGCCCCGTCCCGAAGGGCGCGGGCGGCGTGCTTCGCATAACTGTGTTGGCCTCCCTTGAAAGGCAAACCAGCCTTACAGTGGTAGGCCGCCTTGTCCTGCTGGCAGGACGCCTCGCGCGCGACTGTGCCCTATTCACGGATATGCTCTTTACGTTGCCGCCGAAAGGCGGCACTTTGTTTAGTCGGGATTTGAACCCCTCATATCCTCCCTATGTCCCCCCTTTTGACAAAAGGGAGGATATAAGGTTGTCGCTCATGCTGAGCGAATTCCACCCCCTCCTTTTGACAAAGGGAGGGGCCAAAGGTAGTTGCCCGCCTGACGGCGGTCAAGCTCTCCCGGGGAGCCACTTCGAAGAAAAAAGGCCGCCGGGAGGCGGCCTTCCGATAGATCCGGGTAATAAGGGTCAGAGTGATTTCAACGCCGAAAGGGCCTTTGCGTAATCAGGCTCGCTGGTCACTTCTGGGACGATCTCGATGTACCTCACGATATCCTCCTTGTCCACTATGAAGATGGCCCGCGCGAGCAGGCGCAGTTCCTTTATCAGTACGCCGTAGGCCGTACCGAAGGAAACATCCCTGTGGTCCGAGAATGTCCTCACTTTTCCTATATTCTTGGCGGAACAGAACCTAGCCATGGCGAAAGGAAGGTCACAGCTGATATTTAGAGCGACGACGTCGTCAGGCAGGTTCGTCGCTTCCTTATCGAAGCGTGTCGCCTGGAGGTCGCAGACGGGGGTGTCGAGAGACGGAGTGACGCTTATCACCTTGAGTTTCCCGTTAAAATCCTTGAGGTTGTGTTCTTTGAGCTCGTTGCTTAGGATCGAAAAATCGGGAGCTTTGTCGCCTACCCTTATCTCAGGCCCTATGAGGGTCAAAGGGTTTCCCTTGAAGACTATCACGCCTTTTCTTTCCATTTGCCATTTCCTCCCCTGGCTGATGAACCTTGAACAAATATGAAGTCCCGGCGGGAACCGCTCCCGCCGGGACTATTATACAACGGCATGGCTGCGGTTATTCCTGTCTTCGCAGCGTCAGGCTGTCGATTCTATTGCCCGCACGCGTTGGAGAGGTCCTTGTTGACAACCGCGCATTGTCCGGAGGAACCGTTCACCCCCAACCCGTTCCTTTCCAATCCTCCGCTGTTCTTTCCCCAGGCTCCCTCAACCGCTTGTCCCGCATCGGTTGCCACGACAAGCCACCAGATAAAACGGGTCGCCGGGTCGATCGCCAGTGGATCCGGAACGCCGCCCCACACGAAGTTGCTACCGGTGCCGATGGTGCATATGCCTAAAGCAGGGTTGGTGAGGTAGGGTCCCCCATAGGATGTCGGAAGCCCCGATCCGGGCCCCCCGACCAGGGAGTAGTTGGCCGCCGCGCAGCTGTTGTCCCAGTTAATGCTGATAAGTGTGGCGATCGGATCGAGGGGTGTCGCCGTCATGGCGGTTCCCGATACGCCGTTCTGGACACCGGGAGGGCCTGAAACGTTGATGGTAACGGTGTCGCTCGCCACCGTACCGTCGGTCTGGCCGAGTTCATCGACGGCCCTCGTATCTATCGTGTGAGTGCCTCCAGAGAGCGGACCGATGGTCATAGTGTAGTTCTCGCTTCCCGAGTTGAAAGATCCGTCGCTGGGCGTGGCGCTGAACCAGGAACCGCCGTCAACCCTGTACTGGACGTTGGCGATGGTCAGGATGTTCATGTCGCACTTGTAGTTGTAAACGTTGTTGTTCGTGTTCTTCTGGATCGTCGAGGTCCCGTTGAATGTCAGCGTCGTGTTCGTCGTTGGATCGGGAGAGTAAGCGGTCAGAGTGGTTTCGGGAAGGATGTCAACCGGGTCCGGAATGTTGTCGGAATCGAGGTCTCCCCACCCGATCTGTCCTTTGGTGTAGTAGCAGATGGCGGCCGCGTTGTCGTCCATCACACAGGTTACGCTTGATGAGCACGCGTTCTTGCAGTTCTGGTCCTGATAGTTCACATAGCCCGCGAGCGTAGTGCAGACGCAGCCGGAAGATGTGTATTCGTCAAGAGCGTAATTGATGTGGCAGCTCTCGTGCCTTGTCACATAGTTGAGGCGCGTTATTCCCCATCCGTCGTTGTCGTATGTCATCATGACCCAGGGGCCGCCAAGCCAAGCGTACCCGAAGCGGCCGTCGGCGAACTTCCCGTCGGCGTCGTTTTCACTGTCGACCACGAAGATGGTAAAAGCCCAGTCCGTCCCATCCGAGATCCTCGTATCCCCGTTGAATTCTCTGGCTTTGGCGTAGCCGGTGAATGCAGAATATCCGAGCTTGTTGAGGATCTCACACGCCCACAGGCCTTCTCCGGTCGTGCAGTCGTTGAAAACCGGAGCTGCGCTCCTCGTGATCGGTTCGTATGAGGTTTGAGCGAGTGCGTTCGTTCTTCCAAGGTAGTAATGGTAGGTGAAGGAAGGCTTGATGGCAGCCGGAAGAGTCGCTCCGTAGAGAGTCCTCAGGTCGTTAAGCCCCTCTGTTATCTCGCTCGTTACGCTGGTCTCTCTAGTGGAATTCCAGTTCTCCGTCTGAGTGTCTATGGCTCCGTTGCTTTCAGGTAGGATCACGTTCACCGAGACGTTCCCGAGGAGGTACTCGGTTCCTGAATATTTCAGAGATGTAGAGCTGCAGCTTCCCAGAAATTCTTCATCGATCGGCGGGGGGGCGAAGGCGTCGTCGATGAGAGGCTGTCCTTTTGGCAAATCGATCTGCGCGCAGGCTTCATCCAAGCCAAGGAGTTTCCTGTGGGCGTTCCATAGGATGTTCCCTTCGGTAGTGGCTCTTATCCGCTCCTCGTCGATGCCGTAGGGGCTTTCCGAGTAAATCCTTGTCCCAGGGCTTTCCTCCAGGGACAGGAGTTCGGGGCGATAATCCTCGTCAACGATCACGAGGCCTCCAGCCGGAGGGTAAGCGTGGGCAAGGCGGATGCCTTTAGCCTCCAATCCGCTTCTCCAGATGTTGAAAGGGACATCCTGCGGCGCTTCCAGCAGGTATACGCCTGCGGGCTCGCCAGCGAGGACGCCGGTCGCAACCAAAAGGAATGACAGAACGAAAGTCGTCGCCGCGATCAGGACCGCTAAAGGTTTCATGGCAACCTCCTGTTTTTACATTGATAATCTAATCCCAAAAAGCGTAAAAATCAAGAAGCGGTCCGCGATTTCCTGGTGATCAGGAAGGCCGCGATCTCCGGGAAGGGTTATTTCTTGTCGGAGATCGGCTTGAACCCTTCGCCGAGAACCTCATGGGCTTCGGATACGACGACGAAAGCCTTCTCGTCCACATCCGCGATGAGGCGCTTAAGCCTGCTGATCTGGGACCTCGAAACAACCACGTAGAGGACCGGTTTCGGCTCACCTGAAAATCCCCCCCGGCCTTCCATGAGGGTTATTCCCCGGTCCAGCCTGTCGAGGATAGCGTTCTTCATCTCTTCCGCTTTTTCCGAGATTATGAACGCGGACCTCGCGTAACCCAGGCCCTCCTGGACGGTATCCAGCACGCGGCTGGATATGTAATTGACGACAAGCGCGTAAAGGACGGGAACCAGTCCGACGACCGGGATCGCCAGAAGAAGTATAGCTGTGTTGCTGAAAAGGAAGACCGCAGCGAAAGAGATCCTTTTATACTTGTAAAGCAGCTGGGCTATTATGTCCGTGCCTCCGGTGGTGCCCTGGGACCTCAGGACAAGCCCAATACCGATGCCGTCAAGCAGGCCGCCGAAAAGGCAGTATACGAAGGGGTCTCCCGTGACGGGCGGGATTATGGCAAGGAACAAGTCTATCCCCAGGGACATCACGATCACGGCGTAAATCGTCCTGAAAAGGACCTTGATGCCCCCTCCCCATTTTATACCGGCGAGAAGCAGGGGAATGTTCAGGACCAGGTTGACCGTCCCCGTCGGCCACTTGAAAAGGATCTCGAAGATCATCGCGATCCCGGTGACGCCGGCCGAGATAACCTTGTTGGGAAGGAGGAACATGGCGACGCCGAGCGAGACGATGAGAGCTCCGAGGGTCAGTTCGAAGTAGTCCTCGAATACCTTGAACTCTCTTGAATGAGAGAACCTTCTCAACGTGTACAGCATGGCTGAAGCCTCCCGGCAACTATTCTACAATACAAAACCGATTAATTAATCATCCGGTTTGGAGTAGAATGTCGTTTCAGGGGAGGAAGAAATGGTTAAAAAGATCGGGACCGCCTTTTTTGCTCTGGTCGTTACGGTTGCGGCTTTGGCTCAGGAACCCGGTGTCAAGTGGTTCAAGGGAGGCGTGGACAAGGCCGTGGAGGCCGCGAAAAAAGAAGATAAGATCATATTCATAGATTTTTACGCCGAATGGTGCTATCCGTGCAAAATGCTTGACAAGATGGTGTGGCAGGACCCGGATTCGGCAAGGCAGATAAAGGCCATGAAAGTGATCCCCATGAAAATGGACGCGGAAAAGGAAGGGCTCGACGCCGCCAGGAAATATTCCGTCAGGTCCTACCCGACGATCCTCTTCATCGACGGGGAAGGCAAAGAGATAGCCCGCATTGCCGGTTTCAGGGACAAGGACGACGTTATCGAGAACATAAGGAAGAACTGTGCCGACCCCAGGACCATTGAAAGCATGAAGGCGGAGCACGAGAAGAACCCGGGAGACTTGATACTGGCCGCGGGCCTCGCGAAAAAACTGCAGGCCGCGGGAACGAGGGAGTCGGTCGACGAAGCGAAGGCGATGCTCGAAAAGATCTTCAAAGGGGACCCGGACAACGGCAAAGGGATCGGCGCTCAGGCGCTGGTGGACAGGTTGGCGATCGGACTGGAAGAACTGGATGCGATCGAAAGACGGTTGCGTTCCATCGACAGCGTAAGAAGGCACCTGGGAAACGAGGTTACGCTTATGTGGGATGAAGAGCCGATGAAGTTCGCTGACATCGAATCCGCCATCAAATTGATGAGCAGCGGAGCATCCAGGCGTTTCGGCGAGATAGCCGAGCCGAAGCTGAAAGCCGTCCTGGCGCGGGCCGAGAAGCTCCGGGGCGCCACCGTCAACATCGAAAACATCATGAACCTGGAGGACACATACATAACCGGAGCGGAAAACCCCGACACGAGAGAGATCTCGAACATATACTTCGACATCGCTGCATGCTTCGCCAAGGACGCGACAAGCCTGAACGAGATAGCGTGGCACAACTACTCGGTGCAGAGGAAGCTCGAGGAATCGGCGAAGTTCGCGGAAAAAGCTGTCGAACTCGGCAACGACCCCAACTGCATGGACACTCTGGCGCATGTGCTGATGTCCCTCGGGATGAAGGAAAAGGCCATCCAGAAAGAAAAGGAGGCGATCGCGATCCTGAAAAGCAAGGGAGATGACAAGCGGGCGGCTGAATTCGAGCGTGCTCTCAAGCTTTTTGAAAATAACGAACTTGACCAGCTAGCCGCCGGCGTAACGCCATTAGAGAAAAGGTTGAAGCGGGCAGAAGAGAAATAGGCTCTTAGCCCGGCCTACGGCTTTGCCTGATAGAGGACTTCCTCGCCGAAGACCCTGAGGACCTCCCCTATAAAGACGGTGTGATAGTCTTTTTCCGGATAGAACTCCTCGATAGCCGTGTCGAGAAAATCCTTCGGCTTCATCGGGAAGCGGGCGATGGTCCTGCATTCGAAGGTCAGCTCCGCCTCAAAGACCCCCGGGACCGCGACCTTCGTTGACCTCTTCGGGCTGAGGCCCGATCTCTCCCACTTGTCGCAATCCCTTCCGCTGAGGGTGCCGCAGATGTTGAGAGCTTTTCGGAATTTCGCGGGAAGGAAGTTCAGGGTGAACTCGTCCCTTGACACCAGAAGTTTGTGCGTAAAGCGGGTGGGTCTCACGTAAACAGTGACCACGGGTCTCTGCCAGAGCGTCCCGAAACCTCCCCATGCCACGGTCATCGGGTTCGGCTTCTTGTCTCCCGCAACCAGGACGGCCCATCTTTTTTCGAGGATGTGTAGAGGATTAAGCGACAGGTCGTAGGGATTGATCGTTTTCACCGGGCGCCTCCTTTCGGCTGAAGGGAAATGTCTTTCCTGAGGATGTCGAATATGCGTTTCACGCACTCCTCCATCGCTTCTTCCGGCTTCTGGGTATAGGAGGCCTTGAAATCGTTCCTTCCTTCGTACTTGTATTTCACCCGCCAGAGGACTTCCTTTTTCCCGTTCATGATGGTCATCTCGATCTCCGCCGACTGGAATATGTGTCTCTTCCTGGGGGAGGAGCCGGGGTCGGTCATGAAAGGCTGCTGGCCGTCGGTGTCGGTGGTGAGCGAAGGGTTCGACCTGAACCCGACCTTGACGGTGCCCCCTTCTTCCGAAGGAATTATCGAAGCGAGATCGGCCGCCTGTGCAGCCACCGCGGCCGAAAGCTGTCCCTCAAGGTACTGCGGATCGGAAGATACCGACAAGGTGAAGGGCTGTTTCAGTCCGTCTCTCAGTCCGGGGGAGATCTCGTGTACCCTCAGGGGGGAGCATCCGGCGAAAATCAGGACGAGAAGGGGAAGGAGTTTCTTCATTCCGCGCCTCCTTCCATAAGTTCGCGGAGCTTCGGGAGCATCTCCCTCGCGGCGTCCTCGCCCGCGAGGAGAAGTTCGCGCCGCTTGGTGAAGTCGTTGAACCTGACGATCCCGCATTTGGGCCTGATCACCACGTCGGCTTCACCTATCTTGCAGTTTGCGATCTCGGAGAACATGATCGCCGCGCTGTGGCGGAATATCTCCGTAGTCCTGTTGGGAGGATCGGTCGGGATCTCCGGCGGGATGGCGACAGCGATAACGATGTCGGCGCCCATCTTCTTGACGAAATCGACGGGGACGGGGTCCGAAACCCCTCCGTCAACGAAGACCCTGTCGCTTATCTGCACGGGCTGGAAAATGCCCGGTATGGCGCAGGAAGCGTGGACCGCCACGGGGACGCTGCCCGATCGGAACCCGACGCTTTCTCCCGTGCGGAGGTCCGTAGCAACTACCGTTAGCGGGATGTCGAGGTCCTCGAGCACAGTGTGGCGCAAGTTCCTCCTCAGAAAGTCCTCGAGCTTCTCCCCCTTTACGACCCCGCCAGAGAGGATCGAAAAAAGGCTGTAGTCGAAGATGTCGTCCTGCCCTATGGTCACGGCATGGAATTCAAGGTCGACTATCTTTCCCGTATCGCAGTAAAGCGCGCCGATAAGGCTTCCGACGGAGGTGCCCGCCACGAAAGAGACGGGTATCTTCTCCTGTTCGAGGACTCTCAGGACGCCTATCTGGGAGAACCCTCTTGCGCCGCCGCCGCCGAGTGCGATGCCAATTTTCTTCTCGACGGGGATCGGAGGGACCTCCGGGATCACCGGTTTGACGGCTTCTTTCCTCGGGTGACACGAGGCGAGAAGCAGGACTAATAGAAGCATTATCGACCGTTTCAATGTTACCCCCTATTCAGCAAGAGGTAGATTAAGACTTTTCGGTCGTCGTTTCAAGGCTTTTTCAATCGAAGTGCCCGGGAACGAGCAGGTAGAGGGAGCCTTCGCTCCTGAGCGCTCCCGCAAGCCTCTCCGGTCCCGTTCCGGAACCGAGAAAAATGTCGACCCTCGCGGGGCCCTTTATCGCAGAGCCTTCGTCCATAGCGAACGCGGGCTCCACGAGGGGGGCGAACGATTTTACAAGGCCGTCCTCCCCTATCACGGGCTTTTTGAGGTCGACGAGGCATAGGGAGAGAGGCGGTATGTGGATCTCGTCCACGGCGATGGAGTGCAGGGGAGTCAGCGGAAGCCCGCGGCTTCCCACGACCTGTCCGGCATCCTTGATCCTGAAGAAAACATAGGAGGGGTTGGAAAACAGCACTTCTTGCAGCTTTTCAGGGTTGCTGTCCAGGAAAGACCTGATGTTCGCCCAGGAGACCTCTTCGGGCGGCAGCATCCCCTTTTCCGCCATGTACTTCCCCACGCTCAGGTAGGGGCGGCCGTTCTTACCGGCGTAGGCCGCCAGCTTCACGGTTCCATCCATGAAAAGGAGCCTTCCCGAACCCTGTATCTGTAGTATCAGGACTTCGAGCGGATCCTTCAGGTAGGCTATCTCCAGCCCTCTGCCCGAAAGGATCTTTTTCCCGTCGATCTCTGCCCGGTCGAAATAGGGGACGAAGCGGTTCTTCTCGTCGATCCTTCCCCTCAGAACGGCCGTCCTGTAATCCGGGCCCAGGGGGAAAAGCTTTACCTGCAGGAGATCCGGCGGCGGAGAATATAGGGGGAAGCGGAATGGGCCCCCGGGCTCTAATCGGGCCTCGAACTCCGGGACATAGTAGGCGGTAAAGAAAGCCTTCCGGTCTGCCGAAGAGAGGTCGACGAACTCAAATAAGGAGAAAAGGGCTTCCGAGAGCTCCGCGGGAGTCTTCCCGTCGGAGTAGAGTGTGCGAATCTTCCTAAGAGCGGAGGCGAGCGATTCCGCGGAATAACCCGATCCCCCTGCGGCGAAAATTCTTCCGGGATCCTTTTCGAGGGCAGGGAGCACGGTGTCGACCGCTTCGAAAAAACCCTTCCAGTCGCACGATCCCAGGAGCGGCCCGAGCCTGTCGATATCCGCCGCGGGCTTTTCCGGAGCGGGAGCCGCGGGAGGCAGGACCGGAAGGGGCTCCGGAGGCTTGACCACCTGCCTTGCGCAGGAGAACATGAAAGGTATAACAACAATGAGAAAAAAAAGCCTTTTCATAAACTATAAAAATAGCACAGATCTTCTCAAAGGGCGTAATTGCGTGCAAAAGTTCAGAAACTTGACAAATCGTGGGGGGGGGGGGGGGTATAATTTTCTTGGACACGGAAATTCGCCTTGAATTACAAAGTCGGGTGAGCGAGAATAAAAAGGAGGAGAAGATGATAAAGAAGATTCCACTTGTTTTGTCGTTTTTTGTTTTTCTTTTTTGCATGAATCTTAGCGTCTTCGGGCAAGACTATTGTCTAATGGTTGGCTATGTATATGACAACTTGCTTCCTACGATACCCCCGCGGGATTCAGTAGATCCATGTCATGCCGACCATCCGGGAACCCTTTCTCTCTCGGCGCAATGTCTCAGGAATGGGCAGTATTGGGCAATTGACTGGAAGTTTGAGTTGATACAATGCCTCGCAAGCGGCGGTGATGACCCTTGTTGGGAAACAGGCTGTCACACTCATCCGAGAGAGTGGGACACGGAGCGAAAACTGCTTACAAGCTTTGGCGGGTTGAGAACTAGCGGAAATTACCAAAAGCTGTTGGAGATTAATCAGCAGGGTCTTGTTTCATTTGATGTCGCGAAGCCCGAAGCGTCGGGTGTTATCATTCTGAAAGTAAAAGCGAAAATTCCAGCGGGGATTAGAACCGATAACTTTTGGCGGATGAACCGGGGCTGGCACCCTGACTATGAGGATATAGATTTTATCTACACTTCTATTGAATTTCCATTCCATGTTTTGGGTCTTGTCGAGCTTGCAGGGCCAATAAATGAAGCAAATCCTGACAGGTCTTACGTTAAGGTCTGCGGCACAACGAATCCGCACACAGAAGGCGGGAATTACTATGGCACTCAGGCGATGATCAACAATCTTGTTGAACTTGCCGAAGAGGTACGAACGCTTTATAAAGAATCAACAAAAAACCTATATCCACCAAACGGCTTCGATGTCAAGATAAGCTTTAACGACCTTAGTTTGATGTATGGCGGAATATATGATGTTGTTGGCGACTGGGAATGCCATCCGGAAGGAGGGGGACATTGGTACCATAGAGAGGGGAAATCTGTTGACCCGAATAGCTCAGTCTGTTTGGTTTGCGATGCCGGTCAAACGGGCTGTCCAAGTTTGTCCTCTTCAAGCATGGTAGAAATAATAAAGAAAGACGGGACTTGGCATGACCCGATGTCAGTTAAAGAGTGGATTGTCGACATTGCAAGTGAAAAGGGCTTTGATGAGCTTCATCCAGACAGGGAGGATAGAATCCACTTAGAATTGGAATAAAGGAGGTGTGATATGAAAACAAAAGTTTTGATTGTTGTTTTGGTTCTTTTTTCGGTTCCTCTTTTTGCGGAAGACCCGCCGCCGCCGATATTCGACAACATTTCCGTCACCTGTTCCGCCGTCTACGGCCCGAATGAAGAAGGGTGGTGGCAATACACATATCAGTACTACATGTCAAATCCCTCTTCAAACACCGCTGATATTTTTAGATATTACATCCCGATCTATTCTTCCGATGACGTCATCTTTCCGCCGCCCAATCCGGATACGCCGACGGCAAGAGTGTACTATGAAAACTACTGTATGATGAGTCTTCAGAATTCATTCGGCCCGCCGACAACATCTCAACTAATTCCTCCTAACCCTTTTGTTAGCGTCATGGCGATAACCAGTCCTGGACAAACTGATACAACCCCATGCAATCTTAGGTCATATCATCCCCCTTCTCTCAATCAATTATGGCTTCACCCTGATATTTATGACTACTTGAAACAACTGGCTATTGCAAGAATCGTTCAGGAAGGGCAATACTTTCCTACTTATGACATTAAGCTTTCCTACCTCCGCAAAATCCCCTCCTTGGGGCCGTCGCCGGCCTTTCCCGGCTCGTTCTCCCATTGGGATACATTCATTTCAGATGTCGGGAAAGCAAAGGATTTGGGCTGGTTGATGGACATGGCGCTTTTTAACGCGATAGACCAAAAGCTTAGAACCGCGCGGCAGGCGGCTTACGACAACGACCTGACGACCGTCAACGCGAAACTTGACGAAGTCATTCAATTAATCGAAAGCTCCACGGCGGCTCAAAGGAAGCAGGAAGTTTTATATCTAGTTGACCTCAACGCCAAATCCCTCAAGGACAACATCCCGTGGCCTCTGGAGCCGAAACTTACCGCGACGCCCTATAACGCCAAACACCCTTTGGGTGAATTTCATCAAGTCGAGGCGAAGCTTATAAACAACTCCAACGGCTTGCCGATAGCCGACATGAAGGTTGTGATGGAAGTTTATTCATGGGACGAATATATCCTCACGCAGGAGGTGAATACCGATTCGCAGGGAATAGCGCTATTCAGTTACACAAACGATTGGTGGGAAAGGATCGACACAATTTGCCTTCACGCCGATTTGGGGGAATATGCGGCAAAACCCAAAGGAAAGATGCCTGCCAAGTTGAACTCAAAGAAGCAAAACTCGGGCGGCAGGACGGAATCCACCGATATCTGCTCCTACTACAGCCATAAAGCCGGGCCTCTTTACGTCGAGTGGGAAGGTTACATCGACCTTGCGGCAATGCTCGCGCCGAAAGCCATGCAGGTAAGCCCCGGGCAGACAATTTATTTAAGCGCAACCGTCAACAACTTTGGAACGGTTCCGTCGCCCCAGACCTCCGTCAGGTTTTATATGGCCGATGCGCCTTTTAATCAGGATCCTCCCCCGGAAATGGTCGCGCTGGCAGATCTCTCCATTGAACCTATTGAAACGGGCAAGTTTTATTCTTGTAGCAGTCAGGCCGTTGTCATCCCCGAAAGCGCAACGCAGGGAATTTACTATTTTGATGCTTGTGCCGACCCCGACAACGAAATACTTGAACCGACCGAGTGGAACAACTGCGCCTCCGCCACAGCAAGCTTAACATTGGTTTTGCCGCAGGAAATCCCGACCAACATCCCTCCCGATTGCTCGAATGCTACTGCGACCCCGAACAAGCTCTGGCCGCCGAACCACAAGCTTAAGGACATCCAGGTTCAAGGAGTTACCGACGCCGACGGGGACGCGGTGACATTGACCGTGACTTCAATCACGCAGGACGAGCCGGTGAACGGGCAGGGCGACGGGGACGCTTCGCCGGACGGATTTGGAGTCGGAACGGCAAATCCGCAGGTCAGAGCCGAAAGAAGCGGAACGGGAAACGGAAGGGTTTACAGGATAAACTTCAAGGCTGTCGATGCCAAGAGCGGGGAATGCTCGGGCTTTGTGACGGTCGGCGTCCCTCACGACAAGAAGGACACGCCGATCGACGACGGCCAGAACTACGATTCGACTTTGCCGTAACATAATCTTTTCCTTCGTGAAAACGAAGGCTGGTCTTTGGCAGGGGGGGCATTTTTGCCCCCCTGTCGAAGGCCAATTTGAATACCCCCAAACTAATTCCCTTGACTAAATCAGCTTCCGGCACCATTAGTGTAGTAGCAACGGGAGGCGCACACTGGGTCTCAGCCGATGGGCGGGTTCAAGACGATGTCGGGCCCGATGGTGAGGGTGTGTAAGAAAGGAGGTTGCCATGTTCGAGGGACTCGTAGTAACCGGAAAACATGCGGAATACAAGAGAGGGCTCCTGACCTTCCCTCTCGCGGTATTCATCCAGTTGTCGGTCGTCACCGCCGCGGTGCTTTGGGGCGTCTTTTCTGTGGTGGACATCGAGGCGCCTTCCTCGATACCGATATTCACGGCTCCTGTCAGGGTAGCTCCGCCTCCTCCGGCCGGAAACCCTGAAGCAGCCTCAAAGCCCAGGCAGACCGAAAAGCCGGCCGTTGCCGTCAAGATCGAGAAAAAGGAGCTGGTCGAGCCGGACACTGAAACCGTCAAGACCGCCGAGGCCGGAGCGGCTGGTGAATCCTACGCCGACGGAAGGCCGGGCGTACCGGGAGGGATCGAGGAGGACTGGGGAGGAACGACGGAGGAGGACCCTTTCGAGAACAAGCCCGTGACGGAAAGGCAGATCGTCCAGGCCGGGGAAGTAGTGGCGATGAGGCTTGTCTTCTCTCCTCCCCCCGAGTATCCTCCGATGGCCCTCAGGCTCGGGATCAGGGGAAAGGTGGAAGTCGAGATGGTCGTTGACGAGAAGGGCCTGGTCGAAAGCGCCAGGATCGTTTCTTCGTCCAACAGGATGTTCGACGAGCCGGTCCTCAAGGCCGTCAGGGCGTGGCGTTTCACGCCTCCCGTCGACCGCTCGGGTCAGAAGGTGGCCGTATACTACCGGAGGATGATAGCGTTCAACTTCTAGACGGCCTTCACGGGGGCAGAACCGGTCTTCGGGGCTTCCCGCCGCCTCCGGGCGGAGGGAGGCCCGTTTTTTGCCGTACCTCCGCCCAGGTTTGACAAAAAAACTTAAAATGGTAGAATTTGCGTTCGGTTTCAAGGCCTTAATGGGCCAAGCAATACTACCAGAAGGAGGTACGCGATGTCATTGAAGAAAGTCGTCATTATGGGTGCCGCTGGAAGAGATTTTCACAATTTCAACCTCTTTTTCAGGGACAACAAAGATTACGAAGTTGTGGCGTTCACCGCAACGCAGATCCCGGATATAGCCGGAAGAAAATATCCCGCCGAGCTCGCGGGCAAACTATATCCCAAGGGGATCCCGATCTTCGACGAGAAGGAGCTCCCCAAGATCATGAAGGACAAGGGGATCGACCTGGTCGTCTTCTCCTACTCGGACATCGCCCACGAGGACATCATGCACAAGGCTTCACTAGTCCTCGCCGAAGGCGTTTCGTTCATGTTCCTCGGGCCGAAGGAGACGATGGTCAAGTCGAAGAAGCCAGTCATCTCGATCTGCGCGGTCAGGACCGGCTGCGGCAAGAGCCAGACCACCAGACGGGTCAGCGAGATCCTCAGGGCCGCGGGCAAGAAGGTCGTCGCGATCAGGCACCCGATGCCTTACGGCGACCTCGCCAAGCAGAAGGTGCAGAGGTTCGCGACGCTCAAGGACCTCGACAAGCACAAATGCACCATCGAGGAGAGGGAAGAGTACGAGCCGCACATCATGAACGGCGTAATCGTCTACGCGGGCGTCGACTACGAAGCCATCCTCAGGGAGGCCGAGAAGGAAGCCGACGTCGTCCTCTGGGACGGCGGGAACAACGACACGCCGTTCTACAAGTCCGACCTCGAGATCGTAGTGGTCGACCCGCACAGGCCGGGACACGAAGTGGGATACCACCCCGGCGAGACCAACACCAGAAGGGCCGACGTCATTGTCATCAACAAGGTGGACACCGCCGACATCGACAACATCGACGAGGTCCGCTACAACGTGAACGCGGTCAATCCCAGGGCGACCGTCATCGAAGCCGCCTCACCGCTCTCGGTCAGCAAGCCGATGGCGATCAGGGGCAAGAAGGTTTTGGTCGTCGAAGACGGCCCGACCCTCACCCACGGCGAGATGGCTTACGGGGCCGGCGTCATGGCGGCGAGGAAATACGGCGCCGCCGAACTCGTCGACCCGCGTCCATACGCCGTCGCTTCGATCCAGGAGACCTACAGGAAGTATCCCGACATCGGGATCCTCCTCCCCGCGATGGGATACGGCGACAAGCAGGTCAAGGACCTCGAGACCACAATCAACAAGACCAAGTGCGACCTGGTCGTGATAGCCACGCCGATCGACCTCTCCCGCATCATCAAGATAAACAAGCCGACCGTCAGGGTCGAATACTCCCTCTCCGAGATCGGACGCCCGAACCTCGAGGATGTCCTGGAGAAATTCGTCTGAGGCCCGCATGATCGAGAAGAGAGCACTGGTCGCCTTCGGCGGCAACGCGCTTATCAAGGCCAGCGAGAAAGGGACGATACACGAACAGATCGCGAATGCCAGGGAAGCGGCTGAAGAACTGGCCCCGATGTTCCTGGAGTTCAAGAACGTGGTCATCGTCCACGGCAACGGCCCGCAGGTCGGCCAGAACCTCATAAGAGTGGAAGAGGGGGTGACGAAGGTCCCCCCTCTGCCTCTTGACGCCTGCGTCGCCGAGACACAGGGCAGCATGGGCTACATCATCGAGAAGGCGATCCGCAACGAGCTCAACAGAAGAAGCATGGACAGGGACGTCATCACCCTTCTCAGCCAGGTCGAGGTGGACCCTCTCGACGCGGCCTTCCGAAACCCGACCAAGCCGATCGGGCCCTTCTACACATCCTACAGGGCGAAGCAGCTCATGGAAGTGGAGAAATGGCCGATGGTGGAGGACAGCGGAAGAGGCTACCGTAAAGTTGTCGCCTCGCCGAAGCCCGTGAAGATCCTCGGCGTGGACGCCCTCCGCGACGTCTACGACAAGGGATTCATCGTCATAGCTGGCGGCGGCGGAGGGATCCCGGTCGTCAGGGACGCGACCGACAACCGCTATGTCGGGGTTGAAGCTGTCATCGACAAGGACAGGACCTCCGTTCTCATGGCGATCGAGCTGGACGTGGACGAGCTGATATTCCTCACCTCCGTCCCGAACATTTTTATCAATTTCGGAAAACCGAACCAGAAGGCTCTCAAGGAAGTGAGCCTGGAAGAGATCCTTAAATTGCACAAAGAAGGGCAGTTCCCCCCGGGGTCGATGGGCCCCAAGATCGAGGCGGCGAGCCAGTTCCTTGCGAAGAAGGGCGGCACGGTCCTTCTCACCGACGCCCCGAGCCTCGGAGAAGCGGCCGCGGGAAGAGCGGGAACGGTCATCTATCATGAAAAGAAAAGAGAAATAGCCTAAGGAGGCGAAAATGCACGGAAAAGACCTTTTATCCATCGGCCAGATGAGCGTCGAAGAGTTCGAGTCGGTCCTCGAGCTCGCTCTCAAAGTGAAATCGAACCCCGACGACTACGAGCACGCGCTGCCGCAGATGACGATGGCGATGATCTTCGAGAAGCCCTCGCTCAGGACGAGGGTCAGCTTCGAAGCGGGCATGACGCAGCTCGGCGGCCACGCTATCTACCTCGGACCGAACGACATCTCCCTCGGCAAGCGCGAAAGCGTCCCCGACATAGCGAGGACTCTCGACGGGATGGTCGACATCATCATGGCGAGGGTGTTCCAGAACGAGTCGGTCCTGACGCTGGCCGAGTACGCCTCGGTCCCGGTCATCAACGGGCTCTGCAACCTTCACCACCCCTGCCAGGCGCTGGCCGACTTCCAGACCATCCTTGAAAAGAAGGGCAGCCTCAAGGGATTGAAACTCGCTTTCCTCGGCGACGGCAACAACGTCGCCCACTCCCTCCTCGAAGCGGGAGCGAAAAGCGGCACCTCGGTCACTATCGTATGCCCGCCCGGGTACGAACCGAACAAGGAGATCTTCGAACAGGCGGAAGCCGAAGGCGCGAAGACGGGCGCGAAGATGCTCGTCACCAACGACGTGAAGGAAGGCGTCAAGGGCGTCGACGCGATCTACACGGACGTTTGGGCGTCCATGGGCCAGGAGAAGGAAGCCGAGGAGAGAAAGAAGATATTCGCCCCCTACCAGGTCAACTCCGAGGTCATGAAGATGGCCGACAAGGAGGCGATCTTCATGCACTGCCTGCCCGCCCACAGGGGCGAAGAGGTTACCGACGAAGTGGTCGAGTCCTGGCAGTCCGTCGTTTTCGAAGAGGCGGAGAACAGGATGCACGCGGAGAAAGCCGTCATCCTGAAGCTGATGATCAAAGACATCGACTGAGCTGGCACGCCTTTTGCTGAACTTTTCTCTCGGCCCGCAGCGGTCCGGGGGAAAGAGAGGACGAGATGGAGATTTCTAAAGAGAGAAAGAAAGCTATCGAAGCGGCGGTAAGCCAGATCGAAAGACAGTTCGGCAAGGGTTCGATCATGAGCCTCGGCGAAAAGCCGAAGGAGAAGGTTCCGGTCATCCCGACGGGAAGTCTGAACCTCGACTGGGCGCTCGGGATCGGGGGCCTTCCGAGGGGAAGAGTGATCGAGGTCTACGGCCCGGAAAGCTCGGGCAAGACCACCCTCGCGCTCCAGTCGATCGCTGAGATAAACAAGATGGGCGGGCTCGCGGGTTTCATCGACGCGGAACACGCCTTCGACCCCGAATACGCGGCGAAGCTGGGAGTGGACGTCGAGAACCTGCTGATAAGCCAGCCCGACAGCGGAGAGCAGGCTCTCGAAATAGCCGAGGCGCTTGTCAGGTCGGGAGCCATCGACCTGGTGGTCATAGACTCGGTCGCGGCGCTCGTCCCGAAGGCGGAACTGGAAGGCGACATGGGCGATTCGTTCGTCGGCCTCCAGGCCCGCCTCATGTCCCAGGCGCTCAGGAAGCTGACAGGGATCGTGTCGAAAAGCTCTACCACCATTATCTTCATCAACCAGCTCAGGGAGAAGATCGGGGTGATGTACGGCAACCCCGAGACGACCACCGGAGGAAGAGCTCTCAAGTTCTACGCTTCCATCCGCCTCGAGATAAGGAAGATCTCCAACATCACCGGGCCGAACGATTCGGTGATCGGGAACAGGGTCAGGGTGAAGGTCTCCAAGAACAAGATGGCCCCGCCGTTCAGGCAGGCTGAATTCGACATCCTCTACGGGCAGGGCATTTCCAAGGCGGGGGACATCATCGACCTCGCGGTGGAGCAGAAGCTGGTCGAGAAATCCGGCACCTGGTACGCTTACGGAGACACCCGTCTCGGCCAGGGCAGGGAGAACGCCAAGGCTTACCTTGTCGAGAACCCTAAGCTGATGGGAGAGCTCGAGAAGAAGATACGCGAAAAGCACGGCCTGGAGGTAGCCCCCAAGGAGACCGCCGGCAAAGAAAGTCAGAAAGAGGGGAAGTAAACGGACCACAGAATAAGCCTCGAGCTTTTTGAAAGAGCGAAGAGGGTCATCCCAGGCGGAGTGAACAGCCCGGTAAGGGCTTTCAGGTCGGTCGGCGGTGACCCTCTTTTTATAGAGAAGGCTGACGGCCCGTTCCTTTTCGACGCGGACGGGAACAGGTACATCGACTATGTCGGCTCGTGGGGGCCGATGATCCTCGGACACAACCACAGAGAGACGAGGCGCGCCGTCGAATCGGCGCTGAAGAACGGCGCATCCTTCGGCGCTCCCGGGGAACTGGAAGTCCGGATGGCCGAGTTCCTCACGGAGAAACTGCCTCACCTTGAAATGGTGAGGATGGTCAATTCGGGCACCGAAGCGACCATGTCCGCCATCAGGCTGGCGAGGGGGGCGACCCACAGGGACAAGATCATAAAGATCTCCTGCTGTTATCACGGCCACGGGGATTCCCTGCTGGTGGAAGCGGGTTCAGGGGCCCTCACTTTCGGGACGCCTTCCAGCCCGGGAGTGCCGCCCGCGCTCGCGGAGCTGACCATCGTCGTCCCGTTCAACGACACGGGAGCGCTTGAAAAAGCTTTTGAAAGAAACAAAGGCGAGGTGGCCTGCCTGATAATCGAGCCGCTTCCGGGCAACATGGGAACCATCCCCCCGAAGGACGGCTACCTTCAGGCGATCCGAGAGATGACGACGCGCGAAAGGGCTCTGCTTATCTTCGACGAGGTGATGTCGGGGTTCAGGGTCGCCTTCGGAGGAATGACCGAACTCAGCGGCGTGAAGCCCGACCTGGCCACCTACGGGAAGATAATCGGGGGAGGCCTTCCCGTCGGAGCTTACGGAGGACGGGCCGACCTCATGAAACAGGTGAGCCCGCAGGGCCCGGTCTACCAGGCGGGGACCCTTTCGGGGAACCCCCTGGCGATGGCCGCGGGGCTCTGCCAGCTCAGGATCCTTAACGAGAACAAGGATAAGATCTACGTCCATCTCGAAAAGATGGGAGACCTGCTCGCGTCGGGATTGCGCGACGTGGCAACGAAGCGCGGGGTCCCCGTCACCATAAACCGGGTCGGCTCGATGTTCACCCTCTTCTTCACGGGAGAAAAAGTTGTCGACGACGCGTCGGCCAGGAAGAGCGACACCGACCTTTTCGCGCGGTTCTTCCGGGAAATGCTGGAAAACGGGGTCTACCTGCCGCCTTCGCAGTTCGAGACCGCTTTCATTTCATATTCCCACGGGAACTCCGAGATAGAGAAAACCATCAGGGCGGCGGATTCCGCCCTGGAAAAGATATTCCGAGAAAAATAGGCCGTTATCTCAGCGAATAGTAGGACTGCATCCCGAAGTTGTAGACGTTGGTGATGTCCGCCCTCGAAACGAACTGGGATTGAAGTTTTCCTTCCCTCTTGACGAGAAAGAAAACCTCCATCTTCTTGTCCTTCATGATCGATACGGGGAACGTCGCCTGATATTTCCCGAACGGTTCGACGAGAGAGGAGTCGGGTTTGACCTTGCCGTTCTCGTCTATTTCTCCCGAGCTCATCCTGGCGAGCGGCGACGCCCCGTTCAGGAAAGCGTCGGCGTCCTCTTTGGATAGATTCTCCGAAGTCAACAGGAACACCACCGTTTCGCTCGGCTGAAAGACCACCTTTACCGCTATCACTTCACGCGTAACCGGCTTCGCCTGGTTCATCGAAAGCGTCATGATGTAAAAGTCCATGTCCCTGTAAGCTTCGAACTTCAGCGAACCCTTCTGTTCGCAGCCCGCCGGGTCTGGCGCCTGGGCGTTGAAGGCAAGGGCTGTCAGGACGAAAGCTAGGAGCGCGGGGACGATCTTTTTCATAACGGTGCTACCTCCTGATCAATAATATGGAAAAAAGCCGGGTTCTTCAAGTTCTCTTTATCCTCTCTGGACCGGGATGAAGTCTTTTTATCCTTTGGTTCGGACGGTTAACAGGATGATCAGGTTGACGGCTATCCCTGTACAGGCACCCACGATAAAGGCCGTTTTCCAGCCGAGCCACCTTGTCAGGATAATGGAGACGAGAAGCCCCGCGACGACCGCCGGCATGGGCCCGGGGCCCTTCCGCGCGTCGCCGATGGTCACTTTTTCACCTTTTTCCCCGTGAGCATTCAGGCCTCTCCCTCCCGGTTTTTCTCCGTTTTTCCCGGAATAAGAGTTCTCAGAAGCCAGTGAATCCCCGCCGCGAAAAAAAGAAGGCCGATGGCCGCGATCGGCCATTTCCACCTGTAAGCCGCTTTTTTCCCTTCCCCGGAGACGCGGTGAATGAAGGGAAATGCGGGCGAATACTCGATCAGTATCTCCTCGCCCTTATTCCCCGAGTATCCGGTGCTGGTTCCGCCGCGCCTGATCCCGTCCTTGTCGGTGAAGCTGTACTTAATGTAATTCACGTAGCCGCCACTGTCCCTCCGGACAGAGCCCGATTCCGTTACCACACCCACGGCCTTTTCCGCTTTGCCGGAGAGCAGGTGCTGGTAGACCACGTGGCGCATCCCGATCGTCAGGAAAATAAGCCCGACCATGATGAACAGGAGGGAGCCCGTCAGCTCGTAAGTTCTTGAATGAAGAAGCTGCCGGGATGAGGCGCCTTGCCGCTTCCGGGCGGTCGGCTTTGCCTGCGGATCAACAGCCCCGGCGGTTTGCCTGTCGCTCCCGGCCGCAGAGGCCGGCCTGTACTCCCGTGCCAGCGATTCTGGGGCGTCGCCCGAAAACCTCTCCTCGAACTGCTCCTTCGAGAGGCAGATCTGCTTCTGCGCCTCGGGCCTCCGGACCTCTTCCCTGAAGAACTCCATCGCCGTGATGCCGCCCATCCCCTTGTAGGCCTTTCTCGCTGCCAGATAGAACCTGCACGCCGGAAGGTGTTCCTTGCGGGCGGTGAAGACGCGGGCGATGATAAGCGCGCAGTCGGCCTCGCGGTCGGGGGCTGGATCGTCCCTGAAATTGTCGTAAACGCGGAAGGCGAATTCAAGGAGGCCCTCGTGGTTGACAGGATAATTAGTGTGGAAGCAGAAACCGAACCAGAGCTGGTCGTGGAGCTCCTTGAAGGGGGCGCCGCTCTCGAGCATCCTGACCGCGTCGCCGAGTATCTTCTGCGATATGCTGGTGATCTCCTCCGCCATGGCACGCCTCCGCCTAAAGGATAATGGAAAAGGGCGAAGGGTTCAATTAATTAGCGCAATTCGAATAATCAACCTTCTGAAAAGATCTGGGAAAATCTAGAAACCAGTGGGCATCAACACCTTTGTCTAGCTCTGTCCATTTTAGCGAAGTAATATCAACTGAATATACTGTTGTTTCTGTTCCTATACCAAATACCCACCGCAAAAAGCCGCCGGGAATTTTAGTTAGAACAATATGCATGGAATCTTTTGACCAGGGATGGTGTGATACCCTCACTCCAGCACAAAAATCACATGTTTGTTCCACCCATATCTTCTTTTCAATTCCGGTTAATGTGTTAACCAACACAATTTCAGGTTTGGACCAATCCCACTCAATTTTCTCCTTACCCCATGAAAGTCTCCACTTTCCGTCGGGAGAAACTATGTCACCAGGAGGGGGAGGGTTATAATTATGCTCTTTTTTGTAAAGGTCTAACATGGTCCAATTGCTGCAAGGTTCAAACTCCTTTTCTATACAGAAGGTTTTTTTCGCTAAATCGTACACGGCAAATTGAACGATGGCATTTGCCCAACATCCAAATTGATCTTCATCTTTGCAGGCAGGCCCTCTATCCTTTTGGCGTAGTGCACGCACTACATAAATTCGAGAACTATCAGCAGACCACCAGCAACGCCCCCATTCCCCAAAAGGCAGAAAGACCGTTTCAGATGTTGCAGTCGCTAGATTGTAGACATGAGCTTTACAATTCTCATCATTCAGGCACCCGGCCCTGAAAGCCACAATGAATCTGCCATCGGGGGAGACCGATAAACAATCAATTTGTTGATCTATTACTACTCGTTCCTTTTGTGGGCCATATATGGCAATTAACTCACTGTTGTAATTTAGATAAACAATGGCGTCGTCGGCATGAGTGGAGGATGAGATAATTGCAAGCAGGAAAAAGATGAGAGGCAATCGCTTAAAAAAGCAAGCCAAAAACATACCTTCCTCCCCTCCCACTCTACTTCGGCTTTATTCTCCAGTCAACATCAGCTTAACCTGTATTTCGCCACCCAGCAATAATCCAGAAGCTTGATCTCAATGTTCCGGCAGTGGCTCTCTAGCTGTGCACGTATCTCTTCCGGCGTCGGGAAGTTTTTCAACACTTCGTAGACCGAGCCGTCCTCAAGCGTTCTCGTCTGGAATGTGTCTCCGTTCTCGTCGGTACGCGAAACAGGGGTGCTGCTTCCCTCGACATAAAGGTTGTCGATCATCATGACGGGGGCGTTAGTGGCGAGCCGGGAGTGAAAAGCCTCAAGGAATTCTTCTATCCTGCGTTTCGGGATGTGGGACCACCAGAAGGCGTGGAATCCCGCGTCGAACCACGGGGGGACGCCTTCGAGCGTGTAAGCGTCGGCCCTCTGAAAAGAGACGGCGCAGGTACCGTAATCTTTTTGTTTCGCCAGTTCGAGCACTTCATCGTTGAAGTCGGTCGCGAGGATGCTTTTGGCGGAGGCCGCGGCAAATTTCGTCCAGTAGCCCGTGCCGCAGGCGACTTCGAGGATGCTCAGCCCCGGAAAAGCATCGCCTGCTATTTCTTCCATGCGCCTCAGGTCGGCCTGCCTTTCGGGCTTCAGGTAGATCTTCTCGTACTCAGCGGCTCGCCTCGCGTAATATTCTTTCATGCTCAATACGCCCACATCAGTTCGATCTTTTTCTCCCTGCATTTAGCGGCGATCAGTTCGCCCGCTTCGGCGAAGTATCCGTCGGTGTTCTTGTGGGTCAGGTTGTGCTTCTTGTATATATGGTCTGCGTGGTTGTAATTCATCCGGTCTATGATGATGTGGTCCGCGATGCCTTCGATCTTGTCTATCAGGTCGACCGCTCCGGGAAGGATCGGGGCGATCATGACGAAGGTCCTGACGCCGTTATCGTGCAGGGTCCTCAGCGCCTTGAGCCTCTCGGGGATGGGCGGCGCGCAGGGCTCGAACATCTTTCTTATCCTTTCGTCGGCGGTGGTGATCGAGAATCCCGCTTCGACATCCTTCCCTTTTCTCAGGATATCAAGGTCTCTCAGGACAAGGGGCGACCTTGTTTGAACGGAGAGCGGCCAGCCGTGCTCGACGATGATACGGGCGCAACTTCTCGTCAGCTCGTACTTCGCTTCGAGCGGCTGGTACGGGTCGCACACCCCGCTCATCCATATGTTTCCGCGGGTCTTCTTTTTTATCTCCTTGGCGAGCAGTTCGGCGGCGTTGATCTTCACATCGACAAATTCGCCCCAAGGTTCGCGGTGGTCCGTGAACCGCTTCATGTACCTGGCGTAGCAGTAGGAGCATCCGTGGGCGCAGCCCACATAGGGGTTAACGACATAGTCATGGATCTTCGAGGCGGAGATGATAGATTTGGAACGGATCTCCGTTATCTTCACCTTTCGGAGTTGACTATCTTTGCCAGCCGCCACCCGCATCCGGCGATGACGGCAATGCCTACTACTACAACGAAGGGAACGATCGACTTTGAGGCCTCGTTGCCTATCCCGCCGGCATCCCCGGATATCAGCGCAGCAAGGGCGAGGTACCACCAGCCGGGGACAAGCCCGGCCCAGTACGCCCAGCGAGGAAGGCCCGGCCCCCAGAGCGCCATCGGCAGGCCGATAAGGTATGGAACGATGAGCAGGCCCCACCACATCGAAATGCCGGTATCTCCCCCGATGCCGCCGGTCGCGGTCATTCCCCACATGGCCGCCACTCCGATCAGTATCAGGATGAAGGTCCAGGTCCTGTATCTTGTTATGGCCTTTCCCTCTTTACCGATGATGGCGGCAAGCATCACCAGAAGGCTTCCCGGAAGTATCAGGAGCGATCCCTCCAGCGGGTCGATCGCTCCCAGGATCGTCGCGATGCCGCCGACCGCCAGAAGGGTTTTGACCCCTCTTTCTTTCGTGATCATTTGGAAGTTCCTTTCTGCGGCCTGCCCGGGTCCGTCACTCTGCCGAGAAAAAGGATCGTCCCCGTAATGTTGTCCCTTATCAGGAAAAAAAACGGGTGGTCGGCCCGGAAGACGGGGTAGTTCGGTATGGACTTGGTCGCCATTTCGACGGCGGTGGCCGCCGCCGCTTCCGTGCCCTCTTCGTTGACCTCCACGAAAGCCTTGTGCTTTACCTGGGCGATCCAGAGCTCGCCTTTCTTCCAGCCGGTTCCGGTAAAATCGGCGCAGCCCGACTTGTCGAAAGCATCCTTTATACCGAGCGACTTGAAGGGAGAGGCTAGGTCGTAAGCCGTCTCGAGCCTGAACCTGGGAACAAAGATCCTGGTTTCAACCGCCGGGGACCTGTCCAATCCGGTCAGCCAGTTCTGAATGTTCTGCGATGTCAGATGTTTCTCCAGTCCGGCAAGCCCTTCGATCTCTTCCGGGAGAAGGATCACCATCGACAAGCGGTCGCCCTTGTAAGGAAGCGAAGCGGCCTGAAAGCCTTTTTCTCTCAGGAGCTTGATCCTTCCCTTGCGGTACATCATCCTGGCAGTCAGCTGCTTGTCACTGGAGGCAAAGAATGTGTCGTCGCGGGTGTCGCCGGGTTTGAACATCTCCTCCCATGTTCCCTTGAAATAGATAGCGTTCAATAGGACGCAGACGGAATTGGAGTCGAGCGATTCAAGTATCTTTGGTATCTTCCCCTCGGTCTTCCTGTTCACCCAGGAATTGATCGTGTCGGTGTCGCCTTTGAATATCTCCGCGTCGAAATTCTCCCTGAGCAGCGCCTTGAAATCGAGGCTCAGGTCCCCTCCCGTCAGGCAGAGGCCGTTGGCGATCGAAAGTTTCTGGCCGCCTCTGGCCGCGTTGTCCGAAAGATGGCCGTTCAGAAGCTTGAATGTGAGCGGAAGCTGCTTCTGGTTCAGATGGAAGCAGAGCGCCTCCTTCATCTCCTTCGCGGTGTTCTGCCTCGCTCCGGAGTACGCCATCGCCATTGCCGAAGAGACGCTGAAGGGAGAGAAAAAAATGTTTTCCTCCCCGCTCCGCAGTTCGCCGTAAAGCTTCAGGGCGAACTCCGTGTTTCCTTCCGCAAGGCAGCCGGTGAGCGACTCCTCGTCCTCGGCAGGGAAGCACGGCACGCAGAACAAAGCCGTCAACAAGGCGCCCGTGATCAAAGAAAACAACGCGTTCCGCATTTTCCCATCCTTTCTTTCAAGATAAATTTACGCCTCGTTCCGCCGAGCCGTCAAGCGAAAGTCTGTTTTAAAAAGGTCTTTGATGGCGATATCAGGGTGTTACCATCCGAACTCGAATCCGTTGGAACTCCCGCCGGCTTCATCTTCGACGGTTATCGTGACCCTATGTCCTTTGGGAACCATCGCCTTCAGCGAAGAGCCTCCCTTGGCCACCAGCCTGTCATCGCTCTTGAAGGATGTTTTCGGAGCAGCCGTTCCATCGATTTTCACGGTGCAGCCCTGGACGAATCCAGTCCCTTCTATTACAAGGCGGAAAGGATCCCCCTTCCTGGAAACGGAGCTTATCCCGTAGGGTATCGTGGAGAACGACCAGATCGGACCGGAAGAAACGCCGCACGGCGAATTTTTCGATAACCTCCAGTAGTAGGTCTTCCCGCTCTCCAGCGCGGGCGTGGTCCAGCTGTCGCCCGTCACGGTGGCGGCTTTCGGGGGATCGGGCTGGGTGCCGAAATATACATCTGTCGAGCCGGTTCCGTTCCAGCTCCAGGAGAGGAGGGCGGAGAGAGGAACGTTCTTCGATCCGTTTGACGGTTGCGGGGAAGATGGCGACCCGTCGGCCGACGGGTCGAGCGTTGCGTCCACTGTCACAGGACCCTCTTCAACGACCACCTCCCGTTCGGTCGAACAGTACCCTGGGAGGGAGAAAGTGGCGTGGTAGGTTGTGTTCTTCCGAGCCAGAATGTTGTAGCGCCCCATCGCGTTGGCGCTCCTCGGTGTTTCGCCGTTCGAAAGCGGCAGTTCCTCGAGCGAGACAGCAGCTGGGATCGGTCGGCCCGTTGTGGAATCGGTCACCACCCCGGTGATCTGCGGCGCGGCGAGGGTTTCCTCCAGGAGGGTCTGCCACGCCATGCGTAGTCGGGCCACCGTCTTGTCCCTGAGGGAGGCGTAGTCGGGCTGGAAAGACCGGCCCACCTCGATCAAGTATGCGTAAGTGCCGTAATTCCCATAATAAGTATCCTGGGCCATCCCGTCCGTTCCGTCCGAAGAACCTAGTAAGAAGGAATTAACCGCGCCGTCATCGTTCTCGAGCACCGCGACTATTTTCTCTCCAACCGCCTGCATCAGGTCCTGGTCATCGGCGACCTGCCCGGACCAGGTGCAGCCGTAAGGGTAGATGATGTACTCCCCGTAGGCGTGTAGCGTCAGGGCGAAAAGCGCCCTTGCTTCATCCATGAGGCTCTCCAGGCCGCGGGTCTCCGGCTCTGAGTCGGGCGCCGTCCCCCTGTAAACTAAGCTGCCGCAGTATCCGTCGGAGCCCAGGCATCCGTCCCAGTTGAAGCGGTAGTTTCGGTTGAGGTCTATCCCGGTCTTTAGGCCCGAGCCGCAGGCGGGATTCCTGTTCTTACGCCACATGTTGTCGGTCGTGAAGACGTATTTTCCTCCGTCCGGATTCACCGATGGGACCACATAGATGTTGATTTCGTCCACCCACTGCTTGACCTTCGGGTCGGAACCGTATTTGTCCGTGAGATAGTCGATCATGTCCAGGGCTATCTCCGGCCCCATGACTTCCCTGGCGTGATGCTGGGCGTCGAGGATGAAGGAGCGCTTAGAGTTGGGCTCGCTGACGTTCGAAGTGATCAGCACCGCCACCTGCTGCTGTCCCTCGAAGAGCTGATCCTCGAGAATGATCTTCCTCGCTAGCGCGGGGTGGTCGCCCACGGTCTTATCCACCAAGGCCATTATCTCCTGCGGGTCCTTGTAGTCTGAAAGAGCTTCGCCGCGGGAGTCCCTCAACGGGTGGGAGGAATCGATCACATCATAGCGCAGGCCCAGAGCCGAAAGCCTCTCGAGGTCATCAGGCGAAGCTACCACGCCGATCATGCCGCGCATGCGATCTATGCCCGCGACGTCGAATTTAGCGGAATTCAAGAAGCGCATCGTGTCGGGGCCTGATGTGGGGATTTCGACGAAATAGGTTTGAGCGAAAGATGTTATCGCGAAGAATATCGAAAATGCCATAAAAAATTTTCTGAACATGGGATTCCTCCTGACGGATCATTATACGAGGCTAGTCCCCAAAAAGGTTCAGCCTGTTTTTTTCCTTTTCGATGGCAGGAGGCCTTCCCTGGCGAAGGAGTAGCTGCCGTTCCCGCCGACGATTATGTGGTCGATAAGCCTCACGTCGAGGTGCGAGAGCAGGGTTTCGAGCTGTTCCGTCAGGGCGATGTCCTCGGGGCTCGGGATCACGTTCCCCGAGGGATGGTTGTGGGCGAAGATCACCGCCGCTGCGTTCTCCCGGAGCGCCTCCTTGATCACCTCCCTCGGATGGACGGCGCTTCCGTTGATCGTTCCCCTGAACAGCTCCCGGTAGGCTATGATCCCGTGTTTCTGATTCAAAAAGATCACCGCGAACACCTCGTGGGGAAGGTCCCTGAGTCTCGGCTTCAGGAACTCGTAGGCGTCGTCCGCCCCCTCGATCCTTTCCGCCTCCTTCACGCTTTCGAGGACGAATCTTCTCGAGAGCTCCAGCGCCGCGGAGAGCGTGACCGCCCTCACCACCCCTATGCCGCAAATGGATGAAAGTTCCTTCGGGCTTTTCTGGGCGATGGCGCGGAGAGACCCGGCCTCCTTCAAGAGGGACCTGGACAGGTCTATCGCAGTCACTCCTTTCTTCCCCGTCCTGAAAAGGATCGCCAGAAGTTCGTGGGTCGAGAGCACGTCACATCCCTTTTCGAAACACCTTTCCCTGGGTCTTTCGCCCTGAGGCCATTCCTTGATTCCGGTAAAACCAATGCTTCCGTTCATCGTTCACCTCCGACCGAATATCGGCAACAACGATGCCACGGCGATCCCGGCTCGATGACATATCTCTCCCCAACCCGATAACCTTCCATTCATTTAATAAGGTGGATTTTGACTCGGCGTTTTCCCGGGGAAGAAGACCCGCATAGACTTAGAGCCTATCCGGAAATAAGACATGGCCGCGACGGTAGTTGTCGGAGATGCATGGCACGGAAGCGAACGAAGGCCGATGTCTGGCGCATCGGATGAGCGAGCTGACAAAGCCGGACGCTCCGACAGCCCCGTCCCGAAGGGCGCGGGCGGCGGGCTTCGCATGACTGTGTTGACCTCCCTTGAAAGGCAGACCAGCCTTACTTCGGTCGGTCGTCTTGTCCTGCTGGCCCGGCGCCACGCGCGCGACTATGCCCTATTTACGTATAGGCTCTAAAACGCCCGCCGCCACTGGATCTAAGCTCGCCGGACGGAATTATCTCCTTTGTGATCAAATGCTTGTCGCCTACCACGGTCTTACAGGAAAAGAAACCGCGGTAAACAATTCCGGACGCTGTAACTTGTTCAATTTCAAAGAGAAATCTTTCAACGAAAGGAAACTGGAATCTCGGCTTTCCAACAAACGGCAGCTGTTGCGGAACATCTCCATACGGATCAAGAAGTTATCCCTGTTTTTAGGAGTTGGCACGCCCCGTGCCATAGGTAAGTTGCCCGGCGGAAAGGAGGCGATGAGAAAAAGGGAAAGGCGGCCGGCGAAAGAGAAAAGAAGAAAGAAGTGAACGGGAAAAGGACAAGAAGAAGATTTTGAGCCTCAAGAAGGCAGAAGGAGAAGAAGATGAAAGGAATGATCAAAAGAGTCGGATTGGTTCTCTCGGTGGTTTGCCTGTTCGCGGTGCTGATGGTTTCGTCCCTCCCGGTGATGGCCGGAACTACCTCTGATGACGGAGCGAAGGCGACGGCGCAGAAGACGCCCAAGGCGTCGAAGCCCGCCAAGAAAGCTCTCCCCGAGGGCAAGATCAACATCAATACCGCTTCGGAGAAGGACCTTCAGAAGCTCCCCAAGGTCGGCCCCGCGATGGCAAAGAAGATCGTCGAGTACAGGAACTCGGTGAAGAGCTTCAAGACGGTCGAGGAGCTCCGCAACGTGAAGGGGATCGGCGCCAAGATATTCGAAGGCCTGAAGCCTTACGTCACCATCTGAAATTGAGCGGCGAAGATCACGGGGGCGGCCCGGCCGCCCCCTTTTCTTATGGAGGAGAAGATGAACGGAAAGATAAGGAAAAGAGAAGAGATGATGGAAGGCGACATGGAGGAGGGATTCACCCTCATCGAGGCGATGGCGTCACTGATAGTCCTCTCCGTCCTATTTCTGGTGTCGGTCGGAGCGATAGGCGCGATAAAGGACCGGTCGGCGTCGGAAGCGGTCGTTACAACCTTTCAGGCGGTCAGCTCCGAGGCGAGGAGCAGGGCCATATCGGAAACCGTCAGGTACGGCCTGGTGTTCGACGACTCGGCCGGGCGGGTCACGGTGAGGCTTTTCAAGGACGGCGACGGTGACGGCGTCCTCCGGGACGATATCAGAAGGGGGACCGACAGGCCTGTTTCGGCCGCTGAAAAGCTGGGGAATGAAGGCAGTTCGATCGCAATACCGACGGGGGTCAAGAAGGACCCTTCGGGAAAACCGCTTGAAGGGCAGGACGCTATCCGCTTCGGCAGCGGCGATATCCTCACATTCACGCCGAAAGCTACCGCGACGCCCGGAACCCTTTACATCATGGAAGGGCTCGGTGATGACGGCTGGGCGGTGCGGGTCGCGGGGATAGACGGAAGGATAAGGATCTACAGGCTGAAGAACGGCGAGTGGGATGAGTACTGCAGGTGGTGAAACTTCAGGGCTATGAATTGAAAAAGTAAAATTGAAAACTGAAAAGTGAAAAATGATGGAATTCCGTTTCTTCTTTATCGCGCCGCCATTCAAGTAGTCCGGCAGCGCGATCATTCTTTCATTGCGTGCGTATTCCGCGCTTTCGCGAATGTTTTCCGCGATCGTCAGACGTTGAACCTGAAGTTGCAGATGTCGCCGTCCTTGATCACGTATTCCTTGCCCTCGACGCGGAAGAGGCCTTTCTCCTTGACCTTTTTCTCGTCCCTGCCGCACTTCACCCAGTCGTCGTAGGTGAATATCTCGACGCGGATGAACCCTCTCTCGATGTCGCTGTGGATCTTGCCTCCGGCGGCGGGCGCCTTCGTTCCTTTCCTTATGGTCCAGCCGCGCGTCTCATCCTCCCCGGCTGTCAGGAAGGTCATCAGGTCGAGCCTGTCGAACGCCACCTGGATCACGCGGTCGAGCCCCGAGCTTTCCAGGCCATAGGAAGCGAGGAATTCCTTCTTGTCTTGTGGAGAGAGTTCGGCGAGTTCCGCCTCCACCTTCCCGAAGATCTTCATCGCGTGGGTCGATTCTGAAGCGGCCTTTTCCTCGACAATTTTGAAGAGCTTCTCCGACCGCTCTGTATCGTCCTCGTTGAGGTTCGCCACGTAGATCACCGGCTTGTCCGAGAGGAATTCGACATCGGTGATGAGCTTCAGCTCCTCCTCCTTGAAATGGAAAAGGCGCAGCGGCTTTCCCTCTTCGAGGAACACTTTCAGCTTCTCCATCAGGGCGAGGATTGCGCGCGCCTTTTCGTCGCCGCTCTTGGCAAGCTTGCTGATCCTGTCGATCCGTCTCTCGACCGTCGAGAGGTCGGCAATCACCAGTTCGAAGTTGAGCGCCTCGATGTCTCTCAAGGGATCGAGCGAACCTTCGGGGTGGGGAGCGGTATCGTTCTCGAAACACCTCACGATGTGGACGAAAAGGTCCGCCTCCTTCACCTGGGCCAGAAGGTTCTTTGTCTCGTCCGCGGTCGCCCCTTTCCTGAGTCCCGGGATGTCAACGAACTCAAGCGTCGCAGGAGTTGTCTTCTTCGACTTGAACACTTTCGCGAGGTCGTCCAGCCTCGGGTCGGGGATGTGGATCGTAGCCATGTTCGGATGCTTGGACGAGGACCCGGCCCCGTCGTGGCCTGTGGATGTGAGGGCCTCGAAGATCGCCGTTTTTCCGCTCTGAGAAAGGCCTATAATTCCAGCAAGAAGTGCCATCAAAGTCTCCTTAAAACAAAGATTATTTTACCACAGGGGCCGCGGAGGGCTCAGAGGTTGTCAGCGCTGATGGCTAACAAAAAAAGGGGTCAGGCCATGCATTATGCATTACCTCCTCCAAGTATCCTTGATACGGTCGATTGATTGATGCCGAGGAACCTGGCAACTTCGCTCTGGCTGTATCCTTGGTCATCAACGGCGCTCCGGATGAATCTTTCCCTCTTTCCAATTTCGCTTAAATCGCCCGCGCCGGCCAATTCTTCCAAAGACGGCCTTGCGATCTGTCTTTGATATCTCGGGGTCGCGGGAAGCTCGTCATCCTCTTCCATAAGCCCGCTGATCTCTTCGAGGAATTCCCTTTCTCCCAGGACGCTTTTTGCCTTCAGGCCGTTCCAGAGGCTTTTCGAGCCGATCCCCTCCATGACGAATTCAGCATATCTCCGCTTCGCTATGCCTCGGGTCTTCGCGAATTGCCCCAGTATCCAGTCCGTCGCCAGGTACCCCGGGGGCCTGACCGTCCCAGCGGTCGCCCTGAAACTGCTCCATTTCCAATCCGAGGGAGACTTGACGATCCTCGCCCTTACAGGGTTCAGCACTATGTATCTCGCCACCTCGAGCAGATGGCTTTCCTTCTGGACAAGGACCGACTTGAACCTTCCCTGGAAGAGATGCCCCACCCTTTTCCTGCTTCGGTTGATCTTCTGGGTATATACTCCGTTCAGCCAGCTCATCCCCTCCGAAATGTCCGGCTGCGCGATTTCGATAAGCAGATGGTAATGGTTGTCCATGAGGCAGTAAGCGTGACAGGTCCACCGGCGCTTTTCGACCACCTCTGACAGCAGATGGAGGAAAAGCTCCCTGTCTTCATCGCAAAGGAAGATCTTCTTCCTCTCGTTCCCTCTGGAGGTGATGTGATACAAAGCCCCGGGATATTCCAATCTCAGCGGTCTAGCCATGGTTGCATTATACCACTTTTCAACTCAATGCATAATGCATGGCCTGACCCCATTTTCTGCCATTTTCTCGAAATACCGTCGTTTTGCGTTTTCCCGGCATTCATTTTGGCCTCATTCGATCCTGCTCCAAATGACGGAGCCGTTGGCTGTCAGGCTCTTTCCCCATATACCGCCATGGCCTTTCACGCTTCCGTTGACAATCACTGTCGAGAGCGGCGCGTATAATTGCAGGTTCGTTTTGGCTCCACCGTTGATCATGACAACACCGCTTGAAGATGAGACCATTAGCAGGTTGCCGGGGATGCCGTTGTTGTTGACCGAACAGCCTCCGTTGATAGTCAACGCCCCGGTTATCACCATCACGACCTTTCCCTGCGCGATCAACTTCGCGCTGCCGTTGATCGTAAGGGAGGAAACAATGTAAGTCCCCGAAGGGAGTGAGCAGGTCCTGCTGCCGTTTATCACCATGTTCCCCAGTTGATCCATGAACTGTGTCGGGATCTGCGAATTATTGTTGTTCGCCTGGGCGTATTCGACCCATTCCGAAAGAGGTCCCTCTTCGCAGGGATGAACCGCGTCGGCGGGGTTTTTGGATCCCTGCACCTGGTTTTGATTTCCCGTTATAAAGACCGAATGACCCGGGCCGGGCGCCGCGTCGCCGTTTATGAAGTTCGCGCCGGAGACCTTTATGTCACCGTTCGAACCGACATGCCCGCCGAACCCCTGAGACCCGCCGACCGATGGAACGCCATACGTTTTTACGCTTCCGTTCGCCGTCATCGAATCGCATCCAAAGAAAGCGAAATCACCGATCAGTTCTGGCATTTCGGGACCGGCAGTCTCTCCCTCGACTGTAAAGTTCCGCGTGATCTCAGAACTGGTATTTCCGCAATCGTCCGAAGCGGACGCTGTCAGCGCGTGCTGTCCTTCGGATAAGATCGGAGTTCCCGGCGCGTACTCGTGACCGTCAAGAAGAATTGCGATAGTGTCGTTTTCAGGATCCGAACTGATGACGACGGGCACAAATCCGGGTTCAACGGTTTCTCCTTCCACGGGGCTGGCTATTTCTACGGAAGGAGCAGAAAGATCTATAGTGAAGTTCCTTTCGAGAGAGAAAAAAGCTCCCTCGATGTTTGACGCTGTAACCGAGAGCAAATGTTCGCCTTCCCCCGCGACACTCGATCCCAGTTCGAAAGGTTCTCCATCCATAGTCATCGAAATGGAGTATCCCTCCGGCGTTACCGTAACGGAGGGGGTCACTTCTTCGCTGGAGCAGCTTCCCTCTTCGGGAGTCACTGTAATTGCGGGAGCGGCGAATATCGTCAATGCGGCATTGTCGAAGTTGTTAGTCTCATCCCATTCCCTTACTTCTTCCAAGGTATCTATAACGCAGTAAACGAAAACTTCCCCGGTTCTCCCGGCGACATCCCAGTCGTAGATCGAAGAATCCGTTCCTCCTGCCTCTATCGCGGGCATCAGCACGTTGCCTATAAGAACTCCGCCGCCTTGCGGATCTCCTTCATAAAGAGCCACCCGGAAAGCGGACGATTCAGAGATCCCCTTGTTCTGCACGATGCAGGCCAGCCTTAATAAATCGCCGTTTTGCCCGCCAGTTGAGACAAAACCCGCCAGGTCGGGCAGCTTCGACCCGTAGATGAAACTTGTGTACGCCTTTGATTCCTGGCCGAAGCTGTCCGTCAACACCGCTTTTATCGTATGGGTTTTTGGTCCCACGGCTCCAAGAGAGTATAAACCGGTCTGGGTTCCGTCAAGGTCGATCTGCTGCTGGTTGACGAGCGTGCCGTCCATGAAAATTGAAATGGCGGCGCTTCCCGTTCCCGTAGCTTTTACTATGGCCTCAACCTGTTCCGCTCCTTCGGGATATTCGGCTTTCTCTGTGGAAAGCGAGACCAGAGTGGCCTTTCCGGAACTGAACGGAAGGGTCCCTTCGACATAGATCTCCCTGGACGCTCCGACGAACATGAAGCCGATGTTGTGGTTTCCCGACGTTGTCGAGACGAACGGGAAGGAAAATTGCCGACGGGACGGCGCTCCGGATGAAACGGTTATATTTTCTTTCCCGAGGAATATCCAATCCCCGTCCGGATAAGTGAGAAAATACTCCAGGCTCCCAGCCAGATCGCGGTCGGAGCGGATCACCAGCTGGCCTGAAACCTCCTCGCCCGAGTGATAGACCGCTTTCGAGAGCCTTGATTCTCCTGCCGTCGCCACTACCCCGTGCACATCTATAGCGATGGAGCCAGAAGCCGGAGCGTAGGCGGGATCTTCAGGCGTGTATTCGTAGTACAGGAGGTAGGAATCCTCTCTCGCGTCTAAGGGCGTCGTGAACGACTGTGTTAGAGAACCGTTACCTGATAGTTTAACCTCCTGGTCCCTGAAGGTAAGCTCGAGGGAACCCTGCGCCGGGAGATGAGCCGCAACTACAACATCCTCACCCGCATCATAGACCGTTTCTACGGGATGTATGGAAAAACCTGCGGTCAAAGGATAACTGCGGAACCTGTTGATGTAGATGGATCTGCCGGTCGGCAGGGTCACATCCACCGATACGCTGTCAGTATTTTCATCTATCGGCACCTGGAATGTTTCAGACCTGGCTCCGGCAACCGTTATGACCTCTTCGGTTTCATAAGGACCGGCTGAGACCTTTGCGACTACGGTCATCGGATCAGAGGCCGGCGGATCAAGAGAAAAGTTAACGGTCATCGTCGCGGTCGTTCCCGGATCATAAGCGGCGCCGTCTATTGAAGCCGACACATGGACGCGCGGCCCTTCGACAAGAGCGGCGAGATCGCCTTCGGAAAGGATCTCCCCGCTGCCGTTGTCTCTTACGGCGTAGCGGGCTTCAGCCTTTCCGCCCGGGATATCCGCCGCGAGCGGTATGTTCACCGCGACAGGGACGGAGCTGTGACCGGGAATTATCGCCGTCTTCGCGAAGCGTTCCGTCTCGCCGTCCGCGATCTCCACTTCCACCGATACATCTGCAGACAAGTCCCCGGAATTCGACAAGGTGAATGTGAGAGGCGAAACCTGTCCGGGTATGATCGTTATCGGAGCGGGAGGAATCGCGACGATCATCTGCGGAGATTCGAATTGCAGGGAAGCTTCTTTTTCTATGATGGAGCCGTCCGGCAGATGAAGACCCGCCTGCACAAGCGCCGATGAACCACCATAACTTTCCGGGTTTATCGTTATCTCGACCGAAGCTGCTCCGCCGCTATCAAGACTGATCAGACGAGACTCGACTGTCCCGCCAATAAAGACCAGCCTCGCGTCGAACGCTTCATATCCCTTGTTGATGACATTCGCTTTCAAGACCGGGAGAGCATCGGGCGACATGACCGGCTCAAGCAAAAGTTCTGCGGAGAACCTGTCAACGACTTCCAGTTGCCCCGAGGCGACTGCCACTCCGTTGAGAAGAACGGTGAGGGTGGTCGATTGGGAGGGGAACACGGCCGAAAGGGATCCTTCGGCAACACCCAGCGGCTCAACGACGATGGTCTCCTGTGCAATCGGGACCGGCCCGGCCTCGCCGGAAACAAGAGCGATGGTGAACGATCCTTCAGCCGCGATGCTGTTTCTTACAATATATGGCAACGAAACGAGGCCTTCTCCCGCAATTTGAGGAAGAGTTATTTCCAGAGACCCGGTACCTTTATCATAGATTGCGAGCTCTATTTGAACCGCCGAAGAAGTTGACGACGCGCTGACTGCAAGAGTAGCGCTGCCCGCAAACTCAGCGGACAAGACCATGGTCTCGCTCTTCGTCTCTCCCGGGCCGACCCGGACGGGAAAGGCGAAAACCTGAGAACCCTCTGATTGAGTTGTCAATGTCGCTACCAGAGAGCCTGAATATGTAGCCGGCCCGTCCTGATGGATCTGGACCGGCACCTGAATTATGCCTTTGGCGAGCGGCGGCAGTTCGGGGATCTTAAGTTCAATATCGTATCCGAAGGGTATGAAAACAGGGACGGATCTCTCCGCGTCTCCCCGCATGAAGAGCGTCGAGCTGTAATCCGAACCCGCCTGTCTCGCGAATGACACGGCGGCACTTTGGTAGGGAGGCAGTTGGAGATCAAAGACCTCGGAAGGATCATCCGACAGGGCGACTTCGATCGATGCAGGCGTCTCGCCTCTGTTGACGATAGCGGCGCCTATCTCCATCATCTCCCCAAGATGATATTCCGGCGCCGAAACGAGGATGTCCAGCGGGGGAACTATGGAGAAAAATGATGATGAAACAGTATCAAGTACGTTTCCGTTCTTTTCCACGTGCGCGTCGATCTTGTGTTTTCCCTGGCTGGCCGGCGGGATCGAATAATTGAATATCCTTTCTGCCCCGGGCTGAAGGGGGCCAGGCTGCCACGAATCATATTCCTGATCATCGACGCTCAGGACGATATTCAATCCTTCCTCTTCCGCGGTTCCCATGTTTGCAACTGTAATGGAACCCTCATAACTCTCGACGGTCCTGACCGACTTTCCCGCTTCGGGAGACAAAGAAAGCCCCAGTGTCTCCTCTACCACCGTGAAGCTCTTGTACCCGGAGTCAAGGAACTGGCCGTTCTCAGTGTCCACAAAACATGCCGTCCTGAAGAATCCAGGCGAGGCTATCGTTCCCGCGTCGTAATCCATGTTTACCGTGTCCCGCCCGTTCTGGTCTATCGATTCGTAATTCTCCCAGACCGTCTCCCAATCCTGACAGGCTCCCGCCGTGCCGTCGTCGTTGTCGCATCCCCTGAGAAGCATGGTTCCGTAAAGCACGAACTCGCTAACTCCGTCGCCGTTGAAATCCCCCGCGAGACAGGAATCCGACACAAAGGGGAAATTTTCAATGAACTGCTCCAGGGTTCCCGTTGATGCGTCAAGCAGGCAAGCGTGTCCGTGGTAGTCTTCGCCACGTTCAGGATAATGGAGGATCTTAATTTCATCGGAGGAGTTTTTATAGAATACCGGAGTTCCCTCCCCCTCCTGCTCCCGGGTCCAGAAAACCTGGGATGTCATCAGGTCGGCGGCAGTAAGACTCGTCACGCAGCCGCCGTCTGAACAATCGATAATTTTCGAATATACGATATCCTTTCTTCCGTCGCCGCTGATGTCGTATAACCCGAAACGGCCCATGCTGTTCAGCGGAAAAACCTGAAAGGTTTCTTCTTCGGCATCGAAAAGGTAGATCTGATTGTCGGTGCAGCCGAGGACCGCCTCGTCATCTCCGTCGCCGTCAACATCGCCGGTTGACATGTGCGTATAACCTGAAGGGACATCATATTGACGGATCATGATCCCCGACGAGTCGATGAGAAGGACCTTGTCGCCGTTTTCGTCACAGGTAAAAGTCCAGATCATCGGACCGCTTGCCGAGTCACCCACCGTGAGTCCGAACAGATAACTCGTGATCTCGTCCATCTGCCACAGGGTTTCACCTGTCGATCCGTTCAACGCTGTAAAGATATTCCCGACAAGGAGGATTATATCCCCGGCCCCGTCCCGGTTCAGGTCGGCGACCCCGAAGCTTGAGATGTCATACGGATAAGAGAGCTGGTAATCCCTTCTCCACAGCAACGAGCCGCCTATGTTTACACAAAGAACGGCGGCGTTCATGGCTGTGGGATCATACATCCCTATTATCAGCGGATCGCTTCCTGATCCGGCCTCATCCCTGAAAGCAAGCATGAAACAGCGAGTCCATTCATCTTCAGGATCTCCCCATTCCCGGTCGACTCTTATGGAAAGGAAAGATTCCTTTAAGCCTTCGTGCCTACTTCCGGCATGATCCTTCTTTGCTCTTTCATTTCTGATCCCTGAAGCCCCGGCCTCAAGAGCTCGATAAGATGAAACGCGCAGAATTCCCTCTTTGCAAGACACCACGTCGTCCATCCCGTCATTATCGAGATCGAGCGCGACAGGAACGACATCGCTTCCCTCATACAAATCGTCTCCGTCGACCGCGTAAGCCGACATTCCGGCGATTGGATCGACGAACCATTCGCTTGGCTTGACGACGGAGTTTCCCGTAATTCCGCCGCCGGGAACGCTCCAAGATGTGCCGGGTGGTCCGTATGGCCCCGGCGGTTCTCCCTTTCCGATATATCTCTCTATGAAAGTATAGACTCCGAAGCTTCCGCAGATATGCTGAGGATCATGGAGAAGCGCCGAAAGGTTAACGCTGTCGGCGGTGCCATATATTTTTCTGTTGTGGGAAAGCGTCAACGACGGAGCTGTTCCTCCGACCTCGACAGTTTTTGAAAAAGTGTGGCTTTTCTCTGTCGTTTTGTCCCATACGTCAAGCCTTACCTCATAATCGCCCGGCAGGACATTCGGGACGATAGCGTCAAGAACGACCGATCCTTCTATCGGAATCAAGTAAGATCCTGAATCCTGAAAGACAGCCTGGCCATATGGATCGGTAAGAACCAGATCAACATCGCAGTCGCCTTCAAAAGCGCCTTCGTTGAAAAGTTCGCAATTGATCGTCCCGGAAGGGTTCGTGGAATCGGGAACGAAAGAAGCTGCGAGCTTCGAGCCACCGAGAACATAGCCGCCATGAAAAGCGAAGGAAGAGCTTCCCTGCTCGATGTGGATGGTAATATTGACACCGAACGGTCCGGGCGAATCTATCCCGCTGACGGGAATGTTCAAAGCGAGCAAGGACGGCTGCTCCGGTTCCAGAAGCAGTTGTTCTCCCGATGTTATCTCGATCGACCCGCCTTCCCAGTCAAGAGTCGCGTTCAAGGTCGCCCGGACCGTCGAAGCCGATCCGGAAACGGAGATCTTGACGGGAAGCTCCGCATCCCGGTCGTGCCTGAAAAGAGGCGCTTCTTCAGGGAACAGGAGCGTGACGACAGGAGCAGAAACGCGGATGACGCCCTGTCCGATGATATCGGTTTGAGTTTCCTGAGAAGAGAATGTCATCTGGACCGGATAAAGGCCTGATGCTAAGGAGTCGGGCCTCGCGACGGACAGCGTTATCGGGCGAGTACTTTTCGGGGCGACGAGTATTTCCTGCGACGGGATGTCCCCGAGAGCAGGGCAGAGGTAAGATAACTGTCCTCTCCAGAACAGGTCACCGTTGTTCAGCATCTCGCCGTTTATCAGGATCGAAGACTCGCCTCCCCCCGACGACCCGGTCACGGCCCTAAGATAAGGTAGCTTGATGTCATAGTCGCGGTACTGAAAAGCGCCTGCGAACCCTGAGCCGAGATGTTCGCAATCCAGAGAGAACGAAACCCTGTATTTTTTCCAGGCTTCCGGCTGCCAGGCGCTCCAGGCGACAGCCACATCCTTGTTCACGCCCGGGTCGAGAGGGCTGACCTGAAATTCATGCTCTTCTATCAAGGTGGGCGATCCCTGCGGGGAGAGCATTTCTACTCTGGCTTTGAGAACGCATTCAGCCTGACAGTTGGAGCCCGCCGCGCTGTTGAGAACATTGACCTTGATCGTGCCAAGGTCGCCAAGTTCCGCTTCCTCGGGCCATTCGGGAGTCATTATCGGTTTCGGGAGGCATGATTCCACGGCAATGCTTCTTGTCCTCGAGCCCATGAATATCCCTCCGAGGAACACCTCCGCCTTGACCTTGGCTGATTTGAAATAGCCCTCCATCCCTGCCATTGAAAGGTCGAATGCCGCCTCACCGGTGGCGCCCGGCTCCAGGTGCACGGTGCTGGTCGAAGAAACCGTCTGATCGAGCGCCCCGATAGTGAAAACCACTGTCATGTCGGTCGGAACGCCCATCCTGCTCTCCAGGGTCAGGGAGCCTGTCACAGGTTCATCCTTGTCGTATCGGCCGGCCTTTAGCCCATAAAGCGGGCTGATCCTCATGAGGAGGTCGTTGGAATTGTTCACCAGAAGAAGCGTCCCGATGCCCGCGATATTCCACGGATCGTTTCCCCACAGACGGGTATAATTCCCCCCGAGGAAGCTTTGCGAGGGGATCCCGTAATTCTGGTCCATCAGGAAATATCTGTATGTCCCGGGATTTGTAAAGTCGTCGGTAATATCAAATGTAATGTCTCCCCCTGCGGGAAGGTTTATCGTCTGGAGAAGCCGCCCCGCTTCGTGGTTCCACGCGCCCCAGATATGGAGATTCCTCGCGGTCCCGGTTCCGTCCTTCAAGTGGAAATGGACGGGGGCCTGTGGATTTCCCGCGTAATCGCTGTCAGACGAAACCGAGAATACCGTGTCGGAGAGCCCCGCCACCGCTTCGTCAGGATTTTTCACGATGAAGCGGCCCGTCGGAGTCTCGCCCTGCGGCTGGATCTCCTCTTCGTTTCCCGTGAGGGGGTTCAGCGCGAGCAGCCTGTAATCGGCGTGAAAGATCCCGTATTTCGGCGCGTACGAGGAATAATACTCAGAGAGATCAAGATCCCTGTGAATGACGGTTGAGGACCCTGCAGGAACAGAAATTGACAGGGTCTCGCGTTTCACGATTTTTCCGCGGTCCGGCGTTGTCACGATCACCTCGACCTGGTCGGCGGGGATCGACGACAGGTTCCTTATGGTGAGGTCCAGCGGTATCAGGGAAGGATTCCCTCCTTCTGAAATATCGACCGAAGGCATATCGGAAAGAGGCTCTTTCGCCCACGAGATGGCGTTGGCGATTATCGATTTTGCGTCGTTCGTGATGTTCCCGTTCGAATAACCCCAGTCGGCGAACATGGTAGTGACTATCACATGTCCCTGGCCCACCGGGTAAAGGACGAAACAGGGTTCCCCCGTGGCGGTTCTCCTGAGAAGGACCTCCGCATCGGACGGAACCTTCCTGAAGAAGCCGTCGAAACCGGCGGTTATCCCCGGCCGGAACACGCACTGCCCGGCACTGCATCCCATCCTCAGCGTCGTGATGCCGGACAGGATGGGATGGTCCGTCACAGGATAGGCCGATCCTGAAAAACACGAAACGTCCTGCTTGTACCCTGCCGCGAGGAGCTCTTCGCCCTCAGGCACGGGAAGCGCCGTGAAATCGTCCCCGTAAGCCTGAGTGAAGCAGATGATTATCCCTCCCTGTTCAGCATAGCTTTGCAGCGCCGCGCGCTCGAGGGAATCCTTCCTCAGGCCGAAAAGCGACCCGGTGGGAAGAATCAGTATCTTCTGCTTCGAAGGGTCCGCTTCAAGGATGCCGCGCCTCGGAGGGATGATGGATAGAGATTCCTCGTCGTTCAGCACTCTTTCACTCGGCTCTTCAAGTATCTTTAACGGCTCTCCGAGGTAATTGATCAGAGCTTCCGCCGAATCGGGAAAGCCCCTTCCAGCGATCGCAACGAATGGCGCCTCTTTGGCTTCAATCGGCATAGTATTCTGCGGCCCCGAATACTTCTGCATGAACCAGTCGAGCTTGTCATAGAGAGCCTGGGCCGTTTCCGGATCGGAATTCTCGTCCATCGCGGAAAGCTGGTCCATGACGTCTGATGAGACCCCGTAATCCGCCATGGTCGAGAGCCCCTTGCCGATGCCCACCCTGCAGATAGTTCTCCAGTCATCCGTCTTGGGATTCTGCCCGCTTTCAACCGTCGAGGATTTAACGAAAACCGAATCGTCCGGCATGTCCCCCGCCGGCGTTGGTATCACCGGCGGCCCGCCGCAGGTGGGGCATATCCCGCTGTCTTCTGAGAGCAAGCCTCCGTTTGAACCGCAGGGCTTTGGATCCTTCACCTCGTTCCAGAAGGCTACGATTACACCGGCGGAGTATGCAACAGCCGGAGATAATAGCATCGGACCTAATACTTCTTCTTCATAAGAACCAATGACTTTCCTATCAGAACTGTCTCTGGCTATTTTCATCGCTAAATCAACTCTTTTAAAAATTCCACTTTTCGCCCCGATTGCTTCCCATTCGTAATCTTCAACATATCGCGAATGATAGCAGGTAACACTATCCCCATTAAATTGGAAGGGTAGCCACAGCGGAGCGCAACCGCCATTGGAATCACATTGTATTCCATACTCAATTCCATAGGTTTCTTCTAATACTTTTGAAGTAAAAGGGGTTTCCAGATGATTTTGCCCAACAGATACACCTATATCTTCCATTAATAGTTCTGCTGATTCCCAGCAATAGAAATCTTTATATTGTGAGAAGTTATCAATTAATTCCGCATAGTCATACTGCGAGATTGGGCAAAAATCTAATGGATTGCTCGATTTAAAGTTGGCTTCGATAAGATGTTCAATAAAGCTCGGATTCTGGATATGAACAGGAATATCATGGAAACTTGAATAACAGTGCCATTCATCCATCGCATGCTGCGGTTGGGCCATATCCTGAATTAGATGGCATGCACGCCCTAAGATAAAAGCCGCATCCTGCTTTTTCCCTTTTTTCCAAAGATAAACAGCATCTTTAAAAAATTCAACATATTTATAGTGTGCTGGAGTTCTCCCACACAATCCACTTTTAAAATGGTTCAATACTTCCAAATAATTTTTATCGATATCTACTATTATTGGATCGTTGCACGAATCACGCATTTCTATTTCGTAACTTGTATAGTCCTCACCATCGGGACTACCAGCACCGTTGGCAATAGCAGATTTATTACTGGTTAGAAAGAAATCCTCTGGGAGCCCACCCTTAATGATGGCAATAATTATAGCTTGTTCAGTTAGCTTTTTATGCGTATTGTCTTCATAACCATAAATAGATATCCCGCAAAATAAGATTGTAAGAATAATATATCTCTTCATGATCATTTCTCCTTCTCTAAATACTGCTCTGCTTTAAAAAGTTCTCTGGAAAGTGCATTGATATTCTGCTCATACCCTACTCTTAGACCCCATGGTTCTGAAGGTATAGGAATTTTTGTGGCCAA
>Ga0209200_1000387_pt1 | contig 50215 bp, 67 predicted proteins | sample AD_UKC033_MetaG_FD_184406 | JGI IMG/M metagenome (GOLD analysis project Ga0209200, IMG submission 184406) | Active sludge microbial communities of municipal wastewater-treating anaerobic digesters from USA - AD_UKC033_MetaG (SPAdes) (version 2) | ecosystem: Engineered > Bioreactor > Anaerobic >... | reverse complement strand
AGGGCAGATAGGGCAGAACCCCGTACCGCCCGGAGGGGGCATGTTTAAGGTGGACAAGATAATGACCGTAGATGGACTTCCAGACGGAGTTTCACGCATTCATACCGTTCGTTATTGGGATAAGGCTGGTTCACAAGGTGCCGGGGCCTTTACTGCGGGCGGGAAAATGTCTGCTTTATCCAATGGAAAATGGCTCATGGAAGACATGACACGTGGTCAGTGGGGTACGGATATACGGGAGCGTTGGATTAAGAGCACCGCCCTGGGGGACACGTCTGAGGTGGTTGTGTGGATAGAGCAGGAGCCGGGATCGGGTGGAAAAGAATCAGCCGAGGGTACAATAAGGAATTTGGCCGGGTGGTCTATCTATGCCGAACGGCCTACGGGTGATAAGATATTTCGCGCCGACCCGTTCTCCGTACAAGTTAACAATGGTAACGTGTGGATGATGCGAGGTGATTGGAATCAGGCTTTGATTGAGGAACTTCGTTTCTTTCCATATTCTACTTATAAGGACCAGGTGGACGCAATGAGCGGAGCCTTTAATAAGTTAGTGCAAAAGAAAATTTGTAGGAGGGTAACATAATGGACTTAATCTATCATGCAGCATTTGGGTTTCTAATCAGTGGGCTGATTGTTTTGCTTTTTGCAAAAAGAAATCCTGAAACACATCTTCGTCCGAATCTCCCAATGGTAATTGCAGCGATTCTTCCATTGCTTATTGGATTTGCCAAAGAGGCTTATGACAAATGGATTGGGCCTGGCAACCCGGAAATGGCGGATGTCACACTCACTTGGTTTGGTGGGTTAAGTGCAATGTTTCTTATTCTTATTATTGACTTATTTAGAACCAATAAATACTAAACACAATGGGAGCAATTTTAACTGGCAAGGTGAAATTTTTCAACGAGCAAAAAGGATTTGGCTTTATAGCCGGAGATGATGGTAAGGACGTTTTCGTTCACAAAACAGGAACACTCGATGTTATCAAGAAGGATGATTTAGTCGAGTACATTACTGAGGAAGGAAAGAAAGGTTTGAAAGCTGTAAGAGTTAAACGAATAAAGGTATAAGAGATGGCAAACAGGAAAGTTTCTGGAGATGGGTACGAGTATGCTATAGTTGATACCAAACCCGCACCGAGTAGTGGTGGCTATTATACAAATGAGATTACACCACGATCAAGCAAGTTGGGGAGATTCTTCTTTTCAATAAGGGAGACATCTCCAGATTCTACTGCTTCGGTAGGTACTGTAAAGTTACAGTACAAGTGTCCGGGGGATACTGGTTGGACAAATTACTTGAAGAATGGTACTGATGATTGGCCTATTGGAACAAGAGTCATGATAAATGACTTTGCTGCCGGAGTTGTTTGGCGGGCAGGTGTTGTTGATGATTCGGATTATACGAGTGGTAGTGTAACCTTTGGATTTGATTGGTAAGCGATGGGAAGTCAAGCGTTTGCAGGAGTAGGGACAAAGTTCCAAAGATGGAACGGAGCTACATGGGATGATGTGGCAGAGGTTAATGCCATTGAAGGTCCTGGAATGACAAAAGATACGATTGAGGTTACATCCTTGGATACTGATGCAGGATATAACGAGTTCATTACAGGATTCGCTGAAGGAGGGACTCTCACACTGGATATGAACTTCACAAGAGAGACCTATGAATTGATGAAAGATGATTTTGAATCAGATGTTGTACAAAATTATCGTATCCAACTTGCTGATTATGATTCAGAACCAAGTACATTTACGTTTGGAGGATTAGTAATAGAATTACCAATAACTATGACAGCAGATGATAAAGTAACAGCCGACGTTGTTATACAGATAACAGGTCAGGTAATATTGGATGATGGGATTTCGTGGCAGACCTATTGGGATACATTATTTACAGGAGTACCATATGTTTCGTCCCAAAATCCATTAGGAGAATATTTAAGTCGCACAATAATAAAAAAAGGCGATACTTTTCTGCATTTTGGCGAGGAATCAACCGATAACCCTGTTTTATGGTGGATAAGTTTTAGAAGAAGTTTCGACGGCTTACGATTTACAAGTACTTCCTCTCCAATATTCCAACCAGGGAATGTCGGCGAGTTTGATGAATGGGGACAGGCAGACCCAAGTGTGCTATATGAAGGTCCGGGTAACTGGAAGATGTGGTTTGATGCGTTAAATGGCAGTAATGTCTGGGATAAACTTGGATACGCCACTTCGAGTGATGGATTGAGTTGGAATAAATATGGTTCAGTTTTAGAGAGAGGTGCTGCGGGCGCATGGGACGATAATCTTATTCATCACCCTTGCGTAATTAAACACAATGGTATTTACTATATGTACTATTCTGGCGTAAAGGCCCCCTCAGGTGTGAGACATCAAATAGGGCTTGCTACTTCACCTGATGGGATTACATGGACAAAAGAAGCCTCTAATCCGATAATACCCTATGGAAGTGCAGGAGAATGGGATTCATCATATGTAAGACCATCTAATCCAGTAAGAATTGGGAATTTATGGTATATGTGGTATTGGGGAACAAATGGAACAACACATGCTATCGGACTTGCCACCTCTTCAGACTTAGTTCATTGGACAAAGCAAGGGAAGGTATTAGATCAAGGGGCAAGTGCAAGTTGGGTTAGACTTGTTGAAGGAACTGATGGTAGGGATAAGATAGCACAAATATATTATGTGGCGAAAGAAGCTCCATACGGTGTTGGATTAGCGAAAGCAACGGTAAGAAATAACCATACTAGTATAGACAATTTTGAAAAGGATTCCGTAGCGTATGGTGATACTGTAAAAGGCACAACTAATGCTGCCTATTCTGCTAATTATATTTATGGCGGCAGAGTAACAGTTGCCGCTCCTTGCACGCCTAATAAAATTAGGCTCTATCTACCAGCTTATCAAAAACCATCTTCCGGAAAGATACGTTGTGCTTTATATGCGAATAGCGAAAACGCGCCCACTAATCTAATTGCCGTTACTGAAGAAAAGGATTGGTCAGATATATATTCTAATGCATGGAATGATTTCGAATTCCTTACTCCTCCTGCATTAAGCGCAGGTGATTACTGGGCAGCAACAAACTCAAACGAAGCATATCGCAGAGAGAAAACCGCCGGAGGTAGTGCAAATTGGTTTAATAAGGCTCAGACATACGGAGATTTTCCAAGCACTATAACGTCTCCATCCATAGGCGCATTTAGTGGTCATGATGTGCATTTAGTAGAAGAAAATCCAAATAATGTTTTTATGGTTGCTTTGGCTAGCGAGCCTTCAAATGTTTATTTCAATAACATAAAGGGAAATAAGCAAACATTAAAAAGTGCTGTTAATTCAGAGTTTGATTGGTATTGGGCAGATGGTATGTTATATATTTATAGTGGCGTGGAGCATCCTGATATAAGATATGTAATAACTTATGAGTAGTAGCACTCAATATAACTAAATGGGGATATTTAAGAAACAAAATGCGTAGTAGCAAATAGACTCCACCAAAATTAGAATGAACGTTTTAAGAAAATATAAGAAATTTACAGAGGTTAGTGAGATGTTCTTAGCTGAGAAGATCATTTGAGGCATTCTGATTTAAGTGCGACTCAGCATTATGTAAAGAAGGTACTTGGTGAGCAGAATAATGCAATTCGTACACAATTTCCAAATCCGTTATTAGTAAACTGTCAGATATAGATAAGTCAAATGTTTAAAGAAAGGAGGAAGTATGGAACCGTGTACTAAAGCAAAGGAGATTGAACAAATCAGTAAACGATTGGACGCGATTGAAGAAGACATTGATGGAAATGGAAATCCTGGGATAAAAGGAGAGTTAATAATGATTAAGGATGAGCAGCGAGCAATGAATAAGATAATGTCTGCACTAAACACAAATGTATCTGCTCTATTAATTTTTCAGGCTGAGGTAAACACCGCTGAGAAACTCAAACAGCGTATCAAGATGAATACTGTGAATGTGGTAAATATCATTATAACTGCTATCATAGGGATTGCGGCTGTTGCTGTTGCACTAATAGTGAAATCATAATGCCAAAGTATTCAAATACATCTAAAAGTCGTTTGGTAACTTGTCATGAGGATTTGCAAACTTTATTTAATGAGGTCATCAAATATTATGACTGTACTATCGTTTGTGGGCATCGTGGGGAGATTGCACAGAATGAGGCGTATGCTGCCGGAAACTCTGAAAAACCGTGGCCGCTTTCCAAGCATAATAAGTGGCCGAGTTTAGCCGTAGATGCAGCACCATTTGAAAAAACTGCTATTGATTGGGGGAAATTACAGTCTTCCAACTTTGCAGGGTTTGTGATGGGTGTTGCTGAAATGCTATTTGCTGAAGGTAAAATTACACATCATATCCGTTCTGGTGCAGATTGGGATATGGATGATGATGTTGATGATACAAAATTTTGGGACGCTTGTCACTTCGAGATTATAGAATGAAGTATGAAGAGCATATAGTGGTAGAAGGTTTGCGTAAGGGGGATTCTCAAGCATACAAAGCGATGGTTCGTCGTTTTCAAATGTCATTGTATGTATTAATCTTTAATTTTGTCAATAACAAAGATGATGCTGAAATGTTAATGACACATTCATTTGAGGATGCCTGCCTAAATATTAAGTATTATCAACCAACAAATAAGTTTAGTACTTGGTTGTTTTCTATAGCAAAGAATAACTGTATTGATTTTATAAGAACAAAGAACAGACGTATTACTGAAGTTCCCCTTACTGAAGATTGTAAGTTTATTTCTTATGGAGTAGAAACGCCAGAGGATTTATTTATTTACAATCAGCAGATGGAGATGGTAGAACGGGCAGTGTCAAAGTTAAAGTGTAAAACTCGGCTAATGGTTGAGGAGTATTACTTTAATGGATTGCAATTTCATGAAATTGCTGACAAGTACCAAGAACCTTCCTCAACAATTCGAGTGCGGGTTCTTCGAGCAAGAGAACGTTTAAAAGAGTTACTAACCAAATAAAGAGAGAAATGAAAAAGATTATTGGTTTTATCATGGTGCTGCTTCTTGCAAGCAGTTGTACGTGTATGCTAGCACAAATTCCGCCACAGTATATACAGGTTGGGACAAATTGTGAGGCAGTTCTTCCGGATTACACCACGCCTGAATTCATAAAGGTGGAGGATAATTGCCAAATAAAATCGGTTACGCAGGACCCTGTGGCTGGTACTATTCTTAACGCAACCAATCCACAGATTACCGTAACAATTACAGCAACTGACGTGTTTGACAATTTTACACAGGTATCTTTCCCGGTAAAGGCAGTTGATGCTATTGCACCTACTATTATCCCTCAAGGCAGTTTAGTGGCTGATAATTGGGAAGTGATTAATAATATGTACGATGTTGCTGATAAACTATTGGCAGAACAGGAAGCATTCTTTGATGCTAACTTTGATTGGACGGCGGCAGGAATACCAGAAGATATGCGTCCAATAGATCAGTATAATAAGAAAGTCCTGAATATCCTCACTTCTCCTGCTCATGCTACAACTGGGTATGGTGGAAGATTCTTTACATTCTTGAGTAATAATGATTCATTCATAGCAAAATGAAATGGATTCTATCCATATTACTTCTGTTCCCACTTATGTTATCTGCACAGGATACCCTCTTAATTGAGGGGCAAACCTATTTGGATACAATCAGTGTAACTTCGTATGGAGTGACTGTTAATCGCACCAATCCAGTAAAGTTCATTTTTAAGAACAATTCTGTTACTGGACGTAATATTAATGGGTACATGCTTGAAGCGGGACAGGAGTTGCCAACACAATATACCAACAATTTTCATGGTGCTGAGATTATTGGGAATAAATTCAATTGGGTTGGGGATCAGGATGCAAATACAATCACACATGGAATATTTACTGGGTATCATACTGATGTAAAAGTCATGTATAATTATCTCGACCATGTTCCAATGGGTATCATCCGTAAAAGCGATGGAATGACTGATACGGCAGGAGTGGTTGCATATAATATTATTGTAAGTCCTCCTGCTGTTGGTGTGGTTGTAAAAGGGATGAATGGTGTACGTATCTATAATAATACATTCTACTCTGCTGATTCTTTGTATGTAGGTCCTGGGATTGGTACTTGGCGTGGGTTGATAGATGTGTATGAAAATGATAATCCTGTAGGCAGTGCCAAAGGTGTAAAGATAAAAAACAATATCTTCTATACCAAGAGACAAATATATAACATCAATGTGATGAATACTTCCTGCCTTGAGGGGTTTGAATGTGATTATAACATTTATTGGTGTGAGGCAGGAGAACCAGTATTTCAAGTTGCTGGAGTTCGTAAAACGTGGGCACAATGGCGTGGGATGGGGTACGATACCCACTCGATGATCATGAATCCATACTTTAAAGATTTCATAAACTTTGTACCCGAATTCCGTTTGCAATGGGGAACTCCTACTGAATTTGATATGGGGATTGCCGTGAGTGACTATTGGGCTGCTGGATTTGATATGCAGCTCGTAAAACAACGGGGGTATTGGCAACAGGGAGCGAGAATTTATGAGGGGGACATGGTTATATTCTTCCGTAAAGGACATCTTTTCTACGGAGATTCCACCCATGTTGAACTCGGTACGGGAAAGATAATTATCAGTCAGGGAGAACTAATAATTGAGCAATGACTTGTTTTGGTAATATGTTTGGAAAGATTGACGACCGGCCTTTTGATTCAGTACCATTTCGTATAGTTACTATCGGAAGGAATGTATATGGAGGTGGTAATACTTTGAAAGGTTGTGTCAATGACACTATCTATCTACCAGAGCCTCTTGTGAAGGCATTTCCTGGAATGGATATACGTAGATACACAGATTACAAAGCTACGGTAAAGAATTACAAGTGGGCTGCTTCACAGGCAATAGCATCACTACAACCGGGAGCGACTGTTTGTGTTATAGCTGATAGTTGTTTTTCGGAAGGCATAACCAAAGGTAATCCGCATGATTACTATAATGGTAAGATAGTTCGTAATCGTTTTTTACCAAATCCAGCAATCCCTATTGGAATTCCAATAAAAAGTCATATCTTTCGCTCTGGTCATTTGCGTTGGTTAGTTATCAGTGCATGTAAGGAGAATCAAACAGCAGCAGATGCTTACTTTACAGATATCAAAAAGTACATGGGTGCTTTATCTCATGGTCTGTATCGTACATTTGAGAAAGGAATGACATGGAGAGAGTGGTATGCTGAATCCAATGCAAATATCTACCAAATTGGATTTGACCAAGAACCTACTTTCGATGGACTTTCCACAAAGATGGATGAGGAGATTGGTGTAAGTCAAACGTTAATTCTCCATAATTCTTGTCATGGTTCTCAACTTGAAGACATGTCTGGTGATGAAATAGATGGGATTGATGAAGCCCTCGTTTTTGATAATTATTTGCCGGATGATGAAATTCATGTAACTTTACAGAATATACCTTTATTGTCTAATTAAAACAAAACGTCATGACGCAGCAATTTTGGAAAGGACTGGCACAGATGCTCATAGGAGTAATTGTGGCAGCATTTGCAGTACAGCCAATCGATTGGCTTGTGCTTGCAGTAACAGCAATCTGTTCAGTGCTTACTTACTTCGGTAAGAATTTACTTCAGATTTGGCCCTCGGATTCACCGGCAGGGGCACTCAGTTGGTTTAACCTTCTTTCTGGACTTCTTATTGCTTTGGGCACAGGAATACTGGAGGCAGTTGGGCTGTTTATTGTTAATGGTGTGGTCTTGTGGCCTGTGGTATGGAAAGTTGTACTATCAGTAACCTTTACATATCTTGGCACTACATTCTTTGCCCCCGAACACAGCACTGCTAAAGTACGTGCTTTTGTCCGAGGTAAGATTGCCGCTTAAGAAAAAGCCCCCCGGTTGAAATATACCGGGGGTTACTTAAAAAATTATTGAAATGAAAAGAATAAGCAAATCCCCTTCTCTTCAAACTAATCAGATTAGTTTAGAGGGTTCACTTTTGAATAGAGGAATGTTAGCCTCTTTACTAGGATTCCAATATGATGGAGAACGAGATTTGTATAGGGCTTTGGGGTATCCCTCTGGAGAGATCAAGTTCTCAGAATTTTATTCTAGATATACTAGGCAGGACATCGCCAAGGCGGTGATTGATCGTCCGGTACGAGCTACTTGGCAGGGAGCTTTGGAACTTGTGGAAATGGAAGAGCAGGAGGATACCGTTTTTGAAACGGCTTGGGCAGAATTGGATCGTAAAATGAAATTTAAAACTAAACTGGCTAGGTTGGATCGTTTGACTGGTTTAGGTCGTTATGGAGTTTTATTGTTAGGATTAGACGATGTGACAAGTCGGGAGGCGTTTGCTAAACCCGTAAAGGATGGTCAAAGAAAATTACACTATGTAAAACCATATAGTGAAAGTAGTGCAGCTATTTTGGAATTGGAAACAAATCCTACCAATCCAAGATACGGCTTGCCTTTATATTATACTATGTCTGTTAAAGAAGCAAATGGGGGGACTACTGATGTAAAGGTACATTATTCCAGAGTGATTCATGTCACCGATGACCCTTTGGAGTCTGAAGTATATGGAACTCCTCGTTTGGAAGGGATTTATAACCGATTGATGGATATTGAAAAATTAGTCGGCGGTGATGCGGAAATGTTTTGGAGGGGAGCTAGACCAGGGTATGAAGGTAAAGTAGCTGATGATTATACTCTCACCAAAGAAATGAGAGAGGATTTGCTTCAGCAAATAAATGAATATGAAAATAATCTCCGTCGTTTTCTGATAAACGAAGGAATTGATATACAGGCTCTTCAGCAGCAGATAGCTAGTCCAAAGGAGCATTTTGAAGTACAGATAGCTTGTCTTTCTGCTGTAACAGGCATTCCTCAGCGAGTGCTTATGGGGAGTGAACGTGGGGAACTTGCTAGTTCACAGGACTCATCCGAGTGGAAAGAGTATGTACAGGCCCGTCGGGAAGATCACGCAGAACCAAATATAGTTCGTCCGCTTATAGATATTTTGATTCAATATGGAATTTTACCAGCTCCGGTTACGGGAAATTATTCTATAAAGTGGAACGATCTATATTCACTCAGTGAGAAAGCTCGTGTAGATATTGGTAAATCTAGGGCAACCGCTATTCGGGAATATACTTATACTCCGATGGCTGAAACAATCCTGCCTCCGGATGCTTTCTTTGCTTTCTGTCTTGGTTTAAATACAGAGCAGATTAACTACATTACGAAACTTCGTGATGAAATGATTAGCAAGGAAGAACTTTATGATAAGATAGTAGAGAGCTTGGAGGAGCCAGAACCAGCTCCATTGCCAGCGACAGGTAAACCTGCCTCAACAAAGCCTAAACCTGCAAAGAAATGATGCCTACTGTTACTACATATACCGAAGTTCAACGTAGGAATTATGACCCTACTCATACCACTGCTTTGCGAAATCTCTTTGCTAGTGATATGAATCGTCGGTTTAAAGCGATTATGGCAGGTATAGTGACTGGAGTTTATAAAAATGATTGTTTTGGACTTAAGGAAAGGCCGCATATACTACAAGTAGTACCTCCGGCCAGAGAGGCTTTTGCGTATGTGCGTAGCTCAGAAAAAGTGGCAAAATTTATGGAGTGGTTACAAAAGCAGATAGAATCTGAGTTAGTAACGGTAATAAATTTGTCACAGGTAGGAACTTCGGTAGAAGCGGCCTGGATGAATAAATATATCTATGATTCTTATAAAAGGGGAGTTATACGGGCTAGGTACGAGATGATAAACAAGGGAATGCAAATACCTTCTATTGATGATTCCGGGGGAATTGAGATAGTTATGGGGACCCCTTTCCATTTAGATCGGGTGGGACTTATTTTTACTAGAGTCTTTACTGATTTAAAAGGTATTACGGAAGCAATGGATTCACAAATAAGTCGTATATTAGCGCAGGGATTGATAGATGGGGATGCCCCTCGCTTACTAGCGAGAAAATTGGTAGCTACTATTGATGGTACAAATATGGGTTCTTTAGGAATAACAGATACATTGGGGAGATTTATTCCAGCCAAGCGGAGAGCTGAAATTTTGGCTCGTACAGAAACTATCCGGGCACATCATTTAGCTACTATACAAGAATATCGAAATTGGGGGGTTTTGGGAATTACTGTGAAAGGAGAATGGAAAACAGCAGGGGATGATCGAGTTTGTGATAGATGTGCAAGTCTGGAAGGGAAGATTTTTACATTGGATGAAATAGAACCAATGATTCCACTTCATCCACAGTGTAGATGCATAGCACTTCCGTATATTGAAGAACTTGAAAAATATAACGTAAAGTAGGAGGATAAAAAGATGCAAAAAGTAGATTTGATTTATTTCAATTGGATTATCCTGAAATAAATATTCAGGTGATTGATCCTCTTAAATATAAAGAATTATTACAAACATACTCAAGTAAAATAAATATGGAAGGGTAATGCTATGTGGGACATAAATGATGTGGATAAGCACAAGAAAGGTTTGTCCGACAAGAAAAAGAAGCAATGGGTTCGCATTGCAAATGCTGTTCTTGCTAAATGTATGAAGGATGGTGGGACTGATGAGGAATGTGCTCCAAAGGCTATTAAACAGGCCAATGGTGTAGTAAATACAAATAGCGGTGAATACGCTATTTATAAGAATAAACCAGATTCTGATTATGAGGTGACTCTTACTGTCCATCAGGAAAAGCCTTATTATATTGTTCCTGTGGTTATGATGGTAGAGGGAGTTCATAGTGGGAGTCATGGTCCACTACTTCATAAGATAGATGAGCTTGGTAAGATTCCTGCAGCGTGGAATGGTATTCCTGTTGTGATAGATCACCCGGAGGATAAAGATGGTACACCTATTTCTGCTAATGCCCCTGATGTGATTGATAATCGTTCTGTAGGTAAAGTTTACAATACTACTGTAGATGGTTTAAAGTTAAAGGCTGAAGCATGGCTGGATGAGGATAAATTGAATGAAATAGCCCCGGAGATTCTACAGGATATCCTTAATAACAAACTGATTGAAGTCAGTGTTGGGGTATTTAGTGAAGAGCAAGATGAAGAAGGGACTTGGAATGGGGAAGAGTATAAAGCAGTAGCTTATAATTATCGCCCGGACCATCTTGCAATTCTCACTGAATTTGTAGGAGCTTGCTCTTGCAAAGATGGTTGTGGGATACGAACAAACAAAGATAGTATGGAAGCCGAATTGACACTTTCCGGTAAGGATTTGGCTCTTGCCTTAAACAGAAAAGGGCTATCATTTGTAGAAATCTGTAGTAATGCAGACGCAAGTTTTCGTGAAAGAATGGATGCCGCTTATACGGTTTTACGGAGTTTTGAGACGAGAGATACGTACTGTTACTTGGAAGAAATGTATGATTCATACTTGGTATATGTAAAGAGTTCCAGTGATGGAGCCAAAATGTATAAACAGGATTACTCCTATGAGAGTGGGAAAATCGAATTGGTAGGGAATCCTGTTGAAGTCCATCGTAAGGTGGAATATGTGACTAATAATTTAAGTACTAACAAAAAGGAGGTAAACATGAGCAAAGAATGCGCTCCTTGCATCAAAGCAAAAGTGGATGATCTGATTGCCAACAGTCAGGGCCGCTGGACCGAAGATGACAGGGAATTTCTTCAGACTTGCTCCGAAGCCCAGCTGGACAAAATGAAACCCACTGAGGTTGTGAAGGAAGTTGAGAAGAAAATTGAAGTGAACAAGCTTACTCCGCAGCAGGAAGCAGACCTCGCCTTTGTTGCGAATATGCGTGCGGAGAAGAAGCGGACGATGATCTCAGAGATTCAGGCCAATACCGAACAGGGTACATGGACTGATGACGTACTTGGAAAGATGGATGATGATGTCCTTTCGAGGATTCATAAATCCGTAGGTAAGAAGGAAGCCCCGGTGGATTATTCCCTCGGTGGTGCCGCTCCGGTTATTAACGCAGGTTCTCCAGATGAAATTCTGACTCCTGCTGGAATTGATATTGAATAAGGGAGGGAATGATCATGACTGCAAAGAATACAGTTATTTTGAAGAACTACTCCAATATTTTTGAGGAGTATGTCGCTGGTGCAGCGACCATTTATCCCGGTTGCCTCGTAGAACTTGGAAGTGATGGTAAGATTCTGGTTCACAACGGAGCAGGTCATCCCGCTCTTCCGATGTTCGCTATTGAAGATGCTCTTCAGGGTAAGGGCATTGATGATGCCTACGCTACCGGAGATGTGGTCCGTTGTTGGATACCAAATCGTGGGGATGTTGTTTACGGGATTCTTGCTGATGGCCAAACAATCGCCAAGGGTGATTTTGTTGAGTCCAACGGAGCAGGTTATCTCCAGAAAGTCGGACAGGCATCTGCTTCCACTGGTCCTATCGGGATTTCTCTCGATACGGAAAGTGCTGCTGCAGGATCAGAAGACAGTGATATCAACTTCCTCTCTGTTAACAGGAGGATTGCTGTACGTATACTTTAAATAATAGGAGGAAAAGACAATGAATGATATCAATGTTGATCTGATTTTCAACGGACAGGCTCAGGGAGCAGTTGCTCGCATGCTTGCAAACAACGGCAAACTGGATGTTGGCCGTATGCGTCCGTTCGTGGACCAGTATGGAAGGTCTTGCGTAACCGTGTATATGGGAGGTAATCCCAAGAAGAAAGAGAGTTGGAGAACCTTGGTTACTAACGCAGGTGCCACACTCCGCAGGGAGGAATGGAAAGCACTTGATGAAGCTATCATGGAACCGGCTCGTTCGAGACTTGGCGGGATTAATGACCTGACTTCAAAGAACCTTGTGTACAATCTCGGCAATGCTATGGGTACCACAGTACTCGAATGGCATGACGTGAATGAGGCGCTTGAGGCTGAAATGACAATGGATGGTATCACGAGAGCCAAAAACGACCGTGTGACCTTCCAGCACAATTATCTGCCTCTGCCGATTATTCATGCAGATTACGAGATCAATACGAGAGAACTTGCTGCCAGCCGTAACTTGGGGAATCCCCTTGATACCACAATGGCTGAACGTGCTGCTCGTAAAGTTCTGGAAAAGCTTGAAGCTCTCCTCTTTACGGACAATACGTACTCATTCGGAGAAAAGGATTCACGCCTACGTAACTCTATTTACAGTTACGTGAATTTCCCGGACCGTGTTCCTGTCAAACTGAGTATTCCTTGGGATAACTCTGCTTGCACAGGAAAAATGATTGTTCAGGATGTTCTCGAAATGAAACAGGCCAGTATTGCTAATAAGCATTATGGCCCGTGGACACTGTATATCCCCACCACTTACGAAACCGTACTTGATGAGGATTATGTGGGTTCAAATCCTGACACTGCTCCGACCGTCACCATTCGTAAGAGGATTCTTGACATTGATGGAGTGAATGAAATCAAGGTTTCTGACACTCTTGCAGATGACAACGTCCTTATGATTCAGATGACTCGTGACGTTATACGCCTCGTGCGTGGTATGGGACTGCAGAACGTTCAGTGGAGTGAAGAAGGTGGTATGGTTACCAAGTACAAGGTAATGACCATTCAGGTTCCGCAGATTCGTTCTGATGCTTATGGTAAGACGGGTATAATCCATCTTGCATAGTTAAACAAAGACTAATCAAGTCTTTATAATTAAAAATGAAAGAAAATGGAACGTACAAAAAAGACTGGAGAAGAGATTCCAAAGAAGGATGAAAATCCCGTGGATACTCCGGCAGATGAGATTCAGCCTACTGAAGGTGAAAAAGTTCCGGAAGAGGAAAAAGTGAAGGAAGAAATTCCTGAATATGTTGACCCTGATCCAATTATTCTTTGGAAAAAACTTGGAGGGGGTTCTTTGCATCTGTCAAAGCGTTTGATTCCGCCCGGAGCTACTTTTAAAGCTCGACAGAGTGAGATACCAAAGGCTTTCAGGGATTTGGTACAGCCTTTAGAGAAACTTCCGACTGTTCCTGAAACTCCGGAAGTGAAACCTGTAAAATCAGTTTATCAGGTAGTTCCAAGAGGAAAGAGCAAGAGTTTGTTTGATGTCATCGGACCTAATGGGAAAAAGATGAACGAACAGCCTCTTTCGAAAGCCGTTGCAGAACGTCTAATCATTGATTTGGCGTGATATGATGTGGCGAGTTCCTCATATATGGGACGGTGGCGATGCATGGATTATTGGGGGAGGACCGTCAGTTCCCCGTCAGTTTGATGTTCCAGAAGATATCATCCAAAAGGTGATTAATGGGACTCTCCCACCATCCGCCTACTCTCCGTATATGAGACTAATCCATAATGAACATGTAATAGCCGTAAATATGGCTTATAAATTAGGGGATTGGATAGATGTAGTGATCTTTGGTGATAGTGGATTCTATGCCAAAGAACGGGCAAATTTGGCACAGTTCCCCGGTTTGAAGGTATCATGTAACCCGACAAGTAAGCAGGAACGTTGGATTAAAACATTAGGAAGGGATGGGGCAAAGGCAAAGGGAATCAGTACGAATCCAATGATGTTAAGTTGGAATGGTAATACTGGAGCTGCAGCAATAAACTTAGCTGTTCATTTTGGGGCAAAACGCATTATGTTACTTGGATTCGATATGAATATTGACGGTAAAAGAATGCAACATTGGCATGACCTTTATGGTAAAGGTCCGGTATCAGATGATCGTAGGAAGCGGAAACTTCCATTTGCAAGGCATTTACAAGGATTCCCTGTTATTGCAGAGGATGCTAAAAAACTTGGAGTTCAGATAATTAATGTATCAGCAAATAGTGAAATTACTTGTTTTCCAAAAATGACTATAAAGCAGATATTTGATGAACGTGGTTAAAGTAATGGGAGGTTTGGGCAATCAGTTATTCCAATATGCTTTTGGAAGAGTGGTTGAAGAATACAGTAAATGTGCTACTGGATACGATCTTTCTTGGTATTCTGTGCCAAGAGTACCTCCTCGTCCGTATATTTTGGATAAGTTCAATATTACTGTTTCAAAAACATTATATTTGAATACACGAAAGGAGAATGAGCGATTTGATTGTGTTCCTTCATTATATACTGATAATACTTATTTTAGTGGGTATTGGCAAAATGCTGATCTGTATAATTTTAAACTGATTGAAGAATTTCGACAGAGGTTTCATGTAAAAGAAGAATATCATACTCCAGAATTTATTGAATGGAGGGATAAAATACGTAGCTGTAAAGCAGTAGCAATTCACGTTCGTAGAGGAGATTACCTTATTCATCCGAATCATTTAGTATTACCTCTTCAGTATTATCAGAATGCTTTATCATACATGGATGCTATGAAGAAAGATGTTGAAGTATTTGTTTTTAGTGATGACTTGGATTGGTGTCGTGAGCACTTTGAAGATTGTCATTTTGTAGAACTACCTGAAGATTATTTGGAATTTGAATTAATGAGGGAGTGTAAGCACTTTATTATTGCAAATTCTACTTTCTCTTGGTGGGCTGCTTACCTATCAATGAATGCTACAGTTATTGCTCCAAAGAAATGGTGGAGAAATTCAGTAAATGGGTGTGCTGTATATGAGCGTAGGATGACTCAGGAAGGTTGGATGCATATAAACTTATCGTGATGGATGTATTAATCACAGTGGCTCCGAAGGATTTTAATAAACTCAAATACAACTATGAGTCTATTATACAGAACGTAGACAGAATTGATGAGTTTGTCTATATCTCTCCAATTCCAATCCCTGCCAAATATTTGCCACGTAAAGATGTGTTTACATGGACAGATACTCAAGAGTGTGATTTTGATATCTATCGCATAAATATGACGCACCGACACGGATGGTATCGGCAGCAGTTTATTAAACTATTTCAAGAAAGCACATCTGATAATTATCTTGTTGTGGATGCAGATGCTTTCATATGTGCACCATTGAGGGTAAATGAAGAACATCCTATTTTCTATCTTGGAAATGATCAGTTACATCAGCCATATTTTAACTTAATGAAAGACGTTGTAAATCTTGACCGAGTTTACCCACATTCTTTCATAAGTGAGATAATGTACTTCGAGAAGGACATTATAATTGATATGCTTGTTCGTTTGGGAATTGATAGTTACACTTTCTTTGATAGATGTGTAGAACATATCAATAAAGCTAATGATGCCTCTGGATTTTCTGAATATGAATTATATGGAAATTATGTAACAAAATACTTTCCTACACTTTATCAATATGAGCATATTAGTGTTCTTTCGAGAGCCTTGAAAAGAGAGTGGACGGATAATGAGCTTAAACAGTATATCAAGCAGAACAGGGGTAAAGGATATGATATATTAACAATGCATAGTTGGTTATGGGAGTAGTAATGTTTCATAGTGGGAAAGAGTTTCCAACATTCTTGGAAGACAACTTTCGGCAGTTTCGATATTTTAATCCAAACACGCCTGTATATTTCCTTACTGATTACGGTCATTTAGATAATCCAATATTTGCAAAGTATGGTATTATCTCTGTGAATAAGGATGATTACTATTGTGAAAGAGTAACTGAATTTGAAAGATTGTTTGGTAGATCATCGGATGATTTTTGGACATTAGCAGCAACTCGTTTGATATATATCGAAAACTTTATGCGTTTGCGGCAGTTATTAAATGTATATCATTTCGAGAATGATGTCTTGATATATTATGATTTAAATGAGTATCATCAGTACATCAAAAAGAATTATCAAATTGGGATGACTATTGGGGGACCGGACAAGTGCATGACTGGTTTTGCATTTTTCAAAGATTATAAAGCATTACAGCATATGAATACTTACTTCCTTACTCTATTATTTGAGTATGGGGTAAAGGGAGTTTTACAAAAGTTTCGTATGGACATGGTTAATGAAATGACATTGATGCGGGTTTACGCCAGCGATGCTGATTCTAAATTACGCCCGTTCCCAACGATGCCTGTTCCTCCAATGAATTATAAGCTCGATGATTTTGGTTCCTTGTTTGACCCGGCATCTTGGGGGCAATATGTAGGAGGAACTCGTAGTGAAGGACCGGGGGCAACTCCACAGGATCATTATGTAGGAGTTTGGATAAAAGGTATGCCAGAAGTCCGACTTACATGGATTTATCAAGATCATTTACGTATACCATGTCTCATTTACGGAGATATGGGGTATCGTATTAACAATTTGCATATTCACAGTAAGAACTTACATTTATATACAAGTAAATGAATTCAGATTATTTATATGAGGGCTTTACTCGTTTGATTGATAAGAGATCAATCCATACTATTATTGAATGTGGTAGTCGTGATGGATTGGATACAATTGCTCTTGAAGAATTCTTTAATCCTGATGTAATATATTCATTTGAATGTAATCCGGAAAGCATTCCAGTTTGTTTGGGAAATATAGAAGGGCATGAGAAAATATTATTCTCAAATATGGCGGTTACTAATATTGACGGAAGAGTAAAATTTTATCCAACGGATATGCGGAAAAGTCCGGATAAGAATATTGGAGCTTCTTCCTTGTTTAGATATACCAGAGGGCTTGTTCAAAAAGAAATAGAGGTTGAGGCGGTTCGATTAGATACATTTATGCAATTACAAAATATAAATCACATTGATTTACTATGTATGGATTTGCAAGGGGCAGAACCATTAGCTATTGAAGGTCTTGGAGAACGAATAAAAGATGTAGCATATATAATCACTGAAGTATGTGATAAAATATTCTATGAAGGTGAAGTACCTTTCCAGCAATTTAATGATACGTTGGAAAAATTGGGATTTGAATGTCTTTGTAAGAAGGGAATAAACGCTTTATACAAACATCGGTAATGGATTGGATACAAGGAGAGCGGTTTATTGATTTGGCAAACAACGTCAACATCTTTTATCGGCATACGCACGATGTCAATTACTTTTTCAAGAATTTGCCGACGAAAGAACCGTTTGTGCTTATATCTCATAATAGTGATGGGTGTATAATGGGGAATCCTGATAGGGCAGATCATGCAGATATTGGACTTGTTCCGGGTAATCTTATTCATTGGTTTGGTCAGAATGTTAATACTATCAGTCCTTATGTTTCTTCCATACCACTTGGTTTAGAAAATGACAGGTGGTTAAAGAAAGAACCTAAACTTCGATTGATGCGAGAGGTGTTACAGATGAAACATGAGGGAAGGAATTTATTGTATATCAATCATAACATAAGAACAAACCCTGAAGAAAGGGAGAAACCATATAAAGTCCTTGAAGGAAAGTCTTGGGTAACTGCTGCTCATGGTGCGAACGGGTCCGGCTTCCCTGATTACCTTTTAGCTCTTTGTCAACACCCGTTCATAGTCTGTCCGCAGGGGCATGGTATGGATACTGTTCGCACTTGGGAAGCTCTTTACATGGGTTGTATCCCTATTGAGAAAAGGAATCTCAATAATCGTTTTTATACTGATTTACCAATTTGTTTCGTGACAGACTGGGAAGAAATAACGGAAGAGTTCTTGGTACGTGAACTTGTTCGGATAAGAACAACGGAATGGAATATGAATAAACTTACTTTTAGTTATTGGAAACAAGTTATAGAAGGAGCCACACTATGATTAATGATCGTTACATGGAATTGGTAAAACCAGAACACAAGCATTCTTATTTGGCGTACTTGCGTGATGCGAAACGCATGGATGCCTTTAGTACCCATCAACCTATATTGATTCATGTTCTCAATACTATTACAGATGGAGATGTTTTGGAATTTGGGATGGGGTGGAATAGTACCCCTTTAATGCACTTGCTTTGCGGAATACAAGGAAGGAATTTGTTTAGTGTGGATACTGATCCAGAATGGTATGATAAGTTTATTAAATATGCTTCTCCTTGGCATTATCTTAATTTATCTGTACAGGGTCCTATTTATGACGGAACCCACTTTATGTTTGAAAAGAAGTTTCGAATAGCTTTCATAGATGCTGCCCCGGCAGAGATTCGTCAGCCTGTTATTGAACGAATGAAGGATATGGTGGACTATATAATTGTTCATGATTCTGAATGTACTTTTCAAGGTCGTGTGAATGTTTATAGATATGACTTTTCAATGTTTAAACACGTGTTGCATTTTAAACCAATGAACCCGGCAACATCCGTACTTTCCAATTTGGATGAAATTGACCCTGAAGTAGCAAAAATATTTGAGTAATGAACGAGAGAAGAACCATAGTATTAGTTTTGCGTAGTGGTGGAGATTTTGCTATGCGGGATGTTGAGTTAATAGCTCAACATATAAATGGCAAATGGAAGTCTTTTATTCCACCAAGGATTATATGTTTGTGGGATAAAGCCTCTCGTCATTACGATTTGGGGAATTTTGAATTGATGCCTTTACAAAACAAATTCCTTGGGACATGGTCTAGGATAGCTTTATATGGCCCGGAAATGAAACCATTCCGTCCATTTTTATACGTAGACCTAGATACAGCGGTAATCCAATCCATTGAAAAAATATTTGATTTGGTAGTAGACCCGGATCAGTTTATCACGCTTGAAGATTTCTGGCAGAGAGGAGAATTGGCAACAGGTTTAGTATGGGTTCCAAAGGAATCTGAAAAGGTAGATGCTATATGGAAGAATTTTAAGGGTCCTGTCGGAAATAGGATGGATAAGTATATTCGACAGGTGATTGGTAAACCGGATGCTTACTGGCAAAGTAAAACCTCTAGCATTTACGATTTTAAACCTCGTCCGGGGGGAATCCTTAAAGAAGTTCCGAAAGATGCCGTATTAGTGTGTTTTCATGGCAAACCCCGCATTTTCGAAGCAGGTAATAATTCTATGTCTATTTCGTGGGTAGCAGATTACATAAATCAGCCTCCTTTTGAGAAACCAGAAACAGTTAGACCTGTGACAGTAATCATTCCATATAATAGAGATAGGGGGTGGTTAGAGTACGCAGTGGAGAGTGTCCCTGAAGATGTTCAGTTAATATTAAGTCAGGGATCAGGTAACTGGCCAGAGAACTTTAATAAGGTTTTGAATATGGCTACTGGCAAGTATATCCGGTGGTTACACGAAGATGATATGCTTACTGAAAATTGTATAGATGATTCTATACGAGCTATTGAAGATCAGGGAGTAGATTTTATTCATGGAAATGCTCTAGAAATTCTTATGAACGCTGGGGCAAAGATACATCGTTACGTTCCCCCGATACAGATTCCAACTAAACAGGATTTGCTGCGCAAGAATGTTATTCACAGTGCCACCCTGATGTACCGGAGGGAAGTGTTCGAAAAAGTGGGGAAAATGAATGAAAACCTGTGGACGGCAGAAGAATTTGAGTTTAATCTACGCTGTCTATCCGCAGGATTGCAGATAGGGTATTGTAATGCTCCTTTAGCTTATTATCGCAGACACCCTGAACAGAAGGTAAGAGTGGTAGCCAAAGGAGATAAAGATAAAGAAAGAGAACTTGTAAGAAACATGTACAGATGAAAGAATATTCCCCAATATTAGTAACAGGAGCTGCTCGCAGTGGATCAGGAATGATCGCTGGTACATTCGTCAAATGCGGGGCTTTTGGAGGCGTAATGACCAACAAGCGTGGCCTTTATGAGAATGATTGTATTCGAGACACTTTGGTGAAGCCGTATTTGGAGAAGGACGGTTCTGATCCTAATGGACAGAGAATCCTTCCCGATACTGGGACTTTATCAATCCCACGGAACTGGCGAGAGGAGGTTGAGAGAGTAATGGTTTCAGAAGGGTACATAAAGGGTCCGTGGATATACAAGGATGCTCGATTGGCTTTAATGTGGCCTGTGTGGCATTACGCCTTTCCAAATGCTAAATGGATAATAGTTCGTCGTAGGACCGGGGACATAATTCAATCCTGCATGAAGACAAACTACATGGACGCTTACTCGACTGAAGAGGGATGGCTTGGCTGGGTACATGAGTATGAAGCCAAATTTATTGAAATGATCAATGAGGGATTGAATGTTAGAGTCCTTTGGCCCGAAAGAATGGTTCACGGGGATTACCAACAGTTGTATGAAACTTTGGATTGGTTAGGATTGAAATGGTCTTCAGATATTTTAAATTTCATAGACCCGTTACTTTGGACGAGTCGTAAAAAAGAAGGGAGGGAATAATGGCAAGGGTAACATATGATGATGTAATGGCGATTATGGATAGTGACTGCGATGTTAGTTCATCCAAAGTTACTGTAATGATAAATGCGGCGAACGCTGTCATTACTAAAGTATTTGAAGATGATACGGTGGTTACTGAAGCGGTGCTGACTGAACTGGAAAGGTGGCTTACGGCACATATGATTGCCTCTACTTTAAACAGGAGCACTAGTAAAGAGCGGTTGGGAGATGCTGAAGTTACCTACACTGGAAAATGGGGGGAGATGTTGAAATCTACTCCATATGGACAGATGGTACTTACGTTAGATTTTACGGGCAGATTAGCAAAGTCCGGTAAGACGGCAGCAACAATATACGCAATTCCAAGCTTTGAGGACTAATGGGTATAGATAAGTTCATAAGTAATAATTTGCCTGAAGTGGCGGTTTACTGGGGTAATCCAGTAAATAATGGTTATGGTAGCTATAACTATGCTACGCCCGTTGAAATAAAATGTCGCTGGGAAGAAATGGTTCAGTACATATACGAGGATGAGGGAGAGAAAATCTTGTCTAGGGCGGTGGTGTATGTTGAAGTAGATTTACAGGAAAAGGGGTTACTATACAGAGGTTCTTTACAGAGTTTAATGGATTCGGGCATAGATAGTGCTGGAGACATAGACTATACTGTGATAGATGGGGTATTTGAAGTCAAACGTTGGGGTAAAACTCCTGCTTTGAATTCGACAACTTCTTTTTTGAGGAAAGCGTACTTAACACCATTCTTAACTTAAGTAATATGCCTAGAGCACCCAAATATAACGTATCCGCAAAAATTGTAGACGTTAAAGTTGAAGGACTTGATAAGGTTATGGCTCGCTTGAAGAAAGAACTTGAAGCGGTAAATACCCGTATTTCTACAAGAGGATTGGTTTTGGTTGCTGAAAAGATACGCAGAGAAACAGAAACGATCTACCCGCTGACTCCTGTAGACATCGGTAACTTGAGAGCTAGTTGGTTTGTGGTAGCCACTATGGTTGGTGAAGTGGAGGATAAATTAGGATATGCTGGAACTTTCAAAAACCGACCTTTTAAAAAGATGCAGTATAAGGCTAGTGAATTACGAGCTAGGCATTCAGCGATTGTGGCGGCTAGTAGAGGGGAAGTATTAAAGACCCGTAATCCTATGATGATTATGGGGTACAGTGCTCCATACGCCTTATACGTTCATGAAATTCTACATAGATTCCCTAATGCGGAGTTTAAAAGAGAGGGAGCTGACTGGAAATGGTTTCAGAAAGCAATAAATCGAAATATAAGAGTTATATTTAACATCATAAAAGATAATGCTCAAATACCATGAATGCTCCAACTGTGGATATAAAGGATTTACTGGTAGCCGAGAGCGATTTGGACTTGACGCTAGGTCGTAATTTATTTATAGGAAAGGATCCAACTACTCCTAGAAAAAGCGTTTCTATGTTTGATAGTTACGGGTATCCTGGTAAATTAGCGTTGAATGATCAAGGGTATGAATATCCTTCCATACAAATCCGGGTGCGGGATACTTCGTACACGGCTGCGTATGATAAAGGTGAGAGTATAAAGAATCTGTTACATGGTCTCAATCATACGACTATTAACGGAACTTTATATACTGTTATTTACTGTTCAAGCGGACCCACTCTCCTTGAATGGGATGATAATGGTAATGTGTTGTTCGTTCTTAATTTTAACCTGCAACGCAGAGTTGCATAAAAAGGAGGTAAAAAATGGCAAGTACTGCAATTGCTGGTGTAGGAACAAAATTTAAGCGGTGGAGCGGCTCTGCATGGGTCGAAATCGCTGAGATCAATTCCATCACCGGGCCAAGCATGTCGAGGGATACAATTGATGTCACCTCGCTTGACTCTACTGGAGGTTACAGGGAATTCATTACGGGCTTCCGTAATGCGGGAACTGTTGTACTCGCAATGAACTTTACTCGTGCTACTTACGAGACTATGCTGAACGACTTTGAAAGTAACACGATCCAGAACTATCAGATCGTCCTTCCGGATGCTGAAAATACTGGTCTTGACTTCGAAGGTCTTGTTTCTGAACTGCCGCTGACTATTCCTGCTGATGACAAGGTCACTGCAGACGTCACCATTCAGGTAACAGGAAAGGTTTACATTAGCTCAGGTGGTAGCACAGGAGTGTAATCAAACAATTCCTAATCAAGGAATATCTTTAACAAATTATCAACAATCAAAAACAACTAATCATGGGAATGTTAGACAAAAAAGCACTGCTGACTAAAGAGGTGCTTGAAACCGTAAAAGTGGACCTTGGAAAAGGAGACTTTGTTTATGTTCGTCAGATGACTGGACGTGAACGTGACAAGTTTGAGCAGACGCTCATAAAGGAAAACAAAAACGCAGAAGGTGGGTTTGAAAAAGCTCTGGATGACTTCCGTGCAAAACTTGCTGTATGCACAGTATGTGATGAGAAAGGAAATCTCCTTCTGACTCCAGCCGATGCTTCAACACTCAGCCAGTGTATGAGTGCGGCCCGACTTGAAAAGATCGTAAACAAGGCCCAGGAACTCAACAAAATTACTGAAGAGGATAAGGAGAACTTGGTAAAAAACTCAAGCGGCGACCAAGTCGCCAGTTCGCCTTCCGACTCTGTAGAGAGCTAGGATTTGCCCATCCAGACTACCTATTGGAGTCTATTACGTCAGAGCAACTTGCTGAATGGGAAGCCTTTGATAGAATAGATCCAATAGGAAGTTGGAGGGAAGATTATAGAATGTCCGTTCTAGCATCGCTGATTGTAAACATTGTTAGTAAGCTATATGCAAAGAAAGGGCATACCCCCAAGGAAGTTACGCCAATGGACTTTATGCCTAACTGGACTGGGGAGAAGAGAATCGAACGTAAACAGAGCGTGGCTGATATGAAGCAAGTGCTCTATGCAATAGCCTCGGCAGCAAACAAGAAAGAACAGCAGGATAAAGTAGACAAAGAAAGATCGAAGAGACCACCGATGGCCTTTAAATCAAGACCACCTGTGCGGAAACCGATAATAGGAGCAGACAATGGCTGATATAGGTAGTTTAATGATCAAATTGGGAGTTGATACTTCTGGAGTATTATCCGCCCAAGTAGCCGTTCAACAGTTAGCATCCGCAGCAGGAGCATCAGCTGCGAAAGCTAATGCCGCAATGGCTATGTTCAGTAAAGAGACTATCCGGAATATCAATACAGTCTCTCAAAGATTACGTACTTTCGGATATTTGGCTACCATTACATTGACTGCACCAATAGTAGCCTTTACGAAATCTTCCGTCGAAATGGCGAAGAAGTTTGAATTCTCCATGGCGAAGATTCAAGGTTTGGCTGGTATTCCTGCTGATATGACTCGTCAGTGGTCAGAGGAGTTGTTAAAGATGTCTGCTAGCACTTCAATAGGTCCAGAGAAACTAGCTGAAGCTTTATACTTTGTAGCATCATCTGGTTTTAAAACTGCAGAGGCTCTTGATATTACGAAAATGGCTGCTCAAGGAGCTGCTACTGGAATGGGAGAAGCGCAGGATATAGCTGATATGCTCGTATCGGCTATGAATGCTTATAAGACTTCCAACCTTACAGCTTCTCAGGCGATGGATATTTTCACTGCTGCTGTGCGAGAAGGTAAGATAGAGGCTAACCGATTTGTAACTACAATAGGCTCTGTCTTACCTATTGCTTCAGAGGTGGGAGTATCTTTGGATCAGGTTACAGCAGCAATGGCTGCGATGAGCTTGTCAGGAGCTACCGCTGCCAACTCTGCTACATATTTAAGAAACGTTCTTCAGAAAATAGCAGACCCGTCAGCAGAGGTTGAAAAATCCCTCAACAAGATGGGGACTTCTGGGGAAGCTCTCAGGGCCTCTTTAAGGGAGCGTGGATTACTTCCAACGTTGGAAGAGTTAAGACGATTAACAGAGGTGTGGGGAGAAACTATGTTTGATATCTTCCCTAACATTAGGGCTTTGATTGGGGCTTTAAATCTTACCGGGCAAAACCTTGAATACAATCGTAAAATATTTGATCTTATAAAAAACTCTACTGGAGATTTTGCTAAAGCGTTTGAGATAGCCTCGCAAACTCTTCAATATAAATGGAATACTGCTTTAGCATCAGGTAGGGTTGCTCTTATAAAATTAGGTACTTCCATTGGTCAGGTATTATTACCTATATTTGAAAAGTTGATAAAACGGTTGCAGGATATAACAGATTGGTACACTAATTTACATGATACTCAAAAACGACTTGTAATAGGTATTGCAGCTTTTATAGCTGTGTTAGGTCCAGCATCTTTGGCTATAAGCATACTTGGGTATGCTATTTCAGGACTTATGACTTTCATAAATGGACTGATCGGAGCTTTCCAACTTTTGGGGGCTGGTTTAATGACTATACCATATTTAGCCGTAGCTGCGGGAATAATAGCTATTACGGCATCTATTGTTAAAGCCGTTCGTAAATCTAATGAATGGGAAAGGATACAATCTAGGGTTAATGAACAGATTAACAAGGAAATAATTGGTTTGGATCAAGCCTTTACCCGTCTCAGGGCCACCAATGAAGGGACAGAAGCAAGGGCTCAGGCTATTCAGGGTATAAATAATCAGTATGGGGAGTATCTTCAGAATATGCTGACGGAGAAATCCACACTCGAAGATATTACTGCCGCTCAACAACAATTAACTAATGTGTTAGTAGCTAGAGCCGCAACAGAGGCTATGCAGGTGGAGAAGGGGAAACTTATAGGGGACCTTGCTCAAGCACAGACAAAGTATCTAAATGATTACATTACTGGGTATCGGGAATATATAAAGGTGGCTGGTAAGTCTCCTCTGAAAGCTCCTGAAATGAGTGCTGATTTCGTCAAGGAACTTAATGCTATGATGGACGAAATGAGTAGGCTTGTTAAGGGGGATATCATAGCTAAAGAGGCTGTCGAAATTGGATTATTACCTAGATTAGTCATAACTAATGGTCAGATAATAGGGGTTACAAAAGCCCTTGATGAATTTGTAAGTCAGCAGGAATTTGAAAAGTACGCTATTTCCGTAGGAGTGGATGTAGGACCTATACTGAAAAAGTATGGAGGTCTGAATGCTACTATAAGTGAATATATGCGTACAGCTTCAAAAGATATAAAACCTGTAATAGACCTTCTTGTAGAAATAGATAGGCGTGGGACAGGAGCAGGAGATGCTATGAACACGGTCCGTGGATTCTATGAGAAATGGATTAAGGACATAGCTTTAAAAACCGGAGATGCAAAATACAGCTTCACAAGCTTCACAGATGCTGTATACTCATATTTCAGGGAAAAGCAGCGGATAGACCCGATGTTGCAAACCCTTCAGGATAGTATAGATACCTATACTTCCATGGCTATTAAAGTGGATGAAGTTTCCACCGCTGTCGAAAAGATGTACACCAAAATTGAGAATCCTATCCTCAAGAAGATCATTAAGGAAATGGAAGAGGAAGAGGATGCTCTCAATCGTCAGGAAGCATCTTACAAGAAGTTGGGAATATCCTCTGATGTGGCCAAAAAGAAACAGCAGCTCTATCTGGATACCCTTGAAAAGCTGGGTCAGCAGGTAGACTTTTCTATCGCTGGGGATTATATGAAGATCATATACCAGCGTTTGAAGGATTTAGGGGATATATCAAAAGAATCCGGTATTGAAATAGTTACATTAGCTGAACTGATGACAGACTTTGCCGGCAAGTCTGAAGCTATAAAATATATGGCAGCTAATGCCAGGAGGTTGGGTATTGAATTTGATTATGCGGATTCAATGGCTAAACTTCTGACAGATACCCTTCGTCAGGTAATTGAGAACAAGGGAGCTAATACAGATTTTGCCAAAACACTGGCCGAGAGTTTACGTAACTTACACCCGGAAATATACGAGGCTGGTAAGTTGGTTACAGACTTGAGGGATAAATTAACTGAAATATCTATTCAAGGTTCATATGGATTCCCCGGATTTAGTGTCCCTGAAGAGAACCAAAAAGCTATTGAGGATACACTTCAGAAGCTGATAGCCATCAGAGTGGCTGCAAAGAACCTGGAAGGGGTATTTTTACCGCTAGGGAAATCTTTACAGGCTCCTTTTGTTAATCTCATACCTTTTGCTGACATTCTTGATGCGAAAATAGCCGAACTAGTCTCTAGGTACAAGGACTGGGCTGCAGCAGCAGAAATCGAAGATTTAAGGCGTTCTGTGGAAATTGCCAAATCCCAGGCCGAAGCTTATGGTAGTCTGAATAATCAGTTGGATGTAGTTAGTAAGGAAATCCAATACACTGAACGCAGAATTCATGCTCTATCCGCTAACATGGGAGCCAATAAGCAAATGATTATAGATTTGTCAAAGGCTCTAGATTTGCTTAAGGTTAAATACCTAAATATACAAGCTGCTTCGGATATAGGATACTATCAAATGCTTACTAATGCTTTTGGTAAGTATGCGGATCAAATGGATTTGGTTGGGGCTCAAATTAGCTACGTTGAAGAAAGGTTAAGAGTCTTGTCAGATGCCTCTGTAAAGGATGCTGCATGGGTTAAGGATGTAGAAGGGTGGATGGACCTGCTTTATCAATTACGCAAAGAACAGGAAAAATTTACGGCATTTGAAGATTCTATCAATAGTTTAGCCTCCGTCTTTAACAATCTTGGAGATGCTATAGGTGGTACAGAAGGGGAGATGCTTAAAGTATTCGGAATGATTCTAAATGCCCTTCCGGATATCATAGACCTCGTTTTGAAATATGGAAAGGCCGCAAACGCATCTGCTGTTCTGATAGACACTCAAACGATTGCAACGGAGAATGCAGCTATCGCTAAACAGCTGGAAGCTAATGCTACTCTCCAAAACATATCCGCTAAAGCTGCAGATACTGCCCAGAGTACAGCAAATGCTGCTGCTAGCGGGGCTAGTGCTGCCGCAGCCTATACTAACGCAGGAGCTAAATCTGTAGAGGCTAATGCCACAGTAGTGGCACAGGGGGCAAAACTGCCGTTCCCGGCTAATCTAGTAGCTATTGCTCTCGGTGTTGCAGCTGTTATAGCAGGACTCGCTGCCGCTCTACCTAAACCGAAGAAGATGGCTACTGGTGGTGAGGTGCCACAGGGATTCCCCAACGATACTTTCCCGGCTCTACTTACCTCTGGAGAAATTGTGGTTCCCCCCAGTAAGGCAGAACAATTCGCCCGTCAAATACTTAAAGATAAGGTTCGTGAGAAACCTTTTGCAAAGAGGATTCCAGAAATGCAAAATGGTGGGATTATCCCTGCCGGTTATCCTAATGATACCTTTGCAGCGATGCTTTCCAGTGGAGAGGCAGTATTACCATTAAAGGAATTTGAAGATGTATTAAAGAGGTATCCTGCTGTATTTAAAATTGTTGATCAGCGTACTACTGATTCTATTACTGGTCAACCTGTTTCTCCATATTCTAAATTGCATGGGACTTTCGATTTATCATTTGTTGAAGAGGTTGTAAAGAAAGCTCTTCAGAGAGGAATAGATCCATACACAGCACTTGCAATACCTCATGTGGAGACTGGTGGGACTCCAAGTGGATCTGCAAATCCGTACTCTATTAATTATGAAAGTCCTGCTCAACTTGAAAAGCTTATTGCCGATCCAATAGGGGCTTCCCTTGATATTTTACAAGCCAAGTTAAAACTTGCAGATAAACTTGGGTATAATACCTATGCCAAAATGATACAGGTATATAATGGCATGGGTAAACTTACTCAGGGGGCAGTTGGAGGAGCAAAAGCTTATGGAGTACAAATTCCTGAAGAAGGAATTTCAATGAAGGAGAATCCTCTTTATGGTAAGCGGATAGAAGATGTACGCAATAATATTCTCATGCAGAATGAGGAGTTAGTTTCCTTTGTTGAGAGTTTAATGAAAAATTATGGTCAGCCTACTTTGCCAACTACCCTCTTCAAAACTCCAGAACCTATTCCGCCAGAGTATGTACAACCAATTTCAACTGATACTACAGTAGCAATTACGTCAGCGGCAGATGCTTTACAGCAACTTATTACCTCATTGGGGGTATTAGATTCCACTGCTCTTTCTACTGCAGATGCTACTGCAGAGGTAGCAGCAGGAACAGGAAAATATGGTAATGTAGTATCCGCAAGTGCTCAAGGAATAGGAAGTGTAGTGAGTACGGCAATACAGGGTGGGGACGTTGGAAAGGCGGCGGTAAGTAGTTTAGGTTCTTTACTTCCGTCATTGTTATCATTGATACCGGGGGTTGGTCCTATATTACAACTCTTACTTGGTGGATTAGGTGGAGGTCTATTTACCGGTATTGCAAGCAAGATGGCTAAAGGTGGGTTGGTTCCTGCTGGTTATCCTAATGATTCATATCCTGCTTTATTGTCAAGTGGGGAAGTAGTATTACCGAAGGAATACCGGGATATGCCTGACATGCTTGCTCATCTTACAAAGCAGGGATCAATACCGAGTGGGACAATAAGTGATGAACTTCAGTTACTTCTTTCCACTTATGAAATAAATTTCCCGGAAGAAAAGTTTAAATCATTGTTTGCTCCGTTGATGAAGCGACCTACCATTCCAGCGGAACAAGCATTAAATACTCGTAAGAAATATATAACCAAGATTTCAAACGTAAACAATTATACAAATAGTCTTACAAAGATTACCAAGGATCAAGCATCTAAAAGTAGTGCTTTGACCAAGCAGATAGGGCAAATATCAAAGGTAGCTGCTTCTGTAAAAGGTGTAAAGATAAAAGACAAATCAAGTGATCAGTTTGCTTCTCTTATCAAGACGATAAAGGAATCAAAAGGTAAAGATAAGTCATTTGATTATCTACGTAAGGTTGCTCAAGTATCAAAGGAATCAAAAGGTAAAGATAAGTCATTTGATTATCTTAACAGGATATCCAAGGCAACCATTGGATATAAGGCGAAGGATCGTGTAGGTAAGTCTGCGGCGAATGTTTTTGATACTACAAAATTAGTAGATAAACTTGGCAGATTAAAGAAGGTGGATGACCGGTCCCTTGCTTACCTTACTAAGATTTCTCGTGGTACGGAAATGACTGAGAAACTTCTTGCTGGGGCTGATTATTATCCGCAGGTTGCTCGAATGGCAGGTGGAGGACAGGTTCCTTCTGGTTATCCTAATGATAGCTTCCCGGCAATGTTAAGTTCTGGGGAGTATGTTCTTCCAAAGAATGTTCAACGGAATATCCGGAATATTGAACAGAAGCCTCAGAAGATTCATATCACAATTGATGGTAAAATCAAGGGAAGTGATATCGGACTGGTATTAAGACGAATGAATCAATTCCAGTAGTATGGACGCAATTTATGAACTGAAGTTTTGGGATGCCGCTCGATGTGCTTGGTACATTAAGTTCTCTGTTCCTTCTTATGCCGGAGAGGTAGAAGTATTGAAGGGAAGTGGACATCCGCTTAAAGTAGAATTTACAAATGGTTCAGATGACTTTAACGATCCATGGCGGCCTACTCAAGTCAAGATAGAAATACAGGCAGGTGAGAATTGGAAGTTCACTGATCTATTTGATCCTAACATTATGTATTGTTGGGTTGAGGTGTATCAGGGGATTGACTCTGATGGAGAGCTGTTCTTTCAAGGGTGGGTTGATCCGTCACAATATGAAGAACCGTATGATGTTCCTCCTTTCTATCTTACTATTACCGTAGTAGACGGATTAAAATATCTGCAAGATATTATGTTTGCAGAAGAAGAACATAGTGATGGTTCATTTACCTATTATGAAGATAGGGCATTGGAGTCTGAAATAATTTGGGATATTCTTAGTAAGATTGGAGTAACAGAATATGAAGAGTATATCAATTTATTTGAGGAATCAATGGCAATGGGTACTGTATATACTCCTATTAATCAATTACTTTTGGAGAGGGATCGTTTTTATGATATGACATGTGCCGAAACTTTAACAGAAATACTTCGAAAATACGGGGCGACAATACGACAGAATTTTGGTATATTTCAAATATATAGACCTGTTGAGCAGTACCGTTCTGTGGTGTATGGTAGGCATTGGACAAGTAAGACTGCTCATGAGCCCATTTCAATGACTCCAATTCAATATATTCACAGAACTACAACTCATCAAGAATCGGCACTACTTCAGATACCGGGAGGAGTACAAACTCGGATCAACCCAGCAAAACGCATCAATATAAACTTTGAGTATGGGAATAGGGATACTTGGATTGATAATCCATCTTTTCATGTAAATTCATATGATATTGTAACCCGATTATTTGAGCATTGGAATACTGCTACCATATACGGATATGCTGCACTTCCCATATCAGATATTGTACCAAAAGAAGAAGAAGGAGTTGCTTTACGTAATGGGGTAGCTATTTCTCAATCATTTGGAGAATATACTCGTTCTGCACCAGATACTGAACAATTTAGACTTGAATTTGAGTATGGTTTTTATAATAAAGCGACAGCATTTAAAGATGATGTAGTTGCCTCCTTTGTCATCATACAAACGGCATCTGACATCCCCCTTTGGGCACAAGGAAAATACCTGCTAAAGAATTCAACGGAGGCTACTGAATTAACTTGGGTGCCTTTAGATTATAGTGGTTCTGCCAATTATTCCAATACTGTACCTATGGATGATGTGGGGCATGGTTGGACTGGATGGCAGACAGCTTCATTTACATTTAAAGGTTTACCATATACACGACCTCTTTCTATACAGTTTATAAACCGATATTCAGATAGTGTATATGTTTGCATTAGGAATGTGCGGTTTGTAGCAGCATCAACAGAATTATCCAAGATAACATATCAACGGTCTATTTGGGAACGTATAAAAGCTGGAAGAGCTGCATCTCCAATGTTGATTGGTGGTGCATATTTCATGAAGGCGTTTATCCCCACTGCTTGGCGATTTGGTGCAAAATACATTTTAAAGGATAAGTACACCATAGTAGATAATATCACAGAAGCTACATACAATCCAATAAGCGATGTGGACCATGGTGATGTCAGAGACTATGATTTTATACTTGGTGATATTGTAAAGGAATCCGTACCGACTCGTAAAGGGGATACTGGTATTACAAATAACCTTGAGCAATTTGCCGGATCATTTGCCGTACAAGCAATGCAATCAGTTGAGGCCGCAATACAAGATTTTATAGCTGCATGGGCCGATTATTGGTCTGACTTTGATGTGCTGCTTGACTATGATGAAAACAGTGCAGGGGTTCCGATGCTGCTGTTTAAGGCTGCTAATCCGGGCACTGATTTTGGAACTGCTGCTGCGATAGGTAGTATGACTGGTGATGTGGATGGTATTGCGTATGTGGTTACGGCAAATCAGGCAGGAACCAGAAGATTAGTCGAATTAACCATTACCGGAAGTGATGGATACGTTACTATCACAATTGAAGGTATTTCAAGAGATTTGGAATATCGACTTGATAATATGTCAAAATCAATTTATTATTTTATCAACCAATATGATTTTGTGTATGCTGCCGTTGGTATTACATTAGATATAGATTCTACTGGTGAAGCCTTATTAATACTTGGGGATGTGTATGGTAATGATTTTACTTACAGCACGGGCAGTGGAATGGGATTAACCGCAACAGAAACATATTCAGTAGCAGCTTCCGCGATAGGACAACGCACTGATGGAGTTGAAATTACGGGAACAAGTGGAACGGCGGTAATTAGTTGTAATGGTGGTAGTAAGACATTTGCGTTCAGTTTTGCTGTAACTACTCCTTCGGCAGAGTGGTGCGCAGGAGATGATAGTAGTGATGCCTTCCCTCACAAACCTCTTTTACATATTATTGGGGATGAGATTATGGCACAATATAGTCGGGCAAAGTATATGGTACAAATGCCGATACTTGAAAAGATTGTAGGGACAAGAAGCGGATTGAACATTAATGGATGTATAGTTGATACTGAATTTAAAAACAATGGAGTAAATCGTAAATTCGTAATAAATCGGGGGACATTTGATGCTCGACATAGAATGTGGGAACTTGATCTTGTTGAATTATTACCTTATGATGGGGTGCAAGCAGAAATAGAAGAATCAGGAGCTTCATATGATTCTGATGAACAACCAGGATGGGATTCTGGTTATATCCCCGGTAATGAAGGAAACATTCCTTCTTCGGAAGACTTTGGAGTCACTCTTAACCATATTGATACAATAACTGATGGTAGACAAGGAACGGCAATGTCAGTATCATTTGAATACACTGCGGCTGAAGCAAAATCTGGGAATATTATCTATTATTTTTCATCGGATGCCGCTGGCACTACTCCTGTAACTCCGGAGTATGCAATTGGAGTTGATTTTGTAGTTGGAACTCATACACAGGCTCTCACTGGGATTGTGTACCCAACATATACAGGCCAATACCTGCAAATATATTTACAGGATGATGAGGATGAAGCAGTAACGTCAAACGCATTCCAGAGTATATTGATTGTTCTAAATTCAATAGCAACAATACCATCACCACAAGCTACAGGAGAAGCAATTACACCTGATGCAACCTTTAACTTCACAGCAACCGGAGGTACTGGTGTAAATGTTACAATCCATTGGAATATTCGCAATGCCTCCGATGTTGTGGTTGCAAGTGGATCTCAGGAGTTTAGTTTTAGTACTGGTACTGATGATTATTCATTTAGTGCGGTAACATTACCAAGTACTGATTATGAGGATTGTACGTTGAATATTGGATTTTCTTCTGGGGCTAAGACAATAACAAGTAACACCTTTACAATAGCATCAATATGAAAAAGTTAGCAATTATTACAGCAATGATGTGCCTCAGCGGAATGCTTATGGCACAGGGAAAGTTCGATCATTTTTTTGGTCGAGTGCCTTCCTTTGGTAAGGAAGGTGAAAAAGCTCTTACTGGACAGTGGTTACCACGTCCGGCATTCACAGCCAGTGCTTTACAATTACCTCTTGGTCCTGGGCAGACTGCTCGACTTGTAAGTTGCGTGGGAGCAGGAATTGGATATGGTCTTTTTGAAATGCAAGATGGAGAGCCTTATCAGACGGTAGCATTTACGTTATCCGTCTTTGTAGGACCCTCAGAAGATCAAACATTCACAGAGATTACTCCTGCATTAGGTATTACTGGATGGGAGTTTATCAATGTTGGGTTTGGGTACAATTTTGGGATTCAGAAGCCTGTTCTTTTGTTAAATCTTACCTATTCTTTCAACTGAGCATATTCCCAATAGTGCCCGTCTTTTGTACGTGATCGTCTTTCGATAGCAGAATAAATACCGGTGGCGCCATATCCGGTTGCCTTTGCGGCATCCACCACACTTGGGAATGTTTCAATAAGAAGTCCGTTATGATCAAGTAATCGTACGGGCTTTTTATTATGAGCGGTAAGTTCAGCTCCTCGATGATCGTACCCAACCTGCCACATCAAATCAAACCTATTTTCTAAAATAGTAGCAAGGCTTTGTGGTAAACTTGGTACCTGATCTCGTATGTCGCGCATCATTGCTTCTACTGCCTTACTGCGTTCCATATCTTTAAAATACTTTTCAATACTATTTCAAGTCTATTCAGCGGCAACATTCTGCTACCATCTGACTTTGCTATGAGTGGATCGGGGTGGTTTTCCAGGAAATCTTGTGCTCCCCCATCGTGCTGGAATAATTGCTACTGCTTTCATCCTATTAGTATATTATAACTACCATCTTCCAGTTTAATAGGACATACTTTATCTCCATTTGGAAGTGTTATTATAAACTCGTCCGGCTCCTCTCCATTTTTAAGCATGTGGTCAAAGAAAAGTTGTATCCATGCTTGTTGAAGATGCGGTACTTGCTCTTCGTTTATAAAAACGGCAGAGTTACCATTAGCGAAGAAATATATGTTTTTCATATTGTTCCACAATTTTTACGTTCAATGTCATTAGGGTCAAGTTCAGTCCAGTAAATTTCATAGGCCACTGTGCCATTTGTCAATATTTCAAAAGAATGATATTCGTTTGGTTTAATCACAATGGTTTGTCCATACGCGAGAATAGTCTCATCCATTAGCGGATAATCATTCTTTTCAATATGTATTTTAATCTGACCTCGTTCAACAAAGAACATGGACCATTTTGCCGTATGTCGATGCAAGGAGCTTGTACCGCCTTTGCGACCAACGATGCGATGCACTTCAACATTGTTCTTTGCAAAGAGCTTACTCGTAAAGCCCCATATCTTTCCATTCTTATCCATTTTCCTCTCCTTCCGTCTTTTGTGAGTTGTTCGGTTTTTCCGAACAGGTCAGGCGGGAGCGAAGCCACTCTAAAGCATCACAAAACACGCCATAATAAGTTGAATCTATGATTATACCTATTCTTCCATCTTTTGTGTCACGTTGCGCCGCTTGTTCTGCCTGCTTATTTATCTCTTCCTCGCTCGGCATCCTCTCGGCTATCCGCTTCTCCACCTCCTGATTGATGAGAGGTTCAATCATATCAATAATTGCATTCATGGACTTATACCGTGAACGTACTTTCATTTCGTCGAATAAATTGCGTAGCTTCTCTTTCATCTCTCAATTCCATTTAAATGTATCTCCAAATGCTTTCATAAGCCACCACAACAGGGCAACCAGCCCCACCACCACAACACTCAAAATAATTATCGCTGCTTTCATCTCTCGATTGATTTAGGACTTAGTAACTTAACTTCGGTTATTAGTTTTCAATTACATCTACCATGCATGGATCAAAACTGTCGTAATTATCTCCGCAGGTTTTGCAGATACAATCCTTGCCCCAATCATCATTATAAACAATGCGGGTGTTTACCGCATGGCATATCCACATATCCTCACCGGCAACCTCATAGTTCATGGAGGCTTTGCCGCACTTGCATTTTTCTGTGTGTTTCATTTCGTATCGGTGTTTTTATTTTCTATCCCTGGTTTTATATGTTAACCTTTAGTGTACATATAACATAGTTACCAGCAATGTTAAGACCGTGCATCGTTCAACCTTTGTAGTGTTATTTCAATCGCTCGTGGGTTAATATCACATCCGATAAAATTTCGGTTTAATTCTTTACAAACTACTGCGGTTGTGCCACTACCTAAATAAAAATCTGCAACCAAATCGCCTTCGTTACTACTTGCTTTTATTATTCGTTCAATCAATGCTTTTGGTTTTTGGGTATCATAACCTAATCTTTCTTTTGCCGTTGGTTGTATATGTTGTATTTCCCAAACATCGTGTAATGGCACACCTTTATTTTCAGTTTCACGTTTTTTGTAACTTCCATCTTCATTTTTTAACCTTACCAATTTCCCATCAATTACGCCCCTGACCGTATCTTCAATTTCATTTGGTTTTGCATAATCCTGATATTGAATATTAAATTTTGATTTGTCTTTTGAATAAAACAATATTACATCGTGCATTTTTTGAAAACCAAATGAAATATTTGACCATCTTTTATACCACCAACTTATTTCGTTCCTAAATTTATCATAACCAAAAACATCATCCATTATACACCGCATCCAATGGTTAATCCTTGTGTCCATTTGCAAATAAATACTACCTGTCGGTTTAAGTATTCGACACATTTCTTTTATTCTTGGTATGTAGTGGCTTTCAATCTCGCTTCGTATTGGTTTTAAATCTTGGTAGTCAGCAAATTTCCTACCAGTTCCGTAAAGTATATCACAATAAATTAAGTCTATCGTGTTATCTTTAATTTCTGCCATCAATTCTAAATTGTCGCAAATTCTAAGGTCTAAAAACCCCTCCCCATTTTTTTCTTTTACTATCATTCGTTCATTTAATTAAGTTTCTACTAATTTGACCGCACCAGACACACAACAAGCGGTATATTTCAGTTTGCCAGTTACGGTAGTGGTAAGGTGAAAATGTCTGCAAGTCAAACCGACACCATACCGCCGACCGTTATACGCAAGCACTACATATCGTTTCCAAAGAGAGTTTGCGTTTCAAATTTTTTATTAAAATCTGCCACCCTCTTTAAAATAATATCGTAATACTTTTGTTCTTTTTCCATTACTATAAATTGTCTATTGGTATTTAAACAAGCGATTGCAGTTGTTCCGCTTCCTGCACAGTTATCAAGTATCAAATCCCCCTCGTTTGAATATGTTTTAATAAGGTATTCCATAAGTTCAACTGGTTTTTGGGTTGGGTGTTCAGTTATTTTTAGCTTTTTTATCTCTATTTTATTTGTTGGGTACTTTTCATTATAAATCCTTTTTTCTTTATCAAGATTAATATCACTATTTGTGTAACTCCTTGTAGCATATCCACTAATAGGCTTTTCTCTTTTAGTCATTATCGGGTAATAATAATTTGAGTTAAAAACTATTATATCCTCAAATATTCTCATTGGTTGCCTTTTTGCGTTTAAAAAGTTTGTGGGAATAATTTTATCCCACTTCCAATCGTATTTATATTTTTTAATATTGCTTACCCGTAAAAAACTTGAAAATGGTTCTTGTCCAAATAATATTATTGCACTATTAGGTTTAATAATTCTTTCGTATTGCTCCCAAAGTTTATCAAATGGTATTATTGTGTCCCATTTACAAGCGGTTGTTCCGTAAGGTAAATCACAAAGTATCATATCAATACTTCCGTTTGGTATGTCCTTCATAAGTTCCAAACAATCACCTAATAATATTTCTTTTTTGCCCTCGCTCATTTTAATAAAAATTTTGTTTTGTGTTTCAATTTAAGTTTATCGTTTAATCAACCGTGCCAGCGTATAACACGTGGTAAAAAACATTAAAACGATTTTTTACCACCATCCGTTGTACCCCATTGCTACATTCGTTCTTCGATTATAGTTTTGTGCTATCATACCATATTTATTTTTTTATTTCCCTCGCTCTTTTGGATAAGGATAAATTTTATTTCTTTCTTCATACAACTTACGAAGTTGTTTTGTTTCTTTTTTGTCTTTACCGAGAACATAAGCGTATTTATGTTTTGATGGCATTGATATTTTTTCAGATACCGTTTGTTTGTATTTTGAATAATCCCTTAATTGTTTTTCAATTTCTGATGGCATTTTATCCCAATTCATTCCAGTATTATGTGCCCAGTCTTTTTGCCATTCAATACATAATTCTTTAGCAAATTTTCGGTATGCAGTTTTTTGTCTAAAATACCTATCACTTACCACTTTGCCTGTATATGGGTTTATATATCTTGTTGTAGTACCAGCAGTTTGTCCCATATAATAAAAATTACAAGCCTGATATATTGTGCCAAGTTCTTTTGCTGTTGGGTCTGAATATGCTGTAAATAATCTATATTGTGTATTTTCAACCATCCATTTTATACACCGCATTAAAAATGAACTTGCTAAATTTTTAGGACTCCAAGAAATACAAGCACCTCTGCTTATTAGCCTTTCCAATTCCTTTGTATTCTCCCCAAGAGTTTTTGAAAAAGCATTTGGCATATTGAATAATATCACACCTGCAATAATATCTTTATGGTAGCAAGCAAACCAATGTGTAGTGTATTGAGATAAATTGCCCAACCATTCGTGCCTTTCAATAAACTGTTTTAATTTTTGTTGTTCCTTTTTATCAGTAACATTAACAAACGAAAAATCAGGAACTCTTAATGTTTCTACATATTCTTTTGTAAAGCCACATTCTGTCAAATCTTCTTCAAGATTTTTTACCCTAATATAATACTGCCAACATTGGTCTTTATCGTATGTGTTTAATCTTTCTTGTATCATTTTTAATTTTTCAAATTAATTTTTTCCACCGCACAAAAAAGAAAAGAAAAAGGTTCAGTTCTCCGATTGAGCATTTGTGATTTAAATCCGTACTACTGCTAACAGCGTATATAAGAAATGGCACAGAAACATTCGTGCTTAATTTCAAGTTCGTGCGAGTGCCACTCCTCATATACGCAAAACGTTACCGCCAATTAAATAGAACATCGTGTTCGTGAATAAACTGGTCAGCGCAATTGTTTAATACGTTTTCTGTCTTGTTTTTATACGCTTGATTTTTGCCAAATATTTCATCAATAACATATTCTCTTGCAATACCTCGTGATGAAAACACTTCTGCAACTTCTGAGCCCCCAAAACAGTTTTCCTGATAAACAACATATACTTTCATTTTTTGTCAATTTTATTATGATACAATTCATTATTATTTAAAAATACGTGGATGAACCAATGTGTTAATTCGTGCAACAGTATTAATATCGTTTTTTTCCACCCTAAATTATTTCGTATCCATATTGTCTTTGTGTATGGATGATATGCAGCAATATCACTACTTATAATCCATTGAGGTATTTCATCAACAAATTTAATTATAGGAAATAACTGGCGGTAACAACGCATAAAACCAATAAAGGTTTTAGTGGGTAATTTCAGCATCGTAGCCCGTTCAAACCGTGTTGTATTTTGATAGTTCATTTCTCGCATTCCTTTACTGGTCTTATGCAAACCGTTAGCATCCACTCCGCAGCCGCTAACCATCTGTGTTTTTGATTGCGGCTATTTCCGCTGCCATGTTTTTCGCCATTTCGTTAATGGATTTTTTCAGTTCCACGTTATCGGTTTTCATTGAGCGTAACAGTTCGGATGTGGCATCCAATAACTTTGAGTATTTCTCCCTCAGTTCATCCCGCTGCCGAAGTAGCTCAGAGGCATACTTCCTTGCTGTTTCTAAAGCAGTATCGTTAGTAACTATCCCATACGGGGATTCTTCTAATGCTTCTCTTAAACAATCTTCAAGTTCTTTCATTGCTCGTTAGTTTTAAAAATTTCCATTTCTATGTCACATTGATTTATGGTGATTCCTTTTTGTTCAGCTTTTTTGATAAAACAATCCAAGCATAAAGAGCCTCCTGTTTCATCTGTAACGTTCATAACCTTTTGCCATAATTCATCTTTTACTTGCCATCTTATCCGAAAACTATTACCACATATTATACAGCTTTCGTATTCCCATGTAAATGATTCGATTATAAATCGTGGAATATTCCGTATTCTTCTGATAACTCGCAACATCCCTATTTTCTTCATTGCTCGTTCTCCTTCCAGTAGTTAAAGAGTTCATCAATAGTTTGCAGCTTACGCCCGTCTACATGAATATTATCATTGAGTATGTATTCCTCGTTTAATTCTCCGAAGAATATCTCCTGATCTTTGATTAACCACTCAATAAATTCAAGTGGGTATCCCGCTTTTTCCTTGCTGACATACCCCTCGCTGATGAGGGCGGTGAGGTCGGAAAAACATTCATCCTGCTTCGCTTGCTGGATTAGATTATACAACGCTTCCTTTTTAAGCTCTTTACTTAACGGAAATTGTTTCGTAGCAAACTCCCGTAGCTTTTGTTCGTTAGTCATGGCTCAATAAGTTGTTGTGTAAGAAATAACCACTTTAAAACAGTGAAACGGAGCCATAACAACTCGCTCACCCAATACTATACAGGCATAGGGTTTGTTGTCGCCACCTCGCATATATCCGTCAATATATCCCTCCTCAAACATTTCCCAATCCTTATACTCGTTCTGTCCAATCATTATCACCCTTGTTTTCATTTCTCTCTGCTTTTTAAGTATTCATCAACTGATTGTTCAGGTGTTGGTATTTGTTTTACGCCCCAATAATTACCGCTCATCCACCTATCGTACTTTATCAACTCCTCCCTCAGCATCTCGCTCACCATCTTATCGGCTATCTTCTGGGCGTGGAGGGTGGCAAACTCGGTCATGGCTCTTATGATTCTGTCCTTTTCAATCCAATGAAATTTAAAGTCATAATAAGCCTCAAGGTTTGCAAGTATCTCCTCCGCACCCTCGGCGGGAGGGAGGCCGGGATTAAATAAATCCCATATGGATCGCTCTGCCTGAGTAAAATTTATTCCACCTGACATTGCTGCAGATAAAATATCCGTTAATTTATTTCTTAATTCTTCTCTTTTCATCCCTTTTGTATTATCACCATTAATTCACCGTTACCTTCAAATATAGCCCCGTAGGTTGTTTTCTCATCAAGAGGGGATGTGGAGTCTAATTGAGTCAGGTAAATACTTCCAGAAAATTTCACATCATCTTTTATCATTAGACATTGTAATTTAGTAGATGGGCGGTCAAATAATTCTACTGGGTCTAACAACCATTGCATTTGGTAGGCTCGCACATTCCATGATTTTATTCTTGGAAAATAATCTACTGGAGCATTATCATCTTCTATCCGATGAAAATTTAAATTAAAAATGGAACTACTACCTACTAATTGATTATCATCGTAGATGTAAAGGATACTACCTTCTGATTTAATAGGACCGGTATAACACATACCAGTAGCATCAACCTTTGGGGGATTATTTGTAACACCTTCTGAAGTAGGTAATTCATCTATTTGTTTTAATACTACTGCCGGAACTGCTGCTATGGTGGCTGCTCCGAATACTCCTTTTAAAAAGTCTCTCCTTCTCATGTTGCTATTACTTTACTTTTACCTTTACGAATACTTACTTCAAATACCTTATCTGCGTAAGAGGCAAGAACAGATTCATGAGTTACAATAATAAACTGCAATCCCAATCGCTGACTGAGTTCTTTAATCATACGGGATGCTTTCTCTTGGTTATCAACACTAAGGAATCGTAAAGGCTCATCCAAGATTATAGTTGCACGTGTTCTTGGATGTGCCATAGACCAAGAGGCTATTCGAAGGGCGAACGCAGCCACGTCCACTGCTCCGCCTCCACTTGCTGTGAGTGGATCCAACTCACTATCTCCTTTTACGAATAACAGATCACATTCTGTTTTATTCCTGCGTTGAACGAAATCGACTTTTAATTGATATGGATCATTAAAGACACTTTCCAAGGCTAATGAGGTCACATCAGAAATATGAAACTGAAGCTGCTGTTGCGTTTGTAATCCTACTTCCCGAATAATTTCCCTGGCCTTCTCATGCCGTTTAAATTGTTTTTGTGAAAGAAGTAGTGCCTGTTCTTTTTCAGCAAGAGTTCTTTCAATTTGTATTTTCTTTCCCCGTTGTCTTTCCAATCGGGTTCTTAACATTTGCGTATTCATTGCTCAGGATACTTTTCATCTATTTCCGCAAGCCCTTCCTCAATTTTGGAATTCAGATCGTCAATTTGATCTTTCATTTCTTCCAGTTTCTTTTCAGCTGCTTGTAATGAAGAGCATCCATACTGTTCCTTTAATTGACGAGTTAAAGCAGTTCTTTGTCCTCGCAATTCTGCTAATTCATTTTTAGCTTCTGTAATCTCGCTTTTGAGATCAATCAATTCATTCTCTGTCATTTTATATTATTCTTTTGTAAGATTAAGATAGCACTTTTGTATTGATTAATTAGAGGGATTAGGTTATGCAAATAACCTTTCCATTGTGCCTCACTAATTGTACCATGGCGATAATCCCTATCAGCATGCCCTTTAGCACTTTCCCAAACATCCAGTTGTTTCTTAAGACATTGTATTGGAGTCATTTTGGTAGTTGCTTAAAGTAATCTATAGTTTTACGTAATCCTTCTTCAAGTTGAATTTTTGGTTCCCATCCAGTAAGAGCCTTAAACAGTCCTATGTCTGGTTGTCTTTGTCTTGGATCATCCGCAGGCAATTCCTTATGAACTATGTATGACTTTGTTCCTGTGAGTGCAATTATAGTTTCGGCCAATTCATCTATTGCAAATTCATTTGGATTGCCTATATTGAAAGGTCCTGTAATAGTATCATGCGTATCCATAAGAGTAACCAATCCAAGGATAAGATCATCTATATATTGAAAACTACGAGTTTGTGATCCTGATCCATAGATAGTAATTGGCCTTCCTTGCAATGCCTGTATGATAAAATTTGAAATCACTCGACCGTCGTTTATTGCCATATTTGGTCCATAGGTATTGAAAATCCTGGCGATCTTAACTCTTGTGCCAAATTGACGGTTATAATCATTGCACATTGTTTCAGCACATCTCTTTCCTTCGTCATAGCAAGAACGAATACCTACTGGATTTACATTTCCCCAATACCATTCTGCTTGTGGATGTTCTTCCGGATCACCATAAACTTCACTTGTAGATGCTTGAAGAATTTTTGCATTAAGCAAAGCAGCAAGATCGAGAGCGTTTCGCATTCCAATAACGTTAGTGTTGATTGTTTGAGTTGGGAATCGCTGATAATGTACCGGGGATGCTGGACAGGCCAAATTGTAGATTTCATCTGCTATTATTTTGTATTCCTTTGTTACATCCCACTGAATTGCCTCAAATCTTGGATTTGGGAGCAGAGGATGAATATTTCGCTTCTGCCCTGAGAAATAGTTATCCATACAGATAACTTCATGTCCTTGATTAAGTAGATATCGGCAAAGATGCGAACCGATGAATCCGGCTCCTCCTGTTACAAGTATGCGTTTCATATTCCTATTACAATTCGTTTATCTTCCGGAATTAAATTGATAATCTCTTCAAGAGTTGGTGCTGGTTTTTCACCAAGGTATTCTTTTTGAAGATTTAAAGTGGCAAATTCAGTAGTATATACAGGTCTTCCTAATACCTTTTCTACTGCTTCATGAAATCTACTAAATGGCACACAAAGTAATGGTTGGAATAATTGAAAGCGTGCAATTTGATCATCTGTCCATTCTTTCCATACATTTGATTCATAAAAAGCAATGGCTTCTTTTTCAGTTAAATGTTTCATTTTACTTTGCTTTACGAAAGAATACTTCTGTTTCAACTTTATCTCTGGATTACTTCTTTCATACTTCTAATGCTTTATAGATTATTTCTTTAATCGGTTCTCTTACATTATTTGCCTGACAGAATGCTTCAATATTATCCTCAAATGATAAAGATACATCCCACTCACTATTGAGTTTAGATATGAAAGCATCTATACGGGCATCACGCTCTTCAATAACATCAATATGCTCCCGGCTGATAGCCCCTTCGGTAAATGGCAAGTAAACAGGTTCTACGGTATTTGTTTCGGCATACCATAAGAACACCCTTGGTTTAAAATCAATTTGATCGGCTGATTGCCTTGTGATGCCACCGGGATTGACAAGTAGTCTTCCTTCATGCTCTTCTACAAATGACTGATGATTATGCCCTGTAAGAATTAAATCATATTGAGGATATTTTCGCAGTAGAGTTGCTGCCATCGGATCAGTTATTCCCGGCCAGGGTTTCTTTCCTTGGTAGGTCATTACGTGCCAAACAAGAATATTGAACAATGTGGAGGAGAATCCGTCAGGCGTTTGACCCCAATGAGTTCCGGGTAATACATCCAATACTCCAGCTTCTTTCAATACATTAATTCCACATTTGTCTGCGAGATCCAAATTATGTTGAGGCAAGTCATGATTACCATATATGGTAACAAATCGTTTTGGCAGATGCCGCATCGCCATTGTAATTAACCATGGAGAGGGTTTCCAGTTATTAAATAAATCCCCGGCATGAATGACATAACAGTCATATTTTTCCTGCAGATTGCTTATAAAGGTAACTACACCCCACTGCTCTATTTGAAAGTTCCCGGTAAAAGCAGTAGGAGTATCTTCCCGTAAATGAAAATCTGCACATAAAATTGCAGTTGGGTTAGTTCTTTTGGTTCTTTTCATATACTTTAAATTCGTATTTGTTCATTTCTATGATCAACTCATCTGCCGGAGCTTCAAGTAGGATAGTTTCTACTTCTACAATAACCAAATCGTCAGGAACAATTTTGATTGTAATACTTTTAGTCGTTAATGGGTCTAACCCAAATATTTTGCATATATCTTTTCCAAATTGGAATGGTTTTTGTATTGCTGCCATTTTATCGCTCAATTAGTTTGGTGAATTCCTTTATTTCTTCAAAGAATTGTGAGAAGTCCAACCATTCATTTTTTATAATATTTCCAATGGCGTGTACGGCAGTATGGTCTTGCTTAACTCGAATGTGCTTTCCTTTTAAATCTTCCCATTTTCCTACTCCAACAACATCAAGGATTTTCATAATTAAAGACAGTCCTTCTGCCGTTCCTACTCTACGAAGAAAAGTATTTCCTATTTTAACAGGAGTATCCAAACTCCACCCTCCTGCTCCTTGTCCACTACCTCCATAATCTAAATAGAGATAAAAGGACATGATTCCATGATCCTCTATGCCCAGCATAGTACTTGTGATTACAGCGTTACGCACTTCCATTGTACTTATCTTTATGTTTTTTCATATACTCTTGGCACTTTCTCCAAGTACCTCTGAACCAAACAATATCTCCATGGTCATTTGTGACCTCATAGATATTTGAATTAACGTGCCTTATTTTCATCTTTCGTTTCTGCCCAAGCTACATTTGACGGACTATCTATCACAAACTGAAATTTTGTTTTTACATCTTCAAAGACCATATACCAACGTTTTGCCCATTGGAAAGCTCCTTTACATTGAGCAGTCTTTCCTGCTTGAGGATGCTCTCCAATTATTAGAGCGATCTTGTTGTAGAACTCAGTTCGTCTTTCGAGTCGTTTTGGAATTTTTGGTAACATTGTTTTTGTTTTTATAAGTATCCTTCTTCAGTTAAACGTATCCATGCTTCACATTCCGGTAATGTACCTTGAAATAGTACAGTATTATAATCAAAATCTCCTCTTGCAATTCCTGTACAATTGTAACTTGCATAGCAAGATTCATCCCATCCAAATACTTGATAGGTACTCCCTTGTAATAATAGGACTTTATATCTTTTCATTTCTTCTTTATTGGTTGATCACATAGAGGGCAGATGTCCCCTATTTCATTATGAAATCGCTCCTCTGATTCTTTAATATTTGTTTCAGTTGTGCTGATATCAGATTGGCATTGATTGATCTGCTTGATCAAGGATTTTAATTTGCTGTAATCTGATTGTATGACCTTTACTTGAGCAAATTTATCAATTAAATCATCAACCAAAGACTCTGCTTCGAGCAAATGATTTATAGCATCCTCATCTTGTTTAATTTCCGTAAGTTTTTTGACTACTTTTATTAGAGCACTGTATTGATTTCTTATTTCATCCCGATTGGAAATAAGTACAAGAGTAGCATCTACCAAGGGTTCTTCTAATACAAAGTCCTCATACTTACTTATACTATCAGCTAATGTTCGGTATTTAATTGTATCCTTTCGTAATGCTTCTTGCTTATTCCTTAAAACAGATAAATCGGATGACATGGATTCTAATACTTCGAGTTCAGCTTCAAACTTATCAAGGAGATCGAATGCTTGTAACTTTTCCTTTTCTGATTTAATATCTGCTTCAGTGTGTTCAATATCGCTTTTCAGACCCCTGATCCATCCATTGATCTTACTTGTAGCAATATCAATTTTATCAAGGTGCGCAACCTTATTAAAATGTGCTGCTACTGCTCCGGGAGTGTCACTGATGAGGAATGGCGCATCATGTTGAGATTGAAGGTTGATTTCGTCGAGATTGAGAAGTGCAACAATTTCTTCCGGTACATTAGTACCAAAAGCTTTGAATTCCATTTCATTTTGCCCTTTTGGGAAGAGCAGAAATTTATCCGACTTATCTTTAATCCGAGAAACTTCCGCTTCTTCACATTCCACGAGCACGCTGGTCCCTCCTCCCCATTTGGATCGAAAGGCATCACCAGAAGGTCTGTTCCACCGCACCCAACGCAAAGCACGGATGATTGCCGTCTTACCTGAATCGGATGTTCCCACAATGACATTGACTCCAGGAGAGAACTCAAGTTCTGTGTTTGCATGACTTTGAAAGTTTTGTATGTGAATTGATTTAATCATATAATACCGCTTTATACATTATATAATCTCCAGAATTAGATAATACCTTTGCATTTAATTCGTCTGTAAAAACTATTATAATGGACGTCATTATTTTATGAGCACATATCCAACAAGGTTTTCCTTTTTCTGTTGACTCTTGTTCAATATATTTTTTAACCCTATCTACGGCTTCTGCGTATTCCTCTCTTGTAATTTTCTTTTCTGCCATTTTATTTAGTACTTTTGTAAATCGTTTTTAGCAAGTTCCAATAACCACAAAGCATCCGCTTCATTATCATTCGTCCCCATGTAACCAAGTTTTAGCATGGCAGCAGTGATCATTGCTTGTTTATTTGCATTACCTTTCCCGGTAGCGAACTTCTTGATTTCCTGTGAAGAGTACCCACGATATTCAATTTGATGATCTTCACAAACGACTTTTACCTGACCTTGTAATTCAGAGTGGACTATTACCGCTCCAACATGTCGTCCTCCGGGCCTTTCAAAGACTACTAAATTAATACCTTCCTTGGCAATAATCTCGTTAAGTTTATACCGGAAACGAATAAGTCGCATTCCAATGCTTTCATCACGTTTAGGCGTTAAATCCCACACGCCGTATATAGACCTGTCTACGGCCCATCCGCAGTGCGTAGCGACATCAAGGGCCAGGATTTTGGCATTTATTACTGGCTTTACAGAACTGACTCGTTTCATGATCTTTTAGGTTTACGATCACTTTTGAATTTTCTCTCAATATTTTCCCACAGATGGATCACTTCTTCCTTTAATTGTTCTTCCAATGCATTATCTTCCACATACTTGATAGCCTCTTCAATACTTCTTCCGATATTCTCCCCACCTAGCTTGTAAGTAGTTGATTTGGTATAGGTCTTGATATACCGAAGATTTTGCCGGATATCATCAATTCCATAATCAAATATGATAGTTACCGGAGCGGTGCGATAGGGCTTGCTAATGGAACTTTTCGATATTTCAATCTGAACGTTTACGCCTATCACTCGCTTGACTTCCTTATCCGCCACTTTCCGTATTTCGTAAATCTTTTCAGGATTGAAGGTTCTGAGTCTCAAGCTAGAATAGAATTCCATGGCCATCCCTCCGGGAGCTTTGTACTTTTGCCCATATGCCCCGGCATCCAAGTTCTCTCTTACCTGATTACTGCAAACCATCAGATAGCCTTTCTGCTTAAGAATACGGCAGGTCTTACGGAGTTCCTCACTGAACTCTTTTGCCCTTCGCATCCCCATCTTATCCCCTTCTTTCGCCTCCATTTCCATATCAGTAGAAAGTGCAGCGAGGGAATCCGCAAATACTCCATGCACATCCCCTTTATTACTAGGCTTCCATTCCCGTACTGCTTTGAAAACTTCCGTTACAGTATCCGGTTGAGAATAACTACCTTCCTGTAACTCCAACCCGAATAACTTTGCAAATTGAGGATTGAGTCGGGCTTCAGGATCACTGAATTTAATATCCCCTCCCAAACGTTGGATGGCCCCGGCTATTTCAGAAAGCAGGACAGTCTTACCACTTCCACTTGGACCAAATATCTCTACCAAAATACCACTGGGTATTCCCCCTCCGTGGATTCTATCCCCTGATATATTCAAATCAAGTAGGGTACTTCCCGTATGAATTATATGATCAAAATCTCCATCATATTCTTCCACAGGAGATGCTTTAGCAGACACCCTTTTCTTCATCTGACTACTCAGCGACTTCTCTACTTTCTTTATCCTTTGCATAACATTGATTTACTCCGGTTTTAATCTTTTCGATATAGGTTTCAGGAAGGCCACTGCGTTTAAGTTCATGAGATAATAGTTCAACGAATTTGATAAAGGTCATTCTTCTCCTACCTGAAACCCGTTGAATTATCCATCTCTGCCAAATTCTTTGCGTTATCTCCTGAACTAGAACTTTTTCGGTTTCCCCATGATTTTTAAGTCGGTCTGCAATCCAAGTGTTAATCAGCTCTTTTAGAACATTCGTCCTACTGGTTCCTTTTGCTAGGGTGTACAAAGTTACATAATTATAAACCTGTAGGGGGAAAAGTGCCCCTACAAGTTTACTTTCTGGATGTTTACCCTCTCGAAGGATACTGATTACCTTCTTTCCTTTTCGTCCAAGCAGTCGCTCCATATCCCGCAGGTTTCACATTCCTTAAAATCTTCGGCATCTATACCAAAGCGATGTCCGTGAGGACATTTGTTTTTACCCCCTGTAGGTTTCTTTGAGGTATCTTTGCCAGGAGCAGGTTTAGAACTTCTGGACATTCTCGATCTTGGGGCCTCTTCCTCCTCTTCTTCCTCATCAGGCTCTTCTTCATCCTCTTCCTCTTCCTTTTTTGAGGGACGGGGTTTTGTTCTTGAAGATGTCTTTCTAGCAGAAGGTCTGGTATCTTCTTCCTCTTCAGTTTCCTCTTCCTCTTCCTCTTCTTCGTCGTCAGTTTCTTCCTCAATCTTACGCCTCCGTGGAGTACTAGAATGAGTTTCCGTATGACGTTTCTCTCTCTTCGACCTTGGGGTTTCCTCTTCCTCTTCTTCAATATCTTCCCCAACCTCTTCGGTATCTACCTCAAAGAACTTTGCCTGAAGCTCATCGTAGGGAAGTATATTTATAACGTCATCAAGTTTTGGAACCTCTTCAAGAATGGATTCATCATAAGCCTCTTTCCTCTCTTCAAAGTCTATACGATTTGCTTCTGCGTAAGGCTTACCGCCCCCAACAGTTGAAGAATCAAAGCGGACTTTGAGGGTCAAACCTTCTTCAAGGTCCGGGAATATCTGAACACTATCGTCTGTCTGAATTTCTTCATTGAGAAGTTTCTGGAAGTTATAATCTGCAATATCAAAAATATGCGGAACGGCTTCCTCTTCTCTGTCATTGAGCGGAACTACTACATACAGATTCCTCTTGGAAGGACGAAGAGCCTTAATATCTTCCTTGTCAGCCCCCTGTTTCTGAAGCTTGGCCCGGTATTCACATATTGGACAGGGTTTCTTGGCTGTCATAAGAGGGCATATAACAGTATCATTCCCAGCTCCAACTTTACGGTGAGTCCATATTGGAGATTTGTACCACAGAGAACCTTCAACAGC
>Ga0209200_1000385_pt1 | contig 50351 bp, 51 predicted proteins | sample AD_UKC033_MetaG_FD_184406 | JGI IMG/M metagenome (GOLD analysis project Ga0209200, IMG submission 184406) | Active sludge microbial communities of municipal wastewater-treating anaerobic digesters from USA - AD_UKC033_MetaG (SPAdes) (version 2) | ecosystem: Engineered > Bioreactor > Anaerobic >... | reverse complement strand
CTGCACGCCAAAGGTTCGAGCTATGATGACCAGCACATGGCGCACAACTGGCGGCGTTGCATGATGCGGGCCTGCGTGGACCGCTGGCGGGATTGCGTCCAGCATCTTAATGAGGGCGCGAAACTGGCTGGTTCCCACTGGCTCACCAAAAGGAAGTATCCTTACATTGGCGACACGCCTTACTTTGGCGGCAACTTCTGGTGGGCGCGGACCGATTACCTGAACACGCTGCCGGACATTGACATCCACGCCGGCCGTTTTGAGGCCGAAGTGTGGGTCGGGAAAGGCGGCAATCCGATGGCGGTTGACCTGGCACCACACTTCCCCATGACTCAGTGTTGATTATGACAATTCAAGTGATAACCCCCTTAAACCGGCTGCAAAACTTTGTCGCGCAGCAGGAGATGTTGCGGCCTCATGGCGTGATATGGAACGTGATTATGGACCAGGATTCACCGTTCCGCCTGCTCTATGGCGAAGATTGGGTGGTGCCTTACATCTTTCCCAATCCACAGTCCACTTTCTATGCCCGCAGCAACCACAGCTTGAACTCTTTTCTGGACGCCGGACTCGACGATGAGACGCATTACTGCTTCCTGAACGACGACGACGCCTACGAGCCGGGGTTCTTTGACAAGGTGCGCCAGCACGATGACGACGTTATCATGGTTTCCATGCAGCGCGGCCAGCACACACCGGGTTACGTTCCGCCAGAGCGGGCGCACGGCACGGACGAGTTGGTGGCTGCGCCGGAGAACATGGTGGTGGGTCGGGTGAGCATCGAGCAGATCATTGTCCGGGGGCGGATCTTGAAGCACTGCCGTCTGCCCTTGACGATTGCCGGGGATGGCGAAATGATTCAATACATCGTTGCCAACAATCCGGTCAAATACACCCCGGACGCGAAGGTGTGGTTCAACTATTACGAACCAGGAAGGTGGGACAAGTGAAGGTTTTATTCGTCAACACGCATCACCCCAAATGCGGGGTGCATCAGTTTGGCTCTCGTTTTTTCAAGCTGCTGGCCTCAGTGCCGACGGTTGAGCGTTGCAACTACACCACGGTTGACGAGAACGGCGGGTTCAACAATCGCGAACCCTACGACATCGTGATCGCCAACGTGCATCACCCGATTCAGAACGCGCTCTCGCATCGGCCCAATCTGTCTTTCGCCAAACACAAGCTGGCGCTGGTTTATGAACACGCGCCCGAAGGCTACGACGGCTACATCCTCTCCGCGCCGGACAACCATCTGCAAACCAGCCTGCCGGTTTATCTGATTGGTCGCCCATTGGTTTGCGATTCGCCACCGCCCTCAACCCTGGGGTTGCCGGAGGAAACCCTGGTGGTGGGGTCGGGCGGGTTTGTGCATGAATGGGCGGTGTTGGTGGCCAGACGGATTGCGGGATGTTACCCGCACATTCATCTGCGCCTGCATCTGCCGCAAGGCAAGTTCGCCGTCAACGACGAAGTGGAACGAACCGTCGCCAGGTGCCGCGCGGCTCTCGGAGGCTGGAATCAAGTCTCAGTGGAGACGGGGTTCATGTCGGACGACTGGCTGTTGAACTTCTTTCGTCAAAATCATATCAACTGCTTCATCCGCCCGCTTGAAGCCGGTCCGGGGATTTCCTCGATTCTTGACCACGCCGTCTCGGTGAACCGTCCCATCGCCATCAACCGTTGTCCGATGTTCCGCGATCTCTACGAGTCCACCCCCGAAGTTTTGGTAGAAAATCACGGGATAATGGATATTGTTCGAGCAGGCCCAAGTGTCCTGGACGAGTTTAGATTCTCGAACCGGACGGAGATTCTGGTGCAGCAGTTGCAAAGTATTTTGGAACAACAAGTCAATAAGCCATGAAGTTTGACGAAGTTTGTCAGGTGGACGCCATCGCCCACCAGATGCAGATGAACGACTATCAGCGCAGTCGCAACCGGGCGCTGATAAACGCGCTGTTCAATGGTGCGCCGCCTTACAGCGAGGAAGAAGCCGAACGCAACAACATTGAAGTCAATGTCAACTTCCTCGACTCGACGCGCATGGGGCACGAGGCCCGGGCGCAGTTCTACCAGAACTTTCTTTCGACCAGCAATTATTTCAGTTGCGTCACCGACGCCGGCGGGCCGAACAAGAGCCGGGACTATTCGCTCATCGCCACGCAGGAGATCAACCGGATAATGAAGAAGTCCCTGCCCTACATGGAGTGCTTCCGGTCCAAGATTGCCATGAACGTGCTGCACGGCATCTCGCCTGCCGTCTGGAAAGACCAGTATTGCTGGCGTCCCGAGGCGATGGGGGTGGATGACGTGCTGGTGCCCGCCAACACGTTGTTGACGATGGACAACCTGCCGTTCTTCGCCATCCGTCGTTCCTTCACCGCGCCGGAACTGATTCGCCTGACCCGTGGCGAACACGTTGACAAGGCTTGGAACAAACCGATGGTTGAAGCCTGCATCAAGTGGGTGGACGAGCAGACCATGACCCAGATAGGCGACAACTATCCCGATGCCTGGTCGCCGGAGAAATCCGAGGAACGGATGAAAAGCGATGGCGGCTACTACGCCACGGATGCCGCGCCCACCATTGACGTGTTTGACTTTTACTTCTGGAGCGACGAAGGCGGCAAGCCGGGCTGGCGGCGCCGGATGATTCTGGATTGCTGGTCCACCCCTTCCGTGAGCGGCGGCACGGTGGCTTCCTACCGCAAGGAGAGCGGTGTCTTTCGTAATTTCAGCGACCAGTTTCTCTACAACCCCGGCAGCCGCATCTACTCCGAGGACCGCAGCAGCATCATCAACTGGCAGTTCGCGGACCTGTCCTCGGTCGCGCCCTTCCGTTATCACTCCGTCCGCTCCCTGGGCTTCCTGCTTTACTCGGTCTGTCATTTGCAGAACCGGCTGCGCTCGAAGTTTAATGAAGCCGTGTTCGAGCAGATGCTCGTTTATTTCCGGGTGCGGAGCGCCGACGACTTGGAGCGGGCGTTGAAGGTGGACCTGGTGAACAAGGGCGTCATTGACGATTCGATTGAGTTCATCAAGGCGCAGGAGCGGCATCAGTTCAATCCCAGCACGATTGAGCTGGGCATCCGCATGAACGAGCAGACCATCAACCAGAACGCGATGAGCCTGGTGCCGCAGACCGGATCACCCACGCGCAACAACATCGAGAAAACCAAGTTTCAGGTGATGGCGGAAATGAACGCCGTCACCAAACTGGTGTCCTCGGCCCTCACGCAGGCGGCCATCTATCAGGAGCCGGAGTATGCCGAGATTCACCGGCGCTTCTGTCTCAAGGACAGCAACGACCCGGAAGTGAAGCAGTTTCAGAAGCGGTGTCTGGCCCGTGGCATCCCGGAGAAGATTCTTTACAACCCCGACGCCTGGACGCAGGACGTTGAGCGGGTGGTGGGTGAAGGCAACCGGGCGATGGAACTGGCGATTGCCGACCAGCTCATGGCCTACCGCAACCTGTATGACCCGGAATCGCAGCGGCAGATTCTCCGCACCGCAACGCTGGCCATCACTTCCGACCCGGTGTTGACGGATGCGTTGGTGCCGATGAAGAACACCGGCGTCACCGACTCGGTGCATGACGCGCAACTGGCGGTTGGCACGCTCATGCAAGGGCTGCCAGTGGATGTCAAATCCGGCACCAATCACATCGAATACATTGAAACCCTGCTGCTCAACCTCGCGCAACTGGTGCAGCGCGGCCCGGCTTCGATTCAGGACATCATGGGCTTCCAGAACATCGCCCAGCACATTGCGCTGCGGATGCAGTTGCTGGCGCAGGACAAGAACGAAGGCCCGCGCGTCAAGCAGTATGAGGCGCAACTGACCCAGATAATGAACGTGGTCAAGGCGCAGGCCAGCCAGATGCAGCAAATGATGCAGGCTCAAGGCGGTCAGGACGGCCAGATGAGTCCCGAGGACCAGGCCAAGATTCAGGCCATCGTGACTGCGGCGCAGGCCAAGGCCGAAGTCACCAAGGAAGCCCACGCGCAACGCACGGCGCAACGCCAGCTCGCCTTCGAGATGAAGCAGCAGCAGGAGCAGCAACGCTTCCAGGCAGAGATGCAACGACAGCAGTTGAAGGATCAGATGGAGCTTGAAAAACAATTTCGCAGTTCGGCAATAGACATCAAACGCGAAGCTGACAAGATAAGCATGGCGGAACTTGCCAAAAGAAAAGAAAACTCTGAACTACAATGAGCGTCGAAAGCCAGCTCGTAAATCCCAGCCCCAAGCAGGAACTTTACGCGGACAAGGAACTGCTGCGGGAATACAATGAACTGATGGCCTCGCCGCAGTTCCAGCGTTTCGTGCAGATGGCGGAGCGGCAGTATGCCCGCAACCTGATTCGCGGCAACACGGAGCTGGACGCGCAGACCAAGTTCAACTGTCTGCGCGGGGCGCACGAATTTATCACGGTGATGCTTTATCTCGGCATCTCCAGCAAAACACCAAGCAAAGAAAACCAAATCAAACTAGACCACAACGTATGAGCGAAGCAGGTTCCGTAGTGCCAGTCTCCAGTGCTGGCGAAATTCACATCGGTTCGTCCGGCTCGTTGCCGGGCAAAACCCAATCCACCCCCGCGCCCAATGACGAAGGACAATCAACCAGTGGACAGCCGGAAGTTGACTCCAACCCCAAAGGAAAGGCCGACGAAACCTTTTCTCCCAATACCCCTGACGATGATGGAAGTGAGGAAGGGAAGGGGAAGGAGCGGAACGTCCGGGACGAAATCATGGCGGCGCTGGAGGCGAAGGCGGAAGGCGGCGAGCCTCGGAAATCCGAGGCTGAGGAAGGGGAAGGCGGGCCATCCGGCGACCAGCCGGCAACAGGGACGCCGAAGAAGAAAACCAACAATCCCTGGAAGCTGCTCAAAGAGCGGGAGGCGTTGGTGGCGCAGAAAGAGAAGGAAATTGAAAAGCTGCGCGGACTCCTGGGAGAGGCAAAGAACATCGAGGAACTGGAGAAGAAATACGCCGAAATCCAGAAGCGGGCTGACGAACTGGAGCAGGAGATTCGTTATGTGGATTACTCGAAGTCTCAGGAGTTTCAGGACAAGTATGAGCAGCCTTACATCGAGAAGTGGAAGCAGACGATGAGCGACCTGGAGGGCGTCACCGTCATTGACGACGAAACCGGCGATGAGCGTCCGGTTGAGCCCAACGACATTCTCAAGCTGGTCAACCTGCCCATCAACAAGGCGATGGAGGCGGCGACCGAGATGTTTGGTGAAACTGCGCCGATGCTGATGAGCTACCGCTCGCAGTTGCGTTCATTGTTCGACGCCAAGATGAAGGCGTTGCGAGAAGCCAGGGAAACTGCGGTCAACCAAGCCAAAGAGAAAACGGAAAGGTTGTCGGCGCAGAACCAGCAACTCAACGAGCTGGCCGCCAAGCAATGGCACGAACTGAACAACAAGCTGCAATCGCACTCCAAGCTGGGGGCCTACTTCAAGCCAGTGGAAGGACAGGACGAGTTGAACAAGCTGCTGGAGGAAGGCTACAAGTTTGTGGATGAAACCGTGGCGCAAAGCCCGTTCGACCCCAAGCTGACCGAATCCGAGCGGGCCGAAGTCATCAAGCGGCACGTTGCCTTGCGCGCCCGCGCCGCCGGGTTTTCGCGCCTGCGGAACATGTATGAGAAGCTCATGGCCGAGAACGCCGAGATGAAGAAAAAGCTGCAAGGATACGAGGGTTCCGTGCCAACCGTGGGTGGCACCCGCGCCCAGGCGGACAACCAGCACGGCTCGGTTCGGGACGAGATTTTCGCCGCGCTGGACAAGCTGGCCCGTTAATCACTTGTTGACAGGCCGCCCTTGCTGCGGTAAAGACGCTTTATAGCCAACGGCTATCGGACGCCGGGACAGACCGGGAGTTGGGTGACTCTTTCAAAGTCATACGCCTTGCGCAAGGGCCACAATCTTGCGCGACAGGGACGGCGCTTGCGTCGTCGGAACATAGTAACCTTTAAGAAGGAGTTTGTTTTATGGCTTGTCCTGGAGGACAAATCATCAAGGCGTGTGACTTCCCGCAATTCTTTGTGGATCAGACGCCGAAGTTTGATGAATTGATTATGCGAGACATCCGCCCGACGGACGGATGGTTGCTGAATGTAAGCACCGGCACGGTTCCGATGGGAACGCCGGTGGAAGTGACTCAAGACCGTTTTCGTGTCGTATGGCCCAACACCACCAAGAAGTGGAACCGGGTTCATGCGGCCAGCCCTGGTTGTGAAGGTTCGCCTTGCGACCCCACGGAGAACCTCATTGGATGGGGCGCTGACCGTCTGACCTACTACTCTGAACAACAGGTGTGGCAGACGCCGCTGCTCTGTTACGACCAGGATATGCACGTCACGCAGGCGAAGGAGCATATTGACCAAATCGTCAACGACATTTTGCGTCCGGCGACTTCGGCCATCTCCAGCGCGTTCCTGCGGAAGCGGGCGTTGCTCTGGTGCAAGTATCGTCATGCAGCCAACTCCACGCTGTCCCCGTTCACCTTTGAATGGGTGGCTGCCGGCGCGGCCAACGACGAGGAAATCTACTTCGACGCCTCCGTGCCCCCGACCCAGATTTTCCATCTGGTGCCGCAGATGTTGCAAAACAACTTCTCGCGCTCGATGCGGGAAGGGTATGCGGGCAAGAACCCGTTCCAGGAAACGTCTCCGTTCATCGAACTGGTGACTGACATGAGCACCATCTGGTTCCTCGACAAGCTCGGGGCTGGACAGGGTGTTGGTGGCACGCCGTCGGTGGGGAGCAACTGGCGGTTCCAGGAGTGGGGTGAAGCCGGGAAGTTCTGGCGTTACGGATTCTCCGGTCAGATTGGCAACTATCTGGCCCGCATGGATGAATTCGGATTGCGCTTCAACTTCGTGGCTGACTTGGGCGCAGGCGCTCATGGCGGCAACGGCAATCGGTATCGCTACCAGATTGTGCTGCCTTACACCAACAACCCGACCACGGGCGCGGGTGGAGCTTCCGGCCTCGGCGCGGATGTCAACACGGACTACGACCAGGCGCAGTTCCGCATCTCCTTCCAGTGGCACAAGAAGGTCATGGAGTTGCGAACGCAGGATGCGCGGCCTCTCAGCCCGCACACGCCGTTCGCGCACCGCGACTTCGGTGGACGTTGGGAGTTCCAGATGCACGACCTCGGTGAGGATGCTGATGGCAACGTCATTGCCAATCCGTGGCACAACAAGGGACGCTTTGCGGCGTGGTTCAAATACCAGGTGCGCCCGCTGAACTATGAGTTTGGCCGGGTGTATTTCCACAAATCCACGGATATGTGCATACCGGAGATTGACACCTGCAAACCGAGTCCTGGTTATCCGGCGCAGAGTTACAGTTCTGCTTTGCCGGACTGCCCGGCCCCGGATGGCTGGTATGGACGCGGAGTTCCCACCGGGGACAACGCTGGTCCAATCCCCAGCGAAGCCCCTGAACAGGGTTAAGTGATTCACGCCTCCCCGATCTGAAATACGGTCGGGGAGGCTTTTGAACGAAAGGAAATATATGGCATCCATGCCTGAATTTGATGAAGTCGGCGCGGAATCAGGAGCGACAACCGCCACATTGCCGCTGGACTTCCTGGGCGACGTGTCTCCCGGCGACACCATCACCTTGACGGTGGACAGTGTGGAGAACGGGCAGGCGGTCGTCAGTTTGGGAGGCGGCGAAGAAGTCGCGCCCACCGAGGAAGCCTCTCTGCCGCCCGCCGAGGCCATGACGCCGGACGAGGAAGAATTCCCGGCCTGAGCTTATGGATGACATCCAAGAGCTGATGGAGGCAGCCAACTGCTTCCTTGATTGCATTTCGGAAATCTCGCTCGCGCAGGCGCTCAAGATTGTGATGCTGGCCAACGCGTGGCAGGCAGCCGACCCGGGTGCCGATATAACCCCCGCCGGACTGGCTGAGCAGGCCAAATGCCTGATGTGTTACGGCATCGCCGAAGGCGACGCCATCGAGATTCTGCTGCTTTCCAAACTGTTCGCGGACGACAATGGCTGATTGGGCGGGAGATTTGATTAAAGGTTCAGGCTGTTACCTGTGTTACGGCCTGGTCCTCGCTTCGTCTTTGAAGCTCATGGCGATTGGCGGTGTGTCACCTGTCCCGCCATTTAATCCTGCCGCGTGCATCCCGCCCGGCATTGATGACGATTTTGTGGGCACGACGTTCGAGTGTTATGAGATCGGCTGGATGTCTGGTGAGTGGCAGCAGGCCGGAAAAAACTTGAATGAGATCGAAAGCACATGGTTTTCAGTGTTGTTCGGGTCGGACGAATACAGCAATTATTCCGACAATGATTCGGTCAACGGTCTTAACAGTGGTGAACGATGGGGCGGGGCTTACGTTGCCAGATCACAAACCGTCTATCCTGTCACACGAGCGCACGACGATTTCAGCGACTACAACAACAACGCCAACGTGAACGGACTGGACCTGGGAACAAACTGGATTAGCGGTTACGTGGCCAAAGACGCGACCGCAAACATCATGTGTTTTACGGCGCACGACGATTTCATCCACTACACAGACGACGACGACATTGACGGCCTGGACTACGGCGCTTGTTGGGATGGAGCATACAGCGCAAGAGGTACATCAATATGAGCATTAAGATATTAAATCGAGGATCGTATAAAATTTGTCTTATGGCTAACAATGGTTGCTTAGCAAGAAAGTTGGCGTTTGGTGACGGTTGGACCAAGGTGGCCTTGGGTATAGCCGTGCAACACGCTGCGACTGCTGACGCATCTAGTGAATCCGGTGCCTTTGGCCTCGGTTTATGTTCTGGCGACAGCCACATCCTCGGCGACGCCACCACCGATCATTGGGTTGGGGTTTATGTGTCTTTTCCTGGAGGATGGTCCAGCGGTGGCCAGAACTTCGTTCAGCCCAATCCGATTTACGCCGCCCGCAAAGTCGGCAGCACCTTGAGCCTGGGCGATTCGATGGGGAATTATATTAACCGCAAGGCCAACTCCGAAAATTATGTGACTTTTTGTGCAACGATTGAAAAAACCGGCAGCAATGAAGTTACGATTGGCGGGTTCGCGGCCACTGCGGGTAATTTAACAGGTCAGAATTACGGTGACTTCAAAAACGCCATCCAAACTGTAACCCCGCCGTCCGGCGAGTCAGCCTTGACCGAGAAAGCCATCTACTACAACCCAGCCAACGGAGTGTTGAATCACTTCAACTTCGCTTGGATGGGCTATGATAACGTGAAGTGTGGAATAAGATACATAGCGGTAGCAATCATCTCTTGATATGCCTTCTGACATCGTAGAACAAATCATCTCGGGCGAACCTGACCGCAAGCTGCGGCTGTTCGCGTCGTCCTGGCAGGCGCGCTTTGTTCTGCCAGTGGCCGGCGACAGCTGGACTGACATCATCATCGGCCTGCGGATGACGCTCGGGCCGTCATCAGCGAATGTTCCAGTTGACGGTACCACCGGCATCCGCATCGGCTTGTGCAACCACGCAACGCAGGGATTGTTCGATGCCGACAACGGCCAAACCAATTCGTTGCAAATCTACGGGAGCACCTCGCTCACGCGCAACGCGGGTCCGCCTCTGTATTACAGCTCGGTTTATGCAACGGCTGTGTCAACGTTCAGCGGAAATACAAGCAACAACGCTCCGACGACCGGGCTTTATATGTCCGGCGACCATACGGTTCGCAACCCGGTTCTGATTCGATTGCGAAAGGTTGATTTCGAGGGCAAAACGCTGAGCTTCGTCCTGCCAGCGAACGCCGCCACCGCGCAGATGGATTGCAGCTACGATGCGCTCAAGGCAGCCATCAACGTCAATCCCGGCGACACGACGATAGACGACTTCAAATCCTCGCTTGAGTCCAGCCTGGCGGGCAGCAGCTTCTCGGCGACATCGAACGTCGGAGTCGGCCTCGATGAGGCGGTTTATGGCAAATTAGACAGCATCGCCATCACCGCCAAAAACCAATTCATCGAAGCCGAGTTCTCTGAGATCATCATGCGGGTGATTGCATGAGCCTTTCCCATCCATTTTTACGCGGCGTCGAACCCGGGGAACCGTTCGACCTGAACGCCTACGCCTGCACCGTCATGCGGATTCATCACAACCGCCTGCGCCGGCTGGCCACCGAGTCAGCGGCACGGGCCGTCAAGGTGATGCGGAAGGCGTCGGCGCGTGAGGAGGTCGAGGAACAGGAGCGGGTCAGCGCCGAAGTTGCGATTCTTGAAGCGATGGGCGACCGTTTGATGAGTATTACGGCTTTGTCCAAAGCGACAGGCATATCCAAAAAGTATGTAACGGTGTTGTTATGCAAGCTGAGCAAGTCGGGCAAGTTGGAGCGTGTGGAGCGCGGCATGTATCGAAAGACATGAACGGACATCACTACGACCGGAATAATCCGCCGCCGTGGTATCGTTTTACCGTGCTGGCGGGTGGACTGGCTGTTGCCGTCACCGCGTTGTTCACGTTCATGCGAAGTGTCGTGACGATCCCCGACCAGATTGACCGCCACGCTCAGGAGATTACGGTGCTGCACCGACAGAACGACGAGCTTTCCAAGGAGTTGAAGTCCCAACGCGAAATCCTCATTGAGATGCGGACGGACTTGAAATACATAAAAAACAGCGAACTACACAAATGAACATTGAAATCGGAGAATTCGGTAGCGTTATCGCAGCCCTGCTGGTAGTGGGGGCGATACTTAAACATGCGTTTCCCAGCTTTCCCAACAACAAGATTCCCCTGGTGACATTCATCCTGGGGACTCTGGCCTACGTTGCAATGGTGAAGGGATGGGGGAACGTTCAGCAATGGATTGCCGGAGTCGTGGCTGCCGTGACCGCCACCGGCGCACACAGCAGCGTTCAAAACGTCCTCGGCATTGACGCAGGAAAACCAGATGAAGAATCAAAGAAAGAATAGTCTCATAACCTGGCTGCTGATTGGCCTGCTTTCGTGCGCGGGCCTGGCCATTACCGTAACCGGCTGCGCGAATCAGCAGCAGCCTGACAACCAAGCCGTCGCCTACAAATCGCTGCGCGACATCTGGATTGGAGTGGATGCGGCAATGAAGGTCTATGGCACTGCCGTGGTGAACGGCAAGGTGTCCAAGGAAAAGGAGCAGGAGATTGACGCGCTCTACTACAAGGTGCGTAATTCCTGGCGGCTGGCGGTTGAAGTGGCCCGCAATAATCAGGCCCTGCCCGCCCCCGAGGAAGTCGTCCGGCTCGCCAATCAACTGCAACAACTGATTGCCTCCCTATGAATCCCATCATTGCCGCCGCCATCGCTCAAGGCATTGCCGCCCTCATGGAGATTTGGCGCAACCACGCCAACAAGCCCAAGGGCTGGGTGCCCACCCAGGACGACTGGAATGAGCTGATGAGCCTGAGCAACAAGACTCCTGACGATTACAAGCAGGAGGCGGCCGCCCAGCAGCAGGGCAACTTCACGGACTAGGCCGCGTAGTTCAACGCGCCGGAGCGGTGGGTCTTGTAGGCCCGGCGTTTCAAGTCCTCCTTCCACCGCAGTTCCTTCGGGTTCTGCGGGCGCAGGTCGGACATCTTGGTGATGATGAACCCGCGCTTGCGGGCGCCATACACCCCGGCGGCCACGGCATCTGCAAGGTCGGGCGACCTGCCGCTTTTGACCTTCATCTCAGCCTTGGTCTCGACCTCGATGCGGTTGTTGCTGGTCATCTTCCATTCCCGCATGGAGAACTCGCGGCACAGTTCCTCGGTCATGCCCCGGAACTGACCGGACTCGATGGCGAGCCGCACATTGAACCAAAGCTCGGTGACGAACTTGTTGTAGTATTCACTGCACTTCTTGTTTATCTCCGCCGAGACATACTCATCTGACGGCTTGCCGCCGAAGTCTATGGATTCAACTTCCGGCGACCACAGGCGCGAGAAGGCCGTCACCAGCGAGGTTCGCATACCGGCGTCATAGAAGAAGTCGCTGGCCGGGATGCCGCGCTTGTTGCACTCCTTCATCACGAAGCCGACTATCTGGTCCTCGGGTGAATCGGCTCCGGGTTCGCCCGAGATGGGAATGACCACCAGGTCAATGAGGGCGATGATGTTGCGGAAGCGGTCGTTGTGCCACGTTCCATCCGCCAGCGCACTGATGTTCATGGTGTTGTCCTGCGGCACCACCTCCGGCCCGAACTGCAACTCTCCGAACACACACCTGTCACCACCCGAGCCACGGTAGGCGGCGTCGAGGAAGGCGATGCTGCGGCGGCGGGTGTCTCGGAAGTTGGGCGGCTCGAACGCGCCGAACTTCACGCACATCTGCCGGGTGATGACCCGACGGCTGCCCTGACCGCGCGGCATCTTGGCGTCGTTCATCATGGAGAACCGCCAGTCGTCCTTCCCCCAGATGGCGGCATCGTCCTCCATCTGTTTGCGGGTCATCAGGAACGGGAACGGCGGTTCTTCGTCCGGCCCAGCCTGCATGTTCGGGCTGTCACTGCCCGGCAGTTGCAGGGCCATGCCGTTGGGAAATCTGGTTTTCCAGGTCTTGGTCTTGGGTTCCTGGTCTATGCCGCCTTCCCAGCCACCGATGTCGGGATGCGGCTCACACAGGATGCCGTGGGCGTTGGTCGTCTCGCTCGGATTTCCGATGCCGACCAGCTTGAAGTCGGGGCACTTGCTCAGGTTGGAGGCCGAGTCCAGGAACGCGCGGTTCATCAGGGCCAGCTCGTCCGCGATCATGCGTATGCGCGGGGAGTGGACGCCGACCCATGAACCTATGCCGACGTACTGGCTGCCTTTCTTGGTGGCAATGGCCACAATGCCGGCCTTGAAGTCCCGGCCTTCCTCGGCCTCGTCACGGGAGTCGGCCAGCAACATCTGCTTGCCCTCGATGATGTGGCCGGGCAGCCACGGGCAACGCTGCACGGCGTTCTTGTGATACTTCTTGATCATGCCCCAGATGCGAAGCTCCAAGGCTTTCAGGTCGGTGGACGTGACCATGACGGTGGTGTCGTGCGGGCGGCAATACCAGTCAGCCAGGGCGATGGCCCCAAAGAACGCCGATTTGCCGGCGGCGGCACAGCCAAGAACTCCCAGCCATTGCGTGGAAACATAGGCTTTCAGGCATTCCTCGGCCCAATAGTTCTTGTAGCCATTGCTCTCCCACAGCAGCTCCGGCCAGAGAATCTGCATCAGCCGGCGGAAGTGGAACTCCAATCCTTCCCCGGCCATTTCGCCATTCTTTTTCTTCCATCGGCCACCCATCCTGATACAGTCCATCTCGACCAACGCCGGGTGAATCAGCGGTTGCCACCACACATTGTATTTCAGGTAACGTCCCGACTTCTTCTGTTCCGTAATTTCGCCCGACATGGTTTCGCTTGAAAACACTAGGTCGGTGAAGCACTTTTGACAATAAGTTATGCCGGACAGCCCAATCATAACTGACGGTTCGTTGAGCTTCTCGGGAGGCGTGAACTCACTGGCGCCAACCACGGTCCAGTCCGACGTTAATCCTTCCGGGCTGCCCAAGGATGCCCTGTCATGGCTGGACAACGCCACGGTGCGGGATGGCGGCATCAGTCCGAGGGCGGGCTGGCGCAAGCTGGGGAAAATCAAGGATGGTGACGGGTTCTTTCAGGGCGCGTTCATGTATCATCCATTCCAAGCCAACCCCTACATCATCGCCAGCATCGGCGGGCACATCTACAAGATTGACCCGGACACCGGGGCGGCGGATGACCTGACCGAAGCGTTCCCCTCGAACTCGCCGCAGTTCAACCCGGACACTGAGACGCAGGCTTACTTCGTGCAGGCCGAACAATTTCTGGTGATTCAGGCCGGCGACGGACAAACGCTGCCGTTCTTCTGGGACGGCAACATTCTGCGTCGCAGCAAGGGCATCACCAACACCGCGCTGGGAGCCAGCACCAATGGCGTGAACGAAATACCGGCAGCCGGACCGATGGAATACTACATGGGCCGCATCTGGTATGCCCAGGACCGGACGGTGTGCGCGGGCGACATCGTGCGCGGACCGTCAGGTTCGCTGCCTTACAACTTTGTTGACGCCGTTTTGAACGTGACAGAGAACCCGCTGGTGGTTGGAGGAGACGGGTTCACCGTGCCCAGCAATGACGGCTCGATCATTCGCGGCATCAAATACAGCGCAAACCTGGACCAGTCTTTGGGGCAGGGGCGGCTGTTCATCGGCACGCGCAAGGCCGTCTATGTCCTCGATGTTCCCGTCACCCGCGCCAACTGGATTGCAGCAGACGGCAACAACCAGCCCAAGATGGCGGTGGCCCAGCTCAACAACGGATGGGTGAACGACCGTTCCGTGGTGGCGGTGAACGGCGACCTGTTCTATCAGGCCCTCGAACCTTCCATCCGCTCCATGATTCAAGGCTCACGTTCCTTCGAGACGTGGGGCAACGTGCCCATCAGCGCGAACATGAACCGGCTGCTGATGTTCAACGACCGCGCGTTGCTGCGCCACGGCAGCGGCATCTACTTCGACAACCGCCTGCTGCAAACCTCGCTGCCGATGCACACCGAGCAGGGCGTGGTGCATCAGGCGCTGGCGGTGCTGGACTTCATGCCGGTGAGCTATTTCGGACAGCAGAAGCAACCCTGCTGGGAGGGCATGTATGAAGGCTTGAACATGCTGCAACTGCTGATGGGCGACTTCGGTGGACGCGAGCGGGCTTTCACCCTGACCGTAAACGAAACCACCCGCGACTTTGACCTTTGGGAGCTGACCAGTTCCAGCCGGTTTGACGGCGACCTCGATGACAGTGAGAAGCGCATCACCTGGGTCATCGAAACCCCGGCGTTCACCTGGGACATGCTGCTGCAACTGAAACGGCTGGAGTCAATGGAACTGTGGGTGGACCGGCTGTTCGGCACGGTGCAGTTCGCAGTCGAATACCGGCCTGACGCCTACCAGTGCTGGCTGCCGTGGCACACTTGGAAGAAATGCACCACCCGTCATTCCAAAGAGAACGTCGTCACGCCCTACCAGTATCCGCTCGATAACTGCCTGGATTCCTACGTGGCGAACATGACGCTGCCCAAGCCTCCGGTGGTCTGCACCCCGTCCGGGCGCAACTCCGACATCGGCTACCAGTTTCAAGTTCGCATCATCATCATCGGCTACTGCCGGGTGCGCGGCATCTATCTCCACGCCACGCCTTACAGTCAGAAGCTCTATGCCAACATGACCTGCCCGCCGTTGCGGGACGGCATTGGCTACCAGTTGCCCGACCTGCCTCGGAATTCCGAGGGTGAGCCTCAGCCGGAGCCGGAGCTGGAGCCGGAGACGGAGCCAACGCCTGAACCCGACAATCAGCCCCCGGATGGAGGCGGCGACGTTGGCGGCGGAGATAACGGAGATAACGGCGATGGCGGCAACCACGGCGGAACGGATTGCGACAGCATATTGTCCAACGCGCAGCCGAACGATCCCAGCGACACATCCAACGGTGGAACGATGTCGTTCAATTACGCCAGCAAGAAGATAACGGTCACGGGCAGCAGCAATGGCGAAGGCACTTACGCCGAGGGTGAATACGAGCTGGTTTTGAACAACGAGGCGGGAGGAATGTATTGCTGCTTCCACCTGAAAGCCACGTCCACAAACGACACGGATACTGACTGTGGCGGTTATTGGGAAATCTACGGCGGTGAAACCGGAAGCGACTTTTGGGTGGGCGGGTACGGCCCAGCCGAAGGGTCTTACACCTTCCCGATTAGCGAGGGACAGAACATCATCAAGGTCTATTTGTATTGTCCACACTCGTCAGTTGGCGGCGACTTCGCTCATTGCACCGGCGACAACGGCATGACGCTGGAAATTGAGTTCGTTGAGTGTCAAGGCGGTGAAGAAATGGTGGGTGGTGGAGGCTCGTAATGAAAACTGATAACTGTCCAATCCCTTGCTCGCCCTGCCCGAATTCCTTCGGGCTGGCGGTGCTGAACGTCCCCGGGCATCCGTTGGCGAACTTGTCGTCGGAAGCTCCCGACCACGACCTGTTCACATCTCGCAGGTTTCAAGACCTGGGACGCCCGCCATTGGGCCGGACATGGTTCTCGATTGGCTGTCTGGGATTCTGCATGTCCAATCTTTCCCAGGATGATGCTGACCATTGCGCTCAACTCATGGCCGACATCTGTACTGGTTTTCAATGGCCGGAAGGCGGCGTGGGTGAAGAGCTTATTCCAGACTACCAGCCGCGCGAAATCTTTTACAGCACCACGCAAATCGGCAAATACGTTTGTCCCGACGGCAGCATCTATGAGTTTACGGTACTGCCACGCAGCGCGTTTGGCCTGTCGCAGGAAGTCGCTGACGCTACCGCCTTGTGGTTTGCCTACGCAATGGCGGAGCGTCACCACGTTTGTGCGCCCGCGATGCCACAGCAACTCTTTTGCGCGAACAAGGATTACTCGGTGGACTTCCTGCTGAACACTGCGGTGGCTGGGTTTGCCTGCGAAGTTCAGTTTGGCTCGCTGCCTCCCGGCGCGACCTTGAGTCAACCCGACCCAACTCATCAACCGAACCTGTGGCGCATCTCTGGCAACACTCCAACCCCCGGTGATTATGGATTCAATCTGCGATGGTATGCGCCGGGCGGCGGTTCGAGTTGTTCTAAGTTCTACGTCATCTCGATCCTTGGCTTGACCAACGGCAACGTCCTGCCGGATGCGACCGTCGGCGATCCTTACACCCATACCTTCCAGGTGGATGGTCACGGAGCCAATCCGGTTCTATTCGTCATGGACCCGGACGAAATCCCTGACGGCATGACGCTCGATCCGCACACCGGCGTATTCTCGGGCACGCCCACTGCGGAGAGCGACGGCATCCTGTTGCTGACGATTGGAACGCTGGGGGTTCAGTGCGAAATCGAAGTGGCGTTCAAGGCGGTTGACGCCAACGTATGCGGAGGGGTGGCGCATCGGCTGGATGACTTGGTATGGACCAAAAACTCCATCCTCCTGCCGGGTGGAGCGGTCGGCATCGTTGGCGATCCAATCAAGCTGGTGGCTGATGGAGCGGACGCTGAAATCCAGTGGTGCTGGGGGTCGCTGGGATCGAACAGCACATTTTCGACCACCGCCAAGGCCAGCCTTTGCAATCCATCCGGTGAAGATAAAACCGTCAGGCTGACGCTAAACGCTTCCTGGGATGTCACAAGTGAATGGTCCATCCACGATGGAGACATCCAGATTCTCATCGGCTCTGGAATAACGGCGCTCTACACGTCGGCTTGGACGAGCAAGCACTTTTCTGGTTCATGGTCTGGAACGACTGACATAGTTGTCTCGGCGGGAACAACCGGGATTTTGTCTGGCATAATCACCTTGTTCGTGCAGAACGCGAGCGGCTGGGGCAACACATCGGCGTCCGCCAGCCTGACGATACACGCGGAGATTTTGTAAAATGAAACGACTTAGACTTTATGACGTGCGCCACAGCCGCTTCCCTGGTGTGCTGGGGCTTTGCACTGACGACGTGCAGGGCATCGCCGAGCGCGTGAACACCGCGCAGCAACGATTGTTATACGCCAAGGAAGCCGGTGACGCGGGCTGGTGGGGGACATGGGCGGAGATGGCGTTCAACGTCAGCCGCTCATCTCCCTATCTGACCCTGCCCCGGGAAGTGGCGCGGCTGGAGATGGTGGACGTGTGCAAGCATCCCGTCCCCATTCACAACCAGTTCTACGAATACCTGAGCTTCGGCAATGGCCGGATGCCGCAGTCCGCCAACTGGCGGCATTGCCGCGACCTGCTGCCGAACACCTACACGCGCAACAATGTCGCCACCTTCAAGGACCTGGCCAACGCGCCGCAGCTCATTTCGGTTTATGCGACGGATTCGCGGGACAACATCAAACGCATCCTCATCAGCGGCCTCGACCCGGACGGGCTTGAAGTTTATACTGACGACTTCACCAACCGCGTGTCCGGCGAGTTCCTCACGCTCAAGTCCCCGGTTGATGGCCCGGCCATGACCGTGACTCTGTTCAGTGCAATCACCGGCATCCAGAAGGATGCCACCTACGGAGCGGTTCGCATCTACCAGCACGACCCGAACACCGGCGAGGAAGTGTTGCTGCTGACCATGCACCCGGATGAGGAAACGGCGCACTACCGGCGTTACTACTTTCACAACCTGCCCAACGACTGCTGCGACAGCCTGACGGATACGACGCAGGTGACGGCCTTGGTGAAGCTCGAACCCATCCCGGTGCGAGTGGACACGGATTACCTGCTGATTCAGAATCTCGAAGCGTTGATCGAGGAAGCGCAGTCCTTGCGATACAGCGAGATGGATTCGGAATCGGCGAAGATGATGGCAGCCGAGCGGCATCGTCAGGCCATCGGCCTGCTGCAAGGCGAACTTAACCACTACCTGGGCAAGGGTTCGCTGGCGATACAATTTGCGCCCTTTGGTTCGGCGCGATTGGCGAAACAACGTATTGGAATGATGAGATAGTTATGGCAAACGAAATTGATTACCTGAACGCGCTGCAAAAGCTCGGCTCCAGCTCTCCAACTGGCGTGTCCGTGCTGCCGTTTGGAGATATTGCGGCGAATGTAAATCCATTCATGTCGAATCAGGCATTGCAGCAGTTCAACATGAACCAGCCCTTGTTCGCGCAGAACTTTGGACAACGGGCGTTGAACACCCAGGCCATGCTGCGAGGACAGCTTCCGCAGGATGAGGTTGATCAGCAAGCGCAACTGGCAGCCGAGCTTGGAATTGGCGGCGGGTTTGCCGCGAACTCTCCGAACGTCAACACCGCATTGATGCGAATGCTCGGGCTGACTTCGCTTGGCTTGATGCAGCAAGGCTCCAAGGAACACGCGCAGCTGATGGCTGACACGCCATTGGCCGAACTCTGGAATCCGATGTCGCTCTATGTGCCAATGATGTTGGCCAAGGAGCAGGAGGCGGCAGCCGTTCGCGGGTTGAACGCGCAGACGGCAGCGGCCAAGTCATTGGAGAGCAGCAAGACCCCGAAAACCGGTTACATCTCGCCACAAGCCCTTGCCAATCCGGAAGGAATGACGCTAAGAGCTTTGGCGACCAAGTGGTAAGGAGACAAACGTATGCCAGTAATTCCCACCTTACATCAATTCCAGGACGCGCCGGCCATCGGCAACGCCTTTGTCAGCGGCGTGAACATCGCCTCCGAGAACCAGCGGGCGGCCGCCCAGCGACAGGTTGAACGCGAGAAGATTGCCGCCCAGCAGTTCATGGCCATGCTGGAGAATCAGGCGCGGATGGCGCAGATAAACAACCAGAAAGCTCTGGCCGAACAACAGCTTGCCTTTGAGAAGGCCAGGTCTGACGCCGAGCTGGGATTGAGGTCACGGGCGCTGGACCTTGAAGATGCCCGCACCAAATCTGCGCTTGAGCTGGATGAGCGAAAGCTGGCTTCGGCTGAGAACCTGCAAGCACACCAGATTCAGGCGATGGCCAACCAGCAGAACGCCGAAGCCCGCTTCCGTATTCGATTGGATGAATTGACAAGAAATAATGTGCCGCCGGAAAAAGCGTTCATGCAGGCGGCCCTTGAGTTTCCGACCGCACTCAATCCGCAGCTTGTCAACTCCGCGCTCAAGGAACGGATGGACGAGAGTTTCAACCCCAACATTGCCACACTCGAAGATGGGACAAAGTTTGTGAACCTGGGCGACGGTCGGTGGACGACGCTCCAAAGTGCTTTGGGGCGCGACAAACAATCTCAGCCAGCGAAAGTGGTTGGCGAGTTCTACCTGATGAACGGCAAGTTGACTCCAATCAGGTATCCAAGCGAAATAATTGCGATGGAGAAACAGCTGCAAGACCTGGAGAAAAAACTGGCGGAAGATGAGGCCGGCGCCATCGCTCTCGCGGAATACAATTCCGGCAGCAGAAGGCAGGACACGAATGCAAAAGCCTTGCAGTATCGCAACCTCCAATCTCAAATCACAAACCTCAAGCAGCGGACGGCGGACGCCAAGGCGGAATACCGCACAGGGCTGGCGCAGTCGGCGGACGAGTCCAACGCCAGGGCGGGGATGCAAACCAGTCAGGCAGCACAACTCGCCAGAGAGTCACTGGAGGGAAGCAAGCAGGTCAAAACCGGCAGGAGCGGAGACGTGTTCAACCGCAATGGACACGAGTTCATGCTGTGGAATGGAAAACTGTTTACTCCTGACGAGCTTGGGGCGTTTATTCAGGCGAACCCAAGCTCTCCGGAGATTCCGGGAATCAAGCGGGCAATCATAGAATACCAACGCAAGAAACAGACGAGGAAGTAAATGGCAAAGACATTTGGTGATCTTCTTGAGTTGCTGGAAGATGTTCCTGACAGTGAGCAGGAGGCATTCGGGACACTTGGACGTCCTGATGAAGTTCAGCAGGAAATTGACAACGACTTCGAGTTGCAAGGCGTCACGCCCGGACCGTTCGCGATGCCTGAACCATCCGAACCGCCCGAACCGTTGTTTGAGCCGCCAGGTCTTGGCCTGCAATCTCCCGAGCAGGCGGCGGCGATGCTTGGTTTTCCGCCAAACGCTCCGTCTCCAAGTGTTGAGCCGTTCTCAGCGATAACTGTTCCAACGCCTCGTGGAGGGATGGCGGAGCTGCCGGAAGGATTCCGTCTCCGTGGAATGGCAAACGTGCCGCCGCCGGCGTTGCCGACTGAGAGCTTTGACTCGCTTGCCAAAAAGCTGGGAGAAGCAACTCTCGACCAAAGAATCGGCTCTGCCATCCAGAGATACGTGCGCGATCCGGCGGCGCGAGCGGCGCGAGCTGCCACGCTCGCGGCGGTCGCTCCGTTCTCCGAAGTTTCATTGGATGATGCCATCAATGAATTGAAAGGCGCTCCAAGCGGACTCACTCCAGAAGAACTTCAAGATTACGTTTCGCCTTACGAAGAAGGGTTGAAGCAAATGGATCGCTGGGGTTTGTTTGGGTCGGTTGGACAAATCGGAGCGAAGGTGGGAACCGGTATCGTGTCGGCGTTGCCGGAAGTACTACTTTCTGCAATTCCCGGCATTGGAAAGTTTCTGTCCATCGGCTCCATGAGCATGACGCCGGAGGGCTTTGACCCGTTGACGGCGGCGCTGCTGACCCTGGCTCCCAGTGTTTCCAAGCAGTCCGTCAAGCTCGTTGACGAGCTGGCGCAGAAGCTGGGGATTAGCCGTCGCACTGTTCGCCGTCAGTTGGCGCAAATCACCGCGACCGGCGCCACGACCACGTTGTTCACCGCTCCGAGTGTGATTCAAGTGGCGCAAATGGAGCCGGGGCCGGAAAAAGACGAGGCCCTGCGCGAGCTTGGCGCCAGCGTTCTGGAGCTGGGATTCTTTGCCGCGCATGGCGCGAGAAAAGCCGACGCTCCGCTCGGAAAATCCAAGGTCATCGCCCGGCTGACCAATCGCGACCCCGGCGCGTTGCGACCAATGCAGGCCCGGCAGAACGGACTTGAGACTCCGAACGTCTCCACGCTGACGGAAGCGGAAGGACAGCGCTTGAAGGAACTGCTGTTAAAGCATGAGGCATCACAGAAAGACGAAAAAGCGCCAAAGCTGACGGACGAGGAAAAAGCCGAACTCGCCAACATTGCCCTCAAGACCCAGCTCGACATCAGTTCCGCTGAATACCAGGTCATTGAAGAAGTGGCTGACGCCATGAACATCAAAGTCCGGTTCAGCATCAAGAACCTGAGAGAAGGCGAACTTGCCCGTCCGGTCAAAGACGAAGAACGGTCAATCGAAATCAATCCGAAAGAGTTCTCCAAGCTGGCCAGCAACCTGACCCACGAACAGATGGTTGATTTCGTGCGGTCGCTGATCAGCGAGGAGGCGATTCACAGCGTCGTCACACCGGACATGGTGAAGCGGTGGATGCAAAACTCATCTTCACTGGAAGCCTTTTTGAGTCGCTGGGGTTACACCGGCAATCGTCGCGGCGTCGGGCCGGATGGAAAGGTGGTCAGCGATGCGGATGTGGCGCATGAAACCATTCGCCGCATCATTCAAACGCTGAAAAAAATCACGCCCACCGAACTCACCGACGCGATGGAGAACGGGGCCATCAAGGACGAGGCCGTCCTCGGTCTGGAACGATTGCTCTGGAACATCAGGAAGGGCTTCCCGCGTCGCAGCGCCCGGACCAACGAGCAACTAAGAGTCATTGATGATGTATTGATGGCGATTGAGAAGGCGAAGATAAATCTCGACCTTCCGATGGACAAGGACATCCAGGCCTTTCTAACCCAGCGTCGGAAAGACAATCAGCAGGACGCTCAGATTGAATCCCGGCTGGCCATTGATCCTGAGTCGGCAATGGTGCTGACGCAGGAGCGGACTGACGCCCGGCGTGCCGCCGCCGAGAAAAACGCCTTGGATGCCGCCAGGCTTGCCAAGCGGATGCAGGCTGAAAAGCAGGAGAAAGACGCCGACGAGCTTTCAGCCGATGAAATAAAAGCGCGCAAGCTGAACAACGCCGCTCGCAATAAAAAGCTGAAAGAACTCGGCGATCATTTCAGCCGGCTCAAGAAAGCAGCCGACGAAATCAACGCTCTGCGCGACAAGCACGCGACTCTCACCGAACAAAAGGACAAGGATGCCGCTTCCGAAAACATCTTGAAGGCGGTCGAATCCTGGAAGAAGGACGCGATGGCGTTTGCCGATGCCCTGAGAAACCCGGACGTAGAAGGCATTGAAAGGATTCTGCAAAGCAAGACGACGTGGAACAAGTGGCTGGCTGAAAACGCGGAGGCGATAGGGCTGACCAAAGAGCAGCAGGAGCATTTCCAAAAGTTTTCCAAGCGTCAACCAAAGCAGGCACAACCGCAGGCCGAACCTGCCGCAGCACAACCGCAGGCCAAACCTGCCGCAGCACAACCGCAGGCCAAACCTGCCGCAGCACAACCGCAGGCCAAACCTGCGGCAGCACAGCCTAAAGCCACAGTCCCTCCGGTTATCCAGACGAAACCGGCTAAGAAAAAGGCTGGAAAAACGGCCAAAAAGAAACCTGCGGCAGCGACAGTGCCGCCGGTCATTCAACCAAAGCCACAGCCAGCCAAGCCCGAGACAGCCCCGAAAAAGAGTGCCGCCATCAAGCCGCCACCCGAAGGCATAAGCGGGGACAAGACACTCGATGAACTGCGGGCGGAACGCGACGAGGCGCTCAAGGATGTGGAGGCCCTTCGCGGTGAGGTTGAAAACAACCCTGATGACGAATCTCTCAGAAGGGAGTTTTCGGATGCGCGGTCGCGCCATACCAAGATCGGCTTCTATGTAAAGTCGCTTGAAAAAGCCGGCGTGCCGTCCGATGTCCCAATCAAAGAATTGATTGGCGAGGCTTCTGAGCAGCCTCGGAAATCCGAGGCTGACACCGCTGCCGTCAGCGAGGCCGGGAAAGACCAGCCGAAGAAAGTCCAGTTCACCAAGGAACAGAAACAGGTGATGGCCGATGTCGTCAATGACCATATCGCCGAGGGCGGCGCCCCCCGCGAATTGTTGAATGATGAAGGCTTTCGGGCCTGGTTTAGAAGCGGTGAGGATGTTGCTGAACTGCTTGATGCCGATACACTCAAAGCCGTAGATAAAGCGCTGGCTGAACTCGACAATTTACCCAGCGTCCCGGAAGGTAAGGCAGAGCCGGCTGCATCAAAGACTGGACGGCCCGGCGCTCCAGACAAGACCTTGCAAACTGATGCAGAGCGTGACGCTCTGATTGGCGATTTGATGTCCATGTCCGGCGAGCTTGCCGAACCCGCGCTGGATGCCAAGGGGGATGAAGTCAAAGTCATAAAAGAAAGAATCGCCCGGCACATCGAGGACGCCAAGAAGCTGCTGGCTGGAATCACGCCAGACGAAGCGGCCAAACTTGATCCCTGGATTAAACAGGTTGCCGATGGGACGCCGGACTCTGTTCTCAATCAGTTGCGGGAGATGGGCAAAATTATCAAAAGGGCGCGTGGCGTTTCGGAAGATGAGACAGATGTTGTTCAGCAGAAACTTGACGATGAAAAAGACCAGCGGCTTTCCGACAGCAACCCAGCCGATGGCAAGTCGCTGCTCGACCAACTCATCAGGCGGCCGGCGCCCCCGGCTGAACGGGTGAACGAAGAAAAGACCGCGCCACAGCGAAGAGCCGAGGCAGTCAGGCAAATCTCAGCCGCCGTGCAGAGCGAGGCTTCGATGCGCGAGTTCATGTCCCACCCTGACTCGCTCAAGCTGCTCAACAACTATCTCGACCTGGTTCAGGACGAACTTACCCCCGGGCAGATGAAACTGGTGGAGCAGGCGATGAACGGCGAGCTTAACCTGAAACCCGAGAAGCCGCCGACCGCAACCGAGAAGCAGATTGATTTGCAGCATCTCGCGGATGCGGTGGCCAAGACGGTTGACGCGCAAGGGTCGGCTGCGATTCTGCAAAGCGGCTTGTTCGACCAGATTGCCAGCAAGGAAGTCTGGAACCTGCTTCCTGAACGAACCCAGAAGGCGTTGAACGAAGGAATTGAACGCGGTGAGTTGCCGCTCACGCTGGAGAACCTGCGGCAGATGGGAGTGCCGGATGAAGTCATCAAACAGCTCACGGAAGAAGCCGGGAATGGCAGGGAGTCCGGACAGTCTCCGCGCTCCATCATCCGCCGCTCACCCAGGGAGCAGATGCGTCAGGCGGTGTTTGACCCGCCAACCAAACCGCGCACTCAAAAGGTGGCGGACTTCATATTCGATTCGGTGTCGTTGAATCGCAACCTGAGCACTCACGACGCTTACGTTGCCGGACGTGCCGCCGAGACAATCGAGGACCTTGAAGCGTTGCGGCAGATGAGCAAGATATTGAAGGCATCTGGCGTAATCGGGCAGAAGGCGCTGGCCGGCGAAATGCCAGACAAGGTGCGCGATGAAGGGCTTCAACAGCTTATTGACAACGGTTCGATCAACTCAATCGTCAACGAAGCCATCCAAGCCGCGCTCGACGTCGGCTCGGCAATGGGCGCCCAGGAAACCAAGTATGGTCCGTTGCCGGAACCGAAGCTGGACCCACGCTTCAATGCGGAGGCCAGAAAGTGGTTCATCAAGCACAGCTTGGACATGGGCATCCCTGTGCCGGAGGATGTCATGCGGGTGGAACTGGAGTCCGATCGTGGACCGCTCTCGATTTTAAGAAGGTTCAGCAAGGGAGACCGGAATGAAGAGCCTCTCACAAAAAAGCTCGGGTCGAAAAAACTTGCCAAGCTGCGTGAGAACATACGGAGCAAGTCAGTCGAGTCATGGATGCAAAGTGCTGACCGTCCCGTCATCAACAACAAGCTCGTCGCAGCGGTCATTGAAGATGTGATTCTGCATCCGGACACATTCCAAGTAGATCGTGGGGTGGGATTGCTGATTACCGGAATAAAAGGACTTCAAAAAGGCGAAGTAAGAAACATCACGCCATCAGACCTTGATGCTTTCGTGGCTTACAGCCAAATCGCCAAACAGATGGAGAGTGCAATCGAAATCCTCAGAAAACAAGCCGGCACGATTGAAGGTGGCCTTCATTGGAACAGGGAACTTCGTCGGGCGAGGGAAAGAGAAAACAAACTGCGCTATGTGGTGCAAATGCTTCTGAATGTTAACGGGGAAGAACCTCCAGCGTCGCGAGGCTTGGATGTGGCCAATAATCCTGCTATGGCGGATTGGGCCAGTCTTAACCAGGAATGGTTGCGGCTCACTCCGTCGCAGATTGAGCGTGTCCAAAAAGGGCAGATGTCTGGATTCAGAGTTCTTTCGGAACTTGTCAAAGTCACACCCCCGACCAGCACTGGACCGTCAAAGCCGCTGCCCACCGAAGTGTCGCCGACATCACGCTGGATGCAGATGTTGCGGCTCGCGCGGGAAAAGCGTCTGGGCACCAAGAAGCGGGAGGTGCTGGAGGCGGCGCGAGCGCTGACTGAATTGGTGGACAAGGGATTCGGCCCGGAGTCAGATGAAATTCTGGAGGCCACGAAGAAGGCGGAAAACGCCGCCAAGCGATACAACAACGCCTACAAACAGGTGCGGGATATGGACAAGTCGAAGCCGGAGCCGAAGCGCAAGCTCAAGCCCGGCCAGCTTGACGACCTGATTAACGCATTGCTGCTGGCCTCCAAAAATGACGCCTTGAAGGTTTTATATCGCGGCATTGACCCCGAGCTTGGCCGGGAAAGTCTGGCCACGAAGAAAAACGACCTGACGCCAACCGACGAGCAGGCCATCCAGCGTGTGCTTGAGCTTCACGGTGAAGATGCCGCCCGGACGCTCGAACAATTTTTCAATGCGGTAAACAAGGTCAATCGCGAAATCAACGAAACAGGCGGCGACCGCCCGGCCCCGACTCCGATGGACTTCGACCGGCTGGCGCTGGATGTCTTGCAAGGTGTTGCCGACCGGTTGCCGGACACCGTGGAAGGCAGGCCACCGAGCTTGTTGGACCGTTTCCGGTCGCTGGGCGGCAGTCCGCTAAAAATCTTCTTCAAGCAGGCCGCTGGCTTGATGGGCAAGGATGTCCGCGAACTCAACGACGACGACATTGCCGCGCTCTACAACATCTGGGTGGATTCCAGTCACACCTTTATGACCTTTGGCCCCGGCAAGGCGGTCGAGAAGCTGCGTAACCTGTATGGCCTGAACGAGCATTTCGGCAACCATCGCATCTCTGACCGGGTTTCTGAATTGCGGATGAGCAAGTTCGAGCAGGGAATGAAAGATTTGCTCGGCAGGAAAAACACACCGGAAGTGCAGGAAGTCAAGGACGCCCTGCAACGCTGGAAGGATACCAACAGGTATCGTGACACGGTGGCTCGCGCCGTCTTTGAGAAGCTGACCCGACCGGTGGGCAAGGCTCGAAAGATGCAGCAGCGACTGGAGCTTAAGCCGGAATACATCGTGTTCGACCCGCAGGGAAACAAGTATCCCTCGGTGATTCGTTTCAACGAGAGCGACTGGACGCGGGCGAAGTTTGGCCGTGACAATTACATCCGCGACATGCTGCGCGACGGGTCGCGGGTGTCGGGCGGCAACCGCAATGAATGGCGGCGGGTGCTGGTGGTGAAGGACATTCAGACGAGAGAGTTGTGGGCGCTGGGCGCCTATGAGTCCACCCGTCCCAATGAAGTCACCGGAGAGCCTGACCTGCGGGTGCGCGACCCCGATGCCTTGTCAACCGACCGGACCAGAACCCGCCTGGCGGACAGCGGGTTCTGGAGTCGTTACAAGCCGATCGCTGTGGTGCTGATGGACTTTCCATCGCCGGACATGCGGTTCAAGATTAAGAACCAGGCGGCTTTCGATGCCATCGTCAAAGACTACGACCCCCTGCTTTACAGCCGCGGCAAAGAAATCTCGTTCGAGAATCTGGAAAACGCCGAGGGATTGTTCGACGGTTACACGCTGCCGATTGGCAGGGACGGCTGGTATAACCCGAATCCCTGGCGCAATCTGCTGACCCACACCGAGGCAAGAGCCATCATCCGGCTGCGTAATTTTCTGCTGCGCCGGCGGATGGCGCTCGAATTAAGCGATGGCGATGCTCCGCTCAGGAATCATCTGCTGATAAATGATTTTCTCAACCGGCTGAAAGTGGTGGTGCAGCATCCCGAGGTTCACGACAAAATACCCGGGTTCAGGGCGGCGTATCGTGGCATTCAGAAGATAGCCAGAAAATACGACAACACCCACTACACCGCAGATGAGCAGTTTGCGGCGGTGCGCGAGGCTTTGATGCACGAGACTCCGCAGAAGATGATGCTGTGGGTGAATGGTGGCGGCCCGCACTCCATCAATCGTCGGGCGATTGCCGGTGCGCGGCGGCGGCTGTCAAGCAAGACGCGCGGCGGATTCCTGGCCGGCCTCGGCAATTACAGTTCGTGGTTGAGCGACCGGCTGGAGAAGTACGGCGGCGTCTATGGAGCGGATGTGGCCACCATCTTCCGCAATGTCATTGACCGCTCTCGCGAGATTTATGCCGACCAGGATGTCAAGGTTGCCCCGGCGCGTGACCTTGCCGGCGGCGCGACACGCGGAGCGTTGGGTTCGCTGCCGCGGGCGGACCTTGTTCGCTCGCTCAACTGGATCAACGACTTCAAGCCGGTGGGCAACACGGGCACCTTCGTTGCCAACGGGGTGCGGGCAATGGAGGACAAGAGCTTCCGGCCCAATGCCAGCTATCGCAAGGGCGTTGACGAGGTGATGAATGCGGCGCACGAAGCCAATGTGGAAATCGGCCAGACCATTGCCAAGGTGGTTGACGGATACCAGAACGACGGCGACTTCGTGCGGCACACCACAAAGGAGGCGATGGACATATACCGGCAGGCCAGCGGTCGGGATTTCGATGAAATCGTTGACACGCTTACCGCATCCAGCGGACTGCGGCGCGATGTGGTGCGGTCGGCGTTGGAATACCTGCCGGATGCGGTGGACCAGGCCAAGAACGACCCGGTGGCAATGAACAATCTGAGAAACAACTACGCCGCCCTGTTTGAAAACTCGCCCACCAAGGTGGATGTGGGCGGCAATGAAATACGCATCCTTAATGCCTTCGAGGCTTGGGGCGGATGGCATCGCATAATGACTTCGGACGGCTACGACTGGTGGCGCGAAAACAATCCCGAGTTCAAGCGCAAGATGCGGGCCGGACTGAGGGCGTTGAATCCAACGCTGAGGAAAAAGACGATAAACAACTACGTTCGCGACATGACGGTGCTGGCGATGGGGCGCGGCACGTTGTCCAACGGAGAAATAATCACCGGCAATCCGTCGCACGACATGATTGCAAGAGTGTCGCAGGATTATACGCGCCAGATTCCCAACATGATTACGCATGTGAAGATGGGGCGCAAAATCTACGAGATAATGCACTCCAACCTTTACAGCTATCTCGACCACGCAGCCCACCACGCCGCCAATATCCGGGCTTTCCGGGAAGTGTTTCCGAACAACGACGCCGGGCGGAATCAATTGATTTCGATAATGAACGGGTTGCAGCGCACCGCCAATCCTCGCGGTATGCAGGCGTTCGACGATCTGGTGGCACTGATGCAGGGCGCTCCGCTGGACGAGAAGGCTTCCTTCGGGATGCTGGCTCCCAACGGATTCTTTGGTCGCACCCTGCGGTCGGTTGACCGAACGCTGGTCAGACCGATGGCTTCGCTGGCGCTGACTTCGCAGATGGCAACGCAGACCCCGGAAACTTTTCTTGGGAACATTCAAGCCGAGTTTGGCTACCGCCGGGCGGCGCAGGCGGCAAGGCGGATGCGGGAGCTTGGACCGGAGCTTAGAAGATTGCAGGCCATCAGTCAGGTGTTTTACGACTGGAGTTGGGAGCCGCTGCACAACGTAGCCTCGGCCTCGCGCAACTTCTCAAACGTGGTCAACAAGGTGTTCGGAGCAAACTTCCTGAACGAAATTCAGGAGCGGATGGCTGCCGCCACCGCCTACGTGGTCAAAGAGGCCATCCAAGCCGAAGCCTCGGGAATCCGAGGCTCAATCACCGCGCGGGAAAAGGTGCATTTCAGGGATGTGTTCCGTCGCCTGGGATTCAACAAGCAGGAGATTGAGCAGATGATGAACGGGGACGAGCGGCTGCTGCTGCGTTTCGTTCGTCAGACGGCATCGGCCTACACCAGCGGTAATCGCACCACTGGAGAAGGTTCACGGTTGTCGCATCTGCGGACGTTCAGAATGTTGAGCAGGTTCCAGGACTACACCATGATGAAAACCCGGCTGCTGGGGCAGGTGTTCGGCAGCATCGGAAAAGTCATCACCGACAAGAACATGCCGCCGGCTGAACGCCGCGACCGCATCCGAACCGCCGTGCGCTTCCTGGGTTACACCACATTGCAGGGCGTCATGCAGCAATACATTTACGCCCTGTCCTTTTACGGGCCGGCCGGCATGAACATCACATGGCATGAAATGAAGGATGAGCCGTTGGAATTTCTGCTTGGCTCATTCATTGCCGGCGTTGGCGGACCTTACTATTGGGTGTTCGATGCTGCAACCAACGTCAATAGTGCCCGAGGAGTTGACATAGGCCGGTTGTCATTTCCGCTGCGAGCGGTGCGGTCGGTGGGGGACGCCGTGTTTGGAATGCACGAATACTCCGGCCAGCCGTTGCAATACCGGGTGCTGGAGTTTTTTGGACGCATCACTCCGGGCTGGCGCATCCTGCGAATGGTTGCCGGCAACGCCGGGCTGGCGAACGTATCACCGGCTGACGAGGCGGCCATCAAAGCGCTCTACCGTTGGAAGCGGGACACGATTGGCGAGCCGGACATTCCCGGACGCGCGGCTGGTGATGATGGAGGATTCAAGAAGTTTCAATACGCCATCCGTCGGATCAACAAAGCCATCGTTGACCGGGACGAGAAGGCGTATCACAAGGCTTACAATGAAGCCTTTGGCCTGGCCACGCAGCAGGGGAAGAGTGCGAAGGCGGTCGCCGAAGCCATAAAGCGCCGGAAGATTTTGCGCGGAAAGGGAGGGGCCAAGCTGACTCCTGAACAAATGGAGTCATTGCGTAACCGCATCGGTGACGAGGCGGTTGATCGTCTGGAAAGATTGGATTCAGCCATCGAAGCCTCGGCTACCGGTCTTTTGCTTGGCCGTTGAAAAGGAGAACGGCAACAGTGAGGGAACAAACAAGAAAAAAACTCACCGCTGCCGTTCTGCCATTCAACGAGCATCTGCCTTGTGCCACATCATAGCACGTCAGTAATCAGCCCGTCAATTTTCATGCCGTGACTGCGGGCATACCAGTTGGCCTCATCCCAAGAGTAAGCCCACACCACGATGCCCCACGTTCTGTCCATGAACCGGTATCTGGCCCCGTAGGGACGCAGGCGTTGACCCAAATCCTGCCTGCCTTGGACCAGTCCGTTGTCTCCAAACCATGTCTCGAAACGGTTCATGTCAGTTCATCTTGGTGAGATACTCATGCTGCATGTTGTCAGTTTTTTCAAGCGCGTTCACCAGCTTTTCAATCTCACGCGCCAGCGACTTCACCCGCTCTCTTACAAGCGGTGTGGCTTTCAATGCGTCAACATGAACCGCAATCATCTTGGTTTGTCCAGCCAGCATATTGATGGCGTTCATTATGTCTTTCTTCGTTGTCATGTGTTTACTTTCTCCATGTCCCAACCTTTTGTTTCTTTGTTTCTTTTCACCAATACGAAGTGAAACATCGGGAACTGCCGTGCCGCCACCTTGAGCTTGACCTTGGCATCGTCACGGAAGAACCCCTTCACTTCGTAAAACGTCAACTCCCCGCCACACAGGACGGCGAAGTCCGGCGTGTAGCGGGTGTCGTCAGCCAGCTTGAGCGTGATGTTCTGCACCCCCAGCCACTCGTGGCTCTGGCTTTCCAGATGGCTCAAGAACGCCGCCTCGGTCTTGTTAAGACCGGCCACGTCCTTGCTTGGTTGCATCTTCAAGTTCAGCCTCACTTCGCTGACCGGCTCAGGAAGTTTGTGCTGTTTGTTCAGATACGCTTGATATTGTTCCTTCGTCCATTTCATTTCATCCACCTTAACTGACTCACCAAATGTTCAATGTCGCTCCGTTCTCCACCCTGATTCACGAAGCCCCGCAGGTCTTTCGTTGGCAGCGCCAGCACACACCGACGGCCCGGCAGCAGCTCGGCCAGCCTGACCGCCCCCTCGATGCCCACGCTGACCATGCGGTCGCCAACCATCCGTTCCTCATCGTTGTCGGCCACGATGATCGTCCGGTAGATGTTGTATCGCCGCATGAAGTCAATGATTGCGGTTGCCCCACCGCTGACACTGAACCTGCCGACAGGGAAGTAGTCCATGCCAGCAGCGGCAGCGGCGTCCGTGGCCCCTTCGCATATCATCACCGTCTTGCCATCCGGCGGGAACTGCGGCAGCGGCAGGAACAGCCCGTTGCGTGAACCAATCTGCGACCACTTCTGCCCGTCGTTAGCCCGGTAACGTATGCCAATGACCACCCGGTCGAACGAATACATCGGGAAGGCAAAGACATCTCTCCGTGCGGTGCTGACAGCCCCCATCATCCACAGTGAGTCCACGTTCACACCTGTTGCTGACGCCAATGGCACGAGACTTTCCTTGCTGGACCGCTCTGCCAGCCGTTCATACTCCCTTTTGACGCTGCTGGTGTCCTTCTCGGGTGGCTTTTCCCGGCGCTTGAAAGGCCCGCCACGGCGTTTTGCCCCCGGGATGGGGTGGAGATACCCCACCTGCCCATCCGAGAGCTTGCAGGCCCTTCCAGAGCGCAGGCGCATACAGAGGACATCGGTGTCCCCAATCATGCACCAGTCGGCATGGCCGCAGACCGGGCACAGGTCGTTCCGGTTGACTCGTCTGAACTTAGTATTCAACCACCACCCCCGCTTTCTGCACCCCTTCAAACAGGGGCATGGTTCGCATCTGTGCCAACGCTCCGCCAAGGTTTCTGGACCGGCCTCTCATCCACGTTGCCTGGTTGAGATGCTGCTCCGCCCTGGCCCGCAACTCGGGAATCCGATGTGCCTCGCAGGTGTCTCGGAGGCTGTCGGCCAAGTGGTGAAACTCACCCGCCTTGACCGACAACCGCTCGGACGCCTCGGTGTATTTATCTATCAGCGTGATCAGCTGTTCCTCGGTGTAGAACCTGCGCTTCATGGTCAGAAGGGAACATTATCGTTCTCATCGGGTTCATTGTGCTTGTCCTGACAGGACGGATTCTCTGCCGCTGCCTGACGGTTGCCGCCTTGTGGTTTGTAGATGATTTCCTTGGCGTTGCCAATGATGGGCAGATCGCGTTCCTTTTCCCGGTCGTCCTTGCTGTTGCCGCCCTGCTTGACCATGTGCGTCTGCTCGTCACGCCAGTCGCCGAAGTTGGTCTGTCTCTTGTTCGGCCACAGGATGAGCTTGGCGTAAACCGCCGTCTTGCCGTTGGCCTTGGGTTTCTTTCCTTGGATGAACAGGCTCTTGTCGAGTTCACTGACATCCACCGTTACTACTATCATGTTTGCCATATTTGTTTCTTATCTATTTGGTTACGGGCAATCGTCTCCAACCATTCTTGGCTAGTTGTTCCAGGATGCTTGAAGCATCAGCCTTGCTGAGTTCCGGGTTGTCATACCCGAAGCGCTTCAACACCTTCAACTGTCCAAGTGTCGCCAGGTTGCCCTTCCAGCGACGAAAGAGTTCGTCTATCAATGCTTTTGCCTGCGAGTAAGTCATGGTGTCAGGATTGATTCCCTGACGCAGCAGCAGTCGTCGTTGCGCGAACGACAAGGTTTTGTTCCAGTCTTTCGACGAATGCTTCCGGGATGGTGATACTTGCAGCAAGTCGAACGGGTCCACGCTCTGCATGGAGAAGCGGGCCTTGACCCGCAGAGCCGCCAGTTGCCGCTGCCGTCTCTGTTCCTCCTGCTTCTTGCGCTCCTTTTCCTCCTGCGTGAAGGCTGCGATTTCATCCAGCACATTGACCGGCTTGCCCTCTCTGGCCTTGCGCTTCACCCGTTCAACCACCCTGGGGTCAGCCGCCTCGCCAAGAATGTCCGCCGGCGTGACCAGCTTGTGCCGTCCGCAGTTGCCCACAAAGTCCAAGACCGTCAACTTGGCCTTGGCGCTGGCGGCAATGGCCGCCCGTCTTTCCTCCGCCGTCTCCAGTCCGTCCACCACCCCCGGCAATGGACGGGTGCCACGACCGATGGACTGGCTGGCAACGATGCGGCTCTTGGTGGGGCGCGCCATGACCACGACTTCGATCTTGGGATTGTCGTAGCCCTCGACGTGTGTGCCGTAGTTGCACAGCCCTTGCAGTTCGCCATTGGCAAACTTGCGGTTGATTTCCCGGCGTTCATCCTTGTTGGTCTTGCCGCAGACCCATGCCGTGCAGTTCGGCTTGCGTCCGTTAAGAATGTCGGACACCAACTGCGCGTGACGCACGGAAGGGGCGAACAGAATGAACGGCTTGTCACCAATCACCCGCATGGTGGCGTCGGCCACGGCGAACATGTTCTCGCTGCGCTCCATGATTTCCGCCAGCTCCGCCTGATTGAAGTCGCCCGCCACCGTCTTGACTTCGGACAGGTCGAGGCTGTTTATCAGCACGGATTGCTGGTCTATGTCCACGAGCCACCCGTCCTTGATGGCGTCCAGCACCCCATACTCGAACACGCACTCATCCAGAATCTCGATGAGTCCGCGCTTGTCCTGCCGGTCAGGAGTGCCGGTGACGCCCAGGATTTTGATGTCGGGATTGTTGGACTTGAAGTAGTGCAGCATTTCCTTGTAGGTCTTGCTGACACCACGGTGAACTTCATCAATGATGAGCAGGCAAAAGTCCTTGGGATCGAAGCGGCCCATGCGTTTGCGCGGACCGTCCCTGGCCGACAAGGTTTGAATGGTGGTCACGACCACCTGCGGTTTGAACATGGCGCTGCCGTATTGCAGTTCAGCCATCTCCACCGCCGGCTCAAGACCTGTCACTTTCTTGATGGTCCTGACCGCCTGCCAGATGAGTTCTTCACGATGCGCCACAACCAACGCCCGCTTGCCCTTGTTGCGTTGCAGCATGATGAGGATAAGGTAGGCGAACAGCACGGTCTTGCCCGTGCCGGTCGCCATCACCACCAAGGCGGACAGCCCCTTGTCCCATGCGGCGAAAGTTCGCTCGGCTGCCTCCTGCTGATAGTCACGAAGTTTCACTTGCCTGACTTGTTCATCTTCTTGACCTTCTCAGGAGTCAGGGAGTAGCGGAAGTAACTGACCAATCCGCGACCGCTGCACAACCGGCACTCGCCCTTCTGGGTTTCCGGGTGACCCTGACACACCGGGCACACCGCGTAAGGCACGGCCGCCCGCAGCAGGTCCATCGCCTGATTCAGGTTGGCGACGAACTGCTTCATGTTGACCTCGACGTAGAGCTTGTCCCCGTCACGGGAGGCGACGGCATCACGCACTTCTTTGAGGGCGCTGGTGAAGTCAACGACTTCGTGCGACCGCTCCCAATACTGGTTGCAGGCCACGGGTATCGCCTTGCCAAGGGCGTCAACGTATTGCCGGGCCTTGCCGTCGGGGGACTTGGCCGCCTGCCTTGCGTCTTTGACCGCCTTGTTCTTGTTGGCGGGACGCATGACCTTGGCCGGCATCTTCTTCCCATCACGGCTGACGCGCGTTGCGGTTTCCTTGATGGCGCCGGCGCTCTCCAGCTCCCGGCGAATCTTGGCCACCGTCTTGTCGTCCACCTTGCAACGGTTGGAGATGCTGACGTTGGACTGGTCGGGCCACGTCCGCAATGCCAGCAACACGCACTGGCGCTTGTCCTCATTGGAACGGCGCAGCCCGTGTTCGACGTTGGCGTGGAGCGCCGTCGCAATCGCCTGCGTCTTGTTCATCTTGGTGATGTTGGCTTGAATCTTCGTGCCCTTGCTCAAGCCGGCGAACGCCGCCACCCGATGGTAGCCATCTATCAGCAGCAGCCCTTCATTAGTGTCAGCCACTTCAATCGGCGGGAACTTCTCGCCCCGCTGCATGGCTTCCCGATACTCAAGCATCACACTCTCGTTGATGCGCTCCCGCACCTGCGGAGAGTCCTTGGTGTTGAGTTTGGATATGTCTATCAGTGTTGTTTTCATGTTTGTCCTTTGTTTGTTTGTTTGTTGTTACTTCACGGCCTGTATCGTCAGGCTGGAAGATTGTTTCTCACTGATGCCGTCCAGCAGTTCATTCACGGCATCGTCGAGGGCCTTGCCCTTTAGACCGGAGGCCGTTTTCAGCAGCTTCTCAATCCCGGTCTTGGAAATGGTGACAGTCTTGATGGCCTCATCGGTGTTCACCCCGGCCTTGATCAACCGTTCAAATGCGGCGGCGTTGTCAGTCACCACCGTGCGTCCGGCTCGTTCCTTCAACTCGTAGCCGGGCACGGCCTGCGGGTCGAGTTGCATCACGGCGACCATCTGTTTCTTCACCGTCTCAATCCACTCCAGTGCCACCGGATAGGTGCGGCAGAAGATGGCCCGCTGCTCGGGCGTCCACTTGTCAACCTCAACCGAGGCAATCTGACTGAGCGACGGGTGCGGCAGGTTTTGCCCGATGTATTCCCGGTATTCAGGGCAGATGGACTTGGCCCGGCACCACTTGCACTGAACCCGACCGGCCACCCGTGGCGCGTCCGGCGCATTGCACCGGCGCACCCGCTCGAACATCTCGGCCTCGGCCTGGGTGATGTGTTCCTTGTTGTATTCGGCAATCACGGGCGACATCGTAACCAACGGCTGCACCACCGCCGCCCCAATCTGGTTCAGCAACAGGTTGCGGGCCACCAGCACCGCCTCATCGCGCAACTGTGCGTTGACTTCAATCGAGCCGACCTCGCCGGCCAGCGTCTTGTAGTCAACAATCAACGCCTTGTCCTTGTGGACCAGCACCAAGTCCACCCTTGCCGAGTGCCGCATCCGGCCATCAACCCGGCACCAGAATCGTTCTTCAACGATGCGGTTGACTTCAACGTCGCCGAAGTAGTCATGCTCCAGCTTCCGCACCAAGTCGGCGCACATCCCGGCGATGCGCTGCTGCTCGATCGAGAGTGAGTCGAAGCTGCCCGTCGCCAGCGCCTCGTGAATCTGCTCGCCAAACGTGGCGGCCTCGCTCTTGGGTTCTTCCGGTGCCTGCTTCTGCAACAGGTGGCGGCCCGGACATAGCGCGTCCGCCGCCGCATTGCTGGCCGAGGTCCAGCCCTCCCGCTCGTCGAACGCCGGCGCAGGCTTCGACTCTGGCTCAGCCTCGGATTTCCGAGGCTGCGGCTCCGGCGTGACCGGCGTGACTGGTTCGACCGGCGTGACGTCGGCTGGCATTGGCTCCGCCACGGTCCGGGTTGGATTGATATACCCGGCCATCTGCCGTTCGAGAAAGTTTTCGGCAGACGCTTCCTGGTTCTTCTTAGCTTTCGCTTTCTTGATTTTGTTCATGTTGTATCTGTTCGATTATGTAGCTGATGTTTCGTTTGACCGTCTGCTGCTTCTCCGGCGACAGCCCGGCATAGGTTTCTCCAGCCTCAAGAAACCCAATCTCTCTCAGATGCCGCTCAACCTGGGCCATCGTGACATCCTCTGCTGAGATGGCGTCCTCAACAGTAGCAGACGCATCGGCAGGTGTCACGATTTCTTTTGGTGGAGCGGTGAAAACTGGCTCGACCACCTTGGTTTCATGCAGTGGTTCGGGCGTGTCGAAGTCCGCATACATGGCGGCATACACATTAGGCATCAAGTCCCAACGCTTGGACATCCTGCGGATGGGGCACTTCTTGGCCATCTCCAAGTAGTGCGCCTTCCAAATTATGGAGTTGCCGCTGCGTGACTGCTTGCGCAGTTCCTCAACTTCCGACATCGGCATGACTTCGCAGTCAAAGATGTCGTGCTTGTTGATTGCCACCGCATAGACAGCGACCGGCTTGCCTCGTCCGTTACCGCCCCATGCCGGTTCATGCAACAGCCGCTTGCGGCCATCCTCAACCCACACCCGGAACTGGTCGTGTTCGCACACGACTTCGGCATATACTGCCTTCATGTCGCCACGCAGGGCCAGGGCCACCAACCCCTTCCAGTCGAAGATGACGGAACACACCCCTTTGAACGGGATGAGATGCGCGTTGCGACCGTCCGGTTCAAGTCCGGCTTGGGCGCAGGTGATGAGTGATTGTGCGATGCTGCCATGAGTGCAGTCCTGTAATGCCGGATTGCTGAGGATGGTGCTGCGCGCCACCCGCAACAGTCTCGTCACGGTTGCTGGCTCGGGTGCGACCAGCATGATTTGTTGCTTGAGTTCCTCACCCTCAAGGAACTCGATTAACTTATTGTTCATTTGATTCAATTTCTCCAATTATCTCTTGTTGTTCCTCTCGTTCCAGCAAGGTCGCAAGGTCGTTCGCGACCAGCTCCAAGTCACCGCCCTCGGTATAGATAAGGTCAATGACTTCTGCCGCCCCGCCGATGACGTTGACCACATCATGCGGGTCAAGGTCTTTCACATAGCAGACTGTCTCCAGTTGCTCCATCACTTCGGTCAGCTTGTGCGCGGGAAGCTGGCCGTGAGCCGACTCCGGCACCTGCGGCACGTAGTCGTGCGAGGGAAAGTCGCCGGCAAACGGATCGTAGTTCGAGAAGTGTCCCTGGTAGTGGCTGAACTTGCCCAGAGGGATGGCAGGCAGGCGTCGTTCCTCGATGATGTAGTTCTTCCTCCACTCCTCGGGGAAGCCACCATCTCCGGTGATGTCTTTGGCGTCCGTCATTTCCGCAATGGTCTGATTGTTCAGAGCGTCAACAATCGCGCTCTCAGAGAATAGCTTGATGACTGACTTCAACCGTCCGGCAACGGCGTCATCCACCTGCCAGAACTGGTAGATGTTGAGCGGCACCTGCACCCGCCGCACGTAGGCTCTGGCATGGAAGCTCCACGTCGGCTTGTCGAGATGTCCCAGCGTGATGTGCAGCCCTTGACCGAACTGTTCCAACTCATCGTGCAAGTCGGTGCCGGATTGGAACGCCGAGGCGGTGACGTGGTGATGCACGCTCATCCACAGCCGCCACCCTTCACCGGGTGGGAAGCGTTCCAGCAGTTCCTTTTGCTTCTCCGGTGAGTCCGGCGACTTCGAGGTCATGCCCGTGCCGCCGATTTGTCTCGGCGCCCAGAACTTTATCTGGTTGGTCATGGCGTTGACGTAACCCAGGACCTGCGCCTCGGAGTTGTGCTGCTTCTGAGTCCACTTGAAGAACTCCATCACCTGACGCCATTCATCCTTGGGGATTTCCGGCCCGCGCCACTTGAACTGGCAGGTGGCGTTGCTGTATTGATACTCGATGTTCGACTCGTAGAGTCCGTCAATCGAGCAGTCCATCGTTACTGTGTTTTGTTTGCTCATTTGTTTCTCCTTTTTGTTGTTTGTTTTGTTGCTTGAGAACCTCCCGCCGTATGCAGGCAAGCACGCTCTCAGACATTGAGACCCCCTGCAAAATGCAGAGAATCTTGAATTGCTTCCTGAGTTCCTCAGGGATTTCCAGATACAGGCCAATGCGTTTGTTATTCATCGCCATTCTCCAGACGGTACAGGAGTTCCGGGAAGTTGTTCTCAAGGTAGCGGTGGAAGTCGTCCTCCCATCCGTCGTCGAAGGTTTCTTCGTCCATATCGGAGTCCTGTGCTTCGTGGTTCTCGTATTCGTAGTTATCTTCCTCGAAGTCCAGGGCGTCGAAGTCGCCGTTGTCAACCACCTCGTCCATCAGTTGGCTCGCCAGCAGGCCGAAGTCGTCGCCATTGGCGATTGCATCCCGCAGCATTTCCTCGATGGTGCCAATGTCAATGTCGTAGCTGCCGTGCTCACGGTGGGTGGCCGTGTAGCGGCAGCGTCCACTTGACGTGCCACGACGGGTGGCGGGCAGGTTGAAGGCGCCACCGTTGCCACGACGGGTGGCGTGACTTTGCACCCTTGGAGCAATCACTCCATGCGTCTCGATGTATTCCACCGCCGCAGCGTAGTCCTCCGGCAGCTTGTCCGGACGAACGTTGAACTTGGTGCAGATGGCGTCACGCACCGGCTTGAACTTTGGCCCGGCCTTGAGCAGGGCCATTTCATTCGGGGCAATCAGCCCGGCATCGAACCGCCGCCGTCCCGGCTGGCTCCATTCATCCACCCGGTCGGGGGTCAACGGCCTGACGTAATGGCAGGCAAGCTGCCCCACGATCAACATCGCCTCGGACGCCCGCATGACCCGGGCATCATCCAGCTGCGGATGGAAAAGCCCGTCCCATCCAAGATAGGTTTGCTGGTACTGATGTTCCACCACCACGGCAGCATCGGGGTGTTGTGCAACGAACTCTTTAAGCGACGAGGTCCCTAACGATAGTTTCGTTCCAGTTGCCCCGCGCTCCGGGGCTGGTGTTGTTGTTTGTTCTTCACTCATTTGTTTCCTTTCTCTTTATGTTTGTTTTGGTTTCACTACGCCCGCCGCACCCAGGTTAATCCACAAGCGGCGTGGCAAACTGTCTGACGCATCCGATGCGAGGATGGTCCACATTGAATACAACTGTGAGGCCAGCGCCGCTGCCATCGCATTGGCACTGACCAGTTGTTTGTTTTCCTCTTGTGCCTGCCCCGTGCAGCCGATGGTGGCTGAGCGTGGGTCCCCGTGTCTCGTCGTCATTATCTCAGGGTAGAACACCCTCGGGTCCCACTCGGTCCCCCGCCAGTCCGGCTGGTAGTAGTAGGCTTCCGCCGACCAGTATTCATTGCCGGCAATGATGCAGCTGCAACCTGCCCGGTCGCACTCGTCCAGCACTTCACGCCGGGCAGGATGGTTGTCAGCGCAGCAGACCAGGTAGTCACTGTTGTCCAGTGACAGCAGTCCGCACCGGAACCATTCAGCGATGGCGGAGCAATCGTTCTGTTCCGCCAATGCCTCGGCCTTGAACCGTCCGATGTCGTTCTCAGAATACATCTGGCGGTCAAGGTTGCGTTGTTCCAGCTTGTCACCGTCAACGACGATGACCCTGCTGCGATGAGAGAGCCGGCATAGAACCGGCGTGAGAATGGAGCCGGTCCCCCCGGCTCCGATGATATATGTTTTTAACATACTGTTTATTCCTTGTAGGGTGAGAAACACTTTACCAGTGTCTTGTTGTGTTTTTGCTCGATTGCCCTGACCACGTTTGCGTACAGAGCTTTCATCGCTTCTTGAGCCTGCTCCTGCCCTGTTTGCAGCGGGGTTGCAAAGGCCTGCTGGCCGAAGATGAGCGCCGCCGTCATCAGTACGGCGGCGGACTTGGTGCTGCTTTCGGCATTGGATTGATTTTCCAACACCCATTCGATGAAACTTTTGATCGACAGCTCAAGCTGTCTCTCGGTTATGGGAACAGTCTCAGACGCGCCGAGAACTGTCTCGAATAGCTTTTCCTGTTCTATCATTTTATTCCTTTCATTGCTTTGGTTCGATCAACCGTGACGGCCTGAACCCTTCGAGGTTGACCGGTGCGACCGTCTTGATGCACAACGGTCGCCAGTCAAAGTCGTCCACGACCGCTTGTTGGGTGGTGCCGTCCAGTTGGGTGAACTTGAACATGGCAGCGATGCGGCTGCTGTTGTCGCTGCTGTGCAGGTCGGCGTTCCACACCGACGCGTGAATGATGCGGTATGATTCCCGCACACATTCAAGTTGCGTCGCCCATCGGTAGGGGTCCACTCCGGTGCATAGCCTTCCGTCGGCATAGATGTTGCCGAGCGGCAGGATGTAATGAACGCCGTTGCCATCAATCGCCACCAAGTATTCCTTGTTGGTGATGTAACTGGCCCCGATTGGCGCCACTTCAATGATATGAAGCAGCGTCATGGTTGGCGGGACCAGCCAGTCCACCGCCATGACTGGCAGTGTTGGCGCCCCCCGGGTCTGCATCACCGGATGGATGTCGCCGCCATCGGTGGTACGCCAGGTTGTGTTGAGGCGCAGCTTCGCCAGCTGCAGGAACCACCAAGTAGCGCCGTTTGAGCGGCTGCTTGCCTTGATGGAGACGCTGCTGATGTTGTCTCCATCGTGCACCAGCCCGGGCGGCACGACGTTGTATGCCAGCCCGAGACGCTCGGGCAGCTGGCTCTCCAGTTTCTGGGTGGAGAGAAACTGCTCCGTGACCTGCTCCTTGACGTGAAAGACCCGACCGTCCTCGGTCAGGCGGTAGAACGTATTTGTCGTCATGTTTTTAATGGGAAAAGGCGGGTGCCCGGTTGTTACGCCAGACACCCGCCGTGTGTTTCGGAGTGGGGATCAGCCCTTGGTTTGAGCCTTGGGCGTGAGGAATAACGAGTCGCCGTCCTCGACCGGCGTGTCGAGGCCGACTTCGACCCCGTTCATGGATACGGAGACAGCATCTCCGTACCCGAGAGCCGCCTTGACAGAGGCGGTGGATATGACTTCTCCGACCGTGGCAGCAGTCAGCTGCTTGGTGATGTTTTCCACGCCGAAGGTTACTGTTATTGTTTTCATAGTTTTGTTTTGGTGCTGGCATTCTCTGACCAGCGGCAGTGGCTCTTGTTTGTTTGGTTAAATAGCAGGTGGCCCTACCTGCCCGGAGTCACACGACACCTCTAGTCCCGTCAGTTTTCACTGGCGGGACGAAAGGGGCAGCTTGCTGCCTTGTTTTCAAGCCCTACTTCAACAGGGCATTGATGCGCCTTAGCTCGGCGCGAAGCTCCAGCCGTTTCATGTCGGCTGGAATGGGCAGAACCCGGACGACTCTGCCGTCCGGGTTGAAAACGGCAACATGAAGTTTGCCGTTCACGGTTTTGACCCTGCCTTTTTTGGGCGCCCAAAAGCGCCCGAACGCGCACTCAATCAGCGGACTCATACGTTCCTTTCCTGTATCCACCTGAGCGTCTCGGTCAGGTGCGACAGTTGTAACCGGCTGCCGAAGCGGTCCATGATCACCGTGTCTGGACCGAACGTCCGGAACATGGCGACCGAGGCTTCGAGCTGGGCAATATACTTGTCCAGCACTCTGCGTCCCTGGGGGACGTTGAAGTCGGCTAATGTGAAGCCGACTTGGATTTCCAACCGCCCACGGTCAGGGGCGGCGGTCATGTTCGTGTTTGTTTTCATGCTTTCCTTTCTTGGTGGCGTTGTTTGTTGAGTTGCCGAGGATGGGGAGTGCCACCATTACTCCCCACCCTCGGAAATCCGAGGCTCCCTGCCCACCGCACACCGGGGGAATGTGCGGTGTGGCAGAGAGCAACCTGCGTTACCCGAGCGGGAGCAGCCATTCCTGGCGCTCGCCGCAGAGGAACAGATTCCATGCCCATACGGGCAGGTATTCTGGCAGGATGCGCTGTTCCAGTTTGAACAGCGCATCCAATGCGGCTTCCCGGCTCAAAAACGACTGTTCCAGGAACAGTCGTGTGCCGTCCTGGTTCGCCACCCCAATGGCCCAGTCCCCGAAGCCCAGGTCGGGAGACTGGGCTGTCCATCGCTCCTGGGTGCTGCCATTTTCTGACACCAGGAGGAACGCATGGCAGTCATGCCGCAGCCGGTACAGCAGGGCCAGCTGCAAGAGCAGCTTTTCTGGCGCCTGGTTGAGGGTGAACTGCCGGCCGTGCAGGACGGTCTTGATTGTGTATCTCATGTTTGTTTATCGCCGCTCGTAACGTGAACGGCCTTGTTAAACGAACATGCTGGCGTTGATCGCCAGTGCTGCGCGTGGCATGTCAGCACACGCTTGAGCGCGACACTGCGCCCGGTTCAACACACAATACGTGTGCTGAACCGAATACAGTGGACTTGATACAGCGCTCAAACGCGCGTACTCTCCTCGTATGCTTGGCGGCAAACGATTCAATCCACCAAAGGCGTACAGAGACGCTTGCAAAATCCAGCGGGCTATCATGTTAGACATGACGACCAAGCTAAGCCCGCGAGAACGGGCAGAGTTGGTGAAGGCCTGGGACACGCTCGAAGAGCGCAAGCGTATTCTACGCGGTACGCCATTGCCCAAGCCCGCTGACATGAGCAAGTTACGGAAGCAAGCCGCTCCAGCCGCTTCCAATTTTGTGGAATGAAAAAGCCCGGGGGATTGTTAGTCCCCCGGGTTTGGATGCCGCCTTATTTCACGGCGGCGAGTTTCTCGCGAAGTGAGGCGACCGTCGTGTCGCTTGGGAGGCCTAAGGCCTCCAATAACGACTTCGGCAGTTCCACTTGGACCTTTCTCAGGGTGATTGTTAGTGACGTCCCTTTGGCGTTTGTGCCAGTCCTGGAACAAATCCAGGACCCGTCGCTGTTAAGCGACGTCAGGAGCTGAGCCATTCGGCCCTTGAATTCCAATCCTAACCCAATCCGGTCAAGGCCTGCATCTTTGCAGGCCTTGCGGTTCGGCAAAGAGTGCGACACCGCACCCTTCTCCGAAACTTTCCGCACTAAGCCCATAGACTCCAGCGTGGCTACTTTTTGCTCCTCCATACTTTTGTTTCGCCAGTCATAACGCTACTGGCCTTGTTGTCGGATAGGCGCGGGTGTAACCCGAATTGTGTGCCGCCTATCAACGCACACGGCGAACGCTACTTTGCGCTCGTCCACCTATACGAAACCGTGTCACCCGCCCCAAAGGAATCTCTTTGCCCGCCCGACCGCCCCCACAGGGGGGGAGGGGGGGGGAGCGTCGCGTCGCTCCGTATCTTATTAAGCCCTCTCCACTTTGAACGATCTCTGGGATCATTTCCTCTCATTCGGCTTACATCTCTCTCTCCACTTTGAACGATCCCTGAAACCATTTCTTCTGTCTTTGCTTACAGCCCTCCCATTCTGAACGATCTCGGAAACGATTTCCTCTGTATTTGCTTAAGACCCTCTCTATCTTGAACGGTCCTTGGGGTTATTCTTCCTGATTTCGGTTGTGGGACAGTCTGCCTGTATGTCAGGCAGTTTTTGGCTTTTAGGGTGGCGTTTGTTTCAGGGTTTGACGGTTCACCAGTCGCGACTGTGGACGTGGGCGCAAGGGGGCTTGCGTGCCAGACACATTTAGCCCTCTGCCCGGGCAGGGCCACCGGCTGCGCAGTCGCAGCGGCTGGTGAGTGTGGCGGGGTGTTTTAACCGCCTGGCTTGGTGCGCAGCCCTGCGTGCGACGGTTTGGTTATTGACAGCCTGACCGCCGCGTTGCGCAGCGAGCGGCGTGGGTTTGGGAGCTTCTTCAACCTGATGAAAAAACCAATCGGCGAAGCCGTTGCACAAATGCGGGGATCGGCCAGCTTGCTGGGCGATCACCGAGCGGTGGCGTGGTCATGGTCAGTCATCAAGCCGCTGAAAACGGTCGGGAAAAGGCTGAGAGGACTGACCATGACAGCGACATCCGCCCCCTTCCTTGTTGCGAGCGAGCGATCATGGATATGAGCGCGAGCGTGTGGGGCTTGCACGTGAGCGTACTAATGGGAGAGCTTCGACAGTTTGGGAATGGGGCCGTTCGTGTCAGGGAGGATATAACGCGACTAATAATAGGAGGGTGATGTCTCCTATTTTGGCGAACACCCGAGTTGGCTATGTTACCAATCAGGCTGAAAGTAGAGGCGCAGGTTCTCCAACCTCTGCTCCGGGCGGGTCCCAAGTCGCCGGGTCCCGCACTGCGGCTGTGCGCATTTCTTTCTCGTCTGGAAATCTCTTTGAGTCAGCTCCTGTGGGGGGTCTTTGTCGCGTTTTCGGTCTGATGACCTAGAGTGATTTGCAGGCACACTCACGCCACCCAGCTTCAAACTAGGGTAAGGGGTCTATCTCAACCCCCAGCTTGGCAACTGTCGTTGCACTTGCCACAACCCGGTGATTACCGGATTCTGAACCAGTTCCTTTCGGCTTGATCCAACCCAACAGTCTCTCAAAGAACAAATGACTTTCAGACTTAGCCACCGTCGGCCAGTGGCAGCCATAAATACAACCGGACTTTACCCAATCCCAAACCACCCGTCAACCATAAATCAAAAAAAAATGAGCGGGCGCTGATGGGTTCACCGCCCGCTCAAACGACCGATTGCCGCTGAGGGGAAGCAATCAGTCTGTTCTTTGATAGACTGCAATGCCACTCTATATGGTGTCCTCTAAACCTGCAAGCCCTAAGTTTTGTGGCTTGACACAAAAGTTGGAGACTTGGTAGCCTTCAAGCGTATGACTGCAACTAAATACCAAAAACAAGGTCGGGCTGTCAGCCTGGCTCAACAATGGACAGCCAGCCGCGCTCTCGATCATCTGGAGGGCCGACTGTCGTTCGACGACCTCACCCCGGCTTCACAGCGCATGGTGCGCGAGATGCACCCTGACGCTGTTCGCAGGATGGCGGAGACGGACGTGACCAGGCTGCCAAACTACGGCAAACCCAGGTTTGAACCCGGCTCCCGGGCATACAAGAAGTGGAAGAAACGAAAGCAGCGTAACGGCGAATGGGTGTCATATACGCAGCCCAAGGTCATTCCGATCAAACAGTGGCGGCGCAAATTCAGACACAAGTAACCCCTCACCCTCGGAAATCCGAGGCTGACCCACCCATTGAAACATTTTAGCTTGAGAGGGCTAAAATGGATGGCCGTGAAAGCGGTGAGACTTTCACGGCCAGGACGAGCAACAAGAACAACGGGGGTTGTCCGGTTACCCTGTATAAGACAAACGTCATTGTAGATGTTCCTTAACAGGTTTCAAGGACAATCCTCACAACCCAGGAAAAATTGTGATTCTAAAGCCACTAGTTTGTCCCGGACCAGATTGGAGACGCCGGCCCGCGCGCGGAAGCAGAAGTGAGCCTCGGAAATCCAAGGCTGACCAGACCATGAAGATTCTGATTGGCTGCGAGTTCTCCGGCATCGTGCGCGAAGCCTTCCGCCGCCGGGGGCATGACGCCTGGAGCTGTGACCTGCTGCCGGCTGAGGACCACAGCCCGCACCACATTCAGGGTGACGTGCTGACCGTGCTGGAGCAGGGCTGGGACCTCGCCGTCTTTCACCCGCCATGCACCTACCTCGCGGTGTCGGGGATGCACTGGACGACGCGCGGATTGCGCGATCCGAAGCTGACCGAGGACGCGCTGGAGTTTGTTCGCCGACTGCTGGCGACTCCGATCCCGAAGATCGCGCTGGAAAATCCAATCAGCGTGATTTCCTCGCGCATCCGCAAGCCTGACCAAATCATCCAGCCGTGGTGGTTCGGGGACGACGCTTCAAAGAAAACCTGTCTCTGGCTCAAGAACCTTCCACTCCTCAGTCCCACCAAGCCGCATCCACCCCAGGGCTGGAAGCTGGTGAAGTTCGGGGCGGACCTGCTGGATGAAGATGGCAACGAACTGGATTGTCCGGACTGTTGCGTCCCGTTTGCCGAATGCGACTGCATCGGGCCGACGCAGGACGGCATTGAATACGTCACGATTGACGGTTTCCTGTTTGGTCGTCCCGAAGGCGGGACGGGCAAACCGCGCTGGGGCAACCAGACCCCCAGCGGGCAGAACAAGCTGGGGCCATCGGATGATCGCTGGAAGGAACGCAGCCGCACCTACGCGGGCATCGCGTCGGCAATGGCGGAACAGTGGGGATGAGTCAGGCGGCTGAAAATCCGGCCAGGTCGTCCTTGATGGTGTAGAAGTTGTTCCCGTCGTCCTGGTCGAACAACCGCACCCCGTCTGGCACGCGCGGCCTTGAAACAGAAAAACCCTTCGGCGCACCCAATGTCCAGCACCGGACCCTGGGCCAGCAGCGGCTCAATGAGTTCCCAGCGTTCAATGGAGGACTTCCTCGCCCCCTTGGGGCACATCTCGTATTGGTAGTTTGGCATTATGCGGTTATTCCCAGCCCACGGTCACGTCTTTTATCTGCCAGAATCGCTGCGGTGCGCCGGGGTGATTGGTGTAGCGTTCGAGCAGGAAAACATTGGTGACGTTGGCGAAGTTGGTGGTGTATTCGCCGAGCCAGAGTTCGCTGATGCGGTTGCTGGGAAAGTAGGCGATGGCGGATTCCAGTCCCCCATCGCCCACCGTGGCCACTCCATAGTGCAGGCCGGGCACATACGGAGTGAGATTGGTGTGAACGATGAAATTGTTCGTCCACTCCAATCTGGCCGGGCCAATGAACACATGGTAGCCCGTTGCATCTTCGGGGCCGTCCCATGTCAGGAACAGTTGGTTGGTTCTTGGCGGTGGCGCCGCCATCGGGAGAAAGATGCTGGCTGCCGCAGGCGTGGTTTGGTGGCGTTTGACCTGCGTTAATTGTGTTGCCCCTTTGGGTGCGCCCAATGCCATGACGGCACCAATGAGCAGGGCCACAAAGACAGCCAGCAATATCCAGAGAGCTTTGACCTCGTTGGGAATCTTGTCGTTGGGCGTGGGCGCAGTCATCGCCGATGTTCCGAACAATTAGTTGGTGTTCCAACCTGTTTGGGCAACGACCCCTCCTTGTTTCCCATTGCCGCAACGACAGTAGAGGGAATGACGGCAATGATTTGGTCGGTGGTGATCACAAACAGGTCCCTGGTGTCAAAGAAGGGTTCCGGCCCTTTTTCATAATGGTGACAGAGAACTCTGTCTCCGACTTGAACTTCACCGGCAGAAAAATCTCCGGCACAACCAAAACTCGTGCCAAGGGAAACAACGGAGAACACCTTGGGTCCAGCATCGTGAAAGTGGTTCTCGCCTTCCTGCCAAATAATTTTGCCATCACTGGCTTGAGGCAACCATCGCGCCAGAATTTTATCTCCGAGGATTCTCATTTTTCGGCGTGATGATGCAGGGCGTCATTGAAGCGCTCGACCAGCCGGCTGCTCCAGCGGCGTTCGCCACGTTCGAGGGAGTGAATGTGCTGCCGGGAGTAACCCACGGCCTTGCCCAATTCCTCCAGGGACAGGCCCAGCCGCACCCGCTCCGCCTTCATCTGACTGCCAATGACGGCGTGATTGAGTTCTTTTCCCGTGCCTCCGCACTTGCGACATGGTTGATAGGTTTCCATTGCTGCTGTTTTAGCATCGTCTCCAACTGTTGACAACAGAAAACCTCGTGTTAAAAGAATCACATGGCTCAGCTGAAAAACCGCCAGATGCAGATACCGAATGGCCTGCGGTTCCTGCAACCGGAAACGGGCTGGCAATCCCCGAGACAGGCCAGCTTTGACGTGATCGTCAGAGCGCTCATCGCGCATCGCCGGAGCCGCCCCGACCTCGTGCAGAAGCACAACTGGTCCCTCGACTACGACATGGTTGCGGCGGAAGTGGATGCGTTCAACGCGCGGCTGTGCGAGCGGCACGGCTGGTTAAACTACATCAACACTCCCAACACAGAGATGTTGCCGCCCCCAAAATCGAAAGCCCCGTCGCTCCAAGAAAGAAAGCTGCTCGATGCTGCGGCGGGGCGCGCAAAAAAGATATGGACGGGAGTAAGGACCATATCTGACTTCATTGCATCGGGTGCGCCCACGGTGGACCAGAAGCTGGCGGAGCAGCGGGCCGCCATCTGCGCGGCCTGTCCGCACAACGGCAAGGGCGACTTCACTTCATGGTTCACCGCCCCGGCTGCCGGTGCCATCAAGCGGCAGATTGAGGCGATGCAGGAACGCAAAATCACCACCAGCCAGGATGACAAGCTGGGGACATGCGACATCTGCTACTGTGCCATGCGGGTGAAGGTGCATTTCCCCATTGAATTCATTGCGGCCCACACCAGCGGGGAAGTGATGGACGAATTCAGGAAGGTCCCGCATTGCTGGGTTCACAAGGAAATTGATGCCGTTGAATGAAGATTGCGCTGGTCTATGTTTATCCAGCCGTCATGCCGCAAATCTACCGTCCGCTGGCGCAGCGGTTTGCCGCGAGCTACATGAAGTTCCCGCCCGGCGCGACCGACCACGAGTTGTTCATGGTTGTCAACGGCGGGATGCCTTCCAACCAGAAGCACTACGAGCATCTGCTGGCCCCGCTGCCGGTGCAGGTGCATTACCACGACAACAGCGGCAAGGACATTGGCGCGTTCCAGATGATGGCGGCCGAGCTGCACAACTACGACCTCATGGTCTGCATTGGCTCACCCGTCCAGTGCCGGAAGGCCGGATGGCTCGACCGGATGGTGATGGCCTACGAGGATTATGGGCCGGGCCTGTATGGGGCGTATGGCTTTCACCAACCGCTGCCCCACATCCGCACCACGGTGTTCTGGCTGCCGCCCGCGCTGATGAACGCCTACGGCACCCACGTCACCAACCAGTATCGCTACGAGTTCGAGCATGGCACCAAAAGCATCTTCTACTTCACCAAGCAGAAAGGATTTGTAACCAGAGTGGTTACATGGGATGGTTGCTATGGCGAGGATGAGTGGCGTCCGCTTTATCCCCACGAATGTCTGTTTACGGACCAGCACATGGAAAGAATGAGCACCACGTAAGACCGGTGGCCATCTTCTATCATATCTGGTTTCCCGGGAGTGACGACCCGCGCCGTGACGGCATCCTGCGAATCTTCGACGAGCAGATGAACCATCTTTATCACAGCGGCCTCACCCGCGTCATGCGCGAAATGTTCATCGGCGTCAGCGGCGAGTTCTTTGACCTGATGGTGGTGGCATCCCGGATCAACCTCAGCCAGGTTGAAGTGTTCCTGAACCGCGAGGGCAACGGTGAGCTGCCAACCTTGAAGCGTTTGCAGACCTGGGCGAAGGAACATCCGGGCTGGAACGTGCTGTATCTGCACGCCAAAGGTTCGAGCTATGATGACCAGCACATGGCGCACAACTGGCGGCGTTGCATGATGCGGGCCTGCGTGGACCGCTGGCGGGATTGCGTCCAGCATCTTAATGAGGGCGCGAAACTGG
>Ga0209200_1000347_pt1 | contig 52537 bp, 47 predicted proteins | sample AD_UKC033_MetaG_FD_184406 | JGI IMG/M metagenome (GOLD analysis project Ga0209200, IMG submission 184406) | Active sludge microbial communities of municipal wastewater-treating anaerobic digesters from USA - AD_UKC033_MetaG (SPAdes) (version 2) | ecosystem: Engineered > Bioreactor > Anaerobic >... | reverse complement strand
GTATCGCCGGGGCCCAGTCGATGCTCCACCTGCGGGCGCTCTATCTGAATGGCGATTGGGACGCGTTTCAGTGCTATCGCATCAAGACCGCCACGCGGCAATTGTATCCCTATCGTCCCTTTGTACACCGGCTATACAGGAAAACAGGGTAGCGGGCGGCAAGTTACGCCCAAACGGATTCGAGCTTCGCAGTGGACCCGGTCCGCACATAACGGAACGCCCCGCCATTCATCGGGTCCTGGGGCAGGGTAACCTCCGTGGTCTCAGCGAGGGTCTTGGGCAGTTTCCCGCCATGCGAGGCCGCGTATGAACGGATGGCCTCGATGCACTGGAGAAGAGCCATGTCGCGGTCCAGTTCCTTCGTCTGGCCGCGCAGTTGATCGTACGATCTCTTCAACTCGCTTTCGAACTGCTCGCGGGTGGTCCCAGGCGGCAGTTCCGACGGCACGGCCTTCCTTTCGTTTTCAACGGCCTTCTCCACGTTGGCGAGCGGTCTGGGCAGAGCTGCCAAGGTCGCAAAGAGATTGGGCGACTCCTGGGTCTGCATATACTGCTCGATTTCGAGACGCATCCTCCCTGCCGCCGACAAACCCACGGCGCACTGCAGCGTGTCAGGCGCGTCCACAATCTGTCTGGCCATGGCATACCCCGTCTGCATGGCGAGGACTGCCCCTTCATGATTGCCCTGGGCGACCTCATAACGCGTCCAAAGACAAACGATGAGGCAAAGCCTGCGCAATCCATCGAGGTGCGCGTTCAGCGCCAGCCCGCCGGGCAACGTAGGCCACTTGCACTGACGGCACCGGACCGCCTTCGCGACACTGCGGAGACCGGCCATGTCACGCTGCAGCACAGCCTCCACATCATCGAGCGGGAACTGATCGACCGGCAGTGAGAGCCACTTGTTGATCTGGCGGATATTCGGGTCGGGCGCCAAGGCCCCGACCGCTTTCTCATACAACGGGGCCGCGTCGCTATCGATCAACGATGCCGGAGGCGGCAGCAGCGGCCATTCGGCAGAAGTCTTCTCCGGACAGATCGCCAACTTGATTTCCCAACCGGCCGCAGGCAGGCAGAGTGGGCCTGATTCGAGTAGCCAAACCGATGCTGCTGCAATCAGGACCCCGCGCAATCGCCACATCGATGTTCCTCCCAATCACAAATCCGCTGTCGAAACACAGTCCCTCCGCTGGGAAGGCTGTCACATGCCTATGTCACAGCATGTGTCCCTTCTTCACGCTCATCGAGTGGCAGAATCCCCCGCTGTCGTCTCCTGCGGGAGGTGGGGACAATCGAAGCCTCATGGTCGATCCCGCCAGCAAGTGACGGCAAAGAGTGCGGTTCTCCCAGATGGCTCCCGATAGTAAGGAAATCACCGAGGCGGGATCTTGATGAGATCCGCAATTTGATCGACAAACGCCTCCGCCTGCGGCATCCACGCGCGTATCTGTGACTCTTCAAAGCTCACGAAATCCACATAGTCGCCCTCTTGACGACGTTCAAAGAGGTCGTTGAAGATTCGAGCGGAACTCTTGTCAACCTTGCCCATCCGCACAAAGTGTTGATTGAAGAGACTCCGCACCCCCGTGTGTCGCGATGAAGACAGACCTTCTTGAGTCAAGAGTGCCGAAACGGCATAGAAACACGCATAGTAGAGCCGATTCACGCACGGATTCCACCGCTTTGCATCCGCCAGAATGCAGGCATCTTCCAGAGACTCATGGGCCCTCTGCAACCTGTACGCAACAAGATCCCTGTTCGATGCCGTCACAACACAACACCTTCCGTCTCGACATTCCGGTGAAAAGGCGTGCCGTTCAGCGGCTGGCTGCCCCATTCCTTCCTGCCGCGCACGATCAACGAGAGAACCTGTCCGGAATCCCATTCAATCTCGTACACGCGGTGTCGGATCGCATCGACGCGTTTGTCATCCACCGGCCCTTCCACCAGGACCAGGAAGTCCCAGTCCGATCCTGTACGAGAATCGCCGCGAGCGCGCGACCCGTAGAGAATCAGCTCGGCGGTCGGCTCGATCTCCAGAACGCTCTCTTTCACCTGTTTCAGCAGTGCATCGCGATCCATAGCCAGATTACAGCCGTCCGTTCATTGATAGAAAAGACATCCTACAACTCGAATCGCACCTCGCCGCCGACGATGGTCTTCTCGACCTTGCCCTTGACCGTCCAGCCGTGATAGGGACAGTTGCGGCTCTTCGAGATGAACTTGTTCACGTCGATGGTCCATTCCGCGTTGGGGTCGATGATCGTCACGTCGCCCTGCTTGCCTCGAGTGAGCGAGCCTTTATCGATCTCGATGATCCGCGCGGGGTTTATCGTCATCATGCGGATCAGGCCGGGCCAGTCGAGGATCTTCGGCTCGACCAGCGCCTTGATGTAGAGCCCCAGGACGCACTCCAGACTCGCGATCCCGAACGGCGCCGCGAGGAACTCCAGCTCCTTCTCGCTCTGGAGGTGCGGGGCGTGGTCGCTGGCCAGGGCATCGACCAGTCCCTCGGCGATGGCCTGCTTCAGGGCCTCCGTGTCCTTCTGGGCCCGTAGCGGCGGACTGACCTTGTAATTCGTGTCGTACGTCGAGCAGGATTCCTCCGTCAGGAGCAGATGGTGCGGCGTGACCTCGCACGAGACGGGCAGCCCATCCTTCTTCGCCTGGCGGATCAGCTCGACCGAACCCGCGGTGGAGATATGCTGGGCGTGGTATCGAACCTGTGCTCTGCGGACCAACTGGATGTCACGCCAGAGCATCGCTTCCTCCGCCAGCGAGTCCATGCCGGGCAGACCGAGGATCGTCGAGCAGTAGCCGGCGTTCATCACCCCGTTGCCGGCGTAGCTGTTGTCCTGGCAATGCTGCGCGACGACCACATCGAACATCTTGGCGTACTTCAGGGCTCGTAGCATGACCGCAGCGTTCTGAACGCCGGCGCCGTCGTCGGTAAAGCCCCTGGCGCCGGCCTCCGCCATCAGACCCATCTCCGCCAGCTCGACCCCCTCTCGCTTCTTCGTGATGGCGCCCATTACGTAGACGTGGGTCTTGCGGGCCTGGCGGCCCTTGCGATGGACGTACTCGACGTCTGTTTCGCTCTCGATGGCGGGGTTCGTGTTGGGCATGCAGACGACGGACGTGAAGCCAGCCGCGACGGCCGCCGCGGAACCGCTGGCGATGGTCTCTTCTTCCTCGTCGCCCGGCTCGCGGAAATGGACGTGGATATCGATCAAGCCCGGCGTGACGAGCTTGCCCGTGGCGTCGATGACCCGCGACACCGTTTTCTCCACGGCCCCATTCAGGTCGCCCACCTCAGCCACCTTCCCGTCGAGGATCAGGACGTCGCACTTCTTATCCAGGCGGTTCGCCGGGTCGATCACCCGTCCGTTCTTGATCAGAAGCTGATTCGCCATAGCCTGCCTTATCACCTCCATGCAATCCCCTCGCCCGACCCGAACGCGCAGCACCGCCGCACGCAGGACGAACAACCGTACTTGTACCAGAACTCAGGCGGGAAGAAAAGCGGTTTCTTCGCAGGGCAGGCCTGCCGCTCAGTTCAGTTCGCTCTCGGCTCGCCAATCCGCCTTCTTGTTGCGGTTGGCCAGGAGCACCTGCTCGTCCGCGGCATCGATCGCGCCGTCCATCGTGATGTCACCGATCACATAGACATGCGGGGACTTGCGGCCGGCAACAGAGTTGTTCGCCAGGATCGCCAGATCCTGGTCGTCCACGACCCCGTCGGCGTTGAGATCGTGCCACAGAAGGCTCTCGTCGGTCTGCTTGTCGCCCACCGACCAGGCCAGGGCATACCGCTCGCTGCTCGCGGAAGCAGACCTGGCGTTGAAGTTGCTGTACGAAACGACGATTTCGTACACGCTGTAGCCGGGCTGTGTGGCCACATGGACGTGCTCGACGTTGTCCACCTTGCTGTCGCAGTGGTCCAACAGCAGCGGTTCGCTCGGATTCGCGGGGTTGATCGCCCACACGTCCAGGCGGAGGTCGCTGTCGGCCTCCGACATGTGCTTGAAGGGACGCTCGGTGCGGTAGTGGCGATTCCAGACCAGCGTGGCGGTGAGCATCTTGGACACAGGCTCATCGACCACGGTGCGGTACACCTGCTGGAAGGCCTGCCGCTGGTAGACCTCGTTCAGATCCCAGCCAGCAAGGGGGACATCGCCCGGCTTGCTGCGTCCGGCTGTCAGAAGCCCGTACGCGCCCGCCGCGTTCACCATCCCGGCCCCCTGGGCGTGGTCGAGCGGGACCTCGTGATCGTCGTCGGGACTCAGACGGCCTTTGTGCCAGTAAGGCAGCTTCGTCGCGGAGTTCATCAGGACGGCCTTGAGGACGCAGTTGCCGCCCTCGGGCGACAGGGCCAGAGCGAGGTCATCGTTCTGCTTGGCCGTCTGGATCAGCAGTCCGACGATCCCAGCCGCCACCGGGGTCGAGAAACTGGACCAGTTGCCCGCCGCGACATAGCCCCGCTCGGCTTGCGCATCCGCGACCAGACAGTTGCCCGGCGCGATGACATCCGGCTTGCAGCGCCCGTCTTCGGTCGGCCCGACGCTCGATTCCTCGGGATAGGCCAGAGCGAACTGGGAGAGCTTCGTCGCGACATCCTCGCTGTTCACTGAACTGACCAGCCCTACGCCGATCACGTTGGGCCCGGCCCCGGGGTAGAACGAGGGATCGGAGGCATTCAGGCCGTTGCCGATGCTGGCGACGAACACGAGACCCGTATGCTCAACCAGGGCTTCGATGCCTCGCGTCCACCCGTCCTCCAGCGGCTGGCCGAAACTCGCAGAGACGAGATCGACCTCGGGTCTTTCCTGCCCATAGACGTACCGTTTGACGAAATGCCAGAACTCGTAGATGTGGCCCTCCGCCTGCGGCGCTACCCCCTGGTATCGGAAGAGATCCAACGAGGGGGCGGTCCCCTCGGGGTCCTGGCCGAACAGGATGGAGCAGATGGCGGTCGCGTGATCCGATGTACCGGCGGCCTTGGCAAGACTGCTGTGGAAGTTCAGCGCGGCATCGCGGAAGCAGGAATGGGCGAGGTTGGGCTGATAATCGTTCTGGGGCTCGCCGTTGGCGTCATAGGTGAAGCTGCGACAGACGACGCCGAAACGAACATCGGCCCCCGTCAGATTCGGATCGGCCTGCAACAGGGTGTCGATGCCGGCCCACTGAAGCGCCTGCGGCTGGATCGAGGAAAGGTCTTGGCCAACGGTCGTACCGGCCGCGGCAAGCCCCATAACCAGGGCTACGACCCATAATCTTCGACCCCTGTTCATTCGTTTTCCGCCCATGCTTCGCTACCACGTTTGCAAGACACGGTACAGGTGCCTCCCCTGGCACACTGTCATCCCCCAGGAATCAGCCTCCGTGGCTGATGAGAACCGTCACTCCGATCAACAGGCCTTATCATAGCAGAAACGGGCCGTTCGATCAAGTGAATTCCGTGTTGGGATCGCAGCTTACCACGATTGCCAGTATTGAGGAAGCGGATTGCGGCAAACCACAGATGGACGCTTGCCACGCCGGACCGAAGGTGATATAGTGGCGACAAAGTTACGGAAGGATCACAAGAGTTCCCCGGGGCGGCCCGCCGCCTGAGGGAACCAGATGGGATCGTGCTCTATGAAGGTAATCCTGGACGCCGGGCAGATTGATCGGACCATCGACCATCTGGCCGACGAAATCGTCGAGCGGACCTCGCCCGATAATCAACTGGCCATCATCGGCATACGCAGTCGGGGCGAGATCCTCGCCGAGCGACTGGCCAACCGTCTTTCCCAACGGGTCGGACACGCCGTCCCGTGCGGCGCCCTGGACATCACCCTCTACCGTGACGACCTCAACGCCCCCCACAGCGGCAGTCAACCCTTCGTCCGCACGACGGAAATCGGTTTCGACATCGACAGCAAGACGATCGTCCTGGTGGATGACGTGCTGTATACCGGTCGTTCCACACGAGCGGCCATGGATGCCCTGATCGATCTGGGTCGGCCCAAGGCCATCCGCCTGGCGGTCCTGGTCGAGCGGGCGGGACGCGAGTTCCCCATTCAGGCGGACTATACCGGCTTCGAGGCCGAGGTTGGGCCCGAGCAGTCGGTTCAAGTCAATTTCGTGGAGTCTGACGGCAAGGATGAAGTGATCGTGGTCTAAGACGCGAAGCGGAATGGGGTCCGGGAATCCGACGGGCCCTGTTGGACAAGGAGTTCGCTTCACGAGATCGGCAGGGGTACATGAATCGCTTCCTGGACATCGTGGAGAGGCACACGTCCGGCAGGACGGGAAGGCGGCACGGCACAGCTATGGCAATCATTCACAGAGGCGGCAAACCGTTCAAGTGGCAGCGAAAGCACCTGCTGGGACTGCGGGACCTGAGCGTCGAGGAGATCACCCACATCCTCGACACGGCCACCGGCTTCGAGCAGATCAGCACGCGCTCGATCAAGAAGGCCCCCCCGCTGCGAGGCAAGGTCGTCGTGAACCTGTTCTTCGAGGACAGCACGCGGACCCGCACCAGTTTCTCCCTGGCGGCCAGCCGGCTCAGCGCCGACGTCGTCGAGTTCACACAGAAAAACAGCTCCGTCAGCAAGGGGGAAACCCTGCTCGACACCGCTCGGAACTTGGAGGCGATGGGCGTCGATATCGTCGTCATCCGACACAGCGCAGGCGGGGCCGCCACGCTCCTGAGCCGCAGTATCAAGGCCTGCGTCGTCAACGCCGGCGACGGGTACTGCGAGCACCCCACCCAGGGCCTGCTCGACGCTTACACCATCCGCCAAGCCAAGAGGAGTCTCGAAGGCCTGAAGATCGCCATCGTCGGCGACATCGCCCATTCCCGCGTCGCCCGCAGCGACATGTGGGCCATGACCAAGCTCGGCGCCGAGGTGACGTTCGTCGGGCCGCCCACGCTGATGCCCGCAGAGGTTGGCAAACTGCCGGTGAAGGTCAGCTACTCGCTCGACAAGGTCATTGAGGAAGTGGACGTGGTGAACATGCTCCGCATCCAGTTCGAGCGGCTCGGCGGCAACCCCTTCCCCTCGATTCGCGAGTACTCGCGCTACTTCGGCCTGACGGTCGAGCGGGTCAAGCGGGCCAAGCCGGACATCCTCGTCATGCACCCCGGCCCGATCAATCGCGGCCTGGAGATGGAAAGCGAGGTCGCCGACGGCCAAAACAGCGTCATCCTCCAGCAGGTCACCAACGGCCTGGCCGTTCGCATGGCAGTCCTGTTCTTAGTCAACCAGGCCGCCGCGGAAACTACCGGCTAAAGGACCTCATTGCTCCAAAGGTGCAGTGATAACCAGCGAACACTCAATTCTGCCTCACACACCGAGAAGAAGCCATGTCTCCAGCGCTTCCTTGCGCTGTGATCAGAGAATACCAAGGTCCTTTAGCAGCAATTCCCACGCTTGTATGCCACGCAGTTCTATTTCATAGAGTTCGCCAATCGCATTACCATCCGCGTCAATGACATCCCCCGTTATCACGGCAACGGCAGTCCCATCGCCCGAAATCTTCGGCACGCCGCCAGACCCCAGTGTCATCACAACCCACCTCCCTCCCCCCTTGGCAGTCAGTCTCATCTGACGACGAACGTTAATTAACCTTGGACTTCTCTTGGAATAACCCCCGTGACGCGGAGGATAGCCATGTTTGTCGTTGTTTGACAAGTCCGTGATGACCCGGAGGTCTATCGAGGAATCAAAAGCAAGATCAACTCTGCCCTTGTCTCTGCCCTAAGTCGCTATCCATCGCTTCAAGTGATTCTGGAGGTTGGCAATGTTGTGGATAACAGTGTGCGCTGCGTTCGCCATGTCGTGTTCAGTCAGATTCCCTGCGAAGTCCTGAAAGACACTGACGATCTCCTTGCTCTGGAAGACTTTGGCGGGCAGTTGCATCATGTCAAACTCCCTGATCGCATGGATGGAGGCATAGATGCGACGAAGACGGCTGACAAGTCCATCCGGCATTACTGCAGGCCCTCAACACGTGCCTATTCACTCATTACGCTTCAGGATATACCCTGCCTCAGAGACGGGCAGAGGCGACACTGGTCGTCAGTTCCCACGGGGCGCGGTACGATTTCTCCAGCATTCCGTTGGCCTCATCATCGTCGGCAAAACGCTCCGTTTCCGGATTCCACTGGAGCTTGCGACCCCGTTGGATGGCGATGTGACCGAGTTGACACATCGAGCAGGTGCGGTGGCCGATTTCGGCGTCGGCCATCGTGCTCGTGCGGTTCTTGATGCCGTAGAGAAAATCCTCTTTGTCCTGACGCTGAGGGAGATGAACGTCGCTGTCCTTGAGCTTGATCCTGAGGAGATTCGGGTCACTCGCGGTGATCTGGCCGCCCAGCCAGGGCGCGTTGATCCACCCCTCCTCGCCTTCGACGCGCAGGAGAGCACCGTCCGAGGTATGGTAGTCCAGAAGAACGCCATCCGCGTAGCGATACTGAATCTGGAAATTCAGCAGGACGTTCCAGAGACCCGAGCCGGGGGCGGGGTACTCGCCTTTGCCCTCGACGCTCACCGGGCCCGTCCGTTCGCTGTCGTGCGCCTGCTGCGCCACGTCGATGACATGGGCACCCCAGTTCGTCACCATGCCTTCACACGTGTCTCGACACCGCATCCAACCGGGCCGGCTGTAGGAATGCGGGGGATGAACGCGGTCCACGGTGTAGGGATTCAACGGGGCCGGACCCGCCCACATGTCGTAATCCAGCTCCTCGGGAACGCCCATCGGAGCCGACGATCCGCCCGCAATGTCCCCCGTGGGGACGCCCACCTCGATGCGTTTGATCCGCCCGAGGTAGCCGTTGCAGGCGAGTTCAGCCGTCTTGTGCATGTACGCATCGCTGCGGCATTCGCTGTCCGTCCGAAAGGTGACGCCATGCTTGATGACCGCATCGGCCAGGACTCGCCCCTCCGCGACCGAGAGAGTCAAAGGCTTCTCGCAGGAGACGTGCTTGCCCCGTCGGACCGCCGCCAGAGAGATGGGGACATGCCAGTGGTCCGGCGTGGAGTTCATGATCGCGTCGATATCGTCACGGGCCAACACTTCGCGCCAGTCCGAATAGGCACGACAGTCGCTGTTCCCGTAGTGCTTATCCACTGCCTGTTTGGCTTGGTCCAGTCGCCATGAATCCACATCACAGACCGCCAGCACTCGGGAATCGCTGGATTGCAGAAAGGGCTTGAGATTCGCATAGAGGGCCTGGCGTCCCATCCCGATCATCGCGATCGTGATTCGATTGGACGGAACGTCCTGTCCGAACACGGACGACGGAACGATGGTCGGAAGCGCAGTCGCCAGACTGGCGGCTCCGACCGCATGGAGCACCTGCCGACGGGTACAAGTTGTATCTCGCATGTCTACGTCTCTCATCGCAATTGCCCAATCAGAACGGATACAGGCCTTGAATTCCCCGCTCCTTCATGCGAACGAGCAGAGCGGGAATGTGTTTGCGGATCTTGGCGCGCGTGTGCGGATCCACGTATTGAAGAACGAGATTGAGACGTTCCGCGGAGGACATTGGCCCGGCGTTGTCCTGCTTCGCCTTCTGCAACTGGTCGATGACCGCGTCGAGACGGGCCTTCTGCTCGGGCAGCGGCAGACGGTCGAATTCATCGAGACGCCGGCTGATCACCGGCGCCATCACGGGCAGAACGTTCTCCATCACGCGCCGTCGCTGGTCGTCCGACACGTTCGGATTCGAGAGCAGCGACAGGACGGGCGTCTGGCTGCCGGGAAGTTGAATTGCCTCGATGTACTGCTGCTTCTCGTCCGGGGCCATCCGGACGAACGCCTCGGAGGCGAGGTATTCAACGGTCTGTTCCGGCGTCGCGAGCTTCTCAGGAACCGGCCGAGCGCGAGACAGGCTCGACACGACCCACAATCCCGCCGGGACCAGCAGCACCGCTGCACAGGACACAACGAGGATCTTGTGATTCTTCTTCATGGCCGCCAGCTCACTCCAAGTTGCCGACATGACCGTCGCCGAAGAGGAAGTTCATCGCGCCGGGCCGGCCCGCGCGGTCGTGGAAAGGACCGAAATCGAACAGGACAGGCGTGTTCGACTCGCCCCATCGCTTGCCCAGAAAGGACCGGTCCACAGCAATACCCCGCAGATAATGCGGGTATTCGTAGCTCGTGCCCTCGTTCTCGAAGTAGTTCTCCTCGCGGTCGGCCGGACAGCGCATGACGTCCTTGTCCGTCAAGTACGGCTGCAAGACCTCGGCAATCGTGGGCAAATTGGGCTCCTCCGAAGGCAATTGGGCCGCAATCGGCATGCGATTGCGGTTCTCATCAACATACATCCGCATCGCCATCCCGATACTGCGCAATTGCCCGCGGCAGGCCCCGCGACGGGCATAGGCCCTCGCCTTGCTGATGGCGGGAACGAGGACGCCGAACAGTATGGAAATGACGGCAATCGACGAGAGCAGCTCGATGAGCGTGAAACCCCACCGCAAGCTCCCATCCAGGTGTTTCGATTCCTTGTGCCAATCCATACGCGGGACTCCTGTTTGCCAGAGATCTCATACTACTCTATACGAAACTCGGCTGCAATTCGATATTGGGACCGATAATTCCAACCACAACAGCCCTCTTTCGCAGCCTATTGTCGGCGGTCTTCTCGCCAAGGCGGGGTTTCGTGAAGCCCCAGATGCCCTGTAAGCACAATTCGGACAATCACTTACGTCTTATGCCGTCATTTTCTCTTGCATCGAGGGGTCGCTTTCGGCTATAATACGGTCACAGTTGAGATTCGAAGTAGCTGGGTTCTGGGGGGTAAGAAAATTGGTTATGGCGCGGTTTTATTGGGAAGTCTGGTTGCCTTTCACAATGACGAAGCGACGCATCCTGGTCTTGGCGATCGCCAGTTATCTGGCCTTGTGCTGACCTCTTGGCGTCCACGGACGGTCGATCCGGCCCTCCCCAGGCGATCGGACCCGTCAGCGAATTCACTCTTTCCGCGAGCAAAAACCATTTTCTCACAGCCTGTCGTCGCCGCGAGGTTGTCCTGCAGATCACCGGGCGTTCTTGACGGGTCCAGGCTCTGAGTCTATGATCAGGGTTTCGGCACAGTAAATATCGTAGGAGCAACCATGCAGGCGAGATTGAGGTTCTTGGGGGCAGCGCAGAATGTAACCGGGTCCCGGCACATGCTGGAAATCGACGGCACGCGGCTGCTGGTCGATTGCGGACTCTACCAGGAACGGCATTTCGCCTCGCGGAACTGGGACCCGTTCGTGGTCCCGCCGGCGAGTCTCCAGGCGGTGCTGCTGACCCACGCGCATCTCGACCACTGCGGCCTGCTGCCCAAGCTCGTGAAGGATGGATTCAAGGGACCGATCTACTGCACATCCGCGACCGCGGAAATCGCGAAGATCATCCTGCTCGACGCGGCCAAAATCCAAGAGGAAGACGCGGCATACAAGCGAAAACGCCACAAGAAGGAAGGCCGGGTCGGCCCGCACGGGGATCAGCCGCTCTACACCGCATCCGACGCAGAGAAGTGCTTTCCGCTCCTGTCTCCCGTCGAGTACAACGAGACCGTGAGGATCACGCCGGGGGTCGAAGCCGTGTTCTCCGAGGCCGGCCACGTCCTGGGCTCCTCGTTCATCAACGTCGGCATCTCCTCCAACGGCGACTTCCGCAACGTCCTTTTCTCAGGCGATGTCGGCCGACGGGACCGGCCGATCATCCGCGACCCGGACAATGCGCGAGACGGGGACTACATCCTCGTCGAGTCCACCTACGGTGACCGAGTCCACAGCGGTCCCGAGGACATCAAGACCGCCATCGCTGAGGTCATCCGCCAGACCCACGCCGCCGGCGGAAACCTCATCGTCCCCAGCTTCGCTCTGGAGCGGGCCCAGGAGCTGCTCTATTATATCCACGAGCTCCGGCACGAGGACGCCATCCCTCGTCTGAAGGTCTTCCTCGACAGTCCCATGGCCAGCGCCATCACAAGGGCGTTCCGCCATCACCCCGACCTCTACGACGGCGGGATGCGCCGGCTCATGCAGAACCACGATTCGCCCTTCCAGTTCCCCGGCCTGACGTTCACCGACACGACGAACGAATCCAAGGCGATCAACACGATCAAAGGTCCAATCATCGTGATTGCGGGTTCCGGCATGTGCACTGCGGGACGCATCAAGCACCATCTGGCCAACAACATCGCCCGGCCCGAGAACACGATCATGTTCGTCGGCTATCAGGCGGTCGGCACACTGGGCCGGCGGATCGTCGACGGCGAGTCCGAGGTGCGAATCCTCGGGGCCAACTACCCCGTCAAGGCCCGGGTTGTCCAGGTCCATGGCTTCAGCGCCCATGCGGACAAGGAGGAACTGCTCGCCTGGCTGGGCTCGCTGAAGAAGACGCCGCGACGGCTCTTCGTCGTGCATGGCGAGGCCGAAAGCGCCAAGAGCTTCGGTCGGTTCATCCACGAGAAGACCGGCTGGGAAGTCACTGTCCCCGCCTATCAGGACGAAGTTATCCTGAACTGATCGCGACCGTCAATCTTCGGGCAGCGGCTTGCCCTTCGTCTCCGGCGCCCAGATCAGGGCGACCAATCCAAGCACAAAAATGAACGACAGCACGGTGGCCGCCTTGCGGAATGGCTCGTTTACGTTGGCGTCGAGCAACTGCTGGTTCACATACATCAGCATGGGCGGGAAGCCGGCGGCCAGATAGCGCACCGTGTTGTAGCAAAAGCCCACCCCTGTCCCGCGCAGCCGGGTCGGAAAGAGTTCCGGGAAGTAGATCGAGTAGCCCCCGAACACCGACAACTGTGCAAAGCCCATCATGGGCAGCATCCAGTAGGCGTCCGTGCCGGTCCGCAGGCTGTTGAAAACAAAGACGGTCGTGCCCAGACACAGCGTGAAGGCGCCGGCAAACGCCACACGACGACCCACGAACGTCGCGACCAGCGTGAAGGTCATCATCCCGAGAAAAGACCCCACATCCTGAAGAGCCGTGCCATACCCGCGCACAGTGTCGACAACCTTCTGCGGCTGACCCTGCAGCGCCGTCGAGATCAACTCAGGGGAGAAGAAACCGATGCCCCAGAGCCCCGCCATGCCAGCCAATCCAAGACACACACCGACCAGGAGATTACGCCGCCAAAGGGGGTGCCGAAACAGATCAGGGATCGAGCCCAACCGCTTCGTCTGGTCTCTGCTCTGCGCGGCCTTGTGTTTGGCCTGCTTCCAGGGCTCGGGCTCGCGCAGCACCAGGATGATCGGGATCACCAGGAGGGCCGGCAAGACACCGGCAAAAGAGATGATCCGCCAGCCGGCCATACCGAACAGGTAGTCCGCGTGGCCCGGCTGGATTCTCGTGCTCACCAGTGAGCCGATGATGTTGCCGCAGGCGGAGAAGGTCTGAAGCAATCCCAGGGCCATGGGACGGGCCCGGGCCGGAACACTCTCGGCGACGAGCGTGGTGGCCGCACCGAACAATCCTCCCACCCCCAAGCCGAACAAGAAGCGGCAGATCAGGAACTCCGGACCGGTACGGGCAAAGCCGGAAAGCCCTGTGAACCCCGAGTACACGAGCAATGCGACGGCCATCGTCTTGACGCGTCCCCATCGGTCGCTCATCATGCCGAAGAGGATGCCGCCGGTGGCCCAACTGATCATGAACGCGCTGGTCGCCCAGCCAGCCCACGATTTCACCACAGGATCGGCCACACCGCTGCCCAACACTTCTCGCAGAGCAGGCTCCCTCGTGAGAGCGAAAATACGCTGGTCCATGCAGTCGAACAACCAACTCGACGTGGCGATGATCAGTACCATCCAGTGATAGCGAGTCAGTTGCTTCCACCACGGTCCCTCGACGCCGGTCTGGTTCAGTACCGCCGATTCCGCCATCTGCTCGTCTCCTAAACTCCGAGTCCAACTCCCGTGGCTCCAGCCGACGGCGTCACAACGGATCCATCCGGCCTCTGCCGGCACCGCCCGCGAGCCCCCTTCGGACACCCGAGGGCACAGCCGGGTCGTAGTGTACTGCCAAATGGCTTGGCAAGGGAAGCGGTCTTTCTTCCCCCGCGCGACACATGGTGCAAAGAGCGGATGGTCCTTTTCTGTTGTGGTCCGGCGCACGCCGGGGTATACTGGCCAGCGCTTGGCGGGCGCTTCCCCCGGCGGCATCGTGGGGCGTTCGCCTTGTGGGAGACATCGGTACAGGTATGAAGTCACAAGTCACCGGAATCTCGAACCTCAAGAAGGGGGCACACCCATGACGAATGAGCACATCGACCGACATCCGACCCGAACCACCTGCTGCCCGTGCGGGCACAGCCACTCCCCCGCCGGGATCAGCCGCCGGGGCTTCTTGCAGAGCGTCAGCGGCGCTGCAGCTATCGGCACCGCCCTGAGCGGCCTGACGTGGTCGGCCGTCTCGGCGGCCGAGGCAGGCGACCGGGCCGGCCCCCAGCGACGGGCCCTCGTGGTCCGGCCCATCCTGACCTATGAGACCCCGACGCCGCGACCGCAGACGAGCTGGCGGTCCTGGGGCGGTATCCAGAACCAGCAACAGGCCCAGGAGGAATTGGGGCGCATCGAGAAGGAACTCCAGGACATCAAGAGCCGGGCGGACTTCCCCATCGAGGTCGTCAAGCCCGTCGGGGTCCGCAACACCGACGAGTTGGCGAAGGTCACCGATCTCAAGCAGGCCGACGTCTGCATGGTCTACGCCGCGGGCGGAGGCTCGAACCTCTTCGATGCCATCGCCAAACAGAGCAAGAACATGATCTTCTTCTGCCGGCACAAGTCGGGACCGGTCTACCTCTGGTACGAGATCATCAGTCCCCGCTACCTGCGCCAGCACACGGATGCCCTGAAGATCCAGGGCCTCGACGACGGCGACGTGGTCGTGGACAACCAGAACGAGATCCTCTGGAGGCTGCGGGCACTGTGCGGCCTGCAGAACACGCTGGGCACGCGGATCGTCGCACTGGGCGGCCCGGCCGCCTGGGCCCAGCCGGGCGACGTGGTGCCCAACAAGGTCCGTGAGAAATGGAAATTCGATATCCAGACCGTTTCGTATCCGGACATGAGCAAGCTCATCAAGGAGGCCTTCACGGACGAAGCGGCGGTCAAACTGGCGAAAGACCGAGCCACTGCGTATCTGAAAGACGCCGGCGTGACACTCGAAACGAAACGGGAGTTCGTGGACAACGCCTTTCTGCTGGAGCAGGTCTTCCGCGGCGTGCTGAAGAAGGCGGATTGCCAGGCGTTCACGATCAACGAGTGCATGGGGACCATCATGCCCATGTCGCAGACGACCGCATGCCTGACCCTGACCCTGCTCAACGACGCGAGGTACGTCGCTTTCTGCGAGTCGGACTTCGTCGTGATTCCCTCGGGGGTCCTGCTGGCGAACATCTCGGGCAATCCCGTGTTCCTGAACGACCCGACCTATCCGCACGACGGCGTCATCACGCTGGCCCACTGCACCGCGCCGCGTAAGATGAACGGCAAGGACCTCGAGCCCGCGAGGATCATGACGCACTTCGAATCGGACTACGGCGCCGCGCCGAAGGTGGAGATGAAAAAAGGCCAGGTGGTCACAAATATCGCCCCGGACTTCGAGCTCAAGCGATGGGTCGGATTCAAGGGCGAGATCATCGACGCTCCGTTCATGGACGTCTGCCGTTCGCAGATCGACGTCCGCTTCACCTGCGACAGCCAGTTGCTGGCCGAGCGGATGCCGGGCTTCCACTGGATGACCGGTTACGGCGACTACCGCAAGGAACTCGGCTACGCCTGCAAGAAGGTCGGGATCGCCTGGGAAGACCTGACCGCGTGAGCCTCGCCGGTCCTGTTCGTCCTATCGGTCTTATGTGCTGTCAGATAGTCAGTAGTTCGATCGCGGAGCCGGACCGGTATTCTCGTCCGGCTCCGACCTTTTCATCGCAGGAGGCAAGAACATGAGTGAGTTGCGTTCGGTCATCACTGTGTGTGCGCTGGTGTATCTGATGGCGTCGCCCTTGCAGGGCGCCGCGACGATCTACATTTCGCCCAATGGAAACGATGCCTGGTCCGGACAAATCGCACAACCGAATGCCCAGGGAACCGACGGTCCTGTCGCCACGCTCACGCGGGCTCGGGACATCCTCCGGCAGAAGAAGACGGATCAGGGTTCGTCTCGCGTGGTGGTCGCCGACGGCCGCTACCTGATGACGGAACCCTTCGTGCTGGCCCCCGAGGACAGCGGCGTCGCGTATGAAGCAGCACCCGGCGCCCACCCGGTGTTCTCCGGCGGCAGGGTCATTCGCGGATTCGAGCAGGTAGAGAACGGACTATGGCGGGACCGCGTCCCCGGCGCCGCCGAGGGCAAGTGGCGATTCGAACAACTGTTCGTCAACGGCCAGCGGGCCGTGCGAGCCAGGACCCCGAACAAGTTCTACGTCCACATGGGCGAGACGAGCGAAACACCCATCGAGGGCAAACCAGGCCAGTTCCTCCGGACGACGACCGTCCCCCCCGAGACCATTGCGCCTCTGCGAGGGCTCAGCGAGGCTGAGATTCGCGACGTGGTGCTCATCGCCTATCACAAATGGTGCATCACGCAACGGCGCCTCCAGAGCGTGGACTTCGAGAAGAACCAAGTCGTCACGACGGGCGACCAGTTGAAAAGCTATTCCGGCTGGCCGGCGGGCACACGGTTCCACCTGGAGAACTTCCAGGCCGCACTCGACGAGCCGGGCGAGTGGTTCCTCGGTCGGGACGGGATGCTGTACTACAAGCCTCGTCCGGGCGAGGACATGGCCAAGATCGAGGTTGTCGCGCCGGTGGCGACGAAGCTGGTCCTCATCAAAGGCCAGCCGCAAGCCGGCAAGTTCGTCGAACACGTCACGTTCAAGGGCCTGACCTTCCAGCACCAGGGCTACATCCTCCCCGCCGGCGGGTATGAACCCTACCAGGCGGCCTATGCCACCGAAGCAGCCGTTATGATCGACGGCGCCAGGGACGTCACCATCCGGGACTGCGAAATCGGCTGCGTCGGGGAATACGCGGTCTGGTTCCGCCAGGGATGTCAGAACTGCCGGATCGAACGGAGTTACCTGCACGATCTCGGCGGCGGCGGGGTCCGCATCGGCGAGGGCGAGATCCGTCCTGACGAAGCCTCCCGCACGCACCACATCACCGTGGACAACAACATCATCCGCATCGGCGGCAGGATCCAGGCAGAGGCCGTCGGCGTCTGGATCGGCCAGAGCGCCGACAATACGGTCACACACAACGAGATCGCCGATCTGTTCTACACGGGCCTCTCCGTCGGCTGGCGGTGGGGCTATGCGGAGAGCCTCGCCAAGCGCAACAACCTCAGCTTCAACCATGTGCACCATCTGGGCTGGGCGGTCCTGAGCGACATGGGCGGCATCTATACGCTCGGACCCTCGGAAGGCACGGTCGTCAGCAACAACGTCTTCCACGACATCTACGCCTACTCCTACGGCGGCTGGGGCCTCTACACCGACGAGGGCAGCACCGGCATCGTCATGGAGAAAAACCTCGTCTACAACACCAAGACCGGCAGCTTCCACCAGCACTACGGCAAAGAAAACACCATCCGCAACAACATCTTCGTCAATAGCATGGTGCACCAGGTCCAGGCCAGCCGGGTCGAGGAGCACCTGTCGTTCACCTTCGAGAAGAACCTCGTGTACTGGCAGACGGGTCCCCTGCTCGCAGGCTCCTGGAAGAACATTAGGGTCAACATGGACAACAACTGCTACTGGAACGCCGCAGGCCAGGAGGTCCAGTTTGTCGGCCTGACGCTGGATCAGTGGCGGCAGCAGAAGAGCCACGATCAGCATTCGATCATCGCCGACCCAGGCTTTGTCGATCCGGCGAAGCTCGACTTCCGTCTGAAGCCCGACTCCCCTGCCCTGAAGATCGGCTTCGAGCCGTTCGACTACACGAAGGCAGGCGTCTACGGGGATTCCGCGTGGATCGCGAAGGCGAACGAAGCGAAATATCCGCAGTTGGAATGGCCGCCCCAGGCCCCCAAGGGCAGCGAGTAGACACGCTCGTAGTGACGCCGTGAGGCGTGATCTTGCACGGATTCAAGATCACGGGCGAGATGCCCGTGCTACTTGTCGGAGAGCCAGGAGGGGCCACACTTGGTGTCCACCTTCAGCGGGACGTCGAAGTGGAGGGCGTGGACCATCTCGTCGGCGATCCATTTGGCGTGCTGCGCGACCTCCGCGACCGGGGCTTCGAAGACCAGTTCGTCGTGGACCTGCAACAGCATCCGCAGCGGGAGCCGCTCGGCCTGAATCCGGCGTTGGATTCGGATCATGGCGACCTTGATGAGGTCCGCAGCAGAGCCTTGGATCACCGTATTGACCGCGAGGCGCTCCGCCTGGGCCCGACGGCCCTGATTGGCACTTCTCATGTCCGTGATCGGGCGTCGCCGGCCCAGAATCGTCTCCGCATAGCCCGTCCGCTTGGCCTTGGCGATGCACTCGTCGATGAAGGCGCGGATCGAGCCGTAGCGGGCGAAATACTGGTCGATGAATTGACGGGCCTCGGCGGTCGTCATGCCGATGTTGCGGGCCAGGCCGAGAGCCCCCTGCCCATAAATGATGCCGAAGTTCACCGTCTTGCACCGCGATCGTTGCTCGCTCGTCACCTGGTCGAGCGGGACGTTGTAGATCTGCGACGCGACGAAACGATGGATATCCTGATCGGCTGCGAAGGCCGCCCGCAGTGTCTCGTCCTTCGAGAAATGGGCCAGCAGACGCAGCTCGATCTGGCTGTAGTCGGCGCTGAGGATGCAATCGCTGCTGTTCTGCGGGATGAACGCTCCGCGAATCTTGCGCCCAAGTTCCGTGCGGATGGGGATGTTCTGGAGATTCGGATTGCTCGATGACAGTCGGCCGGTGGCAGCCACGGTCTGATTGAACGACGTGTGGACCCGCCCGGTCCGCGGGTGGACCAGGGCGCCGAGCGCATCGACGTACGTGTTCTTGAGCTTGGCCAGAGAGCGGTATTCGAGGACCATGCCAGGGACGGGATGCTGGTCGGCGAGCTGTTCGAGGACCTCCGCATCGGTGCTGCGAGCAGCCTTGCCGATCCGCGGGGGCTGGAGCCCGATCCGGTCGAACAGGATGTCCCCGAGCTGCTTGGGCGAATCCACATTGAAGACCGTCCCGGCCTCGCGGTAGATCTGCTCGGCCACGTGGCTCAGCGCCTGGTCCAGCTCGCCGGACATCTGACGCAGCAGACCCGTATCGACCGAAACACCCATGTGCTCCATCTCGGCCAGCACCTCGACGAGCGGCATTTCGACCTCGTGGAACAGCTTGTTGAGACCAGGCTCGCGTTCCAGACGCTCCTTGAGGAACAGGTACAGTTGATACGTGATGTCCGCGTCCTCCGCGGAGTACTCGCAGGCGGCGGACAGGTCCACCAGGTCGAACGTGAGCTGGTTCTTGCCCTTGCCGAGCAGCGAGACCAGCGGGATGCACTCGTAATTGAGAAAGTCGATCGCCATGTTGTCCATCGAGTGGGACAGCCGTTCGGGATCGAGCACGTAGGAGGCGACCATCGTATCGAAGTAGATCCCGCCCAGCGGCATATTGGCGTTCCGCAGGACGAGCATGTCGTACTTGATGTTCTGGCCGATTTTGCGGATGGACGGGTCCGCCAGGATCGGCCCGAGTTCCCGCCGGACCGTCTCGATATCCAGATGCGGCGCCCCGAGCGGACCGCGGACCGCCAAGTAGAACGCCCTGCCGGGCTGCCAGCAGAAGCTCAGACCCACGAGTTCCGCCCGCATCGCGACGACGGAGGTGGTCTCGGTATCGACCGAGATGAGCTTCTGCGTTTTGACCTCGGCCATGAACGCCGCGAACTTCTCGGGCGTGTCCACAAGCGTGTACTCGTGCGCCACCGTGGCGGCGGACCCGCGAACGCCGAAGTCCCGCGCCGGCGACGAAGGTGGCGGACTGCTCGCAGCCGGAGCTGATTCAGGCGCTGCCGATTCGCCCTTGCCGTCGAGCTGGCCCAGCAGGCGGCTGAAACCCAGCCGGGCGTAGATTTCCGCGAGCTTGTCCCTGTCGGGCTCCTGGAGGGCCAGCGTCTCATAGTCGAAATCCATCGGGACGTTGAAGTCGAGCGTGACAAGTCCCCGGCTCATGTACGCCAGGTCCTTCGAGTTGCGGAGGTTCTCGCCTCGCTTGCCTTTGATCTCGTCGGCGTGGGCGTAGAGGTTGTCGAGATCGCCGTACTGGCGGATCAGCTCGCGGGCGGTCTTCTCGCCGATCAGCGGCACGCCGGGAACATTGTCGATGGCATCGCCCTCCAACGCCAGGCAGTCCACGATCTGGGCGGGCGTGATCCCCATCTTCTCCTTCATCGTCTCGGTGTCGGTGATCTCGTCCTTCTTAATGTCGTGGACGCAGATGCGACCGCCGACCAGTTGCAGGATGTCCTTGTCCTTCGAGCAGATCCGCACGTCGAAGCCGTCGGCGGCCGCCTTTTTCGCCAGCGTGCCGATGATATCATCCGCCTCGTAACCGTCCAAACACAGGACGGGAATCCGCATCGCGGCCAGGATCTCCTTGATTCGCTCGACCTGGACCGGCAACTCTTCCGGCATGGGCGGCCGGTTTGCCTTGTACTCGGCGAAGACCTTCGACCGAAACGTCGGAGCCGGACTATCCATCGCCACCGCGAGCAGGTCGGGCTTGTTCTTGTCGATCAGCCCCAGCAGCATCGTTGTGAAGACATAGGTCGCTTTCGTCGGCTCGCCCGACGGGCTGCTGAGCTGCTGCTTCATCGGAGCAAAGTGTGCCGCGTAGATGTGAGCGTGACCATCGATAATATACAGTGTCTTCGCCATATGCCCCACTTTATGGGTGTCGCACGCATCTGTCAAGGAAACGCACGACAATAGGTGGACGAGGGTATACACAAGATAAGCGATGGCCCCCTACAAGGATTTGACAACTCATGTCCTGTCCAACTCACCATGCAATCAGGTTGAGGTTGTCGATTTGTTCGAAGTGCGTGTCTCGCGTCACAAGAGTCAGATCATATTGTCGAGCGAGTGCAGCAATCCAGATGTCGTTCTCAGGCAGCGGCCGCCCCTTGATGCGCAGCGCGTGCTTGATCTCGCCATACCGTCGTGCGGTTTCGCTGTCGCACGCAAGCACAGCATTCGTGAGCACCAATTCATCAATGCGAGCGAGATTCTCGCTCGGTCGGCTCGACTTCCTCGCCCCATAGTAGAGTTCGCCGATTCCGGTGCTGGGAAAGAACACCTCATCGGCCGTCGCAAGTCCACTCCCGACTCCTGCCTCACCCGCCAAGAGAGCAATAATGACATTCGTATCCAGAAGATATCTACCATTCATTGGTGTCTACCTGCTCACAGCCTCGGTCGATGGCCTCGCGCACCAACTCTGCATCGTCAGGCGAGATCACGCCGGAAAAGCGAAGCAACTCCTGCCCGGAAACGCCACGGGGAGTCGCCCGAGCCAGAGCACGCATGAACTCCAATACCCGCCACTGCAACTCCTGCGGCAGTACCTTCAACTGCTCGATCACTTTGTCAACAATCGGCCCATCCATATGGTTCCCCTCAGTCAGTCCTTTGTCCGTGATAACCAACCTTCGCCCGGAAAACGTCCAGTCATACATCATCCATCGACGCCGGCTCGAAACGACCCGCAAGAGCGGAGGCATCCTCGCGCCACATAACCCTTCGATCAGACACCCCGAAGGTATCGTCCCTTGGTTTCAGCTTGTTGTATACGTATCGCACACGCGAGATCATTGCTCGCGTGTGGGTTGTGATGGCCGACTCAGGATCTTCTTCAACCAGAGACCCGACACAAAGACCACCCCAACCGAAGGGATCGCGATATATGTCAGTATTGGGCCCAGATCTGGGCCGGATCTGATCGCTCTGAGAAAGAAATCCTGGTTCTTCATGACCTGTCCCAGCACGATGAAGACAATGAAGAACTCTGCTGCACCCACGAAGGCAAAGCCAATTGCGACACCGACCCCCCTTCCCGCCATCACCACGACCCAGAAGAACCAGAACGCACATGCAATCAGAATCGCAAGGAAAAGAGGGTGCATGTTAATCTCCTGCCTCCAACCGGCTAGTGGCAATTAGATCGATCCGCAAGGGCGTTCTCTGCAAGCCTGTCGAGCTTGCCCGCGATGGCATCCTGTTCGATCTGCTCATCCCACACTGCGGCATCATATTCCCAAGACCACTTCCGGAAGGCTGCAAGCTCACTGGAAGTGAGTTCCTCGATTTCTTTCTCCAGCCGCTGAATCTTTGTCATGGACAACCTCGATGCACACCATAATCACTCTGCGACGTTCGCGTCTTGTCCGCTCACTGCCTGGATCGTAGCATAACACCTCGTGAAAGGCAAGGGGGTTGGTGAGAAACGACTTGCCCAGGGGCAACTCGGAGAGGCAAGATTGCCGTTGCCGCCGCGGGGGAACTGGGGTATCTTGTGACCGTCGTGCGGGCCGGTGGGCCTTTGGATTTACGATCTACTATCGACTATTTGCGATTTTGAGCGGCCGACACACAGGGCCGAATCGCGAATGGCAAATGGATTCCCCCCTTCGCGGGAATGACAGGAGGCAAGCGCGATGCCACAGGACATGGAGCAGGTTTATCAGGAGCGGGTGAACCGGTATGTCACGGCGATGCGGAACGAGAAGCCCGACATGATCCCGATCCGGCCGTTCGTGGCCGAGTTTACCGCCAAGTACGCGGGCTTCACCTGCCAGGACGTGGCCCACGACTACAACAAGGCGTTCGAGGCCGCGGTCAAGACCGCCAAGGATTTCCAGTGGGATGCGGTCGTCGCGAACATGGTCTACGTCTGGACGGGTCTGGCCCAGGCCGCGGGACTGAAATACTACGGCATCCCGGGCATTCACATCCCGCCGGACAGGGGGTTCCAGTACAGGGAGCCTCCCCAGGAAGACGCATTCATGAGGGCTGATGAGTACGACGCCCTGATCGACGACCCGACGGGCTTCCTGTACAACACCTGGCTGCCGCGCGTCTCGACGGAGGTCAGTAAGATCGGCGAGCCCTCGACCTATCGCAACAACCTGGCCTTGGTCAAAAGCGCGATGGCCATGATGCAGTACTTCTACGCCTTCGGCCCGCAGGTGGCGAGGCTGCGGTCGGAGTGCGGCACCGGGTCCGCCATCGCGGGCATCTTCAAGGCCCCCTTCGACATCCTCGCCGACAAGCTGCGAGGCTACCTCGGTCTCGTGAACGACATGCACACGCAGCCCAAGAAGGTGCTCCAGGCCTGCGAGGCCCTCATGCCGCACCTGGTCAACGTGGGTCTGACCACCTGCGACCCGGGCAAGCTCGTCCCCATCGGCTTCTGGATGCATCGCGGCTGCGTGCCCTTCTTCAATCCCCAGCAGTTCGCGTCACACTACTGGCCGACGCTCAAGCCGTGCATCGAGGAGTTCTGGAGGAATGGACATCAGACCCTCTTCTACGCCGAGGGACGCTGGAAGCACCACTTCGACACCTTCCGCGAACTGCCCGATCGCAGCATCGTCTTCCACTGCGACCAGGACGACATCTTCGAGGCCCATCGCAAGCTGCACGACAAGTTCGCCCTCAGCGGCGGCATCCCGAACATGCTGCTCAGCTATGGCTCGCCTGAAGAGGTGCGAGACTTCGTCCTGCGGGTCATCAAGGAAGTGGCCAAGGACGGCGGCTACATCATGGATGCGGGGGCCATCATGCAGGACGACACGAGCATCGAGAACATGAAGATGATGACGCAGGTCTGCCGCGAGCATGGCGTCTACTCCTCCGGCTCGCACCAAACACCGACCGCGACGCCGCCGTGCGATCTGCCGTCCTCGGTCGAATCGCGGAAGAAGGTCAAGGGCATGGCGGGCCGACCCGCGCCGAAGGTCAAGCCGGGCGTGTGCTTCCCCTGGGAAGAGCGAGTCAGGGACCTGCCCCAGATCACCGGCGACAAGGCGATGGTCCAGCGAATCTGGGAGGACATCGACGCGCTGGGCAATACGTATATCTGGCAGATGCTGCTGTCGTTCTGAGCCGTTCGTGGTGACGCCGTAAGGCGTTTCTTCATATGCCCTTGCGGGCACACTACAGACATGGACATCCGACCGGTGATTTCGAGAACTGGAGGATTCTGATGAGCCGTACAATTGGACGAAGGGCGTTTCTGGGCCAAGCGGTCGCAGTCGCCGCAGGCGGCATTGCCCTGCCCTATTTCGTTCGTCCCTCGGCGTTGGGCATGGCAGGCGCGGTCGCAGCCAGCGAGCGAATCACGCTCGGCATGATCGGGACTGGAGACCACGGCCGGGAGATGAACCTCAAGACCTTCCTGGCCCAGCCCGATGGGCAGGTGGTCGCTCTGTGCGACGTGGACCGCGAGCAGCGTGAGATCGCCCGCCAGATGGTCAGCGAGAAGCACGGCAACAAGGACTGCGCCGCCTACAGCGACTTCCGCGAGGTCCTCGCCCGCGCGGATATCGACGCGGTGATGATCTCGACGCCGGACCATTGGCACGTGCCGATTGCGATCGCCGCCGCCAAGGCGGGCAAGGACGTCGAGTGCGAGAAACCGACGCTCACCATCGAAGAGGGTCGCAGGCTCGTCGAGACGATGAAGCGATACAACCGGGTCTTCCAGTGGTCCACCGAGGATCGAGCCGTCGACGTCTATCACCGCATGTGCGAGCTGGTCCGCAACGGGCGGATCGGCAAGGTCCACACAATCAAGGTCGGACTGCCGAGCGGCCCGAACGAGCCGGGCGACCCCACGCCCATGCCGGTGCCCGACGGCTTCGACTATGACACGTGGTTGGGTCCCGCCCCTTGGGCGCCCTATACGAAGGACCGCTGCCACTGGAACTTCCGCTGGATCTTCGACTATTCCGGCGGCCAGCTCACCGACTGGGGCGCTCACCTGCTCGACGGCGCACAATGGGGCAACAACACCGAGCGCATCGGCCCGGTCGAGGTCGAAGGCAAAGGCGTATTCTTGAGCAACGGCCTATACAACACGGCCAAGGAGTATCACATCGAGTACACCTATGCCGACGGCGTGAAGCTGTTCGTCGATTCGGGCGAGCCGAGTCTGCGGTTCGAGGGCAGCGACGGCTGGATTGGCAACACCGGCTGGCGGGCACCCTTGCAGGCCCAGCCTGCCTCCATCCTGAAGTCCATCATCGGGCCCGACGAAGTGCACCTGTTCACATGCCCCCAGGGCGAGCAGCGGAACTTCCTCGACTGCGTCAAATCCAGGCAGGCATGCTACTTCCCGCCGGAGATCGGCCAACGATGCTTCACGATCGCGCACATCGGCAACATCGCGATGCGGACCGGCAAGAAGCTCAAGTGGGACCCGCAGGCCGAGCGGTTCACGAACGACGACGAGGCCAACCGCATGTTGGGCCGGGCCATGCGGAGCCCGTGGAATCTGCTGTGAGGAACGGTGAGACGCTGGGGCAGGTCTCACCCTATGACTGTGCCGGCAATTGGATCATCTTGTCATGCTGAACGATGGGAAGGGACGTGTGCTATGATGAAGTGCGACAGATCGATTGCGGCAGTCCTCGTCGTTCTGGCCGTTTGCGCGGTCCCCGTGGTCAGCAGGGACTGCAGCACGTGCCACGCGATCCAGCTCACAGGCGACGATCTCTCCGCGTGGCGGGCGGACACCGGGCAATGGAGCGTGGTTCGCGATGCGACACTGGCTCCGCGCAACGAGAAGATGCTGGCGACCGAGCCCGGGGTTGGCGCCATCGTCAACGGTCCGACCGGCAAGACGGTCAACCTGTTCACCAGGCAGGAGTTTGGCGACATCCGCGCCCACGTCGAGTTCATGGTGTCGAAGGACTCGAACTCGGGCGTATACTTCATGGGGCGCTACGAGGTGCAGGTGTTCGACAGTTGGCAGAAGACCTCGGAGTATCCCGGCATCGAGTGCGGCGGCATCTACGAGCGATGGGACGAGAATCGCAGTCCCAAGGGGTTCGAGGGGCATTCCCCGCGCGTCAACGCGTCGAAGCCCCCGGGGCAGTGGCAGACGTTCGACGTGGTCTTTCGGGCCCCGCGCTTCGACAAGGCGGGACGCAAGATCGCCAACGCCAGGTTCGAGAGCGTGACGCACAACGGCGTCCTGGTCCACAGCGACATCGAGCTGACCGGCCCGACGCGGGCCGCTGCCTATGACGACGAGAAGCCGTTCGGGCCGCTCATGCTCCAGGGCGACCACGGGCCGGTGGCCTACCGCAATCTCCGGGTCGCGCCGGCAAATCCCTTCTTCGCGATGGATACCGCCACCAAGGACGCCAGCCGCACGACCGCGGCGCAGCAGGCACAGATGCTCCAGGACCTGGGCTATGCCGGCATCGGTCCCGGCTACGAGGGGGTCGGCCCGCTGACCGAGATGCTCAAGGAGTTGGATGCTCGCGACTTGCAGCTCTTCGCAATCTACACGGGGATCAACATCGACGCCGGCACACAACCCTACGATCCTTCTCTCAGGGACACGATGAAGTTGCTGGAAGGCCGCAACGCGATCCTCTGGCTCTTCGCCCAGAGCGGCACGCACAAGCCGTCGACGCCCGAGGGCGATGCCCGCGCGGTCGAGATTCTCCGCGAGCTTTCCGACACCGCGGCGGCATACCAGGTGCGCATCTCGTTGTATCCCCATCACGCCTTCTGGGTGGAGACGGTCGAAGATGCAGTGCGAGTGGCCCAGAAGGTGGACCGTCCGAACATCGGCGTCACATTCAATCTCTGTCACTGGCTGCGGGTGAGCGAGAGCCGGGACGCCAGGACCGTCATCGAGAAGGCCATGCCCTATCTGTCGGTGGTGAGCATCAACGGCGCCGACGCCGACGGCAAGGACTGGAAGGCCTTGATTCAGACGCTCGACCGCGGTACCTTCGACGTGCGTGGATTCCTGGAGATCCTGCGGGACGCCGGTTACAGCGGTCCCATCGGTTTCCAGGGCTATGGCATCGGCGGCGATGCCTACGACAATCTCAAGCGCACGATGGGCGCCTGGCAAAGGCTGTCCCAGGTCCTCTGCGGAGAGCCGAGAGGATCCGGGCAACCCGGCAAGGCGCCGTGACGAAGGTGGTCGCGCGAGTCCCATAGGCCCTATTCGCTCCATAGGTCTTATAGGACGGACAGGACCGATACGACGAATAGGACGGACAATGGAAACCCTCAAGCTCCTGCGTGATTACTTCCCGACCGCAGTCTATACGGGCAAATGCCTCGTGTTCATCAGCGAAGACTGGCGGGTCGAGCTGACCGAGCACAAGGACAGCGACTACACCAAGGGCTCGTCGCAAACGTCGATCATCCGCGTGAGACTCTTCAAGCGGGCCCTGAACGAGGAACTCGTGCCCAGTCTCTACGAGGACTTCCAACTGCCCACTCTGGGAGAGCTGGCCGAGCAGATCGAGAAGTACGTGCAGATGGCCATCGGCACGAACCTGCGGGAGGCGGGCGACTGACCCATGTCCCAAGCGGCCATTCAACAGGACAGCGACGGCGTCCTCTTCACCGCCAAGATCGTCCCAGGCAGCAGCCGGACGAAGGTGGCAGGTGCCCTCGCGGATATGGTCAAGATCCGCGTGGCGGCTCCGCCTGAGAAGGGCAAAGCCAACGAATGCCTGATCGCGTTCCTCGCCCAGCAACTCGGCGTGAAGAAGAACGCCGTCACCATCGTCGCCGGCCAGACCAATCCGGTCAAGCAGGTGCACATCGCCGGCGTGTCTCGCACGACGCTCCTGGAGAAGCTGGGCCTGGGCGAATGATTCAACTCTCAACGACAGACATCCCGTGTTGAGAACCACCCGGCGCGGGCGACTACTCGCCCTGCTCGGGCAGACGTCTGACCTTGATGTTGCGGACCGCGCCGGCGGTGTTCCACGTTGCGATCCCCAGCGGCTGGGACTCCTCCACCTCCATCCGGATGCCGATCTTGTGGCCCGTCGTCTCGAAGTCCACGAGGTCCTCGCCGTCCAGCCAGGCCTGGATGCGGTCGGGGGTGACGCGCAGACGGACGAAGTACCATTTGCCCGTCTCGAAGCTGACGATCCGGGTCGTCGGGTTCTCCGAGGCGTCGTAGTAGTCGATGCTGGACAGGCCGCAGACGCTGCCGCCCCAGCCGCCGAGGACGAGAGTGCAGGGTCTCTCGCCCACGGGAAACGTCAGGCCGCAGAAGAAGTCGTTGCCTGCGACCCGCATGGCCTCCAGCGTGATCTCGTAGTTCGTGCGAACGACCGGCCCGGTCCAGGTGATTCCGGTCATGCAGCTGCCCATGGCCATGTGGATGGCGCCGTCCTGGACGGAGACCTCGCCCTGCCCGCCGAAGTCGGTGGGCTTCCACTGCCCGAGCGACTGGCCGTCAAAGAGGCTCGTCGGCTCGTCGGCCTGCGCAACGGGCTGTGCCGGAGCCTTGGGCTCCTCAGGGGACGGGACCTGTACCGGCTCGGCCTGTGGTTGCGTCGCCGCCTGGACCGGTGCCGACGGCTCCCGGCGCTGCCCCTCGGATCGACATCCGCCCGGAAGAAGGCCCGCCGCCACCAGGAAAACGCCCCAAACCACTGCACTATTATGGGTCGGGTCGGACCTTCCCGCGGACCTGCGACCCCCACGAACGGATACGACGACTCTCATACGGTCCTCCTGACAAGTCACATTTCAGTTGAACAACCTACGCAAAAAGCTACAATAGAACAAGAAGAAACCTGGGGGGCTGCCTGTTTTGCAGGTCCCTTGCGCCGAGGGCTCAAGCGGGTGCAACTGCATGACGATAACGAGTTTGTGTCGATGCAGGCGCACGCATCGGGCGGCGCAGTTTCCTCCAGGCGATGGGTTGAGCAAAGAGTCGGGTTAGAGAGGGATACATGAAAAGGGTCCTTCTGAGTGTCGTCATTCTCCTGCTGCTTTCACCCCGTGCGACGTTCGGGGAACGGATCCGTCTTGCCAACGCCGGCAAGGCGGGCCTGAACGTCACATCCCTGGAGCAGGTCCTGCGGCTTTCGGAAGACGAGATCGACCTGGCCACCGCGACGTTGATCGCATCGGAATACTGGAGCGACGTGGTCGCCGGCCGACGTTATCTCGACGAGCTGGATGCCATGGCGACGGAGATCCTGAAGCGCCTGCGCCAGCAGCGATTGCCCGTGGACTCGCGAGCCATCCCGATCATCAACCAGTATCTCTTCGAGGAACTCGGCTTTCAGACAATCGCCCACGCGGACGATCCCAACGACCTGTTCCTCCATTCCGTGATGGACCGGCAACAGGGCTACTGCCTGAGTCTGTCCATCCTGTATCTGTCCATCGCGGAGCGGCTGGGACTCGACGTCTACGGCGTCGTCGTCCCGGGCCACTTCTTCGTCCGGTACGAGAAGGGGCGAGTTCGATTCAACATCGAGACGACCAGCAACGGCGCCAGTCCGCCCGACGAGCACTACAGGACCCGATTCAACGTGCCGGAGGGCGGACGCGACTCCATCTACATGAAGAGCCTCAACAAGCGTCAATCGCTCGGCTGCTTCTTCAACAACCTCGGCAACGTCTACAGCGAGATCGGTGACGTCAACACCGCCATGGTGGCCCTCGAGCGAGCCGTCGCGATCAATCCGACGCTGTCGGAATCCCGCGCCAACCTCGGCAATATCTATCTGCAGAAGAATCGCGTGAATGAAGCGATCCGTCAGTACCGCGCAGCCCTCGATCTGAATCCCAGAGATCCCAAGACCCACAACAACCTGGGCAATGCCTACATGGCCATCGACGAGCTCAACGCCGCGGCCTCCGCCTACCGACAGGCGATTCATCTCGACTCCAGCTTCGTCGATGCCTATCGGAACATGGCGCTGCTCCTGACGAGACAGGAGCGATACAGTCAGGCGATGTCTCAACTGAATCTGGCGATGGCCCTCGACAGCGAGAACGCGCAGATCTACAATCAGTTCGGTGAGCTGTACTGCCGGATGCACGAGTACGACAAGGGCCTGTCGCAGTTTCGCAGAGCAGCGAATCTCAAGCCGGATTCCGCAGAGGCCTACTACGGCATGGGGATCTGCCACGGCGGCTTGAAGCAGACCGACGCGGAAATCCAGTCGTACATGCAGGCTCTCACGCTCAAGCCCACGATGCTCGCGGCCCTCATCGACCTGGGTACCGCGTACTTCAACCAGGGCCAATACGACCTGGCGGTTCAGTACTACAGGCAGGCGGCGGCGGTCAAGCCGGATGATTCGAGGATTCTTTTCAACCTCGGCTCAGCCTATCTGAAAAAGGAACAGTGGGATCTGGCCGTCGAGGCCTACCTGCGAGTCGTCAGGATGGAGCCGCAGACGGGCGACGCACATCACGCGCTGGCGTACGCCTTCTACAGGCTCGGCAACTTCGAGCAGGCATGGGCCTATGCGAACACGGCTAAACGACTCGGAACGAAGATCCCGGAAGACCTGCTCAACGCCATTCAGAGCCGGCTCAAGCAGGCTGCCCGACGCTGAGCAAGAAAATTTCCGACCCTGTTGACAGGATCGGAAACCACCGATAGAATACAGGGGCAAAGTGGGAGTCAGCAGCAGAGCTGCCTGAACGTGGTCAATCCCAGCAGAAAGCCAATTATTGGAATCATCGGCGGAATCGCTTCCGGCAAGAGCACTGTCGCCGCGGAGTTCGGGAAGTTGGGCTGCGAGGTCATCAGCGCCGATGTCATTGCACACGATCTCCTCGCGGAAGAGGCAGTCCGCGATCAGGTGTGCGAGTTGTTCGGTCGGGAGATGCTCGGGCCCGACGGTCGGATTGACCGCACGAAGCTGGCTCGCATCGTATTTGCCGATGAGCAGAAGCTGGCCGCGTTGAACAGGGTGATTCACCCTCGCGTGCTCCAGCGAACGGAGGAGTTGATTGCCCGGTCTGGCTCTCGAACGGATGTCAGAGCGATCGTGCTGGACATGCCCCTGCTGGTCGAGGTGGGCTGGGCTGACCGCTGTGACAGACTGATCTTCGTGAAATGCGACCTCGCCCGACGGGCCGAGAGAGTCCGTCGGGCCGGACGGATGGATGAGCAGGGTCTCCAGGCCCGCGAAAATTTTCAAATTTCTCTAGACAAGAAGGCCAGGCTGGCCGATAATACCATAGACAACAATTCTGACTTCTTGACACTGGTCAGGCAAATCCAAGATATCTTCTCTGACATAGCCGGAAACAGGTAGTGGGGTTCGTTGGGAAGTCGTGCTGTGGGCGGCCATCCCGCCGGGCTGTGAAGTTTTGGGGTGCAGCTCGAGACGCCCTCGTGCGAAACTGTCAGAGAGAAGATGCTTCACGTCGGCGACAGGCGTGTTGCCCGTATCTGTTGCGGAGGCAGATGTGTACCCGTATGACAGGGGGCAAGGGTGACAGTAGGGTTATGTATCGGAAGAAGGAGTAGTTATGGCTAAGGCCAAGACAACCAGAAGAAAAGGGAACAAGAGGAAGGCTGCCGGGGAAGAGACACCGCAAGGACAGCTCGATCGATCGCAGGAGCTGCAAGGCGCCGCCGCGGGCGAAGAGACAGCCGAGACCCCTATGGCCGAAGCCGCAGAGGCACAGCCGCAAGGCGCCTCCGAGGGCATGCCCGAAGGCGTCGAGGTCGTCGAGGGGACCGAGGAAGAGTCCACCCACGCCAAATACGAACGAATCAAGAAGGGCAATCTCTACCTCACGGACCTGCAGCGCCTCAACGTGGGCGAACTCCACGAGATGGCCAAGAAAGAAGGCATCACGGAATACAGCGCCCTGAAGAAGCAGGACCTGATCTTCCGAATCCTCAAGGAGCGGATCCGCCAGAGCGGTCTGATGTACGGCGAAGGCGTCCTGGAGGTCCTTCCCGACGGCTACGGGTTCCTCCGCAACCCGACGTACAACTACCTGTCCAGCTCCGACGACATCTACGTGTCGCCGTCGCAGATCCGACGCTTCGGCCTGCGGACGGGCAACATCGTTTCCGGACAAATCAGGCCGCCAAAGGATTCCGAGAAGTACTTCGCCCTGCTGCGCGTCGAGGCGATCAACTTCGAGAATCCCGATCTGCTGGCGGATAAGATCGTCTTCAGCGACCTGACGCCGCTGCACCCGGAACAGCGTCTCATCCTCGAAACGAGCGGCGACGAGCTGAACATGCGGATCATCGACCTCGTCACCCCGGTGGGCAAGGGCCAGCGCGGCCTGATCGTCGCTCCGCCGCGAACCGGCAAGACGATCCTGCTCCAGAAGATGGCGAACGCCATCAGCACGAATCATCCCGAGGTGAAGCTGATCGTGCTGCTCATCGACGAGCGCCCCGAGGAAGTGACGGAAATGGAGCGAAAGACCGCCGATTCCGTCGAGGTCATCAGCTCCACGTTCGACGAGCCCGCCGCACGGCACTGCCAGGTGGCCGAGATCGTCATCGAGAAGGCCAAGCGAATGGTCGAGTACGGCCAGGACGTCGTCATCCTGCTCGATTCCATCACGCGCCTGGCGCGAGCCTACAACAACGAGACCCCGCACTCCGGCCGCATCCTCACCGGCGGTGTGGACGCGGGCGCCATGCAGATGCCCAAGAAGTTCTTCGGCGCCGCCCGAAAGGTCGAGGAAGGCGGTTCGCTGAGCATCTTCGCCACCGCGCTGATCGACACCGGGTCCAAGATGGACGAAGTGATCTTCGAGGAGTTCAAGGCAACCGGCAACATGGAACTGCACCTGGATCGCCGGCTCGTGGATCGGCGAGTCTGGCCGGCCATCGAGATCACGCGAAGCGGAACGCGACGCGAGGAACTGTTGCTGGACCCGAAGGAGCTCGAGCTGGTCTATCGTCTGCGCCGAGTCCTCAGCGATCTGAACCCCGTCGAAGCGGTCGAGCTGCTCAAGAGCCGACTCGCCAAAACGCGGAGCAATGCCGAGTTCCTGATGACGATGAACCTGGACTGAGCCCCCGGCCTGAATCGGGGATTGGCAGGATCACACAGGCCGTCTGTGAAATGCGGCGGATTGCCTTTCGACAAGTCGATCCCTTTACAGGCCATCGCGGCACGATTAACATGATTTCCGGCAGGCGTGCGTCTGCCGGATTTTTTTTGCACGGTTTCTACGCTGGATAGGTCATGACAGAGCAGTTGTCCAAGACATACGATCCGAAGTCCGTCGAGGAGCAGGTCGCTCAACTCTGGCAATCGGGATCCTACTTTCACGCCGAGCCTTCTCGTGACGGCGGCACGCGAAGACCGTTCACAATCGTGATCCCCCCGCCGAACGTGACCGCCGCACTGCACCTGGGACACGCTCTGAACAACACGCTCCAGGACATTCTGATCCGCTTCCGGCGGATGCAGCAGTGCGAGACGCTCTGGATGCCCGGCACAGACCACGCGGGCATCGCGACGCAGACGGTCGTCGAGAAACGCATCCTCGCAGAGGAAGGCAGGCGACGCACCGATTTCCAGCGAGAGGAGTTCGTCAAGCGCATCCAGGCGTGGAAAGACGAGTACGAAGCCACGATCCTGGGCCAGCTCAGGGCAATGGGCTGCTCGTGCGACTGGGAGCGGACGCGGTTCACGATGGACGACGTCTGCGCGAAGGCCGTCCGAGCGAACTTCTTCAATCTGTTCAAGGATGGCTTGATCTATCGCGGCAAGCGCCTGGTCAACTGGGACCCGGCCACGCAGACGGTCCTCGCCGACGACGAGGTCGAGCATGAGACCGTCCAGGGCCACTTCTGGTACCTGAAGTACCCGCTCGTCGAGCCGGTGGTTGTGCCCAGTAGCATGGGCGTCCCGCCCATGAGTAGCACGGCCGTCCCGGCCGTGAGTACCACGGGCATCTTGCCCGTGGAGCAGTTGGGGATCGCCAAGCGACACGGGGCGAGACTGCCGCACTGGACCCAGGCCGGCGCTACGTACGCCGTGACATTCCGTCTGGCCGATTCCCTGCCTGCCGATGTCGTGGAGTCCTGGAAACGAGAGAGGGAAGAGATCGAGCGGCGAGCAAAGATGCAGAACCGGGACTTGACTCTGCAGGAAAGGAAGGAGTTGCAGCACCTCTATTCCGCGAAAGTTGACGCGATTCTGAACAACGGTCGGGGCGATTGTCATCTTCGGAATGAGACGGTCGCAGGAATCATTCAGGACGCACTGCGGCACTTCCACGGAGACCATTATGAGTTGATCGCTTGGGCCATCATGCCCAACCATGTGCATGTCGTGGTCCGGCCGCTTGGAGAACATCAACTGGCGGATATTCTCCATTCATGGAAGTCCTTCACTGCCAAGGAGGCCAATAGGATACTGAACCGTGCCGGGCAATTCTGGCAGGAGGAATACTACGACCATGTGATCCGCGATGAAGCGGATTTCCAGCATGCACTCGAATATGTGATCTCGAATCCGGAACAGGCGGGCCTCGATGACTGGCCGTGGGTCGGCCTTCAGAAGACAGAACAGGGGCAGGATGCCCCTGATACTCATGGGCGGGACGCCCATGCTACTCACGGGCAAGATGCCCGTGCTACGATGGTCATCACTCATGTCACCGTTGCCACGACGCGGCCCGAGACCATGCTGGGTGATACCGCGGTCGCAATGAACCCCAGCGACCCGAGAGCCCCCTACCTCGTGGGCAAGCAGATCCGTCTGCCCATCGTCGGGCGGATCATCCCGATCATCGCGGACGAGCACGTCGTACTGCCGAACCCCGAGAGCGAGGACGAGAAGGCTCGCTTCTCGACGGGCTTCCTGAAGGTGACGCCCGCCCACGACCCGGACGACTGGGCCATCGGCCAGAGGCACGATCTACCCGTCATCAATGTCATGGCGCCCGACGGCTCGATCAGCGACAAGCACGGCTGGCAGGACGCGACCGAGCCCGAGGCCCGCAGTCTGCTCGGCCTGGACCGCTTCGAGGCCCGCGAGGCCATCGTCGAGTGGTTCCGCGAAGAGAACCTCCTGGAGGAGATCCGCGACTACGCCCATGAAGTCGGCCACAGCTACCGCAGTCACGTCCCCATCGAGCCGTACCTGTCCGACCAGTGGTACGTCGCGGTCAAGAAGCCCATCGAGCATCTGGCCGCCAAGTTCGGCAGCGGCATGATCGAAGGAACCGATGTTCCCGTGAACTCGCTCGCCGGCCTAGCGCTCAAGCCCCTGCTCGACGGCCGACTGCGATTCATCCCCGAGCGATACGCCAAGACCTATCAGACCTGGCTGGAGAACCTGCGGGACTGGCCGATTAGCCGTCAGCTCTGGTGGGGACACCGCATCCCCGTGTGGTCGAAGCCTGGGCGCAACAGCACCAAGGACACCTCGGGACGGATTCACACAGTTCAGGCAGAGACCGATGACGGGCGGATGACTTTCGCATGCGTCGCCCCGGAGAGCGAAGACGCAGAGAAGAGACTCGAATCCCAGGGGTGGACACGCGATTCCGACGTCCTGGATACGTGGTTCTCATCCGCGTTGTGGCCTTTCAGCACGTTGGGCTGGCCGGAGGAGACGCCGGCGTTCAAGACGTTCTATCCGGGCGATGTGCTGTGTACGGCGCGCGAGATCATCACGCTGTGGGTCTCCCGCATGGTGATGATGGGACAGTATTGCGCGGGTGACATCCCCTTCCGCGATGTCTACATTCACGCGATGATCCAGGACGGCGAAGGACGCAAGATGTCCAAGAGCCTGGGCAACGGGATCGATCCGCTCGTCGCCATCGACAGCCACGGCGCCGACGCGATGCGGTTCACCCTGGCCAGCATGACGACGGACACGCAGGACATCCGCATGCCGGTCGCGTCGATGACCCTGCCCGACGGGCGGACCGCGAACACCTCGCCCAAGTTCGACCTCGGACGCAATTTCTGCAACAAGCTGTGGAACGCGTCGCGCTTCGCGATGATGAACCTGGAGGGCACCGACCCCGGCGCATTCGACGCGAGCAAGATGGACGTGACCGACAAGTGGATCCTGTCCCGCCTGGCGACGACCCGGGACGAGGTCACGCAGGCCATCGAGTCGTTCAAGTTCAGCGAGCCGCTCACGCAACTCTACCGCTTCTTTTGGAACGACCTGTGCGACTGGTATCTGGAGTGGGCCAAGTCTCGAATGCGGGACGACAACAGCAAAGGCGTCGCACAGAACGTCCTGGCCTTCGTCCTCGACCAGACGCTGCGTCTGCTGCACCCGTTCATCCCCTTCATCACGGAGGGCATCTACCAGAAGCTCAACGAGTTGGCGCCGGTTCGCGAACTCCGAGGCATCGCGGCGGGCCCAACGACGCCAGCGCTCGTCGTCGCGCCCTGGCCTGAGAGCATGGCGTCGTTGAAGGACTCGCAGGTCGAGGTGCAAATCCAAGTCGTCCAGAACGTGGTCCGCGCGATTCGCGACATCCGAAGCCAGTACAACATCCCGCCAAGCACTAAGCTGGAGGCCTCGGCCGGCGCACCGCAGGCCGTCGCGAGCATGCTCGCGGCGGGAAGCGATCTGGTCTGCCAGTTGGCGGGATTGGAGACGTTCTCCGCAGCCGAGGGACTCGCGAAGCCGAACAACGCCGCGACCGCGATAGTAGAAGAGACGCACGTCTACGTACACGACGTCATCGATCCGGACGCGGAGCGGGCTCGACTGACGAAACAGAAACAGGAAATCGAACAGGCCAAGAAAGGCGTGGAAGCCAAGCTGAACAACGAGAACTTCGTCGCGAGGGCCAAACCCGAAGTGGTGGCCCAGGCCCGAGAGAAACTTGCACAGCTCCAGGAACAGCTCCAGGCGGTCGAGAGGCATCTGGCCGAACTCGGCGGTTAGCGGATACAGGGGGATCGAATGGAAGTGGAAGTTGAACTGTCGCGGATCATCATCAATGAGACTTCCGACCAACAGATCATCGTGTTGAAGGAGCGGCATGGGACGCGGGGGTTCCCGATCGTAATCGGGATCGTGGAGATCTTCGCCATCGACCGGCGTCTCAAGGGGATCAAACCGCCGCGACCGATGACCCACGACCTGCTGGCCAACGTGATCGAAGGGCTCGGCGCAACGGTTGAACGGATCGTCATCACCGACCTCCGCAATCACACGTTCTACGCAACCATCCATCTGGCCATCGACGGCCGCATGGTCGAGATCGATTCAAGGCCCTCCGACGCCATCGCGCTGGGCGCGGCCATCCAGGCCCCTATTTTTGTGGCTGAGCACGTTTTCGATCTGACGAATCAGTGAGGCAAGTCCCAATCACCAGCAATCCGACCGCGACGCAGAGCATGGCGTCGGCCACGTTGAACGTGTGCCAGTGCCGCCCGGGCCAGTACACCACATCGACAAAATCGCGGACCTGCCCTTCGTTGAAGATGCGATCCCACAGATTGCCGCAGACGCCTGCGCCGAACAGTCCCAGCGCGGCGTGAACGATGCGCTGGCGCGTCTGGCTGAAGAAGAACCACCCGAGAATAATGAGCATGGCGAGCGAGGAGACCCCGATCAGGAAGGCCATCCGCCCGTCGGCGATCCCGAAGGCGGCGCCCCGATTCAGAGCCAGTTGGAACGACAGGAAGCCGTCGAGGATCGAGACCCTCTGTCCCGGCACATCCCGCAGCCAGGCAAACACCGCGTGCTTCGTCCACAAATCCAGCGCCAGGCCGAGCAGCAGCGTCGGCCAGAAGACCAGATGCGCCGTCACGTCAGGCAGCTCGATCCTGCGACGGGCGGCCAAAGAGCAGCCGGATATGACATGTCCCCCGGTTTCCTGATTGCCTGTTTCCATAGCTTCAGTCGTTCAGTCCCTGCATAGGATTCTGTCGTTTCGAACTCTCCCGAATCAGCTTCTCCAGCACTTCGTGCTTGGGCTGATCGGGCTTGATGAGCAACGAACGGCGCCAGTGCCGCAGCGCCTGCTCCTCCCAGCGCCCGCCCTCCGATTGGCGGGCTTTCAACATGCAGGCGACGCCCAGGTTCCGGTAGGCCTCCCAGTCGTTGTCGTCCAGACGGATCGCCTGGAGGTACGTCTGGATCGCCTGCTCCAGGTCCCCCCGCTTGATGAAGCAGTACCCCAGGTGCCTCAGAGCGGCGCCGTCCTGAGGCCGCATCTGCGACACCGAGACCAGGACCTCCTGGGCCCGGTCATAACGGCCCGCCTTCACACACGCTACGCCCAGCGACAGCAGGACGTTCGGATCCGGGCTCCCCGTCGCGGAAAGTCTCTCATAGACCTCCATGGCCCGCGCGTAGTCCTGTTGGCCTTCGTAGGCCCTCGCCAGCAGGGGGAGCAATTCCTGCCGGTCCGGCGGAGCTTGTTCGCAGTAGGCCTGCGCCCTGGCGTACTGCCCCGCCTGGACGCAACACGCCGCCGCACCCGTCAAGGCGTCGAAATCGTTCGGGTCCAAGGCGACCGCCCGCCCGTACGCGATGGCCGCCTGGAGGGGCTTGTCCGACTTCTCGTAGGCCTTGGCCAGATTCATCTGGTTCTCGAACGACGAGGGCTCCAGCCTGGCCGCCTGTCTGAACGAGGCCAACGCCTTGTCGGATTCGCCAAGCTCTTCGTAGATCTTGCCCAACTCCGCATAGGCCGCAGCCAATGCCGGGTCGGCCTTGATTGCCTTGTTTAACGTATTGGCCGCGGATCGATCCTTCCCTGCTTCACGAAGCGACAGGGCATCCCTATACAAGTCCGTCGCAGACCTTCGCGAGGAACAACCGGGAAACAGACACAACGCCAGCACCAGGCCGGCGAACCATGCCACACTCACCCTGTTGCCTTCCGCAGACGCCAATAGACTGCCTTTCCAGAGGCCCGGCACCCAACCCCTGCGTGGTCGTTGCTCGTGCCGAGAGACGGATTATACCGTCGCCCCCCTGCCGGTCAAAGCGATTGGCGTCTCCCGCGTGGATTTCACCCATTTGCCAAACATTTGACAGGGCGCGGCGGTACCTGTATGATACCGGACCCGTAGGCAGTCCGGCGGGACCGCTTCTGCGCATCGGATTGGGCTTCGGACGCAGTGTGTCGCGTCGCGGACCCCTGACTTGTTTGAAAGGCATGTTCTACATGACGAAAGAGAAGATCGCCCTGAAGAAGAGACCTTGCGTCTTAATCATACGCGATGGCTGGGGTTACAATCCCGACCCGAACGAAGATCAGTACAACTCCATCAAGCGGGCCCACGTCCCGACGGACACCATGCTGATGGCCGAGTACCCCCACTGCCTGGTCCACACCTACGGCGAGTGGGTCGGCCTGCCCGACGGCACCATGGGCAACAGCGAGGTCGGCCACCAGAACATCGGAGCCGGACGCGTCGTGCCCCAGGAATCCGTCCGACTGACCTTCGCCATCCGCGACGGATCGTTCTTCCAGAACGAGCAATTCCTTAAGATGATCGAGTTCGTCAAGGCCCACCAGGGCAAGATGCACGTCATGGGTCTGTGCAGCGACATCGGCGTGCACTCGCTCCTCGGGCATCTCTACGGCTTGCTGGAACTCGCCAAGCGGAACGATCTGAAGGACGTCTTCATCCACGCCTTCACGGACGGGCGGGATTCGCCGCCGGACAGCGGCCTGGGCTACCTCACCGATATTGAGAGAAGGGCCGCCGAGATCGGGGTCGGCAAGATTGCGACGGTCATGGGCCGCTTCTACGCGATGGACCGGGACAGTCGCTGGGACCGCGTGCAGAAGGCCTTCGACTGCCTGCGGTTCGGCAAGGGTCTCAAGGCCCGCAGCGCCACGGAGGCGGTCAAGGGCAGCTACGACAAGAGCGTCACCGACGAGTTCATCGAGCCGACCGCGATCGTCACCGAGGACGGCGAGCCGCTCGCCAAGATCGCGGACGGCGACGGCGTCGTGTTCTTCAACTTCCGAGGCGACCGGCCCCGCGAGATCACGCGGGCATTCGTCGATCCGGAGTTCAAGGAGTTCACCCGACCGGTCAAGCCGGACGTGTATTTCGTCTGCATGACCGAGTACGACGCCTCCATCCCGGCGCCGGTGGCGTTTCCCAAGCCGGCCAAGATGAAGAACATCCTCGGCGGATACTGGGGCTCCCTCGGCATCAAGCAGTTCCGCTGCGCCGAGACCGAGAAATACGCCCATGTGACCTTCTTCTTCAACGACTACAACGAGAAGCCCTTCAAGGGCGAGGACCGCCAGATCGTCCCGTCGCCCAAGGTGCGGACGTACGACCTGAAGCCCGAGATGAGCGCCTACGAGGTGGCGAACGTCGTCCTGGAGCGTCTCGATTCCGACAAGTACGACGTGATGGTCGTCAACTTCGCGAACCCGGACATGGTGGGCCACACGGGCGACCTGAACGCCGCGATCAAGGCCGCCGAGACGGTGGACGAGTGCGTCGGCAAGATCCTCGACAAGGTCAAGAGCATGGGCGGCGCCGCCATCATCACCGCGGACCACGGGAACTTCGAGAAGATGATCGACGGCTCGCCGGACAAGCCGCATACGGCCCACACGGTCGGCGACGTCCCGCTGATCGTCTTCGACGACCAGTACAAGGGCAAGAAGCTCCGCGAGGGCGGCACCCTGGCCGACATCGGTCCCACGCTCCTGGAGGTCATGGGGTTGCCCCAGCCGAAGGAGATGACCGGGCGAAGCCTGCTGCAACTGTAGCGGATAGCCTGGGCGGTGTCAGATCTATGAGTCGAATCGTTCTGCTCGATCGCAACATGGTGAATCTGATCGCCGCCGGCGAGGTGATCGAGCGTCCGGCCAGCGTCGTCAAGGAGCTGATGGAAAACAGCATCGACGCCGGTGCGACCGCTCTTACCGTGACCATTGAGGACGGAGGCCGCAGGCTCATCTCCGTCAGCGACAACGGCAACGGCATGGATGCCGACGACCTGGCGACCGCCTTCGAAGCCCACGCGACGAGCAAGATCCGCGAGGCCGCCGACCTGAACCGGATCGCTACGCTCGGCTTTCGAGGCGAGGCGCTGGCCAGCATTGCATCGGTCGCACAGGTCCGCGCGGTCACTCGCGCGCCGGACAGCGACTCGGCGCACTGCATCGAGATCGATTGCGGCGACAAAGGCCCGGTCGTCCCGTGCAGCGGAGACGTCGGCACGACGATCCAGGTCCGCGATCTGTTCTACAAGACGCCCGCCCGTCGCAAGTTCCTGCGGACCGCCAACACGGAGCTGGGCCATATCACCGAGCAATTCGCCAGAATCGCCCTGCCCCAGGGCCATCTGGACCTGGCGTTGACCCACAACGGGCGGGAACTATACCGGCTCTCGAAGACCGACGATCTCAAGCAGCGGGTCTCGCGACTATTCCCCATGCTCGTCTCGGCAGGCAGCGACGACCTGATCGAGACCGAGACCAACGAGAAAGGCATTCGCATCCGCGCCCTGCTGGGCCTGCCCGGCCTGTCGCGGACGAGCAACCAGTTTCAGTACACTTTTCTCAACGGCCGGTTCATTCGCGACAAGTTCATCTCGCACGCAATCAAAGAAGCCTACCGGGGCATGCTCGACGCCAACCGGTTTCCGGTGGTCTTCCTGTTCATCGAGATGCCGTTCAGCGAATACGACGTGAACGTACACCCGACGAAGGTCGAGGTGCGGTTCTACAACTCGAATCTGGTCCACTCGCAGGTTCTCGGCGTGCTACGGGAACGTCTGCTGGGCACGAATCTGAACATCGCGGCGCAGTTGCCCGCTCGGGAATCGGCGCCAGGGGACGAGGAGAACGTGGGCCGGGACCTGAGGAAGGAGCAGATCGCCGACGCGATGGCGGAGTTCTTCAAGAGGCACCGGCCCGTCCATCAGCCACAGTTCGATCTGCGTACCGAGATCGCCGCCGACCGTCGCGACTCGGACTATCGCAGGACCGCAATCGACCGGCCCGCTCCCGCGCCGGTCCCTATGACTCACGATCGGCGGTATCTGCAGATCCATGACAGCTACATCATCGAACAGACCGACGAGGGCTTCGTCATCATCGATCAGCACGCTTTGCACGAGCGGATGATGTACGAAATGCTCCAACGCCGCGTGCAGCGGGAGAGCCTGGAATCGCAGAGGCTGCTGCTGCCCGAGAGCATCGAAGTCAGCGAGGCGCAGATCGGCGTCATCGAGAGTCATGCCGACGTGCTGACGCAATTGGGCATCGAGTTGACGCCGTTCGGGTCCCGGACCTACGCCGTCCAGGCCTTCCCGGCCATGCTGGGCAACGTCTCGCCCACGGAGTTCGTCCAGGGACTTCTCGACCTGCTCGTCGAGCGAGGCGCCACGATGGCCAAACAGGACCTGTTCAACGACATCCTGAGCATGGTCGCCTGCAAGGCCGCGATCAAAGCCGGACAGAAACTCTCCGACAGCGAGATTCGACAATTGCTCGCGGACCGCGAACGATTCGAATCGACGAGCCGCTGCCCGCACGGCCGGCCCACGACGATCCGATTCACGATCGGCGAGCTGGAGAAACAGTTCAAGAGGACCTGATGGTCAAGTGGTGGCTCCTATCGGCGGCATTCGTCCTGTGGACGGCCCTGGGGTCCGTGATCGTGCGACCCCCGGCCGATGCGACGCGCCATGGTCCCGGTGCGCGAACGTCCGTCCGCATCGTGTCCATGGCGCCGAACCTCACGGAGATCCTCTTTGCGCTGGGTCTGGGACCAAACCTCGTCGGGGTGACTCAGGACAGCGACTATCCCCCTGCCGCGGCACAGAAACCGACCGTCGGGAGCTTCTGGCAACCGAGCATCGAAGCGGTCATCGCCATGCGACCCGACCTCGTCGTGACGCAGACGTTCGCCCAGCACAGAGAACTGTCCAGGAGACTCCGACGCATGGGCTACAGGAGTCTGGAGGTCGCAGTGGAAACGGTCGCGGGTCTGTCCGAGGGGATTGCCGCCATCGGGGAGGCGACGGGAACCACGGGACAAGCCGATGCGTTGTGCGCGAGCATACGAGCCGAGATCGACCGGCTCGGGACGTTGACCGCCGGCACGCATCGAGTGAAGGTCCTCTGGGTCGTGCAGAGAGAGCCGCTGCGAGTGGCCGGACGGAACACCTTCATCCATGAGATGATCGAATTGGCCGGAGGCGAGAACGCCATCGGCCCGACGGTCCACATCTACCCCGCCGTCGGGTCCGAGCAGGTGATCGCGGCCCGTCCCGAGGTCATCATCGAGCCCGCGATGCTGCCGGGAGCGATGGAGCAGCAACGTCAGCAGGCCCTCGCCTACTGGAACCGATTCGAGAACGTGCCCGCCGTGACCGCCGGACGAGTCTACGTGATCGACGGCGACGTGGTCTCCCGGCTGAGCCCCCGCCTGCCCGTCGCCATCGAGACGATTGCCCGATGCCTCAGGCCGGACCTGTTCGGAGACTGACCGGTGCATCCGTCGCTGACCCCCAGAATCCTGTTGTTCAGAACAGCTCTTGCGACGGCGCTGCTCGTCGCGATCATGCTGGCCTGCGCAATGATCGGCCCGCAGGATGTCTCGCTGAAGGCGGCGTTGCACAGGCCTCCGGCCGGTGCGGCGGTCAGTCCGGACTATGAGATCCTCGTTCGGGTCCGTATCCCGCGGGTCCTGCTGGCGGCAATGGTGGGCGCGGCGTTGGCCGCTTCCGGCGTGATCTTCCAGGCGCTGTTGGGCAACCCGCTGGCCGACCCGTACATCCTGGGCGTCTCCAGCGGCGCCGGGCTCGGTGCGATGATCGCGGTGATCGCCGGGCTGAACTGGACCCTGTGGGGTCGATCTCCCATCGCGATCTTCGCCTTCGTCGGCGCCCTGGGAACGGTCTGGCTGGTCTGGGGCATCGGTCGCGTCACCGGCAGATACCAGGTCACCGGGCTGCTCCTGGCCGGCGTCGTGGTCAACGCCTTCTTCTCCGCGATGATCATGTTCCTCGTCTCCGTCGCCAAGAGCCAGCAGCTCCACGCCACCCTCTTCTGGCTCATGGGCAATATGACCGAAGAGGATTTCTTCGTCCTCTGGATGGGCGGCGGCGGCATCGTCGCAGGCATCACGGCGCTGTATTTCCTGGGTCCGCAGCTCAACGTCATCAGCGTCGGCCACGAGGACGCCAGGAGCATCGGCATCTCGGTTCAACGGGTCGAATGTATCGCCTTCGCGATCTCCGCGTTCATTACCGCGGTGGCGGTCAGTCTCAGCGGGCTGGTTGGCTTCGTCGGCCTGATCGTGCCCCATGCGGTCCGACTCCTGTTCGGGCCGGACCATCGACAGCTCGTGCCGCTCAGCGCCCTGGTCGGCGCCATGTTCCTGGTCGTCGCCGACACGGCAGCCAGGATGGTGGTGGCGCCCGCCCAGTTGCCCGTCGGAGTGGTGACCGCCATGATTGGAGGTCCGTTCTTCCTGTTGTTGCTGGTCAGTCACAGCAGAAAGGTGTTCTGGCCGAGATGACAGCCGCGATCGAGGTCAAAGAGGTCTCGTTTGGCTATGGTCCGCACCGGCCGGTCCTGAACCACATCGATCTGGCGGTTCGTGCAGGCACATTCCTGGCCGTGGTGGGCCCGAACGGCGCGGGCAAGAGCACGCTGGTCAAGATCATGGCCGGCCTGCTGAAGCCGCAGTCGGGGAGCGTCCTGTTGGAGGGCAGGGAGTTGTACTCCTATGGCGTACAGGAGATTGCCCGGCGAATCGCGGTTGTTCGACAGGAGTTCGTCCCGGCGTTCGAGTTCTCGGTCCTGGAGACCGTTCTGATGGCTAGAACGCCGCGCTATGGTTCGTGGGGTTTCGAAAGCGAGCAGGACCGCACCCTGGCAAACCGCGCGTTGGAGATGACCGACACAGCCCGATTCGCCTCCCGTCCGCTCGGCAGCCTCAGTTGCGGCGAGCGGCAGCGAGTCTTCATCGCCCGGGCCCTCGCCCAGGACACCCCGATCCTCCTCTTGGACGAACCGACGTCTTTTCTCGATCTCAGACACCAAGTGGACATCTACGACCTGTTGAAATCCATCCAGCAGAAGACCACGCCCACGATCATCGCGGTCACCCATGACATCAACCTGGCGTCGCAGTATTGTGATGAGGCGTTACTGCTGTATCCCCCGGCTCCGAGCGGGGATATGCCCATCGATGAGCGATCGGCGGCGGCAACTCGCTGTCGCGTCGGCCCGATCTCCGAGGTCCTTACCCTGCCGGAGATACAGCAGGCATTTGATGTTCAGGTCTTCTCAGGCGCGGTAGGACGCGAGAGGTTCATCGTGCCCCTGGGAATCCGAGCGAAGGACGCGGATCGAGCTGGTCGCTCGACGTGAGGGCAGCCCGCCGCACGGCGGACCGCCGCGCTAGGGAATACCCCATTTCTTTATAGGACAATCCAGGCCGTTGTCATGGCCCCATAGGCAGTTTCCTCGTGTCTTTCCCGCTTTTTTGAGAGATTGGGCTAGGATTCGACCGGCCGCAGTGGTATAATACATAGTTCTATAGATGTGAGTGAATTTGCCAGCATTCATGTGAGAGGTGACTTCGAAGTGGCTGAGAAACGGAAAAAAACATCCAAGAGAAACGGCGACCGCGCGCAGATCCCCAAGCCGCACCTCACAGCGAAGGAACTGTCGGTGTTCAGGGCAACGCTGCTGGAGAAAAGACAGGAGATTCTCCAGAACGTCCACGAGATCGAGGGCGAGACACTGCGGAAATCCAGGCTGGATGCGAGTGGCGATCTGTCGAGCATGCCTATCCACATGGCCGACCTCGGGACCGATAACTTCCAGCAGGAATTCTCGTTGGGCCTGATGGACAGCGAGCGAAGGCTCATCAGCGAGATCGACGACGCGCTGCATCGCATCGAGAGCGGCACGTACGGGATCTGCGAGGGCACCGGCAAGCCCATCGCCAAGGCGAGACTGGAGGCTCAGCCCTGGGCGCGTTATTCGGTGGAGTACGCCAGGATGGTCGAGGAAGGGCGCGTGCCGGAATTCGAGTGAGGAATGTGCGATCTCGGCTCGTCGGCTTCACGGGCCGGCGGTCCGAATCCCAAAAGAGAAGAGCGGTCCCAGTTCGGCGCGGGAAGCGGCTATGGAGAGCATGCCCCAGGACAGACAGGACACTCGAATGCGAGACCCGAGTTCGAGAGAGCGGGACCGTCCGGAACCGTCCGGGCGGTTCGTGTGCCCGACCTGCAAACGCCCTGTGAATCGCCCGACTGACGGCTCCTCCGGCCTGCCTCGGTTCTTCCCTTTCTGCTCGGAGCGGTGCAAGCTCATCGACCTCGGGGCCTGGTTCGACGGCGATTACCGCATCCCCGCCAAACCCGATGAGGAATCGGATGAATCGCTGGACGTCGGTCCGGACGCCAGGCGCCCGCCGCACGGGCAGTAGCTCGCCACAGGGAGTCTGGACATCGGAGCGGTCCCGCTGTAACATGGCGGCAGTTCCACCAGTGGTTCCGTGTTGCAGCGATGCGGTCAAGAGGTCTTGAAAGGAGGCAGCATGGTCGACGCAAGAGAACCGACATCCCCGTTCGGCAGTTTCCTTTTCCCCCACATCTTCCGGTCCTTCCGCCTGGCGGTCCATCCGTCGAAGCTGGCCGTCGCATTCGCGGCGGTGACGGTGATCTGTCTGACCGGCTGGCTCATGGACTTGAACCGGACCGTCATCGTCACGGGCGCCCCTGCCGCCGTGCCGGACAGCCTGATCATGAACATCGCGAGCCGCGGATCCACCACCGAACTCGACGTCTACGTCACTTCAAAGTCGGCGCTATCCGTTGTTCTGGCATCTGTCCCGCCGGACGCGCCTCGCCTGGGCGTGTTCACAACCCTGTCTCGCTTCGTTGCCGCCCAGCTTGGCAGCGCCGTCGGCGCCGCGTTCCGACTCGATGGTCCGCAGTGCATCGGCGTCCTTCTACGATGCGCCAAGGCAATGGCCTGGGCGTTCGAGCGCCACACGATATACAGCGTGATCTTCTTCGCCGTTGCGCTGGTCGCCCTGTCGCTGGCGGGAGGTGCGATCTGTCGCATAGCCGCCCTCCAGTTCGCCCGCAACGAGCGCCCCCGCCTGGTGCAGGCCACACGATTCGCCGCGAGGAGGCTCGTCAATTTCCTGGCGGCCCCGATCGCACCGGTCGCAATCGCGATCCTTCTCGGACTGCCCATCCTCCTGCTCGGCCTGCTCGGCAACATTCCATGGGTCGGGGAACTGCTCACAGGCCTGCTGTTGCCCCTGGCGTTCATCGGCGCGTTCTTCATCGCGGTCGTGCTCGTCGGTGCGGCGGCCGGGCTGAGTCTGATGTTCCCCGCCATCGCCTACGAGGACTCGGATTTCTTCGACGCCGTCAGCCGGTCGTTCAGCAACGTCTATGGGAGACCCTGGCAGATGGGTTTCTATACCTTTGTGGCCGCTCTCTATGGGACCGTCTGTTATCTCTTCGTCCGGTTCTTCGCCTTGGTCGTTCTTTGGGCGACTCGCGGGTTCCTCCAACTGGGTCTGGGCAACGAGAAGCTCCAGGCAATCTGGCCGGCGCCGACCTCTGTGGATCTCTTGGGTACCTTCCCATCACCCGATGGCTGGTCGCTTTGGCTCGCGGCCGTCCTCATTCGGATCGGGGTCCTGGCGGTGGTCGGGCTGACCATCTCGTTCGTCGTCAGTCTCTATTTCTCCGCCAGCACGGTGATCTATGCCTTGATGCGAAATCGCGTCGACGGGACCAGTCTGGACGAGATCCACGAAGATGCGGAGGAAACGTCCGAAACAGCAAGCATAGCGGAAACGTCCGAATAAACGCGATTTGCCGTCCCCCCGGCCGGCAGATCGAGGCGCCACAGGCCGGTCCGCAACTGAATTGCGACCCCGTCTGTGCCGATGATACGGATGGGCCCGCACGACGGCGCCCAAGTGCCTTCCAGGCTGGATGTTGCGATAGAATCGAAAAGCCAGGTGTGATGCCGGGGGAATATGTGCGATCCACACATTGAAACCGACGCGCCGCCCAGCGACGGCGGGCCTTCGCACGTCCCCATTTCGCCGGCGGGGCCTCTCCTGACGTTCCGCAAGCCGCTGATCGTGCTGGCGCACATCCTGGCATTCGCGGCCTCCCTGGTGTTCTCCTTCCTCGTCGCGAACAACATGCAGTTCCGTCGCGAGTGGCTTGTCGGACAGTTTCCTCTCCTCCTGCTGTTCGTGCTCCTGGTGAAGCTGCCAGTGTTCGGGGCCTTCAAGCAATATCGCGGGTGGTGGCGCTATGTGAGCATCGCGGACCTGCTCCAGATCGTGCGGGCGTCGCTGGTCAGCACGCTGATCATCGTCGCAGTCTGGTTCGTGGTGATCCTGCACGTCCCCTGGGTCCGTCGGATTCTGCCGACAGGGATCGCGGCGGTCAGCCAGGGCGTCTTCATGGCCGATCTGTTCGGCACCGTGCTCCTGCCCGCCGGCCTGCGAATGATCACGCGGCTCTATCACGAGGAATACCGCACCACGGAGAATCGCCGGCTGACGCGATTCCTCATCGTCGGCGCCGGCAACGCCGGAGAAGGTCTGCTCCGCGAGATCCACCGCATGCCCGTCACCCAGTACGACGTCCTGGGCTTCATCGACGACGATCCCGCCAAACAGGGCATGAACATCCACGGCATTCCGGTGCTCGGGACCGTGGCGCAACTGCCTCGGATCTGCAAGGAACGCAACATCGAGGAGATCGCGATCGCGATGCCCTCGGCCACCCGCGAGCAGCTCCGGCGGGTCATCCAGGTCTGCGAGGGCGCCCAGGTCCGCTTCCGCACGGTCCCCTCCATCACGGACATCGCGTCGGGGAAACTGCGGGTTTCCGAGATTCGAGACGTGGACATCAACGACCTGCTCGGACGCGAGGTCGTGCAGCTCGACCTCGATCGGATCGAGGCATTCGCCAGGGACAAAATCATCCTGATCACCGGGGCCGGCGGGTCCATCGGCTCCGAGATGTGTCGCCAGATCTGTCATTTCGGTCCCGAACTGCTGCTGCTCGTCGAGCAGGCGGAGAACCCGCTGTTCTACGTGGAGCGGGACCTGAGCCACCAGTTCCCCAATGTGCGGACACAGGCATTGATCTGCGACATCACCGACCGGGCGCGAATCGACGCGATCTTCGAGCAACACCGGCCCCAGGTGGTCATCCACGCCGCGGCGCACAAGCATGTCCCGCTCATGGAGACCAATCCCGGGGAAGCCCTCAAGAACAACGTCCTGGGCACGCAGACCGTCGCGGACGCAGCCGACCGGTATCACGCGACGCACTTCGTCATGATCAGCACGGACAAGGCGGTGAACCCGACAAGCATCATGGGCTCGTCCAAGCGGATCGCCGAGATGTACATCCAGGACCTCGGCAAGACCAGCCGGACGCAGTTCATCACCGTCCGATTCGGCAACGTCCTCGGCTCCGAGGGCTCGGTCGTCCCGATCTTCAAGCGCCAGATCGCGGAGGGCGGGCCCGTCACCGTGACGCACCCCGACATGAAACGCTACTTCATGACCATCCCCGAGGCCAGCCAGCTCGTCCTCCAGGCCGCCAGCATGGGCCAGGGTGGCGAGATCTTCGTCCTGGACATGGGCGAGCCCGTGCGGATCGTGGACCTCGCCAAGGAACTCATCACGCTCAGCGGCTTCCGGCCCGGCGACGATATCGAAATCGTCTTCACCGGCCTGCGACCGGGCGAGAAGCTCTTCGAGGAGCTTCGCATCGAGGGCGAGGACATGCAGCGGACCCGCCACCCGAAGATCAGCATCTGGCGGAACATCCCGATGGACCGCGAGGCGCTCCGCGCCGGCATCGGCGAACTGCTGGATCTCGCCAGGCAACAGGATCACGACGGATTACCCGCCCGGATCAAGGCCCTCGTGCCCGAGTATTCCCCCAACCACGACTACTCGTCGCGGACTGCGGGGGCGATCCAATCGTAGCTCGGCAGCGTGCGGCCGTCCTTCAGGCGGATGCCCGAGGAGTGCATAGGAATAGCAATTGATGAGGATGGAGAAATGGCAGCGGAATCACCGCGGTCCTTTCGGGGTTTCTCCCGCAAGACGTTCAGCTTCCTGCGGGACCTGGAACGCAACAACGACAAGACATGGTTCACCGCCCATCGGGCCGTCTACGAGGAGCACGTCCTGCAGCCCTTGCGGGACCTCGTGACCGACGTCTCGGATTTCATGCTGGGAATCGACCTGTCGTTCGAGGTGGCGCCCGCGGTGGGCAAGACCATCTCGCGGATCTACCGCGACACGCGATTCTCCAAGGACAAGTCGCCCTTCCACAACTGCGCGTGGATCGTCTTCAAGCGGTCGGGCAAGGACTGGGCCCGCTACATCCCTGGCTACTTCCTGGAGATCGCCCCCAAATCCTACCGTTACGGCCTGGGCTTCTACGACGCCGCCCCCGACCTGATGGCCCGCTTCCGCCAGCAGATCGACGACGACCCCGAGTCGTTCCTCAAAGCAGTCGGCTGGTTCGACAAGCAGAAGGTCTTCGCCCTCGAAGGCACGCGATACAAGCGTCCCCTCGGCCAGGACAAGCCCGAACCCATCCGCACCTGGTACGCCTACAAGAGCTTCTACCTGACCAGCGAGCACAAGATCGACGACGCGATCCGGTCGCCCAAGTTCGCCGACCAGCTCATGAACCACTTCGGCCTGGCCGCCCCGCTCTACCGCTACATCCACCGCATCGTCGCCCAAGTCCTCGGCGACCGCCGGTAACACAGAGACCCGGCTTTCAGCAGCAGAAATCATCTCACGCAGAGACGCAGGGACGCAGAGGGTATAAGAGGTCTTCTCCAGAGCCTTCTTCCCTCATTCTCAGCGTCTCTGCGTCTCCGCGTGATACCTCTTGCAGTTGAATCGTCTCTCAGCCCTGCGTGGCCCCCTCCACGATCCGGACCTCCGCCTCCGTCAAGCCGTACGGGGGGGGGCTCACGCAGGGACGCAGAGGATCATTCTTCGAGGCCATTGACGATTCGTTCAATGCCGTTCTTCATCAGAGCTTCGCCGAAGTTGAGGAGATAGCCGAGCTTCAGGCCGGTTAGACGCAGGTAGGTGTGGACCTGCTTCTCGTGGGCTTTCGTCGTCTTCTCCACGCTCTTGAGTTCCAGAATGACTTTGCCGTCAAGGATCATGTCAGCCCGGAAGCCTTCATCGAATCGAATGCCTCGATACGCGATGGCGATAGGCTTCTGCCTCTCGACCTGGAGTCCTCTTTGCCCCAGAGCATCGGCCAGGCATATCTCATAGACAAACTCCAGCAGTCCAGGGCCGAGTTCCCGATGCAGTGCGATAGCCTCTTCGACCACGATGGTCCCGATTTTGTTTTCTGTCATTCTCCGCGCCTCCGCGTCTCCGCGTGATCATGCTTGAAGACCTGTTTCATATATTTTCACGCAGAGGCGCAGGGACGCAGAGGGTGCAAGAGGTCTTCTGCAAAGCCTGTTTCCCTCATTCTCCGCGTCTCTGCGTCTCCGCGTGATATCTCTTTCAGTTGAATCGGTTCTCAGTCCTGCGTGGCCCCCTCGACAATCCGGATCTCCTCCTCCGTCAGGCCGTACAACTCGTACACCAGCCGGTCGATCTCTCGATCTGTCGTCCCCGCTGCTCCTTGGCGTCAGGGGACCTCGTCATCAGGGGTCGACGGAGATGATCGTCGGTTGCAGGTGTCTACAGATGGCGGTATGCGTCTCGCCTGTGGCGGACATAATAGACGACCACCTGCCGGGCGTCCTTGTCGACTCCGTATACGATCCGATAGTCGCCAACCCGAACACGATACAACTCCTCCGCCGCACTCAGCTTGCGCGAGCCGCGAGGAATGGGGTTCTCTTGCAGTGCCTCAATCTGCTTGAAAACACGTGAAACCACCGACTGCGGGAGCGAGCGCAAGTCCTTTTCGACTGACGGCTTGAGGATGAGTCTATAGGACGCCATCTTTTCTCAATCGGGCCTTCATTGTGTCCAGGCTGACCGCCCGTTCGTTCCGGCGTTCCGCGACCACCGCCAGATCGTGCAGGTCCTCCATCAGTTCCTGGTACCGCTTCAGGGATAGGATCACGGCGGTCTTGTTCCCGTCTGCATCAACGACATATTGCTCTTGAGCGGCCATGGCCTGTGTACTCCTTCTTCGCAATTCGGCTTCTCTTTGTACTATACCTGCTGCCACCCTGTCTGTCCACACCCGATCTCAGGACCCGTCATTAGCACGACGCCCTGGGACGGGCCTTGCATCTACACGCCGGATCGCACTACTCTGTTCCCTCACGCAGTTGAATCGGTTCTCAGTCCTGCGTGGCTCCCTCGACAATCCGGATCTCCTCCTCCGTCAGGCCGTACAACTCGTACACCAGCCGGTCGATCTCCGCGTCCGTCGCCGCAATCTGACGCTGGATAGACCCTAACGTTGCATAAGAAGGTGTTTTAGAAGTTTTGTTTGACACACCCATGAGCCAATCGGCGACTCATGAGATTGATCATGGCAATCAGGATCATGACTTCACTGTTTTCCGGCAATAGCTCATAGTCTTTGTTCAACCG
>Ga0209200_1000345_pt1 | contig 52585 bp, 45 predicted proteins | sample AD_UKC033_MetaG_FD_184406 | JGI IMG/M metagenome (GOLD analysis project Ga0209200, IMG submission 184406) | Active sludge microbial communities of municipal wastewater-treating anaerobic digesters from USA - AD_UKC033_MetaG (SPAdes) (version 2) | ecosystem: Engineered > Bioreactor > Anaerobic >... | reverse complement strand
CTTTTGAACGGCATCGAGCTCAATAATTATGTCTGACATGCGACTTCCTTCTTCAAATTTTCGAGTAAATCCTAATGTTTAGCCAAAATTGTTTCCATAAGAATGGGTTGAAAAAGAAATGAATAATTATAACAACAATTACAATCTGACTGGGTATACCTTGAATCAGGTTATTTCTATCCTCTACTTATTTGGCATTGCGCTCCATATTTACCTGGGCTAAAATGACAAGCATGGTAAAGCGCTGCCTAGTTTGCATCACTGGCGCTTCTGGCGCTATCTACTCCATACGATTACTCTGCGCACTTGCGGCAAATGGTGTCAGGATCCATGTTGTGACAAGCGAGCGCGGCGCACGAGTCCTTCTCGAAGAGACAGGTCGTCCACTTGGCTATTGGCTCGGAAGGCTGCAATCTCAAGGAGGTCCGGAAGGAAGGCATGCTTTTATTACCATGCATGAGAACAATGATTTCTCGGCACCTATTTCATCAGGTTCCTTTCGGCTCCATGGAACGGTTATCGTACCTTGTTCCATGGGGACGCTAAGCACCATAGCAAGTGGAAACTGTTCGAATCTTATCCATAGGGCTGGAGCTGTCGCTCTAAAAGAAGGTTGGCCTTTTATCGTTGTGCCTAGAGAAACACCGCTTTCCCTTATATCGCTGCGAGCCATGACCCAGCTCAAGGAGGCTGGGGCTGTGATTCTTCCAGCTTCTCCTAGCTTCTGTGGCAAGCCACCCGACATCCAGTCGCTTGTCGATACTGTTGTATACCGAATACTTGATCATCTTGATATAGTTGACAAAGCTATGACAGGAGAGGATCCAGGCAAATCATAAGGCAAACCATAATTTCTTTGCGCCAATCTTAGAAAGGCAAAAGCCCAGAACCCTTAATGTCTGCCTTTCAAGTCCTATATTATTTCGATTGCTCCTCTGCTTGTTCCTCGGTGGGCAGCACTCTGACCTTTCTTTCGTTGAAACCTATCCAAACGGTTTCTCCCTCGGAAGGAATGACCTTACCCAATGGATCTTCGATTTCTATAAGCAGTTCGCCGGTCTCTGTCTTTACATAGATTTCCACATTTGAGCCTAAATAGACCTTGGCAAAGACTTGCCCAGAAGCAACAGCCTCTTCTTGGCTGACAATGCGCAGCGATTCCGGTCTGGCCATTAGTTCAACATCATCGCCTGGCTTAAGCCCTTTTACAGCAGAACTGGCATGCACCATTTTTTGCCCTAATCTGCATATAGCCCTTCCATCTGGTTCAAAACCCTCTAGCTGCGCATGGAAAAAAGCCACCTTACCCACAAAGCCTGCGACGAATACTGAATCGGGTTCCACATATATTTCGCTTGGAGTTCCTATCTGCAAAATCTTACCTTCACGCATTACAATTATTCGATCAGAAAGACTCATAGCCTCGATGCGGTCGTGTGTCACATATATAGCCGTAATGCCAAGGGTTTTCTGGATACGTCGGATTTCGACTCTCATCTGCTCGCGTAAAAGAGCATCTAGATTCGACAGAGGCTCATCGAGCAATAGTACTTGTGGCTCCACTACAAGCGATCTAGCCAGCGCAACTCGCTGCTGTTGACCACCCGAAAGCCTACCGGGTGCTCTGTGCATTAGTTCAGAAAGCCCAACAAGGTCAAGAATATCCGTGACCTGCTTTTCTATTTCATTCTTGGGTAGCTTTCGTATTTTGAGCCCATAAGCGACATTGTCGAACACATCCATATGAGGGAAAAGACCATAGGATTGAAAAACGGTGGCTGTCTGCCTCCCATTTGGCGGCAAAAAAGTCACGTCTGTATCTCCGATAATGATCTTGCCCTTGGTTGGCAATTCAAAGCCTCCGATCATCCGCAAAGTAGTAGTCTTTCCGCATCCAGAAGGACCCAATAGGGTCACCAGCTCACCTGGCTTTACCTCGAAGTCAGCATCCTCGACAGCATGTACTTCGCCTTTACCTTTCGGGTCTTTGAATATCTTAGTCACATGAGAGAGCGCCACAGGCACTGATTTTGCTGTCATACTCTACCCTTTCCTATAAAATTAAATCTGCTTTTCGGTCGACCCGCTTCGATCGCGATTCATCATTGTGTTGTTATCGTTTTTTCCAGGTACTCGCTTTGCCGCACCAAAAGTCTCATTAGCCCAAAAACGGCTAGCACTATTATGATTAGCGTCGTAGCGAGCACACTAGCCAGTCCAAAACGCAAATTCTCCGAAAAGTTATATATTTGTATAGTGATATGGTACCATCTCGCGCTTATGAGGAATATTATAGCGGAAACGGCTGTCATCGAGCGAACAAAAGTATAAGACATGCTCGATATAAAAGCCGGTCTTATCAGTGGCAAAATAATGGTGCGAAATATCGTTGCCTGGTCTGCTCCGAGGTCTGCCGCTGCTTCTTCTATCGAAGGATCGATCTGCCTTAGCGCCGCGATACCGCCCTCCACACCGACCGGCAGCTCTCTCACCACATAGTTTATGACTAAAATTGCCCCTGTTCCGACAAGAAGCAAGGGGGGTTTGTTAAATGCCAGAATAAAGCTTATTCCTATGAGAGTACCAGGAATGGCAAAAGGCGCCATGATGAGAGACTCCAGGATGCGCTTCCCTGGAAAATTCTTCCTCACGAGTATAAAGGCCGCTACCATCGCAAGAATTCCAGCAATGGGAGTGGCAATTCCAGCCAGTGTAATCGTGGAAACAAGAGATTGCTTTCCTCTCGTCAAAGCCTCACCGATATTAGCTAGAGTAAAGGAATAATCGATACCCCAATTCTTGACAAAGCAACCGGCGACTATTGTGCCGTACAGACCCACAATAAATGCGCTTACCAAAATTACAAAGCCTGTCAGCGCCTTTTTTATTCCAGGAGAGGCTAGATCAGAGAGCCTCGTAGAAGGCTTACCTGTAACAACCACAAAAGACTTGCGATTCACCCAGCGGCGCTGCGCCAGAAATGCCGTCAGAGTGGGTAAGAGCAGAAGAAGAGACAGAGCCGCGCCATTATTCAACCTATTCATACCTATAGCTTCAATATATGACTCTACAGACAGCACCCTATAGGAGCCAGATAGCAGAAGGGGATTTGCAAAATCCGCAAGGGAATTTGTGAACACAAGCAGCCAGCTGGAAAGAAGGCCGGGGGCGGCAAGCGGCAATGTCACATGGCTGAAGGTGTACCATCTGGATGCATTGAGATCGAGCGAAGCGTCCTCCAATGTGGAGTCAATAGCCTCCAGGACTCCTTGCATAGTCATAAATGCGATAGGAAACATGCTGATTGTCTGCGCTAAAGCCAATCCCCACAAACCATATATATTGACATTTTGAAGGCCAAGCCATTGCCTGGTAACGATACCATTCTTGCCAAATAACAGGATGATAGACAAAGTTAGAGAGAATGGTGGCGATATGACAGGCATTGTCGCAAGAGTGGTTATCAATTTTTTGCCTTTTATGCTTGTGCGCGCTACAGCAAAAGCATAGACAAAGCCTATGAAAGTTGAAATCGTCGCGGTCACAATTCCAAGCTGGATCGAACCCCAAAGCGCCTGCAAATACTGGCGATTGGAAAGAATATTCTTCCATACATTGAAAGAGAATCTGCCATCCTTTATCAAGGTAAGACGCATGGCCTCCAAAAGCGGATAAGCGACGAACGCAAGCACTATTGCGGCTAATACCACTATTGCATAACCGCTGATCGGATCACGCGAGAATGTCGCAATGCCAAAGCCAATGGCAAACAAAGCAAAGAAAATCAAGGCAAGAGCATCTACAAGCCTGGTAAAAGAAACATAACCAGTAGAGTCAATGGCAGCAAGAAGAGTAGCCCGCGCTTCGCTATTCTCTGCATCGGGTATGGGAGCGACCATAAGCGTGTAAGGGATCCCCTTAAAATGGACGATTTTCGGCCATTTGTAGATTTCAAGGTAAGAGACCGATTCCGCAGCGCTGCTCGCCGTATCTGCATATTCCGGAAGCTGCCATAACTCCAAGAGCGCGTCATCTCCGCCGAGTTCTTCACTTCCCTCCTCGCCAGGAACTCCCTTTATCACAAAGAAGCGGTTGTCCGAATAGATGGCACCAAGCTCTTCTATCCAATCAGAAAGAGCTTCATTGTTCGAAGGCGCAAAAGAAGTCATGGCCTTTACGAGCGCCTTCATCTCTTTTAGGGTGTTCTTTTCGAAGGTATTCTTAATTGTAGAGAAAATCCAATATTCTCCTAAAGCGAAGATAAGGCATACCACAGAGAGCATTATAATCTTTTTCTTGGTAAACACTTGGAGATCCTCTTCTCTTTATCATCATCAAAACCAAGAATACGAAGAACCGAACCCTTGAGGAACATAACATTCCTCAGGGTCCGGCTCATTAATTTTTTTCACATTTCGGAATGTGATCCTAAATAAGATCAAAAATCAGCGCTTGGAACCGATCTCCTTGACCCATCGCTCGAGAAGCCGATCCTTATTCGCTGCATCCCACATCACATCCTGATCAACGGTTTTGATCTCGCTTAGACTGAAGGCTTGAGGATTCTTCTTAGCAATCTTTGATACAGGAATTACATACCATGATGCAATAATCTCCTGCGCCTTAGCAGAAAGCACCCAGTCGTATAGTTTTTTGGCATTTACCGGGTCGGGTCCGCCTTTTACTATCGACATAGAGGCTATCTCATAACCGGTTCCTTCCGAGGGGAAGGTGATAGTGACATCTGCACCTTCAACCTTGAGCTTGACATTGTCGTGCGCATAGCCAATAGCTACAGGAATTTCTCCGATAGCCACGCTCTTTCCAGGCGCGGCGCCCGATTTGGTATACTGGTCGATATTCTTGTCAAGCTTATTCAGATAGTCAAAGACCTTCTCTTCATCCCCCCCAAATACATAACGCAATGTGGTTATGACATTGTAGGCCGTACCAGATGTTGTCGGATTTGCCACGCGTATTTTACCCTTGTATTCAGGTTTTAGCAGATCAGCCCAGGACGTGGGGGGTTTAATTCCTTGTTCTTTAGCTACTTTATTGTTGGTTACAAAGCAGATGGGCCCTATATAAAGCCCTACCCAATAGTTCTCTGGATCTCGAAACTGCAAAGGAGTATTCTCGAGCATCTTGGATTTGTAAGGAGCTGTCAAGCCTTTGAGCTTGGCGCTTATGTGATTTAGTCCTACTCCGCCCACCCATATGGAAGCCTGGGGATTTGCCTTCTCTGCCTCAAGTCTGGCCTCTACTTCACCGCCGGAAAGTCTCTGCCAATTGAGCATTATTCCCGTTTCTTTCTGATACTCATCAAATAGCGCTTTAGCGAGAGGCTCATCCAGTGTTGTATATACGCCGAATCTCTGCTGTCCAAATGCCACAGTCAGACTGAGAATTAGCACAAGCCCTGCGATCATAAGACGTTTCATGGAAACCTCCTAAAAGTACTTTACAAATATAGTGTATTCCATGACTTCTATTTTCGCAAGGCAGAATATTGTGGCAAATAGGATTCAGCAAATAGCTAAGAAGATCAATGATTCAATCTGTATCATTATTATACAAGTCTACTGGCGCATATCAATACAAATGTATCAATCGGAAATATAAATCCAAGAACTGTTCTTCTGATTATGTCTTATTGAAACCGATATGAGAGCTCTTTATCTACATCTATAGCAGGCTTGCTGTCCGGATATCGCAGGCAGTTTGTTATATTATAATGAATTATATTTAATTGTCAATTTGTTTGGATTTGGCACATTTTTTGCTTATATTATATATGAGCGCCAAAAGGGGCTCCGGACAGGCTATGAGATCCTGTGTGGATCGACACCTGCTGATCCTAAATAGTAGGAGGTTGACTATGAACAATCTGGTATTGTATGACAAAAGCCCATTTGATCTTATCGAGAGCCTTTTCAACAACGACGATTGGCTAATGCCGAGCTTCCGCACTCCAGCCATAGACGTATATGAAGAAGGCGATAAATACACCATCGAGGCCGATCTTCCCGGCCTAACCGAAAAAGATATCAAACTGGAAGTCCGGAATGGCCAGCTTATTCTTTCCACCGCAAAACGAGAGAAGAGCGAAGATAAATCCAAGAAAGGTCGGTGGATCCGCAGGGAGCGCAGAGAGTACCAATTCCAGCGCAGTTTTACTCTTCCTGAAGAGGTAGATCCCGAAAAGATCGAAGCCCACTTCAAGAATGGTGTGCTGCAGGTCGTGCTTCCAAAGAAGCCTGAAGCTGCTCCCAAGAGCATCGAGGTAAAGATCAACTAAGCTGCGCTTCTTAGCAGAGCTTCTTTGTTGCTTTTCTTAATCTTCCTTAATAGAAACCGGGCTTTAGGCCCGGTTTTTTTATAGCACGGCTTTCAGCTCTCAGCCTTCTTGTGTTATCATGCTGAACGAATTCTAGATTTACATAACCGGCTTTGCCGGCAAAGGAGATATTATGGCGGATAAATCTAATCGCCTTCCTCAAAACGCAAAAGGCAAATGGTATGTCGACGCATCCTGCATTGGCTGTGGCCTATGCTCTGTTACGGCACCAGACATTTTTATTCTAGGCGACGACGGGCAGGCTTATGTTGCTCGTCAGCCTCAGACGGAAGAGGAGAACGAACTGGCAATTCAGGCCATGAACGATTGCTCTGCACAATCGATCGGAGATGATGGAGAGTAAGCTCTCTAGTCTCCTCTAACCCTTGAGAGCTTCGGGGTTTAATCCTCGCAACTCAGGTAAGGTAAAGAGTCCATCCTTTCGGATGAGTTTACCATCGATCCATACTTCTCCGCCGCCCGCAGCTTCATCCTGCAAAAGTACTATATCCCAGTGCAGGGCGGAGCGATTGCCATTAAAACAATCGTCGTACGAGTTTCCGGGTGTTATATGCAGAGATCCTGCGATTTTTTCATCGAAAAGCGTATCTAGGATTGGGCGAGTAATATAAGGATTGATACCAAAAGAAAACTCGCCAAGATAACGAGCTCCTTCGTCTATATCAAGAATCTTATTGATCCGTTCGGTATCGTTAGCACGAGCCCGGACAATTTTTCCATCTTTGAATTCGAAAACGATATTCTCGAACTTAAAGCCATCTTTCTCGTTTGGAGTATTATAGCTGAGTATCCCATTTACCGAATTACGAACCGGCGCGGTATAGACTTCTCCGTCTGGAATGTTCATAGTTCCATCGCATTTTATAGCGGGAAGACTTTTTATCGAAAATTCGAGATCGGTGTCAGGCCCCAATATCTTGACTCTATCGCTCTTCTGAAGAAGCTCCACAAGCGGATCCATAGCGCGAGACATTCTGCTATAGTCCATTGTACATACATCGAAATAGAATTTTTCGAATGCATCTTCGCTCATCCCTGCATTCTGTGCCATTGCTGCGCTAGGATAGCGCAGCACAACCCAGCGGGTATGTGGTATTCGCCGATCGATGTGCACTTTTTTCCAGACATGGTTATTGTAGAGCTCTATCTTGCTGGCCGGTAAGTCTTGCCATGCAAATGAATTTCGAACGCTTGTAAAACCGATATATACGTCCATCTTGTCCATGCGAGCGCGCTCGAATTCCGCTTGTAGTTCGAACTGCTCGTCAGGCGCATCCATAAAGAGTGTTCTTTCGATCCGTCTATCTCTCAAGGAAATGAAAGCGAGTGCTCCCGCCCTATGCACCTCTTCTATGAGAAGGCGTGTAAAGTCCGGTTCAAGGTTGGAGTTTTCAATGAGCACCTTATCGCCATTTTGCACTCTGGTCGAATAATTTACCAAGAGCTGCGCGAGTCTTCTGAGTCTTTGATCTTCCATCGATTACTTCCTTTGCGAATAAGTTTGATTTTGCAAAAAATTTATATACACTCTCTTGAATATCGTCTTATTGAATAGCGCCATATATTGGAACCAATATTCAAGAAATCCAAAAAGCGATCCATCCATCTCAATAGTACACAAATATAGAATAAAAAACCATTGACGCCATCAAGAAACTGTAGTTAAAATGAAATATCCGTTTTCTGATAGGAGGACTGCATGACAACTCTCATTGCCTTGGTTGCCCTCGCGATATACCTGATATTCTACTTCGCATATGGTCGGGTAATCCGGGACAAGCTACTAAAAAGCAAAGAAGCGCCAGAAGCTCCATCTAAGAGACTTGAAGATGGAGTCGATTATGTGCCCACCAACAAATATGTCCTGTTTGGTCACCACTTCGCTTCGATTGCAGGCGCAGGCCCAATTACAGGGCCAGCAATGGCAGTGGCATGGGGATGGCTGCCAGGACTATTATGGATTTGGCTAGGGAACATACTATTAGGCGCAATTCACGATTATCTTGCGCTGACGGCATCTGTCAGATACGACGGCCGCTCGGTGCAATTCGTTGCCCAGGACCTTATGGGCAAAAAGGCGGGCACGACCTTTGGCTGGTTTACACTATTCCTCTGTGTGCTGGTAGTGGCAGCCTTTGGCGATATTGTAGCAGGCCAGTTCGCCGCTGATGGCCGTGTCTTCTTTTCCTTTGTATTCTTCTGTGTCGGCGCAGTTATTGCAGGCTTTGCCATGTACCGTTCGAAGCTTGGATTGGGCTGGGGTTCCGTGATAGGACTCATATTGATCATCCTAGCCTTCTGGCTTGGCGATATGCTCCCCATCAAGATGGGCAAGGAAATATATTTCCTCATCATCTTTGTGTACATCGTGTTAGCTTCAACTTTGCCAGTTAACCTCCTCTTACAGCCGCGCGATTACCTCTCTTCTTTCTTCCTGTATTTCGGATTGCTTGTGGGAGGTATTTCCGCGTTGATAAGCGCAAGGCCTCTCGATTCGATACCAGCCTTCACCTCCTTTAGCGCCAAGCTCATTGGGCCCGCGGGCGCTCTTCAACCTTCACCCTTCTGGCCTACTGTTCCTCTCATCATTGCTTGCGGCGCACTCTCGGGCTTCCATTCTCTTGTGGCCTCTGGCACAAGCGCGAAGCAGCTCAAAGAAGAGAATGATGCGCTGTTCGTTGGATATGGCGCAATGCTAGTCGAAGGATTCCTTGCTACTCTTGTAATCATTTCTATCGCATCTTTTGGAGCCGCCGCACTCGGAGACAAGCTCATGGCCACTCCTGCACTCGGGCGATTTGTCAATTCCTTTGCATTGATGGTCAGCACAAATCTCCCCTTCTTGCCTATGAGTTTCATGACGCTCTTTACGGCGGTATGGGTGTCTACTTTTGCTCTAACGACTCTCGATACGACAAATAGACTTGGTCGCTACATAGTCCAAGAAATGGCTGAGCCCCTCAAGGAAAAGAATCCAAGCACCTATAAAATACTCTCGAACAAGTGGGTTGCGTCGGTTGTGATCGCATTTTTGGGGATCTTCCTAGCTTGGTCTGGCGGATACAATACGATGTGGCCCGCCTTCTCCGGAGCTAACCAGCTCCTCGCCTCGGTTGTAATGCTCACCATGGCAATCTGGGTTAAGAAGAAGCTCAACCCCAAATATGTCATGTCGGTATTGATTCCGGCTGCTTTTCTTTGGATAACTGTTACAGTAGCGCTCATCTGGTATGAAATCGTCATAGTCCCTGTATTCTTTGCAGATGCCACAAAGACTATGAACATAATTACTGGTGTTATTGTGGGAGTCATCAACCTCTTCATGCTCATACTCAACTTCATGATGATCAACTCATTCCTAAAGAACTATAAGCTGAAGCCAGAGACAGCCTGATAAATGGTAATTTCCGCCTAATTTTGGTCCGTTGGATTGCAATTATGGGCGGATGACAAAAACGAAGAGCCGGAAGCCATGTGCTTTTCGGCTCTTTTTCTGTTTTGAGCTATGAGCTATGGCATATTGGACAAATTAGTTGAGATGCGATAAGAAGTAGAAACGGGTGTACGACAATTTCGTGCAAAGGTAGCTAGGCAGCATTTCTTCGAGCCCAGTAATCTTCATCGTGATGACTAAGTCTATTGCTCGAAGCTTGTCAATCTTGCTATGAGCGCGCTATAGTTAGGCAATCATAGTTGAGCCAAGAGAAGTCTTATATAGATGAGCCCGAAGGAAGCAAAAATGCCAAAACGCTTTGGCCGCATAATCAAGAATATATTCAAAACCTTTGCTCAGGTAAACAGAGAAAAGGCAACCGGGATGCTCGATTTCGAGCTCAAGGAGCTGGAGAATATCTTTGCGCTTCTTATTCTTGGAGGCTTTGTAGGCCTGCCTTCGCCACCATCGCCTATTGCCATAGAATTATTGCCCTATATGGAAAGAGAGCTGATTGTACTTCTCTCCAGGTCGGATCTATCTCATGACCCTCTGGGTGTATTGGCTAGTATGCTCGAAATAGATTAAGGAGTCTCTGTGCGCGATAATATTTTCTTCCTTGGAAAGGGAGGCGTAGGCAAGACGACGGTATCCAGTGCCTTTGCCATGGCTCTGGCAAGAAGAGGCAGTAGAGTCCTTGCGGTATCGCTGGATCCTGCGCATAACCTGGGAGATGCTCTTCAGACAAAATTGAATGGAGAGCCCAAAAAAGTCGAACCCATGCTAGATGCGCTAGAAGTCGATCTAGCATATTGGGTGGATAGATATCTCGAAGACAGCAAAGAAGAACTCAAAGCCAACTATTCTTACAATTCAGCGCTAAATCTTGATTCTTTCTTTGGCATTCTAAAATATTCACCAGGTACGGAAGAATATGCGGTTCTGTGGGCAATCGAAGATATTCGCCGCAGACTTGCGCCTCAATACGATTTTGTGGTCTTCGATACGCCTCCGACTGCTCTTACGCTTCGCTTTCTTTCTATGCCGGCTATTTCAGGCCTTTGGGTAGCAGAGCTAACAAAACTGCGTGAGCGAATTCTTCGCGATCGACAGACAATCGTCCGCTTAAATCCTCAGTCGCCGGTTGCAGAGAGCTGCGTGGACAAAGAAGATGATAAGGTCTATGGAAAGCTCAAGAATATAAGAACCAGACTTACATCGTTGCAGGATTTGTTTGCAAAGCGGAGTTATATGAGCATCATTGTAAACCCTGATGAGCTTTCGGTGTCGGAAGCCATAAGAATCAAAGACGAATTGTCTCAGCTGGGGATTATGCTCTCTGCTGTATGCCTGAATAAAAAAGGCCTTTCGAGGGCAGAATGGACGCTCTCGCCCGAGTTTGGCCAATTGCCTCTATTAATCTGTGATTTTGCGCCAAATGGCATTAGCACCAGAGAAGACTTGGTTCATATTGGCATCGAACCATTCATAGACCTTTTTCTAGGCAAGAGGTATGTAAAGAATGAATAATTTTTTATTCTTCGCGATATTTGCACTTGGGGTCGTCGCGACAATTCAGTATTTCCTTGGAGTAAAGAAAAACCGCTGGATGGGGAAAAACCTCTCATCGCAAGCAGAGGGAATCCTAAAACCGAAAGATACTGATTATGTCAACATAGGCGGGGCGATTGGTTATAATTTTGCTTATAAGTTGAAAGAACCATGGAAAAATGCAAAGGGCACTTTCACGCTGTTTCCTCGCCATTCTCTCCTATATATGCCCATTTCCCTTGTTGTGGGCAACTGTGATCGCTTTTATATGAATATCTTTACAGACAAAAAGCTGGTGGGAGAAGGTCATATCATCGAAAAAAGACACTCTCGCAGGGCTAAAATTGAAGGCCTAGAGGAAATGCACAAAGAGGAAATCCAGCGCGCTGGAAAGACATTTGTGCTCTGCTGGCGCTCGACAAATCTAAGAGACAAACTTATCCAGACTCTCGATTCCATGCCCGATGCCTCGTCGCTAACGCATTTCTGCTGCTACTCAGAGAATAAAACATTCTTTCTTTACTTGAAGCCCAAAAAGGGCCAAATATCGGACAATCTAAAAGCCTTTTTGGTGCAATGTCCCACTTATTTCCGCCAGGAAAATCCTCGCGAATCAAATAAATAGGATGCTATGCTTGATCTGTGCAGCCCTAAGGAAGCTCCCTAAGGAGTGCGAGGATAGCGATAACCAGCGCCCGCAATGTATTATATGCCAGCTGCATAAGCAAATAAGGCAAGAGTAGACAAAAGGAAGTAAAAGGAGGCGCCTATGGACCCTGAAATGAAAAAAAAGATCGATGAGACCTTGGCCCAAGTAAAAGAGCCACAATCCGAAGAGCCAATAGTAAACCTCGGGCTTCTAGAGAAAGTCACCTACAGCGAGAAAGAAAAAACAATGTTAGTCAAGCTTGCCATCGGTACTCCTCGATGGCAATGCCCAGCGTGCTCCGCAATAAATGGAGTTGTAAAGGCGGGCATTGTACGCAGGGCTCAAGAGGCATTCGAGAAGGCATTCCCTGATTTGAAGATAATCGTGGAATAACAAAGCAGAACAGCAATCTATAATCTATGACAAAATAAATATTGTAGCCGCCGCTATGCTCGCATATTTATTGGGCAAGCTCTGGCTTTTCACCCTTCTTTCCATATAAGAAGCGCTTGATCTTCTGAGTCGGCGTTTTTTCGAAGGGCTCGGGATGGAATTTTACATGCTGAATGCGTGAGAAAGCGGCAAGCCTTGAGTTCGCTTCCTTGCGGATGCTCTCCAAAAGGCGCTCGATAGCTTTCTCGGTATCTGTCAAGGCTTGGTTTACGCTGCCTGTAACGGATTTTTCAGCTTGGGCGATAGCTTGTCCAACACGCGAACTCAGATCTCCAACGGCATCGAGATGATCCTGCAAACGCGCACCAATATTATCCAGGACCTCGCTTTTAAGGCATACTAGCGCGGTAAGTCCCTCTTCCTCTTCAACCACAAGGGATTCCTCTATCTCAGGCATCTGATTGAGGATCGATTCGATCTCTTCGGGATAGATATTCTCGCCCGATGCGCCTAAGATCATTGTCTTGAGTCGTCCGCGTACGAAAAGCCGACCTTTATTATCGATCGATCCTAGATCTCCCGTGCGGAACCATCCATCTTCAGTGAAAGCTTCTTTTGTCCGAACCTCATCTCTCCAGTAGCCTTTGAAGATATTGGGGCCCCTTGCCTGGATTTCGCCTTCTCCAGTAATGGTCTTAGGATCGGCTATGCGCACCTCTACTCCCTTGAGCGCTGGACCCGTAGAACGCAAAAAAGTCACTTTAGGAGCGCAACCCGCAAGAAGAGGAGCGGTCTCAGTAAGTCCATAGCCTATCGCATAAGGGAAATGAGCTTTCTTGAGGAATTCTTCGACCTCCGCCGCCAGAGGCGCTCCGCCAATTCCAAAAAAGCGCAGATGACCACCAAAAGTCTTCTTTAATTTCATTCCCGCAATGCGGAGTATCAAAGGCCGCATGAGCTTGTTCTTGTACAATTTCATCCCATTTAGCTCGGGAGCAATGCCACTCTGGTACACTTTCTCTATTACAAGCGGTACAGACAACATAATTGTAGGCTTTACGGCCTTTAACGCTGGAAGTAGAGCCGATGCTGAAGGAGGCCTGTCAAGATAGAAAATATGAGCTCCATACAAGAGAGGAATTACCATGCCAATTGTAAACTCATAGGTGTGAGCAAGCGGAAGAATCGAGAGAAGGCGATCTGTCCTTCGTAGAGTTATTATGCTCTTGCATGCAAGCGCGTTGGACAGAATATTGCGATGACTTAGCATAACGCCTTTTGAAATACCTGTTGTGCCTGAGGTATATATGATCATTGCAAGATCATCCGCTTCGACAGCCGGCAATTCGACATAATCGGTGGATGGCTCAAGACTCTCGGAAACATCCCAGATGTCTGGCTTGGGTGACATATCGGCGAGCTTTGCCTGCAATTTCTTGGATCCAAAAACGATCTTTGCGCCTGAATGTTGAATGATATTGGCAATCTGCTTCGGCATGAAATCGTTCAAGATTGGAACAACCACGGCTCCCGCTCTGACTATCCCAAACCAAGCAATTACCCAATGGGGAGAATTTTCGGCCAATAGAGCCACGCGGTCGCCCTTCTTTACGCCCTTCAACGCCAGAGCTTGCGCAACTCCCCTGCTCAATCGTTCTAAATCCATATAGGTATAGAACGAGCCGACTACCATCGATAGAGAAGGCCTCAAACCATATTTGGCTGCGCCTAATTCGGGCAGCTCCGCAAGATTGAATTTTTCAAAATAAAGCATATTTCCTCTTTATATCAAATACAAGAATAACAAAGTTTACTGTGAAAAAGAGTATTGGGATAGAGGGCTCGCTTTTTATTCAATCACATAGTGACAAGCCTTGCTCTAAGGTAAGCTTTATTCTTATAATAAGAAGAAGTAGTCATATGGAAGGAGAAAAACAGCGAGCCCCAAGGAATAAGACTCTCACAATGAATATTGTAGAAAAAGAAAAATATAGTAAAAGGCTGCTTATTCCTGATGGAAGCCCATTATTTCCAAGTAAAATAATAAATAAGACAATCTATTCTGACCTATTCAATATTATTGACTATCTGCCAAAGTCATTAGTTGATTTGCTTGTTATTGACCCTCCCTATAATTTGGATAAAGATTTCAATGGAATAAGATTTTCCAAAAGTGATGATGATAAATACTTGCAATATCTTGGAAGTTGGTTCCCGAAATTGATCAATGTTGTTAAGCCTAACGGATCGATATACATATGTGGTGATTGGAAAAGCACTTCTTGTCTATACGAAATAATGAAGAAATATACCATTGTAAGAAACAGAATTACCTGGCAAAGAGAGAAGGGACGTGGAGCAAAGAAGAATTGGAAGAACACCACAGAGGATATTTGGTTTGGAACAATGGGAGACGATTACTACTTTGATGTGGAATCAGTAAAGCAAAAACGAAGAGTGATAGCTCCGTATCGAGAAAATGGAGCGCCAAAAGATTGGGAAGAAACAGAGAATGGCAATTTTCGTTTGACATACCCTAGTAATTTTTGGGACGATATTTCTATACCATATTGGTCAATGCCAGAAAACACAGAGCATCCGACACAAAAGCCAGAAAAACTAATTGCAAAATTAATCCTTGCAAGCTGCCCTAAAAATGGTATCGTCTTAGACCCGTTCGTTGGTTCTGGTACAACATCTGTTGTAGCTAAAAAACTTGGTAGAAATTATGTTGGAATAGAGATCAATGAAGAATATTGCTGCTGGACTGAAAAGAGATTAGATATCGCTGAGCATAATAGAGAAATACAAGGCTATTCAAGCGGCGTATTCTGGGAAAGAAATACTTTGAGCATGCAACTAGATGAGAGAAAAAAAGCAAATAAAAAGAGATTCAAAGAAAACTAGAAAATCCTGGATGTTGGAATTATGCGATGCTCTTGATGTATTCTATCCAAACGAAATTGCAAAGATCACAGAAAGAATTTATTATTTCAAGGCAATTAGAAATTACTGGATCAATCATACGGATTCTTGAAAACAAGCAAACCTAAGCCTATCATTCAATTCAATACTATATAGACTTGTATATATCATCCCCTATGGGCGGCTTGACAAAGAGCACAGGGCATCGGGCATTTTTTAGGACTTCGTGATTGGAATCTGCAATCGCATCGCGATAGAGCACATCGACTGGGTTACCGCCTAGCACTATGATATCTGCATCGATCTCCATCGAATACTTGACTATTTCTCCAGAAACCGAGCCTCTGCGAATGGAAGTCTCAATATACATTTGTTTCTGATGAGCAAGTTCGACACAAAAATTTAGATAGCGCAGGCCCGAATTTTCGAGATTTCGCTCGTATTCTTCACTCTCTTCGGGTACGAAGATTCTGGAGAGCGCAAGTTGACGGATAGTAGCCGTGTCGACCACATAGCAGGCAATAATCTTCGAACCAAAGGCCTTTGCGAGCGCCAATGCATATTTGAAAGCACATATGGAGGCATCTGAACCATTGATCGCCACCAAAATGGTCCCCAGCATTCTCTTCATGATTCTTGCTGTCCTATTTGCCGCTTTTTAAGCATTTTGACTGCAAACAACGATTCGCGTTCCCGCTCGTCCAGAGAAGAATCGATATATTTTACAATCGATTGTGACCTAGGTATCACCATCTTGTCCAATGCGTTCACTCTGCGTTGAGTCTTGCGGACTTCCCGCGCAAGGCGCCATACAATCGATCTCATTCCTGCCGCTGTCGAGAGCTTATCAAGAAGCTCAGTAAACTCTATCACAGTTTCGTCACATATAGCAAATGAATTCATAAAAGAATAATTCAAAGTGGGGCTACTGGCGTGTACATCGAGCGAAGGAAGTCGCATCCCGCTGACATTGATACGTGATGCGCTGAGAGTGATTTCGCGCACCGGCATAGATGAAATTGCAAGAGCCCTCTCTCGGCCAACCAAAAGGAGCATCTTCCGCAAGGCTGCATAGGCTTTTTCTGTTATATCCGCAACTTCCCTTTCCAGGAGCTCGAGACTATCCATGCGTTTCATTAGCTCGATGACAAGAATTTCCCTCTTTTTCTCGAGAAGATCATAGCCCTGAAGCGCAAGTTGCAGATTTCGCTTCTCCTTGATGAGATTCGTCTTGGTCGGCGCAGGCATTTGCTCAGCCATGGGTTATTTCTCCTTTGGCTCTTTTAGGGCAGCCACTTCATGGGATTCTTTATGACCACCCCGATCATTCTGATCATCCCTATCATCACGCGGCAGATATTTTGCAAGAATCTGGGGCGGAATACGAACAAGCTCAGATTCCGGGAGGAGCGATATCATCTTCCAACCTAAGTCGAGCGTCTGCTCTATACTGCGGTTCTCGAACTCGCCTTGCGCTAAAAACTGGCTCTCAAAATGATCACCAAAATTCAGGAATATTTTATCCCTGTCCGAAAGCTCCTCTTCTCCTATGATTGCGGCTAGATCTCGAACCGTGTGAACATAGGCATAGGCGGAAAAAAGCTGGGCAGCAAGTTCTCGGTGATCCTCTCGAGTCATACCCTCCCCTATGCCGTCTTTCATCAGCCGCGAAAGGCTAGGAAGCCCCGCGATTGGCGGATACACGCCACGCTGCGAAAGTTCCCGCTCTAGAACGATCTGACCTTCGGTTATATAACCCGTAAGGTCCGGAATGGGGTGTGATATATCGTCGTTGGGCATCGAGAGAATAGGAAGCTGAGTTATGGAACCTTCGCTGCCTTCGATTCTTCCCGCTCTCTCGTAGATCGAAGCGAGGTCTGAGTATAGATAGCCTGGATAACCCTTTCTTGAAGGCACCTCGTTGCGGGCTGCGGAGACTTCACGAAGAGCCTCACAATAGTTTGTCATATCGGTCATGACCACTAGAACATGCATGTTCTTCTCGTATGCGAGATATTCAGCGGCGGTCAGCGCTGTGCGAGGCGTTACAAGGCGTTCTATCGATGGACTGTCCGCGAGCGAAAGAAACATTACAACTCGGCCTAAGACGCCAGAGCTCTCAAAAGAATCTATAAAGAATCGGGCAACATCGTATTTTATTCCCATACCGGCAAATACTATTGCAAATTGACTTTCTCCGCTGAGTACTTTTGCCTGCCTCACAATCTGGGCTGCGAGCCTATTATGAGGAAGGCCATTGCCGGAAAAAATCGGCAACTTTTGGCCACGGATAAGGGTATTCATGCCATCTATTGCTGAAATTCCGGTCTGGATGAAGTCCCTGGGGTACACGCGAGCGCTCGGATTTATGGGCAGGCCGTTTATATCCCTGAGGTCTGAAGACAATATAGGCGGATAGCCATCTATGGGCTCCCCAAGACCATTGAAGATTCTGCCAACAATGCCTTCGCCAACACGGAAGGTCAAGGGCTTTTCGAGGTATTCGACCCAGGCATCGTCTATCGATATGCCGGTATTCTCTGCAAAGAGCTGAATGGCCACTGCCTTATCAGATAGCTCCACAACCCGGCCAAGTCGATATTCTCCCTGCCTATCTTTGACCCTAACGAGCTCGGAAAAACCGATGTCCTCTCTGCGTTCAGCAATGATAATCGGCCCATCTGCGCGCTCTATTCCGTGGTATTCAAGACCTCTCATGCTAGAACCGCTCCTTGTGCCGTAACACCAAGCTGCTCAAAGGCAACCTGAATTTCCTGTATTACCATCCTGCCTTCTTCTACCTTATCATTCTCGAGCGAACTCTTGAGGCGAACAATCTTCTCCCGTATTGGCAGCGCGGATACCTTGGGAAGAGGAGCACCATTCTTTATTGCAGTCTCCGCAAGCTCATGGAAAGTCAGAATGCATTGAAGCAAAAGAGTCTGCTTCTGAGGAGCGCAATACATATCGACTCTATCAAAACTGCTCTGCTGAAGGAAACCGTTTCTTATCATATCTGCAGTAAGCAGTATGAGTCGCTGCTCATCTGGCAGCGCATCTGGGCCAATGAGGCGCACGATATCCGAAAGCCTTCGCTCTTTTTTGAGAATATCCATCGCTTTTATTCTCAGGGTATCCCAGGATGGATCGATGGCATCCCAATAGGCTATCAAATCATCGGTGTACTCGCTGTAGGAATCGTTCCAGGAAATCGCCGGATAATGCCGCGCATTTGCAAGGTCACGATCGAGCGCCCAAAAGCAACGAATAAATCGCCTCGTATGCTGTGTAACTGGCTCGGAGAAGTCGCCTCCAGGGGGAGAAACCGCGCCAATAATCGTTACCGAACCCCTTTCTTGTCGCAGTGTTTGCACCATTCCACCGCGCTCATAGAATTCGGCTAAGCGCGTTGGGAGATATGCCGGAAATCCTTCCTCTGCGGGCATTTCCTCAAGACGACCAGATAGCTCCCTCAGCGCCTCAGCCCAGCGCGACGTTGAGTCTGCCATGACCGCAACGTGGTATCCCATGTCACGATAATATTCGGCTATCGTAATTCCTGTATAAATTGAGACTTCGCGTGCCGCAACAGGCATGTTCGATGTATTGGCAATGAGCACCGTGCGCTCCATGAGTGAGCGGCCAGTGCGGGGATCGACAAGACCAGGAAACTCGGTCAAAACTTCGGTCATCTCGTTGCCGCGCTCGCCGCACCCAATGTACACAATTATGTCCGCATCGCACCACTTTGCAATTGCATGCTGCGTCATCGTCTTCCCCGTTCCAAAACCGCCCGGAACCGCCGCGCACCCGCCCTTCGCAATTGGAAAGAGCACATCTATGACCCGCAAGCCCGTTACAAGCGGCTCGCGCGTCATTCGCTTTTCCCCATATGGCCTCGCCTCGCGCACAGGCCAATTGGAAACCGAAGTATAACTGGCTCCTTCAGCCGACCTGACAAGCGTCTCTCCGATCGTGTAATCGCCCTCTTGAGCCACATAGGCCGCAATTCCCGCAGGGACTCTCGCATCGAATATGAGTCTATGCTCAATAGAAGAAGTCTCTTGAATCCTTCCATAGGCAATACCTTGACCTATTGAATCGCCCTCATGCAGAAGCGGCACAAAATGCCATTTTTTCTTTGCATCGAGCGGCTCGCCAGCAAGCCCGGGCTTAAGAAAAGCGCCTGAAAGACCTTTGAGCACCGGCAGAGGTCTCTGAATCCCATCGTAGATCGAACCTATGAGGCCAGGCCCTAGCGCCACTGAAAGTGGTCTATGCATGCACTCAACCGGCTCGCCCACGCGCATAAGCGTGTTATCTTCGTAGATCTGAATCGTAGCCTCATCGCCATAGAGCTTTATGATCTCTCCAATTAGCCCGGATTCTCCGACCTTTACTACATCATAGAGCCCTGCGTCTTCCAGTCCTCGAGCAAGGACAACAGGCCCTGAAATCCTGGTTATTACCCCTGTTCGAATGCTTGTATTCATATTTTTTCTTGCCCTAATTTTCTCGCACTCATTTCTTTGCTTATATTCCCTTGTTCTTTGCGCCAACCTCTGTATTCAAGCAGAACTTCCAAAGAGCACCGCTGCAAGCTCGCCTCTCTTTTCATCTAAGAGCCATTCCAAAAGCTCCTTTTCGGTTATCGAAATGCGATAGCTTGTATCCATGGGCTCGACTACCAAGCCGCGAGCCTTCATGGTTGGAACTTCCTCGATCGAGATGTCAGAACCTTGCCCAAACAATGCTTCAATGTCTCTCATCGTCTCTGAATCCAGGCCATGTACAAGCACTCTTGCGCGCGAATTGCGAACAAGCTCGGCTTGGCAGGCAAGCCTTTTCACACACCACAGGCCAAAAAGACGAGGATTCATGCTTTCCAGTGCCCCCTTAAGCGCCTTGCGAAGCATCTCGTCGCGATACGAAATATCGAGCCTTGCCTTTTCGAGAGGAAGGCGCGAAAGCATTTCGAGTTCTGCGATCCTCTTTTTGGCTTGATACTCTCCTACAAGAGCAGTTGTGGCTTCTTCTATTTTTTTCTCGGTTTGTACACCAAGGAGTCTGGCGCTTTCCTCGGCCTTTCGAATGATGCGTTCTGCGCGTTTGCGCGCATCTTCGAGAATTTCTCGTTCCAGGGCTTCTGTGCCTTTGATCTCTTCCATGCTTTTTCCTAATTCTGCTTTGCTATTCGATTTTGATTCCAATCGCCTTCCGCACGGCATCGACGAGACGAGTATGTTGAGCCGAGGAACCCGCGAGCGGCGGAATCTCAACAATCAAAGGAAAGTCTCCGCTCAATTGCCATTCCAAAAGTTCTTCGCCGATCATATCCGATACATCTTCGCTAAGTATGAGCATCTTGCAGTCGGAGAGGTCAAAAGTCTGGCCTTCGTGCGAATAGCGTTTGTCGCGCACCACGCTTCGAAATGCCGTAATTGCATCATCTCGATCGAATATAGCCGCTCCTCTTATGCCTATCATGCCAAAGCCTATGAGAAGCTCTTCTTCAGCTAGCACAAAAATCTCTGCCATAGTACCCTCTAGAATAATGCTCTCTGGCATCCATGAGCCTTGCCAGGGGCATCATGCCAACCTATTCTCCCTTATAGGAACAGAATAAGCACGGCAACCAAGAATCCCCACAGACAAATGCCTTCCGCAAGACCGACATAAGGCAAAGCCTTGCCTGAAAGGTCTGGCTTCTCTGCCATGGCTCCCATCGCTGCGGCACCTATCTTTGCGACAGCCATGGCTCCACCTATCGCCGCTATGCCAACCGCGAGAGCAGCGGCAATATACTTTACCATCTGTACCGAGGACGATACGGCTGCAGGTTCAGCCTGGGTCTGAGCAAAAACAGCAGCTGAAGCCATAAAGGCCATAACACCGAATAGCAATTTCTTCTTCATACAAAATCTCCTTCTAACATAATGTTATAGATCATGACTTCATTATACTTTACCTGCAAAGCTAACTGGTTTGAATGGCTCACCTGTGCGGGTAAAGAATTTCGAGAAAAACTCATAATACTGAAGCCTGATAACCTGAATAGTCACAATTAAACCTTCCAGCACAATTATCACTGCATTGCCAAATAAAAATACTATGATTTCTAATGCCAGCCCAGAAGCGGATTTACCGCTCACAAGACTGCCCATAGTAAATATCACAAACGAAAGCACAGCATGGGCAAGTGCAAAGGCCCCAACCCTCAAAAAGCTAAATGTATTCGAGGCAAAATAGCTGACTATATCCAATAGTTCGATAATTCCGCCAATTAGCCAATTCGAAGCTTCTTCTGTATGTGGCTTTCCATAAGTTTTGTCGATAAAGGACTTTATTGGCTCGGCGAATATAATAGCCAGGAGTGGTAATCCAATGCCTGCAACATCGACTATACCCAGCTTGTTCCCCAAAATGATCCTAACTACCATTACTATTGCCCACCAAAACAATAGCGCGCCGGCAAGGCCAGTCTTCGAAAAGAAGGCCTCACCATATTCTTTTCTGCGGATGAGGTTGATTATATTGATAACAATCCCGGTTGAGTTGATTATAACGCCCACGCCCAATGTGAATCCAAAGAAATAAAACATGGCGCTCACATTTTCTCTAGGCATTATCTGCAAAAAACGATCGGCAGGTTTGCCCAAGAAAAAACCTGTCAAAGCTCTCTCGATCGGAATGAGAGCGGTATCGCTCGTAAAGAAAGAACCTACCAGCAGTCCCATTATCATCGAACCAACGCCGGCAGCGATAAAAGCATGCGCATATTTCTTGTAACTCGCCAGAAGACCTTTCTTTGCCTTGTGCATTGCAAGCCCCAGACTTGCGATCACCATACCTTGACCCAAATCGCCGAACATTATCGCGAACAGCAAAGTGAAAAAGAAAGCAACAAATGGGGTGGGATCTATGTCTCCATATAGAGGCGTGCCATAGGATAGGACAATACCCTGAAATGCCGATACGAAAGAATTGTGCTCTAAGAGAACCGGCACTCCTTCTTGCTTTTCCTTTGTGCCGGCAAGGTCCAGCTCAGGCGGATCGTAGACACGAATGGAGATCCGGTTTCCAAGCATAGTGAGGAGGTCTTTGACAAGTTTATCGACCATATTTTCAGGCACCCATCCCGAAAGTCGATAGGCCCAACGCGTTTTTTCGAGCTTACTCTCCACCAAAGCGATGGCTTTCTTGAGCCGAATGGAGGAGGCTATAATTTGCAATAAATCACTGTATTGATCCTTTAGTGCCTTTTTTTCCGTCAAGAGTTTCTCAAAATGGAGCTTTCCTACCTGATAGGCACCTTCGAGTGCGTTCATTGTCTCCGACGGAATACCCTTGAGCCCTTCCGGTGGTTTCTTTTTTTCGAATCCCACTTTGGAAAGCGCGGTCTCGAAAGCAAAGCGGCCCTTGCGGCTAGAAGCAGCAAGAATAGTCCCTTCTTCGTCCAGAGGAATTATAACTGCCCTATCGCCAAGCATCTGAGAAAGCTCTTCGATTTTATCTTTTGCCACCTTGCCGATCTGAATCGAGACATAGGAAAATTTTTCGAATTCTTCAAATGGCCGAGAAAGGCTGGCAAAAGCCTTTGCTTCATGGATGGACTCTGCAAGCCCATCCAATTTCGCCTGCTCCTCATCTAAGCTCACCTTGAGCTGCGAGCAGCGGTCGAAGAGCACTTCTAGCTTTGAGAGCATATCCTCATCGGGCAAACGGCTATCTTCGATAATATCTTTTGGGCTTTCGATGCCAAGGAACTGGCTTATAAAATCAAGTTTCCTTTGCGCATCATCTAGCCTTTCCTCATCGAGATCAGGCTCGTTGATTAGTCGTTCTTCGAGATGCGACTCATCAAAGCGCTTCACGTTCATTGCAGGCCTGGCTATCGTTGAAGCAGCCGAAGGCGCTTTATTAAACGCATTGTCACTGGCCAACAACTCTTCCTTGCCCCCCAGTCCAAAGCTCGCTCTCTTTTCTCTTGCAAGCCGCTCGATCTCATCGGGATAAATGATCTGAAAGCAACGCTTGGTTGCAAGATATTTCAGCACCGCATCGATATCGGATTTGAGAAGCAATAGCTCGACCTTGCGCATGCTCACGCTGCTCATGCTGTTCCTCCTCCTGGAATCCACACATATTTTATCTTTTCCTCTGGGGTCACACTTAGCCTGGTACTCTCCAGTACCGCCAAGAGCAGCGATGTCTCATAGTCCAGTAGCTTGAAATAGCAGTAAATCGGCGTATAGCTAAATGGATAGAGATGCAGGCTTCGCCTAACCATAAAAAATAGATCTTCAAGAACACGAATCTCCAAAGCGGGGACATCTAGAACCATCCCTGTCTGGTTGGACAGTAGTTTCTTAAGTCGCCATGAATCGAAACTTCCGATTCTCTCAAGATCATAAGAAAAAGTCTCCAGAGCAAGCGAAGTACTGTCCTCTTGCGGCAAATAGACGAGTGTGTCGGCAATATCCTCTTTCGACAATCCATAATAGCGCGACGTACGAATCGCCCACACTATATTCTGATAGATGACCTCCCATCGTATCAGCTCCGGAATCGCTCCGACTTTTTGCCTTGGCAAGCCGAGCGCCGCCTTCCACAATTCCAGATAATATTGCTTGTCGAGCTCGTTTTCGGCCATTGCTATCTTGTCGAGCCAATGGCTGTCGAGCCATGAATATGGAGTATCTGAGAACATATCCGTAATGCGAGGCCATCGAGCCAGGGCTTGCCCGATGATATTTGAAAAATAGGTAGTCGCCTCAGGCTTTGGTTCGCCTGAACGAAGTCTAAATAGCATCGATTTTATGGTGCTTATCTCATATTTCGAAATCAGTGCACGGATGAATTCGCTGGAATCTGAAAAGGGTTTTGTAAGGCGAACAAAGTTATCTATGGCGCGCTTTATTATTCTACGTTCGGCCTCGAAGACAAGCCTTGCCTCGGCGATACTAGGTGCCTCCTCATCAAAGAGGAGTCTCCATAGCCCTACGATACCTCCAGAGTTCTGCATGAGTTCTCCGGCCTTATCGCCCAGTCTCATGTTCGAAAAAGCCCCACATACGCGAGCATAGAGATAGGCGATATCGAGCGTTTCGGCCATGTCAGTTTTCCGTTTGGAGAAGAGCCTCCAATGTCTCCAAAAGCGATTTCCGGTTTAGGGGAATGGAATTAAGGCTCAAGCGATACTCTTCGATCTCCTTGTGGCTCTTTTGGGTAAGAGAATCGATATAAGCTGCAAAATCTGCCTCGAGTTCCCTGCGCATTTGAGAAATTTTCTGATTTTGGACTATTTCCGACCGTTTTTTTGCTTCAACTAACAATCCGGAAGCCTTCTCTTCGGCTTCCTGGATTATCTGAGCTGCTTTCTGCTCTATTTCGAGCAATCTATCGATGCTATCTGCTGAATCCATAACACAACCTCATGGGTTGAGACTATCTTCGAATTCTCGAATCAGGGCAAACACCTTCTCGGGTGTAGTAGCTTTCATGAGATTTTCGAGCAAGAGATGATCTTTAATAAGAAGGGCGATCTGTCGAAGAGCCTCGAGATGGGCTTCTGCTTGGCTGGGAGGAGAAACGAGCATGAATACCAGGTACACCGGATTTCCGTCCAGAGATTCGAAGTCTATACCATTTTTAGATAAACCAATCACGCCACGAAGCTTATCGATGCTATCAAATGTCGCATGAGGAACCGCTACTCCTTTATAAATACCGGTAGACATCTTCTCTTCTCTTTTTCTAAGAGCTCTCAAGGCTTCTTCTCTTGGAAAGATCCGATCTTTCGGATAGTCCTTTGCAAGGATATCTACCAATTCTTCTAGAAGTTCATCTTTATATTCGCTTTCCAGCCCAATCTTTATCGTAGCCGGCTTGAATGCGTTCTGAAGTATCATAGCAGTTTCCTATCTCCTGATTGGCCTATCTATGGGCTCAGGAAGATTAGCTTTAATGATAGTGAAAGACACCCCGGATGACAAGGCTGTATGCCATATTGCGGATAAACCTTAAACAGAGTAAAAATTAGAATGCTATAGCGTTACCCAAGAGGAAAATGCATGCTCATTATTCAGTCTATAATTCTTGGAATGGTCCAGGGCCTCGCCGAATTTATTCCTATATCAAGCTCCGCGCACCTTATAATCATTCCATGGCTCTTTGGATGGAACAATCCTGCTCTCACAAGCCTTACCTTTGATGTAGCGCTTCATCTCGGAACGCTACTGGCAGTTATTGTCTTTTTCGCCTCCGATTGGGCGCGGCTCATCTCGGCTTGGTTCAAGAGCGTGATTCATTTCAAAATAGGCGAAGATCCTGATCGACTCATGGCCTGGTACATCTTGCTCGCTTGTATCCCCGGGGGAGTCTCGGGCCTTTTGATGGAATCCAAGATAAACGAAGCTTTTCATTCCAATCCTATACCGCGGAGCTCGATGCTATTTATGGCTGGATCTATTGCTCTGCTTGCACTCCTTCTCTTGATTGCAGATAAATACGCACAGCATAGAAGGAGTTTTAACCAGATAAAGGCCCGCGATGCTCTCTGTATTGGCCTTGCACAGGCTCTTGCGGTCATTCCGGGTGTATCGCGCTCGGGTTCGACTATTACTGCGGGACTTGCGCTTGGGCTCGAGAGGGAAGCAGCGGCGCGTTTTTCCTTTCTGCTTTCTGCGCCTATAATCGCCGGAGCAGGCCTAAAAAGTCTCTACGATTTTTCGGAACAGATAGGCGCAGGAACCATTGGTAAAAGCGAATTATCTATTTTCCCGATAGGATTCATTGTGGCAGCCGTGAGTGGTTTTTTTTGTATCAAATATCTTTTGTCCTACCTTAAGAAGCATTCGGCGGAGCTGTTCGTATGGTATAGATTCGCGCTCGCGGCTATAGTGGTAGTTGTATCTCTGATTCGGGGATAGTCTATTTGCAGATAGTGGATCTAAAGGGATTCTCTCTTTTGGATACTTAAATCGGGGACGGTTTTGGTTCGCGAATAATTCATTGAGAAGTAAAGCGATGCACGCCTCCCCTTTATATATCGATAGTATTCTGGATCGAGATTATTGGAGGAATAACAATGAGAATCGTACTTATTGGCGCTGGAAGCGCACAGTTTGGATTTGGCACGCTGGGCGACATTTTTTCGAGCACTTTGCTCAAAGGTTCTCATATTGCGCTTGTCGATATCGATGGAGAAGCCCTTGGCAATGTCTATAAGGCCGCACAAGCTTTTGCAGAGGCTAATGGACTCAATTTTACCCTATCGGCGCATACCGACCGAAGAGAGGCTCTTAAGGGAGCGGATTTTGTCATTATCTCCATAGAAGTAGGTAATCGATTCGAACTGTGGGATCAAGATTGGAAGATTCCATTACAATATGGCATACCTCAGGTCTATGGTGAGAATGGCGGCGCAGGCGGACTTTTTCATGCGCTTCGAATTGTTCCGCCTATTCTCGAAATTTGTCAAGATTGTGCTGAGCTCTGTCCCGATGCGACAATTTTCAACTTTTCCAATCCTATGACTTCCATCACCACTACAGTTCTTCGAAAATTCCCAGGGCTGAAGGTCATCGGATTATGCCATGAGATAGCCTCGCTCGCTCGCTATATCCCCCCAATGCTTGGTGTCCCTCTCGAAAAACTCGAGCTTAGGGCAGGCGGACTCAATCATTTTAGCGTCCTTATCTCTGCCCGCTATCGCGAGACAGGAGAAGACGCATATCCCGAAATCCTAGCCAAAGCGCCGGCCTTTTTCGAAAGAATGATCGGTTATTCGGATATCCTGGAATACATCCAGGAGACAGGAAATATACCCAAAACCGAAGGTGAGACTGATTTGCCAGATATTGGTCGTACTCTCTCATCGAGGCAATGGGCCGATAGAAAGCTCTTCAGACAAATATTAGAGCATTTCCACCTCCTGCCTATCACCTCTGACAGCCATATTGGAGAATATATTCCTTGGGCTCACAGTGTCGCAGACAATAAGGGAATACTCGATTTCTATCTGCTGTATAGTAGCTCCTTGAGCTTGCTCCAGCCCAAAATCGAGCTTAAGGTAAAGGAGCGCTTGGTGCCAATTATCGAAGGAATACTCCAAGACTCGGGTTATGAGGAAGCGGCTGTCAATATAATGAACAATGGACTCATCCCAAGCTTACCCGGAAATGTAACCGTGGAAGTACCTGCTCGCGTGCACAGAAAGGGTATAGAAGGTGTGGTATTTCCCGATTATCCAAGGGCTTTTGCCGCTCTCTTGCGCAATTACACCGGTGTCTACGATCTCACCGCCGAGGCGATTCTCCAGAAAAGCAAGGACCTAGTAATTCAGGCTCTTTTGGTCAATCCGGTTGTGCCTATCTGCGAGCAAGTCCCGGAACTTGTGGATGTTATGATTTCGCGACAGGCACAATGGCTGGGTTATCTTCGATGAGATCCTTTTCCGGAATTTCATAACCCTTTTAGATTATTTGTGTATTAGGATAATCTAGGGTTCTATGTTATTCCTGGGAATGGAAAAACGAATAAGAAAGGTGGTTCGTGCGATTTGGAAGATGTTCAACATGAAAGCGTATATGTAGCTCCAGCCCATGATGCAGCAAGAATAGAAGTATTCCGTAGTGCTTCGATCCCATCTGCAGTAGCTAGTCTTGCCTTGCCAACCGTAATAAGTCAACTCGTGACAATGATCTACAATGTCACTGATACTTTCTTCGTTGGTCAATTGGGCGATCCAAGAAAGGTGGCTGCGGTCTCGCTCGTCATGCCCGCATATACAATGTTAACGGCTATTGCCAATCTCTTTGGAGTGGGTGGCAGTAGTGTCATATCGCGATTCCTTGGATCAGGCCAACCCGCCAAAGCCAAACAGACATCTAGCTTTTGCTTGCTTTCCGCAATTTTCGTTGCCGCCATCTTTTCGATACTGGCATTTATATTCCAGAGACCGCTGCTCATGCTCCTTGGAGCTAACCAGGAGACCTATGATTTTGCGAGCAACTATATAATATGGGTTCTGGTGATCGGAGGCATACCTACGGTAATGGGTATGCTTTTTGGACACCTGGTGCGCTCCGAAGGAGGAGCAAAACAGGCGAGCATCGGAATGTCTTTTGGAGGTATCCTCAATATAATCCTGGATCCGATATTCATCTTTACATTTGGCCTGGAAGTAAAGGGTGCGGCTATCGCAACTCTTTTATCGAACTGCGCGGTTGTTTGTTATTTCGTTGTATATCTTGCATACAAGAAAGGCAAAACCATCATCTCCTTTGTACCACGGGATCTGAATCAGGAATTCAGCATTGCAGCCAAAGTGGTCTCTGTCGGATTGCCGGCATCTCTACAAAATATTCTATCGCTTACTTCCAACACAGTCCTAAATAACCTTACGGCAAAGTATGGCTCCGCTGCCCTGGCTGCGATCGGAATTGCAAAAAAAATCGATATGTTGCCGATGAATGTGACCATGGGAATCTCTCAGGGTGTACTTCCTTTTATAGGATATAATTATGGAGCAAAGAGATTCGACAGAGTTCACCAGGCAAACAAGTTCGCGCGTACCGTCGCGGTATGCTTCTCGCTTCTCTGCATTATTATCTTCGAGATTTTTGCGGAGCCTATTGTTAGGCTCTTTATAAATGATCCGGAGACCATTAGGCTGGGCGCAAACTTTCTGCGAATTCTATGTCTTATGACGCCCATGATGGCCATAAGCTATCTCATTACAACAATGTTCCAAGCCACAGGTCAAGGCAAACGAGCACTAACCATCTCGGTATTCCGCAAAACGACAATCGATGTGCCGCTCATGTTTCTCATGGATAAACTAATTCCCTTATATGGCCTTATGACGGTACAACCGATTGTTGACACACTATCAGTCGGCCTTGCATTTGCGCTTTACCGGGATTTTTCGAGGAAGTTGGCGGCTCAGACGGATCAGCTAAAATAGTATGGATAATGATACAATGCCTCTTAAAAAAGAAGAGACCGGCTGGCACAGAGAGGTGGGAAACAACCATGTTTAGTGCTCTCCAGAGTGTATTTTCCGTAATCATAATGATTGCCATCGGGTTTGGGCTTTCGAAGGCCCGATGGTTCGAAGACGGAGGAAGCGTCCTCGTTTCTCGCCTTGTAGTCAATGTAGCGCTTCCTGCATATATGATATCGAATCTTATGGGAGGCTATGACAGGCAGACGCTCCTCTCGATGCTGCCTGGCCTTGTTATTCCTTTTGCCGTTATGATAGTAAGCTACCTCATGGCCATGATGGTTGGTAAGTTGCTCAAGGTAAAAGAGGATAGAAAAGGCACATTTCGCTCGATGTTTGCGCTATCGAATTCGGTATTTATAGGGCTACCGGTCAATCTATTGCTTTTTGGAGATGAAAGCCTTCCCTATGCCCTACTATACTATATAGCCAACACCACGCTCTTCTGGACTATAGGTGTATATGGCATTGCTATGGATGGTGCCCTGCGCAATAGCAGGCCAAAGCCTTCGCTCGTCTCGTTATCGGGGCTAAAACGCATACTGTCACCTCCGCTCATTGGCTTTTTGATTGCGGTTTTATTTATCTTAACCGGAATAATGCTCCCGAAACCCATCATGGATACCTGTAAGTATCTGGGTAATATGACAACACCCCTTTCAATGCTATTCATTGGCATAGTGATTGCGAGGGTAGACTGGAAAGAGCTGAAGTTCGAAAAGGATTTCATAGCCGTGCTTGTAGGGCGTTTCCTAATAACGCCCATGTTCATGTTTATGGTTGTCAGGAGCCTAGATATACCACTTCTCATGAAGGAAGTGTTTGTGATGCAAGCCTCGATGCCTGCCATGACCCAGACACCTATCCTTGCGGAAACCTATAAATCCGATACTGAGTACGCAGCCATTGGAACATCGTTGACCACGGTCGCTTCGATGATCACGATTCCCTTCTATATGAGCATTATGAGGGTTCTCTTCGATTGAGTATTGCTATGAATCTATGATCCTCTCATTATATATGAATTATATATGAATATTTATCCTATTTTGATGCATAAAGCCCTTGAAATATTCAGAATATTTGGATAAATTCGCAAAAAGCTTGCATAGGAGTTATATGTCGGTACATTTCAAGTCAGCATGCCTTGTGCTCGAAGATGGTTCGACGTTCGAGGGATATTCGATCGGAGCAGATATCTCTGCAGAAGGCGAAGTTGTATTTTCAACAGGAATGGTCGGTTACAACCAGTCTTTGACAGATCCTTCATACTGTGGACAGATTCTTGTATTCGCCTACCCACTCATAGGAAACCATGGAGTCCCTCGCATGCGCAAAAACGCCTTTGGTATTCCTATCGATTTCGAGTCCGAAAAAATCCAGGTTAGCGCCGTTGTTATAGCCGAGGCTTGTTCGGAACCGAGTCATTACAGCGCTGAGCGATCTTTCTCAAAATGGCTAAATGACGAGAATGTTCCTGGAATTGCAGGAATCGACACAAGAAGACTGATTCGCACTTTACGCGAAGAGGGAGTGATGCATGGCAAGATACTCATCGAAGGAACGCCGCAGCCCATAAGAGACGAATTCAAGGTCGGCAATCCAGTCAGACTCGTCTCACCATCGAGCCCAAAGAGATATATACCAGAGAATTATCAGCTCACAGATCGCTCATCGACAAAAAAGTGGGAAAAATACGGCTCAGTAGAAAATAGCTCAAAGATGAGCAAAAGACCTACAATTGCGCTGGTCGATTGCGGCGCTAAGGCAAATATCCTGCGTATTCTTCTGGATGCTGGTTCGGAAGTGATCCGCCTGCCTTGGGACTATCCTCTAGACCACATCGAATACGATGGCCTTCTTCTCTCGAATGGGCCAGGAGATCCAAAGGCATGTACAAGGACCATCGCTCATATCAGGCATGCCCTTATGGAATCTAAGCCTATTTTCGGAATATGCCTTGGAACACAGCTCCTTGCCCTTGCATCTGGCGCAGATACATATAAGCTAAAATATGGCCACCGCGGTCAGAATCAGCCTGTAATCGAGACAAAAAGCCGACGCTGCTATATCACAAGCCAGAACCATGGCTACGCTATCTGCGAAGATTCTCTGCCCACAGGATGGGAACCATGGTTCGTTAATGGAAACGATGAAACGATCGAAGGCATTCGAGCCTCAAAAGCACCTTTTCGCGCAGTTCAATTCCACCCAGAAGGTTGCCCAGGCCCCCGCGATACCCAATTCTTGATCCAGGAATTTTTGCAGGAAGTAGCCGTCGCAAGCAGCAAAACGAGGTATGAATCATGAAAAAGGTGCTGGTGCTTGGCTCCGGAGGACTCAAAATCGGGCAAGCTGGCGAATTCGATTATTCGGGATCGCAAGCCCTCAAGGCTCTCCGCGAAGAGAACATCCGAACTATACTTATCAATCCTAATATCGCCACTAATCAGACAAGCGAGGGCATGGCAGATACAACCTATTTCTTGCCCTTGACTCCCGAATTCGTAACGCAGGTCATCGAAAAAGAGCGACCTGATGGGATACTACTCTCCTTTGGTGGCCAGACGGCACTCAACTGTGGGCTCGCTCTATGCAAAGCCGGCGTTCTCTATAAATATGCGGTAGATGTACTTGGCACGCCGATTGAAGCAATCGAATTGACCGAAGACCGCGAACTCTTTGCAAACCATCTGCGGAAACTGGGTCTCAAGACGCCAGAGAGCAAGGCAGCTGCCAATATTGTAGAGGCGCTCACATGTGCCAACACCATAGGTTACCCCGTGATGCTTAGGGCGGGCTTTGCGCTTGGCGGCGCAGGTTCCGGACTGTGCAAAAACGAAGGAGAGCTTCGCATAAGAGCAGAAGAAGCCCTTGCCCTTTCTCCGCAGCTGCTAATCGAAGAATGGCTTGGTGGGTGGAAGGAAATCGAATACGAAATTGTGCGAGACAAAACTGATAACTGCATTGCTATTTGTAACATGGAGAACATCGATCCACTGGGAATTCACACCGGCGAGAGCATAGTCGTAGCCCCATCGCAGACCTTGACCGATGAAGAATTCCACAATTTGCGAAGCATCGCTCTCAAGCTTGTTAGAAGCTTGGGTATTGTAGGTGAATGCAACATCCAATACGCCCTGGATCCGCGATGCGGTGACTATCGTATAATTGAAGTCAACGCCCGACTTTCGCGCAGTTCGGCTCTCGCCTCCAAAGCCACCGGTTACCCGCTGGCATATGTAGCGGCTAAACTAGCTCTCGGATATTCTTTGATCGACCTGCACAATAGGATAACAGGTGTCACAACGGCTTTCTTCGAGCCCGCCTTGGATTACTGTGTGATAAAGATGCCACGCTGGGATCTGGCAAAATTCAAAGAAGTAGATACACACATTGGCAGCGAGATGAAGTCCGTAGGAGAAGTGATGGCCATAGGTCGCAGCTTCGAAGAAGCACTACAAAAGGCCATCCGCATGACAGGCGCTAGCCAATTCGGTCTGCAGAGCGATGGCGGTCGAATGCCAATCGAACCAAAAAAACTTCGCGCTTCGCTCTCGAAGCCCACCGACAAACGGCTTTTTGCAGTGTATCAAGCTCTTGCGGAAGGCTGGAGCATACAAAAAATCAATAGACTTACAGGTATCGATCCATGGTTCATTGAAAAAATAGACCATATCAGGCAATGCGAAGTCGAGATGTATATGTCTGCGGAGTCTGCCTGCCAAGCACAAGTCGCACCGTCAGTGCCCATACTCGACGACAAGACCATCGCTGTGCTCTTAGACGCAAAGCGCCTTGGCTTTTCTGATGCAGGAATTGCTCATATTTTTGGTACCAACGAGCTGGAAGTGCGACGTTGGCGCCAGATTATGGGATTGCGGCCTTCGGTGCGTCAAATTGACACTCTGGCCGCGGAATACCCCGCTCAAACGAATTATCTCTATGTCACCTATGCGCATTCTTTTGCATCACCGCTGTTAGCAAGCAATTCGGTTATCGCTTCACCCGACGATGTAAAGCCATCGCATGGCAGCATCCTAGTAGTCGGGAGTGGAGCTTACCATATAGGTTCAAGCGTTGAATTCGACTGGTGCGCTGTCAGCTCGATTGAAACATGCCGCGCTCTCGGCCACCCTACGATCATGGTTAACTGCAACCCCGAGACAGTCAGCACCGACTACGATGTCTGCGATAGGCTATATTTCGAGGAGCTGAGCTTCGAGCGAATCATGGACATCTACGAATTCGAAGAACCATCGGGAATACTGCTTTCCATGGGCGGACAGGTCGCCAATAATCTAGCCCTGCCTCTATTCGATGCAGGTGCGCTCATTCTCGGCACATCCCCGCAGAACATCGACAAAGCAGAAGACAGGCATAAGTTCTCCTCGCTGCTGGACGAGCTAGGCATCGAACAGCCTGCCTGGAGCGAGCTCACTACCAACGAGGAGGCATTTGCCTTTGCAGAATCGGTTGGTTACCCCGTATTAGTGCGGCCGAGCTATGTGCTCTCAGGCGCAGCCATGAACGTAGCCTGGGATGACAAGAGCCTTGCGACCTTCCTTGGACTAGCCGCAGACATCTCCCAGGAGCACCCGGTCGTCATATCCAAATTTATAGAGCATGCCAAGGAAATAGAAATCGATGCAGTGGCGAAGCATGGAAAGCTGCTATACCATGCCATAACCGAACATCTCGAGAATGCTGGCGTGCATTCTGGCGACGCCACCGTAGTCTTTCCAGCACAACGACTCTATGTAGAAACGGTGCGCAAGATCATCCGAATAACCGAAAAAATAGCAATCGCCCTGAATATCACGGGTCCTTTCAACATCCAATTCGTCGCAAAACAGAGCCGCGTTATGGTTATCGAATGCAACCTGAGAGCGAGCAGATCCTTTCCTTTCTGTTCGAAGGTCTCGCGAGTCAACATGATAGATCTGGCAACGCGAGCCATGCTAAGCCAAGCGGTAGAAACGGCACAGAACGCGCTATACGATCAGCCCTGGGTGGGAGTCAAGGCAGCACAATTCAGCTTTGCGCGCCTTCATGGAGCGGATCCCGTTCTCGGAGTGGAGATGACATCAACAGGAGAAGTGGGCTGCATCGGCAGTGAACTCAACGATGCTTTTATGAAAGCCATGGTTTCGGTAGGCTATTCATCTAAAGTAAAAAAGCTGCTCTTATCTACAGGCCCGCTCGAAGACAAACTCGATTTCCTGGAAAGCGCGCAGAAACTCGTCGAGATGGGCTGCACCCTCTATGCATCACATGGCACTGCAAAGTTCCTTAAAAAATATGGCCTAGAAGCACAGGCGCTTCACTGGCCACTTGAAACAGCGGAGCCCAATATCCTCACCCTAATGCGCAGCCATGCCTTCGACCTCGTAATCAACATCCCAAAGAACAATAGAAAACATGAGCTCCAAAACGACTACCTCATCCGCAGGATGGCCATCGACCTGAACATTCCGCTTTTTACGAATATCAAGACTGCGCGCCAGTACATCGAATCGCTTGCGTATACAAAAATTCATGGCCTCGAAATAAAGCCCTGGGAAGAATATCGATAAATAGCTGCAAATAGTTGCCTGAAAAATCATGAGCAGATTGCGAAGAAGGTCGGCTTTAGACGAATCGTGAGAAAATTGCGGGGAGCGCCGAATAGCTACCTCATATCATTCGAATAAAAATCATGTATACCGCAGTTCCGGCCCCAATCGATAAAAGCACATTCCTCTTCCACAGATGGAGCAACGCCGTGATTGCTCCTGCGACGAGCGCAGGAATTCCATAAGGCGCGGCACGAAAATCGATATCTTTATACATAGAGAAGACGAGGATAGCCATCACAACAGCCGGTAGGTATTTCTGAAGGAAATCCAGGAGCTTCGACGGCTTTCGAACAGAATAAAATAGAAAAGGCAGCGCACGAGTAAAATAGGTAACAAGCCCCATGACAAGGCATACCATTACAAAGTAGGTCATGGCCTATCTCCCTTCTGCATCGAGTCTTGTTTGCTTTTTTCTGAAACGCCTTGGCTGGCTGTGCCGCGAGGCCCTCCTTCTATTCTTTCTCGTAAAAGTGCAAGCGCGCCTGTCGAAATCACCAGCGCAACGAGAAGAAAATTCTTCGGACTTATAAAGAGAGCCAATATACAGCCGAGCAAGGCTGCAAAATAGGGCTCTGGTTTTTTCACTGCCCTTACTTGATCGACAAGCAGCACAATGAATAGCGCCGTAAGAGCAAAATCGAGGCCTGTGATATCGAAAGTAAGAGCCGATCCCATGAGGCTTCCTATACTGCATCCCACAAACCAATAAACTTGGTTAAGAGCTGTGATGGCTGCATAAAATCTCGTCCTATCAAGATCAACTGGAGGCTCGATTGTGGTAAGTAGACCATAAGTCTCATCTGTTAGGCCAAATATCAGGTAAGGCTTCCATCGACCAGCCTTGCTGAACGGCTCAAGGAGCGAAAGGCCATAAACCATATGGCGGGCATTCAGAATTAGAGTAAGAAGCGCAATTTCGAGGAGCCCTGTCCCACTTTGAATGAGACCTACGGCCATGAACTGAGCCGCGCCCGCATAGATCACGAGCGCCATACAGGGAGCAAGCCACCATGGCAACCCCGCCGCAACGAGCGTAAGCCCAAAAGCTATGCCCAAAGTAATATAGCCCAAGAGCACGGGTATGCTTGCCTTGAACGCAGCGTGAAGGATTGAACTCCGCCCGGATTGGGATGAAGATTTTCTGTTCTTCATGGTTGAGATCGCCTTAGAACATCCAATTAGAATCTAGTTTAGCATAAATTATCACCAATACGACCTAATAATAGGACTAACCATGGAATTGAGTCGCCGTTGTACCTAATGATATAGATAGTAAACTATCCATATAGGTGGGTAAATAATTATCCACTTGAATTCATAAAGAATAATGTGTGCAGAAAGATATCACAATTTATTTTAATGCTGCCTGAAAAGGTTTCGGTTTCTTTCCATTTAGATCGATTTTTCGCATTTTTCCCTTGCTTACTTAATAGCTAAAAAATAGGCATGATTTTTGCTTATTTAAAAATGGTTGTTAACCAAGTATTGGATACATATTCTGCCAGGATATGCTACCCATACAATTATCAAGGAGGCTCATATGAAAAAACGGTATGGTATTATTGTGGCCTGTCTTCTCATTCTCATTACCGTTGTACCAGTATTCGGCCAAGCTACAAAGAAGCAGTTGACCTTTCTATTCATGCCTGGAGTTCAAGATCCATTCTACACGACCATGGAAAAAGGCGTGAGAGCTAAGGCGAAAGAGCTCGGCGTGAATATCATTGTCGCCGAATATCCAAAAGCGTGGGGACCAGAGTATCAGGTACCAATACTGCAGGCATACGCCCAACGAGGTGGATTTGAAGGTCTACTTATAGCTCCGACTTCTGTCGATGCATTAAAGGCTCCTCTAAAGGCAATCTATGATAAGGGTATCGAAATAATCACCGTAGATACTTTCATTGGCGATGGAGATTATTCAAAACCGAACACCGACTATAATTTCCCCCTTTCCTACATTGGGTCGGACAATGAGTTGGGCGGAAAAATGATCGCGGAGAATCTTGCAAAGCTTGTTGGGGAAAAGGGTAAAGTCTTCTGCCAAGCCACCAACCCCGATGTTTCTTCCGTTGCAGGAAGAGTGAAGGGATTCCGTGAAGGAATTGCTAAATTTCCAAATATGAAGCTCGTCGGTGTTGAGTGGTGCCTTGATGTGCAGCAGAAGGCCCAAGAGCAAACCCTTGCGGCTTTGCAAAAAGATAAGGATATTGTTGGGATATTTGGTGTAAATGTATTCAGTGCTCAAGGCGCAAACCAGGCGGTTGTTAACGCTGGTCTTGTTGGTGCGGTAAAAATCGCCTCGTGGGATGCAACAACAGCCAATATTGAAAACCTTAAAAAAGGCGTGGTCGATCTTGTGCTTGCTCAGAAGCCTGCTGAAATGGGTTCCCTCGGTGTAGAGTGGATGTATAAGTATCTCACTCAAAAAGCACAGGTTCCTAAAAAGATTATTCCAGGGTTTGAATTCTTTACTAAAGACAATGTGAATGATCCTGCGATGCAACAGTATATCTATCAATAATTTAAAAAGATGAATCTCATATCTCCCCTTTCTAAAAATGAGGAGATATGAGATCCTTTTATTTATAAAGAGGCTCAAGAGAGCTGGATAGGATCTTTAAGTACCGAATCCAAGGGATGACATGATGCAAAAAGAACATACTGCATCTGGAAGAACTGGTTTGACCTTTTTTGAAACTCCATTTGGTCAGTTTTCTGCACGTAACTGGGCAATGTTCTTTCTTATCATTATGGTCATCATCTTTAGTCTCACTGGTTCAGGATTCTTTGATATTACGAATTTTCAAAATATTATTCATCTTTCAACAGGTACCTTTTTGCTCGCAGCTGCGGAGACCTTGGTGGTCATTACGGGAGGCATCGATCTTTCCATCGGCTATGTCTATGGCCTTTCATCAGTGCTTGGTGCCAAGGTTATGCAAGTGCTGTCAAGCAGCAATCTTTCTCTTGCGTGGGTTGTGGTGATTGGAAGCGCTGTGGCTCTTTGTGTTGCGATTTTGCCAGGATTAGGCAATGGTATTTTGGTCACCCGCTTTAATGTTCCACCTTTTATTGCAACAATGGGCATGTGGGGAATATGCAATGGCGTGACTTTATTCTTTTCCGACGGATTTATGCCTGTCATGGGTGCACCTTCAATCATTAATGATATCGGTAATAGCTATTTTCTCTATATCGATCCTTCTCATAATATTCGTTTTTTTTCCAAACCTCCTTCGATTCGCATATCAGAAATTAGGATGCTCATCCGTCTCATACCAAATTCTTTTTTCCTAAGTCTTCTTGTTTTTATTGTGATCAATTTTCTTTTGAGCCGCACAAAGTTTGGGAGACATACATATGCCATCGGAGGTAACAAAGATGCTGCATTGCGGTCTGGCATCAATGTAAACAAACATCTAATCATGATATATACAATCTCTTCTTTTATTTCTGGCCTCGCAGGTCTATTCAATTTATTCCAGACTGGAATAGGAAATTATACGCCTTCAGGAGCAAACTATGAGCTTATGGCTGTTGCTGCTGTTGTGATAGGAGGTGCGAGTCTTACTGGTGGAAAAGGGCGATTATTTGGAACTGTTATTGGTGTGCTCGTTCTTGCTGTACTAGAAAACGGCTTACAGATTGCGGGTATTTCTGCGTTCTATCGCTATATCGGTGTAGGGATTCTCTTGATTATTGCGGTGATTATAGACCGCGCATTCCCAGATTTTTTCTAAGGGGTAGCCAATGACACAAATAGCAGTAAATCATAAGAACCTATCAGCTGAGACAATTGGCAAAAACTGGATTACTCTGTTTTTGGTCATATTGGTTATTGTATTTTCTCTTATAGCTCCCGCCTTTTTCAGCATTGATACGCTTCAACTCATCCTTTTTAATGGCACAGAAGTTTTTTTGCTGGGTGCAGCAGAGCTTTTTGTCATTATTACTGGGGGAATTGATCTCTCAGTAGGGTTTGTAATGGGCTTTTCTACCATTATGTCTTCAAAACTCATCGTGATATTTCAAGGTTTTGGTCTTCCGCCATTTATGAGTATCCTTTCTGGATCTCTTATCATGTTGGTAATTGGTCTATTGCCCGGATTAGTCAATGGTTGGCTTGTTGCCTACCTTCGTGTGCCCGCATTTATTGCGACTTTTTCGATGCTTGGAATAACTCATGGTATTTCCGAACTTATGACGCAAGGTGTGCCAACAAAAAATCTACCCTCGTTGGCAGGCATAATCGGGAATGGATCATTTCTCTATATTAGCCCTGATAGGAAGATTCACTTTTTTACTCGCCCACAGGTAGCCAGAGGACAGGTTGTCGTTTCAATCTTGCCAAATATGGTGGTTTTTGCCTTTATCTTTATTCTGATATTTTCATTCTTGCTGAGCAAAACGAAGTTTGGTCGACATCTCTATGCGATCGGAGGGAATATCGACGCAGCAATCCGCTCTGGAATCAATGTAAAAAAAGATCTTCTTAAAGCATATATGATCTCTTCTTTTTTTGCGTCTCTTGCGGGAATTAGCTATGTGATGAAATATATTACAGGAAAACCTGATGCAGGAGCGGACCTTCTTTTAGACAGTATTGCAGCAGTAGTTATTGGAGGAGCAAGCATGGCTGGAGGTTCGGGGACGATGGGAAGAACAATACTTGGTGCTCTTGTCATTGCAGTGGTACAGACTGGTTTGAGGATTATAGGCATGCAGACGTTCATGACGTATATCCTTGTGGGTTCAATATTGATTATCGCTGTAATATTGGATCAAGTTTTCCCTAATCTCAATCGCTAGATAATTGATCATAAAAAGCAGGGAGGAGCTATGCCCCATATTCTTGAAGTAAAAAATATCACTAAACGCTTTGGTGGTTTGACTGCTGTAGATGATGTAGGTTTCTATGTCGATCATGGAGAAGTGGTTGCACTTGTTGGTGATAATGGCGCAGGCAAGTCTACATTGATCAAGGTCATTTCAGGTGTATATAAACCTGACGCTGGGGAAATATTTCTCAATGGCTCCAAAATCCATATTGAGTCGCCAATCGATGCGATCAACTATGGTATTGAGACAATCTATCAAGACCTTGCTCTTGCAGAAAATCTCGACGTTCCTTCGAATATCTTTCTTGGTAGAGAAATAACGAAAAAAAAAGCTGGCCTTATTCCTGTTATCCATCAGGAATATATGCTTGAAGAGTCTCGCAAAGTGCTCGATCGGCTTGACATTGAGATTCCTTCGTTTAAATCCAATATACGCAACCTATCTGGAGGTCAGCGACAGGCCGTTGCAATTTCTCGATCGATATACTGGAATGCTCAAGTTCTTATTATGGATGAACCTACGGCAGCGCTTGGTATATCTGAACAGAAAAAAGTACTTGAATTGGTGAGCTCGCTGCGAAAGCAGGGCATTGCGATTATCATTATAAGCCATCAGATGTATGATGTCTTTTCAGTTGCTGATAGAATAATCGTTATGAGACGAGGAATTAAGGCCGGTGAACGACTTGTGAAGGAAACGACAAGCGAAGAAATTGTGAGCTTGATTGTTGGGGCCGAGACAGTCGAAAAAAAATAGCGATGAAGTTTTTTACACGTACCTTCAATTCGTTTCTCATCATTATTCTATTGCAGGCAGTGCTTGTTATTGTGTTTGTGTCAGGTCGCGTATCTAAGAGTCAAGAGGCAGATTTTCACCAAGAACTAAAAGACGAATCCCTCAATGTATATGACAATTTTAATGCATGGAAAAGAGTTCTATGGGGCGCTATTGTCGATCTCAATCAATCTCAACAGCTGAGGAAGATCGCGGATGCGCAGCCTGCAGGGGATCTTCCCCCTGATCTGATTGCAATGATACAAAAAGCTGCGGCCCTTGCGAATTGTGAATTCATCATTGTAAGAAATAACTATTCCTCCAAAACAGTCGCGGTAAAACTGATGGATGATATCTTGCCTGCGCCCAATATCGAGGATTTGTGTGTTGATAGGCCCCATCCTTACATAGAAATGCTCTTTTCAAATGGCGCTCTGTATTTTACAGGGAATCTACGCATTACGACATCCCATGATCAAAGCATCGATATCTTCTTAGCTAAAATAGTAAATCCTGGATTGATGACTCAATTGAGTTTCAATAAGAAAATAAAGTCAGTAGCTTGTTTTGACCATTATCTTGTAGGAAATGCAGCGCCTGGATCAGATTTTCTAGATATGATGGAAAATATGAAATTTGAGAACGCATATGCGCTTATCAATCAATTTTTTATTGAAGGAGAAACCTATGGGCTTATTCTTCAGCAATCGGGCACAGTAAAATTCTGCAGAAACAACCACGAGTTGAGAAAAACTCTCTTTGTCTGTACCTTTCTTTCAAGAAAAGACTATAAAGCACGCATTACATTCATCAATCGTTCAGTTTTACTGATCAGTATTCTTGTTGCTATTTTTACTATTGCAATGAGTGTTGGGTTGAGCAAGGCAGTTACAGATCCAATACGTCAGCTTAGAAATGCCATGGTTGGTCTTAAACGTGGAGAAAGGATAACTAGACTCCCCACGCCGCACACAGAGGAGATTGCTGATCTTTTTCATGGCTTTGATGAAATGTCGGTGCAAATTGCACAAGACAAACAGGAACTTTCGCTTCAACTCAATGAAATAACTCATATCAAAGACTATACAGATACGATATTCGATTCAATTCAAGAGAAAATCCTTGTTATCAATAGTGCATTCATAATAGAAAAAGCAAATCAATCATTCCTCAATTACTGCGGGAAAGCCGAAAACATGGTTGTTGGGTGCAATATTGATGAGGTTTCTCTTGCGCTTTTCGATGAGCCGATTCATGCAAGCATTCGAGCCATTATGACTGCTGCGAAACCTATGGATACCCAGATACGACGTAGCACTCATGGCCATTCTTTTGAAATCAAATTCTACCCTCTCCTAGATAAGGAGCGGGATCCTCCTTCAATCAATTGTATTATGATCATCGAAGATGTAACTGCACGCCTTGCTTATGAAGAAAAGATCCGCCTTGCTGAAAAACTCGCTAGTCTTAGTATGCTTTCTGCAGGGGTTGCACATGAGATCAATAATCCCCTTAGTTCCATCTTGATCAATATTCAGAATCTTATCAGCACTGAATACGTGCCAGAGCGGCTTGAAGATCTCAAGCTTATAGAACAGGAAACCAAGAGGATTGCTCGGATTGTACATAATCTTCTAGAATTTGCATCTTGTTCCACAAAGGTTGAGCGCATTACTGATGTTAATTATTCCGTTGAAAAAGTATTGAGACTATTAGGCTACTCAATTAAGAAGGAAAGCTCCATCATCATATCCACGGAATTAAGCGCATCATTGCCCCATGCGGCGATACGAGAAGATGAGTTCAATGAAATCCTTATCAACCTTATCAAGAACGCTATTGAAGCTATAGGTTCAGAAGGGCAGATAACCATTAAAACAATATATCTGCAGGAAAAATCTATGGTAGAATGCAGTGTTGATGATACTGGCCAGGGAATTCCGGAATCCATTTTGCCAAGGATTTTCGATCCTTTTTTCTCAACAAAGGGAGATTATGGCAATAGTGGACTAGGTCTTTCAATAGTTTATGGGCTAGTTCAAGAATTCAATGGTGAGATCGAGGTTGAGAGCAAAGAAGGATATGGATCTTGTATACGAATACGATTGCCCGTTGCAAATCTTTCTCTCTAGGTTTTACCTAAATGAAGGGTGTAAATGACAACTGTCCTAATCGTCGATGATGAAGAGGGCATTCGCCATGGTCTTTCTCGCTTTCTTGAGCGAGAGGGTTATGCAGTTGAGCTTGCAGAGGATAGTGTACACGCTGAATCGATATTGAAGAATAAGAAAATTGATATTGCAATACTCGATCTTCGTCTCAAAGAGCACATAACTGGGCTCGATTTGCTCGCTAAAATCAAGGGAGAAGATCCAGAAATACCCGTTATTATCATTACTGCATATGGAAGCATAGAATCCGCAATTGAAGCAATGAAACGAGGGGCGTCAGATTACATATTAAAACCGATAGACAATGAATCGCTATTGACTCTCATAAAGAGAAATCTCGAGATTGCACAGCTAAGACGAGATAATAGATATCTAAAAAATGAATTGCTTAAAAAAGAGTATCAGCAAAATATAATAACAAAAAGCTCTGTCATGCTAGAAATTCTTGCAAAACTTAATAGTGTCAAAGACAGTACAGCTTCGATCCTTATTACAGGGGAAAGCGGAGTAGGTAAAGAGGTCTTTGCCCGCTATGTACATTTTACATCTATTCGCAACTCCGGGCCATTTGTAAGCATCAACTGTGCGGCTCTTTCAGAAGACCTCTTACTCAGCGAACTTTTTGGTCATGAGAAGGGTGCCTTTACTGGCGCAATCGAACGAAAAATTGGCAAATTTGAATTGGCAAATGGTGGCACCCTTTTTCTCGATGAAATTGGCGACATGTCTCTTTCGACACAAGCAAAACTCTTGCGAGTGCTCGAAGAGAATAGCTTTGAGCGAGTGGGCGGCATAAAGCGAATCAATGTTGATATTAGGATAATCACAGCAACGAATCATAAACTCCATGAACTAATTCGAGATGGTCGATTTAGAAGCGATCTTTATTATCGCATTGCGACTATTGAGATATATTTACCGCCATTGCGAAATCGCAAAGAAGATATTTCCTACCTCGCAGAGCATTTTATTCAACAATATGCAGAACGATATCACAAGCAGGTAGAAGGTCTAAGCCCAGAAGTTCTACAGCGATGGTTATCCTATGACTGGCCAGGCAATATTCGCGAGCTACAAAATGTTGTGCATCAATCGGTATTGCTATGCACGGGCAGCAGAATAGAAGTCGATTGTTTGCTAGATGGCTTGATAGATGCTAATAACGGGCTTTCTCAAATACAAATCGATACCGAAGAAACTAATGGTCCTCTTCACTCCTTAAAAGAAGGATCCCAGCAAGTGATAGAAAAATTTGAATGCCAACAGATTCAGCTAGCTCTCTCCCTTACCAAAGGAAACAAGAGCAAAGCCGCGCGTATGCTAGGAATTACAAGAAAAACCCTTTTAGATAAAATGAAAAAATATTCGCTATTATCAACATGAGTTAAGAAGAAATAAATGCTGACTATAAAAGGAACTGGTTGCGCCCTTATAGATTATCTCTATTCGGATATTCGATTGGACTCTGAGGTCTTTAAGAGGTATCGATCGAAAAAGTCAGGGGATGGCGGGCTTGAGCCAGGAAAATTGGTCTTTGTTGAGGATTTGGAACGGTTTGCAGATAGACCTTTTTCTGAGATTCTGAACAATCTCAGTGGTGGAAGAAAGCCCGATCGCGCCAATATTGGAGGACCTTCAGTGGTCGCGCTCATCCATGCGGCGCAGATGCTTGAAGGTCACAAGGTTCAGGTGCAATTCTATGGCGCGCGTGGCAATGATGAAAGCGGGCAAGCCTTGATGCAGATTGTTGAACAGGTCCCTCTAAATACCAGCGATTATATCGTATTAGACGGTGAGACGCCCTTTACTCAAGTATTTTCTGATCCTACTTATGACAATGGCCATGGCGAAAGAACTTTTATAAATGGTAGAGGAGTTGCCGACCTCTATAATGCGGATTTCCTGACTTCAAGCTTTTTTGATGCTGACATTGTGGCATTTGGTGGAACCGCGTTAGTGCCTGAAATTCATGACAAGCTTGCATCTTTATGCCGCCACGCTCAGCATGAAGGTACTATCGTAGTGGTCAACACAGTGTACGATTTTTTATGTGAGCGAAAAAATCCAGGATATTGTTGGAGCCTTGGAGGTGAAGAAGCCGCATATCCATGGATAGATGTGCTCATTGTGGATCGCGAGGAAGGCATGAAACTCAGTGGTGCAAAGAACATCAAAGAAGCACTTGCATTCTTTAAGGCGCAAGGGACTAGCGCTGCGATTATCACTGATGGCGCGCGGGATATCCATTTTTATTCTGATGGCAGACTTTTTAGGCCATGCGAGGCGTCGCTTGCAGTATCTGAAGAGGTTACAAGAATATTGAAGAGTCCCGACAAGCCTCAGGGAGATACCACAGGCTGTGGGGACAATTTTGTGGGAGGAGTGCTCGCTTCTCTAGCCTTGCAGAGCGAGGCAGGCTGTAGAAGAGGCAGCCTTGATATCATTCAAGCCTGCGAAATGGCGATTGTTTCAGGCGGTTTTGCCTGCTTCTATTTAGGAGGGACCTATCTCGAGCGCTATCCTGGCGAAAAGCAAGAGAACGTCATGCATCTACTCGATCTCTATCATAGGCAGCGTCAAGGTTAGACTGATGAAGTATTTTGTACAATTTGGCGCAGGAAATATTGGCCGCTCCTTTATTGGCCAGCTTTTCAGCAGGGCGGGCTATGAAGTAATTTTTATCGAGAGTGCTTTGCCTTTAGTCCGCATAATCAATAAAAAAAGAGAATATCGCATTATTATCAAGAAAAATGATACACCCGATGAAGAGATAGTAATCCGCAATATTCAGGCGCTCCATATCGACGAAACGCAAGCAGTGCGTAATGCGATTCTTAAGGCAGATTATGTGGCAACGAGTGTCGGGGCTTCTGCGCTTTCAGCGGTGGCACCTATTCTTGCGGATGGCATCGAATTTCGTTTTGTCCAACGGCCTCATAAACCAATCGATATCATCATTGCTGAAAATATTCGTTATGGAGCTGAATATCTTAAAAATCTGTTGAGTGCGAGGCTGCCTGAAGGTTTCCCTATCGATGCCTATGTAGGGCTTGTCGAAACCTCGATTGGCAAGATGGTGCCCATAATGCGTAAGGAGGACCTTGTACGGGATCCTCTGGTGCTCTTTGCGGAAGAGTATAATGAGCTTATTGTCGATAGGAATGGATTTAAGACTGAGATACCAGCGCTTTCCACAATTACTCCTGTTGATAATATCAAAGCATATGTGGACCGAAAACTCTTTATCCACAACCTCGGACATTCCGCTATTGCCTATATTGGATACGCTAACTTCGCGAATGATCTTCGCCTGCAATATATCTGGCAGGCGCTTGAGAAACTCGATATTGCTAACAAAGGTCACGCAGCAATGACACAGGCAGCAGTAGCCCTTGCCAATGAATATCCAAACGATTTTGAGATTTCCTCCCTCAATGCATATATCGAGGATTTGTTTGTGCGATTTTCAAATAAGGCTTTGGGCGATACCATCTATCGGGTGGGACGCGACCTTTATCGAAAGCTTGCGCACGACGAAAGGATCATTGGGGCTATGATACTTGCAGCTCAGCATGGTCTACCATTCGATGCGATTGCACAAGTGTTCAGCGCAGCACTTCGCTTTAGGGCTACGGACGAAGAAGGTGCTCTGTTTCCGCGAGATGCCGAATTTAAGGCCTATTTATCTTCACATGATATAGACAGCATGCTCAGAGAAGTGTGTGGGCTTTCTCTTCAAGATCCTGTGGAAAGCATAGTGTATGATCGGCTTGTTCAATATGTGAAAAAATAGAGCATGATTGAATTCGTTATATTGAAAGGGGACTTCAAATGCCACATGAAAAAACGTTGATAGATCAGGCGCTTACTGTAGGAAAAGGTGTTCTTAGGCTTGAGCCAAACTGGGTACCGCGCTCTTTCTGCATTCCAGGCAGAAGGCTCAAGCTGCACCCAAATGACTATTACGCCTATGGCCCGCACCGAGGTGGCATCGACGAGCGATGGTTTGCTTCGACAACAAAGGCGGACAATGGGCTTCTCACAACAACCTACGAAGGCTTGTCGTTTATCTGGGTCGATGAAACTCACCATATACTCCTAAAGGATGCCATTGAAATTTGGGGCAATGAAATCCTTGGCGATAAGATCATGAAAAAGTATGGAGGATGGCGAGCTTATTCAAAATTTTTCGATAACCTAGGTCCTTTGCCCCTTCATCTGCACCATACAGACAAGATGGCTGCTCACATAGGACAATTAGGTAAACCTGAATCCTATTATTTCCCTACACAACTCAATAATCACGGAGGTGCCTTCCCCTACACCTTTTTTGGCCTCAACCCAGGCACAACCAAGGATCAAATAAAGGCATGCATTGCGGATTGGGAAAAGCGCGATAACAATATCCTCGCGCTCTCCCGCGCCTATATGCTCCAGCCAGGTACTGGATGGGATGTGCCTCCTGGAATTCTGCATGCGCCTGGCTCGCTTTTGACCTATGAACCTCAACGGGCCTCGGATGTCTCAGCAATGTTTCAAAACATCGTGTGGAATGCGTATACCGCAAAAGAATTGCTTCAAAAGGATATCCCAGAAGAAAAAAGAGATGACCTCGATTATTACATCGAGCTGCTCGATTGGGAACTCAACATTGACCCACTTTTCTATGAACACCGATTCATTGAGCCAAAACCTGTAAAACCTCTCGAAGAAATGCGCGCGCAAGGCTATGAAGAATACGATATCGTCTATAAGAATGAATACTTCTCTGCCAAAGAGCTTACGATATTGCCAGGTCGCTCAGCGCTTATCAAAGATAAAGGACCCTATGGCGCTATCGTCGTGCAAGGCCACGGCAGCTTTGGGAGCCTGTCTATTGAATCTCCAGCTATGATTCGCTTTGGACAAATGACTCAGGATGAGCTATTTGTCACAGACAATACCGCTAAAAAAGGTGTGCTCATCACGAACACAAGCAGCACCGATGCGCTTGTAATGCTCAAGCACTTTGGGCCAGCAGCATGAGAGAGTAAAAAGAAAAAGATACGCATTGAAAAGACAGCCTGTTTGGAAGGCAGGGGGAGCATTCTAAGCAACAGAATGGTGTGCGCGGTATTGGTTTACTTCTGAGACTTGCTCTGACGGGGAACCGGAAGATACTCCACGCCTCCCTGTTGTCTTACCGGTTGCGGATACAGCATCATAAGCTGGAGTATTTCATTTGGCATGTCGATGCTGATAGGCAGACCAAGCGAACGCGCTTCTTCGGCTGATATGGGATAATCATGTGTCCACATGCCGGTCGCCAGTTTTGTCGCCAACGCAGCTGCGGCATCCTCTTCCATGTGTCTACTCAATAAGCCGGTAGCCGCTGTCTCGAGTTGCTGAATAGCCTTGCGCCCAATATCCGCCATAATCAGGGTCTGATCTTCAACCTCAGAAATTGGCTTCTGCTCGATTACCTTAATAAAAGAAGCAGCAGGATATTGCCCTATCTGCGGATCGATTGGTCCAAGGACGGAATGCTTGCACATGACGATTTCATCCGCGGCAAGTGCAATCAATGTACCGCCTGACATGGCATAATGGGGAACAAAGACAGTGACCTTGCCTTTGTGAGCTTGAATTGCGCGTGCAATCTGGAGGGCAGCCAACACAAGTCCGCCTGGTGTGTGCAGTATGATGTCTAGCGGCACATCATCATCTGTCATCTGAATAGCGCGCAATACTTCCTCGGAGTCATTCACATCGATGTAACGCATCAGCGGAAATCCCATAAGGCTCATTGTTTCCTGCCTATGTACAAGAAGAATGACACGGGAACCGCGCTTTTTTTCAATCTGTGCGATTTTATGCGCGCGCATTGAATTGAGATAACGACGTTGCAATACCGGCTGCAATGTTGAAATCATGAGGAAAATCCAAAAGATATCAATTATGCCCATAGCAGTCCTCCCAGTTTATAGACTATAGAACAACCCTATCAAAGTACAAAAACCCCTATGGAAATCTGCACAATGATTCATTTTGCGGCATGGTTCTCCCTATGTTCAAATACGGAATCCATCATGGAGGCATGGAACCCCGCCAATTACACCGCGAAGCTTCCGATATTGCAAAGCCTGAGATAATTCGAGATCTGCACAAGCAGGAAGCTCTTTATACCGCCAAGCCCGCCCTGTATCCCTCTTCGACCGCTTCGAGCGCCTTGCGCACTTTTAGCGCATCCCCAATGGTCAAAACCAAAGGAACCTCTCCTTCGAGCTCCTTGGTCAGATTGTTGACGGACTTAGCGCCAATAGCCATCACGATGGTGTCAGCAGGCCCGATCTTGGTTTCCGCGCCATCTATCTCGGAGATTACTCCATCATCCAGAATCTCTTTTACCGGCGCATTGACAAATATTTTAACGCCATTATCGTGCAAGTCCTTCATCAAGAAATAACGGACGGCTGCTTCTTCGTCAATGGCAATATCGGGCAACATTTCGACAATCGTTACTTCCTTACCATGGTTCGCGAGATGATCGGCGGTTTCGGAACCCACCATGCCACCACCTATTACGATAACCCGATGCCCCACGTTGACATTTCCAAGCAGCACATCATTTGCATGTACAACATTGGGTTTGTCCTTGCCTGGAATATCCGGTACTATGGGCTCTCCGCCTGTCGCCACAATCACAGCATCGGGGGCTTCCTTTTCGACAATCTCGACCGTCAGCTCAGTATTGAAGTGGACATTCACATTATATTTTTTGAGCTGATTCTGCTGCCATGCGAGGAACATATCCACTTCGCCTTTATTGGGTGGTATGGCTCCAATCAAGTATTGCCCGCCAAGCCTATCGCTCTTTTCATAGAGATGAACCTCGTGGCCTCGCTGTGCAGCTACTATTGCCGCTTCCATCCCTGCCGGGCCTCCGCCTGCAACAAATACCTTTTTCTTCTTGTCGACAGGCCTTAAGGCAAACTCAGATTCTCTGCCCGTTACAGGATTCACCAAACAGCCACCAGGATTGCCTTTAAAGAGATTACCGACGCAACCCTGCAAGCACCCAATGCAATAGTTGATATCGTCGAATTTTTTTGCGGAAGTCTTATTCGGAAGCTCAGGATCGGCGAGCGAAGCCCTACCCATCGACACAAAATCAGCCTTTCCGGAAGCGATTATTGTCTCCGCCATGATCGGATCGGTGATTCTTCCAACGGTGATGACCGGTATAGAAACGACCTTCTTGACCTCAGCGGCAAAATCAGCAATCCAGCCGTGTCGCACCGCAGAGGGCGGTATGATAAACTGCATGCTTCCGTAGACACCCGCGGAAACATGGATAGCATTTATGCCCGCTTGCTCCAGCAATACTGCGATGGCTTTTGTATCCTCAATTGTCCTTCCACCAGGCACGAATTCATCTCCGGAGATTCTGAAAATAATCGGGAAATCGTTTCCTGCTTTGGCTCGTATATTGGATATGATCTCCAGCGGGAATTTAATTCTATTTAGGAGAGAGCCACCATATTCATCAGTCCGCTTATTTGAATAGGCAGACATGAATTGAGCGATGAGATAGCCGTGCGCGCCATGCACCTCCACACCATCGAACCCAGCCTTTTTGGCCCGCAATGCACAATCTCCGAATTCCTCTACTATGTTGCGAATCTCAGCCTTGGTGAGCTCATGAGGAATCTCCTGATTCGCGGGGCATGGGATCGGCGAAGGAGCTACCGGCTGTGCACCAATTACAAGATGATTAGTCTGTCTGCCCGCATGATATATCTGCGCTACTATCTTGCTGCCATACCGATGAACACGCTCGGGCAATTTGGAATGGCTCTCAATCTGATCATCATTCCATAGCCCGGGAATTCCAATAAATCCCTTTCCTCGCGGATCAACTGCATAATCCTCAGTGATGATGAGTCCCCATCCACCTTTCGCTTTTGCCTCATGGTACGCGATATACTTTTCGGTTGCTGTGCCATCGTTGTTGCAGAAATTCATTACCATGGCTGGTACTACTAATCGGTTGCTTACCTCCATTTTGCCAATGCGCATAGGCGTAAAAAGGTACTTCGGCATATTTTACCTCCCTTTCTCGGCAAGCTTTCGCTTTGCCATCAGCAAAAGAAATAGAGCATTGTATAAAACAATGCACTTATTAAATTATATCGATAAGAAATCATGGAAGCAATGTGATTACTCTATACTTAGCCCTGACTTTTTCTCTTTCCTTTTGCCAAAAATACCGACACCCTATGGGGAACCCACAGGGTGTCGGGTATCAATGAATGTCAGAGAAATGGCTCGACATCCTTTATGGTGATGGGGCCGACATTGGTTCGCCCCTTGTCGGATACGGGCAATTTCAACTTGCCCGTACTTTTTAACTTGACCTAAAACATAGGAGATAGCAGCATTTTACAGGAATTACAGAATGTTTTATTTCGTTTTACTCAAATAATCTAAAGTGCCACTTTACTTTTCGAGGAGTTTGCACCATACTCATTGTATGCAGCTCTATGATCGGCTTTATGCAAGCTCATTTTCCCACAAAATTTCGCATCCCTTTGTCCATATTATGTTCGGTACACGCCAGACGGGAAAGTCGACCCTCATCCGCAGTATAATTCCACCCGAAAGCCTTGTCTTTGACTTTTCCAATCCATCCCAGCGGCTACAGTTTGCTGCAAACCCTGACCGATTCATCGATATGTATCGAGCGCTACCCTCATCAGAAAGCCCTCGCTTTATATTTCTCGATGAAGTGCAAAGCGTGCCCGAGCTTTTCGATGCGGTTCAGTTTCTCTACGATGAAGAAAAGCGCAGTGCGCCCGACGAGCGACGTACACGCTTTATCCTCTGTGGCAGCTCGGCACGACGATTACGGCGCACCGGTACCAATCTGCTCCCAGGTAGAAGCATACTCCATCATCTCTATCCTCTCACCAGTATCGAATACCAGCCATTTATCCCAGCAGGTTTTCCAGTAGAAACGCTCTATGGATCTCGAAGCCTTGTGCCCATTTTCAAGGATGAACCACGGCTCGTATCCCCTTTTCCTAAAAGAACGCTTGAAGATCGGATGATATATGGAGAACTCCCTGCCATGGCCATCCCCTATGCAGAGCGTGGTACGAACGCTGATCCACGGCGCGAGCTTTTGCGGTCCTATGTTGCAGCGTATATCGAAGAAGAGCTCCATCGTGAAACGCAGATTCGTGAATGGGGCCCATTTTTGCGCTTTCTATCTCTCGCGGCTTACGAATCAGGAGGCATTATGAACTTTGCGGGCATCGCAAAGGAATCTGGCCTCTCAGCCCCCACCGTCAAAGCGCACTATCAACTCCTTGAGGATATGTTTCTTGGCTTCATGGTACCTGCATTTTCAGGGAGCTCCCGCAAGACCGCGCTGTCCACCCCTCGATTCTTCTTTATCGATTTAGGCCTTCGCAATGCCGCGGCAGGTCTCTCGCTGACACCAGATACGCTTTTGGCCAACCCAGGCCCTCTCTTTGAGCAATGGGTCGGTATTGAGCTCTATAAGCGCCTCTCGTATCTTGGTGATTCGCAGCTTTCGTATTTTCGTACTGCCGGCGGAGCGGAGGTCGATTTTATCATTGAGCAATCAGGTATCCTCTATCCCATTGAAGTAAAATGGACAGAAAATCCCACCACCAAAGACGCGCGCCACCTGGAAAGCTTCCTCCAGGACCATCGCGATCGTACTTCCCATGGCTACATTGTGTGCCGCGCTCCCTATCCCCTCGCAGTGAGCAATACAGTGACAGCAATTCCCTGGTGGCTACTCTGACTGAGCCACAAGGCTCGTTCCTCGAGCTCTTGGACACGATCTTCCAGAC
>Ga0209200_1000344_pt1 | contig 52793 bp, 50 predicted proteins | sample AD_UKC033_MetaG_FD_184406 | JGI IMG/M metagenome (GOLD analysis project Ga0209200, IMG submission 184406) | Active sludge microbial communities of municipal wastewater-treating anaerobic digesters from USA - AD_UKC033_MetaG (SPAdes) (version 2) | ecosystem: Engineered > Bioreactor > Anaerobic >... | reverse complement strand
CGATCAAGGCCAGCAGGCTTATGAACGCCGCTATCAACAGCAATCGCTCAAATCCCTCGCAAAACGTGCCAGACAAATGGGTTATGCCATGGTCAATATAGACTCCGGGGAGTTAGTTTCTTAGGAGCGACAGCGAAGGACTTGGGCCGGGCAAGAGAACGGAGCACATTTGTGTCCGCAGCCCAGATGCTTCACTTCGTTCAGCATGACAATCCGGGATGCAGTCACCGCAAGATTGGTTCATACCCCACGACCCTCTCGGTCAAGGTTGTGCCTTGACGCTGCTGGGGTCGGGTCATAGAATGCTCACCCTGATTCGACCTGAAGAACCACACTGTACTGCTGTGCGTCTCACACACTCAGCCAGAGCGGAAACCGGAAGGATTACGAAACCATGATTAGAATCAACGAGAACTATTTGAAGCTCAAAGCGGGGTATTTGTTCCCCGAGATCGGCCGGCGGGTCCGCGTGTTCAAGCAGGAGCACCCGCAGGCGAAGGTCATCAGCATGGGCATCGGCGATGTAACGCAGCCCCTGGCGCCCGCGGTGATCGAGGCCATGCACAAGGCGGTCGATGAGATGGGCCGGCGCGAGACGTTCCGCGGCTACGAGGACACCGGCGTCGGCTACGAGTTCCTCCGCAAGGCCATCGTGGAAGGCGACTTCGCCAAACGCGGCGTGAGCATCGACCTGGACGAGGTCTTCGTCAGCGACGGGACCAAGCCCGACACCGGCAACATGCAGGAGATCTTTGGCGTCAAGAACGTCGTCGCGGTCGCCGACCCGGTCTACCCGGTCTACGTCGACACGAACGTCATGGCGGGTCGCACGGGCCAGGCGGGCGACGAGGGCCAGTACGCCGGCATCGTCTACATGCCTGCGACCGCCCAGAACGGGTTCGTGCCCGGGCCGCCTCGCAAGGCGGTCGATATGGTCTACCTGTGCTTCCCGAACAACCCGACCGGCTCGGTCGCGACGAAGGCCCAGTTGTCGAAGTGGGTCGAGTACGCCCGCAAGCACAAGGCGGTGATCTTCTTCGACGCGGCTTACGAGGCCTACATCAGCGACCCGAACATCCCGCACTCGATCTACGAGATCGAAGGGGCCAAGGAGGTCGCCATCGAGTTCCGCAGTTGCTCGAAGACCGCGGGCTTCACCGGAGTCCGCTGTGCCTACAGCATCGTGCCCAAGCAACTCAAAGCCTACACCAAGGACGGCCGGGCGGTGGATGTCGCGCCGATCTGGAAGCGTCGTCATTGCACGAAGTTCAACGGCGTCTCGTATATCACGCAGGCGGGCGCCGCCGCGATCTACTCGGAGCAGGGGGCCAGGCAAGTCCGTCAGACCATCGATCTGTACATGGCCAACGCCGCGATGATTCGCGAGGGACTCACGAAGCTTGGCTACGAGGTCTTCGGCGGCGTCAACGCACCGTACCTGTGGGTCAGGACGCCTGAAGGCGTGGGGTCGTGGGAGTTCTTCGATCTGCTCCTGAACAAGGTGAACGTCGTGTGTACGCCGGGAGCCGGCTTCGGGCCGGCGGGCGAGGGCTACGTCCGTCTGACCGCCTTCGGCCTGCCCGAGAATGTCAGAGAGGCCTTGGACCGGCTCGCGAAACTGTAGGGATTTGCATGACGGAACGGGTGACCGCGTATATCGGCTTGGGCAGCAACCTGGGAGACCGCGAGCGGTCCATCCGGGAGTCGCTGCGACTCCTCGGCGGCAACGGGAGCATCGAGGTCGCCCGCGTCAGCGATATCCAGGAGACCGCGCCGCTGGGAAGGGTCGAGCAGCCCAAGTATCTCAATGGCGTCGCGGAGATCCGGACCGCTCTGAGGCCCGAGGAACTGCTGCAGCGACTGAAGCAGACAGAGGTTGCCCTCGGGCGCCGGCCCAACACGTCGTGGCAGTCGCGGCCCATTGACCTCGACCTGCTGCTGTACGGCGACGAGGTCCTCGATATCGCCGGGTTGACCGTGCCGCATCCCGATATCCACCTGCGTTCGTTCGTCCTGGATGGGCTGTGCCAACTGAATCCCCAGCTCGTTCATCCGTTGCTCCAGGAGCCTGTGACCGAGCTGTCGCGACGTCTGGGCGGCGGGAGCTTCCTTCTCGATCCGCAGGCGCCGCGTCTGGTCAGCGTCGCAGGTGTCATCGGGGTAGGCAAGACCACGCTGGCGAGGAAGCTGGCGGATGTGTTGCCCGCGACCGTGCTGTTCGAGCCTTACGATACGAATCCCTTCCTGCAGCGGGTCTACGCCGGCAAGAAAGAGCTAGCCCTGGATTCGCAGCTCTTTTTTCTCGTGCACCGGGCGAAGCAGTTGGACCCTGCGAACCTGCCGACGGATCGAGTCTTCGTGACGGACTACATCTTCGACAAGGAGCTGATCTACGCCAGGCGGCTCCTCGACGGCGACCAGTTGAAGCTCTACGAAGGCATCTACCCGCCCTTTGCCGAGAAGGCGGCGACGCCTTCGGTGGTGGTCTATCTGGAGGATTCGCCCGGCAACTGCCTGGCGCGGATTCACAGCCGCAACCGCTCGTACGAGCAGAGGATGAAGATCGAGTTCCTGGAGGCCCTGGATGGCGACTACAAGCGTCTGTTCGCGAATTGGAGGACGTCGCCCGTGATTCGGGTGCCGGCGTCGAGATTGACCGGGTATGCCGACGACGTTGTGGCGCACCTGGTCCGCCAGGTCCGGGCCTACCTCCCGGCGGCGGCAGGGCAGTTGAGCGGTGCGTGATACGCACTTGTGAGGCATAGATGCAGATCGCGAAAACGATAGGTGAAATCAGGTCGTTCGTCGCCCAGGCCCGAGCGGCGGGCAAGACCGTGGGGTTCGTCCCCACCATGGGGGCCCTGCACGTCGGCCACGCGTCGTTGATCGACGCGGCCGCCCGGCGCTGCGACTATGTGGTTGTCAGCATCTTCGTCAATCCGACCCAGTTCTGTCCGGGCGAGGATTTCGAGCGGTATCCGCGTCCGTTCGAGAAGGATGTGGAACTCTGCGAGAAGCACGGCGCCCACGCGATTTTCGCTCCGACGCCTGCGGAAATGTACCCGCGGAAGGGCCTGACCTGGGTCACGGTCGAGAAGCTGACGGAGCCCCTGTGCGGGCGGTCCCGTCCGGGGCACTTCCGCGGGGTGACCACCGTTTGCACGAAGCTCTTCAACATCGTCGGCGCCGACATCGCCTTCTTCGGCCAGAAGGACGCCCAGCAGGTCGCGGTGATCCAGCGGATGGTGGCCGATCTGAACCTGCCCCTGGAGATCGCGGTCTGCCCGACGGTCCGCGAACCGGACGGGCTGGCGGTGAGTAGTAGAAACCAGTACCTCAGTCCCCAGGATAGGCGCGAGGCGCCGGTGATCTACCGGGCTTTGCAGCGGTGTGCCGAGCTGATAGCTGGCGGCGAGCGGAACGCAGCGGGGATCGTCCACCAGATGCACAACGTGCTGCGACAAGTGCCGGCCATGCAGGTCGAGTACGTCAGCATCGTCGATGCGGAGACCCTCGAAGCGGTCGACCGACTCCAGGGCAGGGTCCTGGTCGCCATCGCTGCGCGGCTCGGCTCCACCCGTCTGATCGACAATATCGTGGTGGACACGGCCGGCAGATAGGGTATAATGCCCACGATTGAGTGCGGGGAACGGTACACACGACGTTGGATTATGTTGATAAAGATACTGAAGAGCAAGTTGCATCGGGCTCGGGTTACGGACGCGAAACTCCATTATCCGGGCAGCATCGCGATTGATGAAGACCTCATGAAGGCATCGGGCATCGTACCCTATGAGGCGGTGGTGGTGGCCGATCTGAACAACGGCAACCGCCTGGAGACTTACGCCGTGCCTGGCGAGCCGGGCGGTGGCGGGGTGGTCATCCTGGGTGCGGCGGCCCAACTGGTCAAGCCCAAGGATATCATCATCATCTTCGCCTATGCCCTGTGTACGCCCGAAGAGGCCGCCCAGTGGAAGCCCAAAGTCGTCGTGCTCGACGAGAACAACAGGATTGTGAAACCGCAGTGATTGGATGCACCCGGAGCTGTTCGAAATCCCCATCGTTCACCTGACGGTCAAGAGCTACGGCTTCATGATGGTCGTGGGATTCCTGGCCGCGGTGACGGTCATCCGCCATCTGAGTCGCCATTTCACTCGCGACCCGATGCACATCACCAACGCGGCCCTGTACTCGCTGATCGCCGGGGTCGTCGGAGCGAGGATCTTCTTCGTCATCCACTACTATGACCAGTTTCATCGCGGCTGGACCGATCTATTCGCCATCTGGAACGGGGGCCTGGAACTGATCGGCGGGGTCGTGCTCGCCATTGCGGTCATCGTGTTCTACATCCGCTATCACAAGCTGCCGATGTGCCACTACCTCGACGTGCTGGCGATCGGGCTGACGACGGCGCTGATCTTCGGGCGGATCGGGTGCTTCCTGAACGGCTGCTGTTATGGCAAGCCCACCGATCTGCCTTGGGCCATCGAATTCCCTTACGGCTCGTTCGCCTATGAAAGCCAGGTGGGTACGGATATCGACCGCGGGCGGCTCGAACCCCGTCTGCATCTTCCCGAGGAGTACTTCGGGTACGTGGATGAGCGAGGGGATTACGTCGCCGCCCTGAAGCCGTGGAAGTACCTCACGCCCGCCCAGCAGGAACAGATTGCCCGCGGGACCTATCGGTGCCTGCCGGTCCATCCGACCCAGTTGTACTCGTCGCTCGGCGCGGCGCTGTTGACCCTGATCCTCTACGGCATCTGGCGCCGTTCCCAGAAGGCGGAGACGGCAGGCCGGTACCGCCTCCTGACGAGGCCCGGCACGACATTCAGCATCATGTTCATCCTCTATGGGATCGGGCGGTTCGGCATCGAGATGCTCCGCGACGACAATCCATTCGAGGCCGCCGGCCTGACCATCGCCCAGTTCCTCAGCATGGCCCTGGCGATCCTGGGTTTGGCCCTGGTCGTGTTCTTCTCCTTTGCCAGGCCGGAGCGGTTGCCGACTGCATCGTCGAAGCAGCGGGAGCGCCCCGGGCCGTCGCGCGTCCCGGTCCGTCCTGCGTAGGGCAAGCGACTCCGCTCGCCTCCCATCATCGTAGCCCCGTCTTGCCTGGACAGAGCGCTCTGATTTCGTTCGTAGTGACGCCGTAAGGCGTTGTCTTCCTCACCCACGAAGACATGCTCTTGCCGGCACACGAAGAGCGACCCAATCACGCCCGCACGCCATGCCATGACTCCGACCTCTCGATCCTTGCTCTGGATCGTCCCCAGGCGATGTGTTACACTGGATCGCGGAATGGACGACGGGACGTGTCGGTGGGCAACGCCGCGTCGCGTCTGACGGGATTGTGGTGGGACTGGGTGCGTGTGAGGGAAGTGCATGCGCAGAAGGCTCGGTTGGGCGTTGGCAGGGGTCGTCATCGCGGCGGCGGTCGTCGGGATCGTGTGGACGGATCGCGCCTCCCTGGGCGCGGAAGAGATCCTGGTTGCCTATCAGAAGACGCCGACTCCCGGCGTGCTGACGGTGACGTACCCGCAGGATGGGACGGTGTTTCCGCCGGAGATCGTGCCGCCGACGTTCCGATGGGAAGAGTCCCAAGCGCAGGCCGGCCTGTGGCTCGTCCGAGTTGAACTCGGGGACGGGCAGCCGCCGGTCAGTCATGTGACGCGCGAGCGGCAGTGGATGCCGACCGTGCAGGAGTGGGAGCGGATAAAGGCGTCGTCGAAGGACAAGGACGCGAAAGTCCTCCTTGTGGGGGTCCGACCGGGCAAGCCCGTCCGGGTTGTGTCGGCCGCGACCCTGGCCATCCGGACATCGACGGATGAAGTGGGGGCGCCGCTGTTCTACCGGGAAGTGGACCTGCCCTTCGAGGACGCGGTCAAGGACCCGTCGCACATCCGCTGGCGGTTCGGATCGATTGCGTCGCTGCAGCGTCCGCCTGTGATTCTGGAGAACCTGCCGGTCTGCGGGAACTGCCATTCGTTCTCCCAGGACGGGCGTACGCTCGCGATGGACGTGGACTACGCCAACAGCAAGGGTTCCTACGTCATTTCGCCGATCAAGCAGCAGATGGTGCTGACCACCAGCGACATCATCACGTGGAACGACTACCGCAAGGAGGACGGCGAGCAGACGTTCGGCCTGCTCTCGCAGATGTCCCCCGACGGTCGTTACGTCATCAGCACGGTCAAGGACAAGTCGGTGTTCGTGCCCATGCCGGACCTGGCGTTCAGCCAGTTGTTCTTCCCGATCAAGGGCATCTTGTGCGTGTATGATCGCCAGACGAAGACGTTCAGCCCGCTGCCGGGCGCGGACGACCCCGCCTACGTCCAGAGCAACCCGTGTTGGAGTCCGGACGGCAGGTACGTGCTGTTCGCCCGAAGCAAGGCCTACGACCTCAAGCACACGCAGGGACAGGGCAAGATCCTCCTGACCCGCGCGGAGTGCAAGGAGTTCGTCGAGGACGGCAAGCCGTTCCTGTTCGATCTGTACCGCGTGCCGTTCAACGAGGGCAGGGGGGGCACGCCCCAGCCGCTCGAAGGGGCGTCGAACAACGGTCTGAGCAATTACTTCGGACGCTACTCGCCCGACGGCAAGTGGATCGTCTTCTGCAGGGCTCGCAGCTACATGCTGCTCCAGAAGGACAGCGAGCTGTACATCCTGGCTTCCGAGGGCGGCCAGGCCCGTCGGCTCGCGTGCAATACCGCTCGCATGAACTCCTGGCACAGTTTCTCGCCCAACGGCAAATGGCTCGTGTTCTCCTCGAAGGCCTGGTCGGACTACACGCAACTGTGTCTGACGCACATCGACGAGAATGGCCGGAGCACTCCCCCTGTGCTGCTGGCGCACCTGACCTCGTCCGACCGGGCGGCCAACATCCCGGAGTTCGTCAACGCCCCGCCCGACGCCATCGTGAAGATCCAGGAGCAGTTCCTCAACGACTACTCGTTCGTCCGTGCGGGCAACGAGTTCTATCGCCACGGGGATGCGGACAACGCCATCGCGGAGTACAACAACGCGCTGCAGCTCAATCCCGACAACGTCGAGGCGCATCAGAAGCTCGGGTTCCTCCTGTACAACGTGAAGAACGCGCCGCAGGAGGGCATGGCCCACCTTCTCAAGACGCTCGAACTGGATCCCCGCAATCCCCGCGCTCACTACGATCTCGGGATGGCGCTGCTGTACCAGCAGAAGATCGAGGAGGCGACCCGGCACTTCGCGGAGGCCTTGCGTCAGATGCCGAATGGGCTGGACGAGCAGTATACGCCCGCGCGGGTACACTTCCACCTGGGCGAGGCCCTGCTCCTGACGGGCAAAGCCCGGGACGCTCAGCCGCACCTGGCTCGGGTCATCGAGCTCGAGCCGCGGAATGCACAGGCCCACTATACGCTGGCGCAGGCGCTGGCCGAGTCGGGCCAGCGCGAGCAGGCGCAGCTCCGCTATTCGCAGGCGATGCAGCTCAATCCGAACGTGGATCTCTCGCCGGCGCTCAATCACCTCCTGGCGGCTGTCTGTCTGGAGAAGCGCCGATTCCAGGAGGCCCTTCGACACGAGGAACGGGCCCTGGCCCTGGCGCAGGCCCAAGGCGACGCCCAGTCGGCGGCCCTGCTCCAGCAGGCGGTGGACGAGTGCCGTCGGCTGATCGGCGCCGCGAACCGGTAGCCGCCGGGGAGGGACAGGTTCTGCTCGTCCCACGACGAAACCGCAGTGATCCTACCGTGTTCTCGGACTATAATCGCGATGTGCTCCACATGGTCGAATCCCGCGTGTTTTCATCTCAGAGTGACATGGTGACATGTTTTCCAGGGGCATCGGAGTCCTCGTCCGCCCGTTTCTTGCACTCTCCCCCGGCTTTGTCGGCGAACAATTTGCCAAATTGCCGATATTATGATAGTATGGCGTTGTTTGCGAAGCTGGGTCTTATTAGAACATAGATAGCTATGGGGCTGTACGACAGAGATTACACGCAGTCGGAATTCCGGCAGCAGCGTTTCGGTCTGCCGCAAGTGCGGTTCACCTTGCCGCGCCCGACCACAGCGGTCAAATGGCTGCTCATCGTCAACTTCGCCGTGTTCCTGTTGAGCAGGATTGGGCCGGTGGCAGAATTGGCGGGTCGCTGGTTTGTTGTGGACTCGCGATCCTGGCGGCTGGTGTTCCAGGGCTGGCGGTTGATCAGCTATCAGTTCCTCCACGCGGACCTCTGGCACATCTTCATGAACATGCTGGTCTTGTACATGCTCGGCCCATCGTTGGAGCGTTCGTGGGGTACCCGGAAGTTCACGACGTTCTATCTTGCCTGCGGGGCTTCCGGCGGGCTGGTCTACCTCCTGCTGGCTCGCATCGGCTTTCTGTCGCTCGGCACGATGCTGGGCGCCTCCGGCGCCGTCTACGGCTTGATGGCGGCCTGTGCCATCCTGTTTCCGCATTTCGTGGGCGTCCTGTTCATCTTCCCTGTGCCGATCCGCGTCATGGTGGCCGTGTTTGCCGTCGCTTCGTTCCTGACGGTCGTCACGCGCGACGGCAATGCCGGCGGCGAGGCCGCCCACCTCGCCGGGCTCCTGGCGGGAGGGGGCTACGTCCTGCTGAGTCCGAGACTGGACCGGTTCACCCTCAAGGTGCGGGCCGGTTCCTGGGAGAAGAAGCTGGAAGACGGTCGCAAGCTCCAGATCGAGGTCGATCGCATCCTGGCCAAGGTCCATCGCGAAGGTCTGCACAGCCTGACGGGCGCCGAGAAGAGGACCCTCAAGCGGGCCACGCAAGAAGAGATCAAGCGGCACAAACTCTGACCGTCAGAAGGCACGGGCGTTCCACAAGACCTGTGTCCTTGGGAGCGACAGCGAAGGATCTGGCCTGCGACGGCTCAGTCCCACTTGAACCGCACCTTGTTTTCGGTGAGTTCGCGAATCCGCTGGCGGACGTTTTCCTCCTTCGTCTTGGTGTCCTTGAACTTGGCGATGTCGTCCTTGCTCTCGGTGAGCTGCTTCTGGAGTTCCGTGAGCCGCTGGAGGAGCTGCTCGTAGGCGATCTCCTTGCGACGGACGATGAGGTCGTATCGTCGGGAGACGACTTCCTGGAGTTCTGCACCGAGGGTCTGCTTCTTGGCCTCGGATTTCTCGTCGCGGAGGCGGCAGCACAGTTCCTCCGACCGTTTCCTCAGTTCGAGATCTTCCTTGAGGACCGTTCCCAGTTCCGGGCTGGCGTTCTCGGCCTCGAAGATATAGCCGTACCGACTCATTGCGTTGTCGAACGCGGTCATGTACACCTGCGGGTCTCCATCCCTGAGTTTCGCCAGGGACTGCGACTCCGCGGGGTAGTTGACCTTGAGCCATTCGAGGAACCGGTTGTTTCGCTCCTGACGCCGGGCCTCCCATCGCTCGCGGAAGATCTGATCGATCTCGGGACGACCCTGCTCCCGCAGTTCAGTCAGGAATCGATCTTCATCTTTGCGGCGTAATTCAGCCAGGGCCTTGGCCTTGGCGGGGTCCCGCTGCCGAATCCCCTTGAGGACCCGCTCGATCTGTTCCGGGCCCAAGTCCCGCTGCCACGGCGGGCGATTCTCCTTGGGTTCGTCCTTCCAGATACTGTCCTTTTCAGGCTTTGCCCCGGCGCCCGCCAGGGCCGCCGTCGTCAATCCGGCGGCCAACGCCAACCCCGCCACAAGCGTGGCCACACGACCCAATCGCATCGCTGCTACCCTTTCCAGAACTCGGTGTCAATCGCGATCAGCTTCACTTCGATATCGTCCAGGATCTTGCCGTTGTCCCGAGTCTCGCTGCCGCCTGTCTCGATATTGCGCAGTTGCGTCTCGATCTGGCGGATCTGGGACGTGAAGTATGCGAGGTCGGGATCGTCCGCCGCGATGTCGTGGCTCTCCCAGACCGCGGCGGGGATCATCGAGGCGAAACTGACGCCGGGCCGGTCGGCGGGACTGCGATCGAACCGCCCGATGAGGACCGCTACGATCACCGCCGCAGCCACCGCCGCGGTCCGGAAGATCCGAACCCTCACGGACTTGCGGTGTGCCGTCGCGATCATCCGGGATTGGATGACGGACAGGGTCTCTGGGGATGGGAGCGGGGCCGGATGGGCCTCCAGGAGGCGTTCGCCGGACTCGATGTCGTCCTTTGCGTCCTGCGTCCTGGACTCCTCCATGAACTGCCGAAGCAGTTCCGTCAGGTCTTCACGTGCATGATGTCTCATGGCATCCACCCTCTATCCCTCCATCAGCTCTCTCAGTTTCTTCAGTCCCCGGTGCAGCTTGGACAACGCCGTACCGAGCGGCTCGGATCTCTTCGCGGCAATCTCCTTGAAGCTCATCTGTGAGTAGAAACGCAGGAGAATCAGCTCCCGGGTATCCGCGTCCAACCGGTTCAGATGGACTTGCAGCTTGTCCAACTGCTCTTCGCTGCCGTCCGAGAATCGCGACTCGTTCAGATCGGGTTCGCGTTCCAGTTGGGCCCGGTGGGCGTCGATCAGCTTGCGGCGTCGCTGCTTGCCGCGAAGATGATCGTGGAAGATATTCGACGCGATCTTGAAGAGCCAACTCTCGAACACGCCGCCCTTGTACGACCCGATCTTCTCGACGAGCCTGATGAACAGCTCGCTGAGCAGCTCGTCGCTCAGGTCCCGGTCGCCTGTCAGCCGATAAAAATAACCGTAACAGCGGCCGGCGTACATGTCAATCACCTGCGCGAAGCTCTCAGCGTCCCCTGATTTACAGCCGTCAATGATCCGGGCTAATTCGACGCTTCTACCCATCTTCAGCGTTCACGACGAAAAGACGTTTGTCCACAAGGGTTTATTGCAGATCTTGGCGAAAAAAGCACGGTCGCACGCGCCACAGCCTCCTCTGCGACCGATTCCCCCACTCCCCATGCGAGGAACACCTCACAGTCCATCAAGCCAGTCCCGACGGACGTTCCGCCGTTGCCGGACGCGGCTGCCGCTCTGCTCGGGCGCGGTGCCACGGTCCCGACGGCAAGTCAGACGGGCCACGTGTCGTCATGGCCTTCCTCGTCCTCTTCTTCCTCGGCTTTCCAGCCTTCCGAATCTTCCATCTCGCTGATCTCTCGCTGGACGTACTTGAAGATCTTGTCCTGGAGCGGCCCGAGCTTGCTGTACCACTTGAGCATGTTCTGGTAGCTGCCCAGCAGCATGTCGAGGCGGATGAGCTGCCACTTCGCGATGCACTCGGGCTCCTTGATGTTCGAGAAGGGGTCGCATCGGAAGATCTTGTGTCCGTCCGGTCCCTTCTCACAAAGCTCGCATTGATCGCACTGGATCATATTTTGTCCTTTACACGCACATTCCGCCTGTGCTACACTGCATTATACGAGTCGCCACAGAGTTGTAGCAATGATTTTAACAGAACGTTGGAGAAGTACATGGCCAAACCACGACGCAGAAGGAAGATTGGCAGCAAGAAACGACGTACACGCTGGAAGATCAGGCATAAGATCAGCTAGAGACCGTCGCTTCGCGGGGCTCACCCCTGCAAAGCGGCTCCCCGATGTCGGATCGTGGCTCTCATCGCCGGACGCACAAGACCTAGATGAAGCATTTCCGCGTAGTCTTCAGGCCCGATGACAAGGAAATCTCGATCCACGAAGGCGCTACTGTCCTGGATGCCGCACGGCAGGCCGGGATCATTCTGACTGCGCCCTGCGGCGGCAGGGGTACATGTGGCAAGTGCGCAGTCCGCCTCCACCCCTGCGGCCAGCAAATCCTCGCATGTCAACACCCCGTGCAGAGCGATCTGACGGTGATAATCCCGCCCGACTCGCGATTCTACGGACACAAGATCCTGGAAGAGGGTTTGACGGCAGGAACGGCAATTCATCCCAACGTGTTCCGGCGGTATGAGGGAACCGCCGGGACCGATGGGATTCTGGGCGTCGCCGTCGATATCGGCACCACCACCGTCGTGGCAAAACTCCTCGACATGGTCAACGGCCGATGCCTGGCCACCGAGGCCGTCCTGAACCCACAGACCCGATTCGGCGACGACGTCGTCAGCCGGATCAACTATGCCCAATCCGCCGAGCGATTGGCCGAGATCCAGAAGGTCATCATCGACTGCGTCAACGACCTGATCGGCAAGCTCTGCCGGCGGGCGGCGGTCGGTGCTTCCGCTATCTGCGAGGTCTGTGTCGTCGGCAACACGACGATGAACCACATATTCCTCGGGTACCCCGTCGAGCAGCTTGGCCAGGCGCCCTATCGCGCCTACCGCGTGGATGCCCGCGACGTCCGCGCGGGCGAGCTGGGGCTGTGTATGAATCCCGCAGGCAACGTCCACTGCGTCGAGAACATCGCGGGCTTTGTGGGCGCCGACACGACCGCGGTGGCCCTCGCGGCGGACATGGACCGCCTGCAGGACCGGACGCTGGTTGTGGACATCGGGACCAACGGCGAGATTGTCCTGGGGACCCGCGAGAAGCTGTATGCGGCTAGTTGTGCCGCCGGGCCGGCCCTGGAGGGGGCCCGGATCAAGCACGGCGGCAGGGCGGCCGACGGCGCCATCGAGGCGGTTGTCGTCGATGGCGACGTCTGCGTGGACGTCATTGGCGACATCCCAGCCCGCTCGATCTGCGGCAGCGGCCTGATCGACGCGGTCGCGGTGCTGCGAGACCTGGGAGTCGTCGACGCGACCGGGCGTTTCGTGGACCATTTGGATCTGGCCGGGACCCTGCCGGCGGAGATTGCGTCGCGTTTGTGCGAGTGCGACGGCCAACCGGCGTTTCGCCTCTCGTCGGGCGGCGGAGCCACTGGCTCGGACATCGTCCTGACCCAGCGGGACATCCGCGAGATGCAGCTTGCCAAGGCCGCGATTCTGACGGGTATCCGAATCCTGATGAACAAGCTCGGCATGGCGGAGGGCGACCTCGACAGGCTCCTGCTGGCGGGCGCCTTCGGGAACTACATTCGTCCCGCCAGCGCCGTGCGGATCGGCCTGCTGCCCAACGTGCCCCTCGACCGCATCCAATCGATCGGCAATGCCGCCGCCGCGGGGGCCCAGATGCTCCTGATTAGCGAGGAGTGCCGAGAGCGGGCCGCCGGGCTGGCCAAGGCAATCGAGTATGTCGAGATCGCCAACGAGAAGTGCTTCTCAGACGTCTTTGCGGACGCGATGATGCTCGACGCGTAACCCCCGAATCCGGCGCGGTTCACGCACCGCCGGGAGTGGCGAGCAGGTAGGCGATGTATGCCCCGTAGATCGCGAGCAGGACAATTCCGCTCGGCTTGCGGATTGTGCGAGCGCCCAGGATAGCCGCGCCGGTGAAGGCGACTGCGACTGCGACCATGATCCAGTAGTCCGGACCGCCTGCGAATCTTCCGGTCACATGGAGCGGACGCGCCATCGCGGCCAGGCCTGTGACGAACAGCGTGTTGAAGATATTCGAGCCGACGAGGTTGCCGACGGAAATGTCGTGATGGCCCTGGACGGCTGCGACGAGGCAGATCACCAATTCGGGCAACGACGTGCCCACGGCGATGATCGTCGAGCCGATCACCGCGTCGCTGAGCCCGATCCGGCTTCCGATGGCGACTGCCCCCGAGACGGTGGCGCGTGCCCCGATGGCCAGAGCCGCAAGGCCGAAAACGATGAGGAGCACGTCTCGTCCCACTGTCCCGGACACCTCCCGGGGCACTTGCGATGCTTCGGGTGAATTGCCGACCCCGGTCACGCGAGCCGTGCGGACCGTGTGGGCCATCATGGCGGCAAAGACGACCAGCAGGGCAATTGCCTCGATTCTCGATACCGTCAGATCGCTGAGGACAGGCCACAGCAGCAGGGCGAAAGCCAGCATGGCCGGGATCTCGCGGCGCAAGGTGGCCGCACGGACTTGCAGTGGACGGATCAGGGTGACCAAGCCTCCGATCATGGCCAGGTTGGCGACGTTGGAGCCATAGATGTTCCCGAGGGTGATGTCGCCCTTGCTGGCGAGAGCAGCGGCGATGCTCGCGGCCACCTCAGGAGCGGAAGTCCCCATCGCCACGACGGTCATGCCGACGACGAGCTGGCTGACCCCGATTCTTCGAGCCAGGCGCACCGCACCGCGGACCAGGAAATCGGCGCCCTTCCAGAGCAGGAGCAAGCCAACGAGGATGAGCAGCGATGACCCATACATGAGGTGGTTTCCCCCGACGATCCTCCCGGCATGTTCCAGATCGCAGTCACAGCACCGCCCCTGCGTGCGAATGCACGGCCTCCTGTCAACCGGCCCTGCGCCGCGGCGGGACTACACCCGCCCAATGATGACGCAGGCGTTGTGGCCGCCAAAACCGAAGGAATTGCTCATGGCGGTGTTCACCTTCGCTTCGCGGGCCTTCAGCGGGACATAGTCCATCTTCAGATCGCACCGCTCGTCCTGATTCTCGAGATTGATCGTGGGCGGAATCAGCGACTTGTTGATGGCCTTGGCGCAGGCGATGAGTTCCACGGCAGCCGTGGCGCCCAGCATGTGCCCCAGGCAACTCTTGGTCGAGCTGACCGGGATCTTGTATGCCTGCTCGCCAAAGACGGTCTTGATGGCCATACTCTCGGCAATGTCGTTCAATTCCGTGCTGGTTCCATGGGCGTTGATGTAGGAAATGCCGTCCGCGTTGAGCTTGGCGTCCGCCAGGGCGAGCTTCATGGCCATCGCGGCACCGGCGCCGTCCGGCAGGGGGGCCGTGATATGATGGCCGTCGTCGGTGGCGGCGTAGCCCAACACCTCCGCGTACACCCTCGCGCCTCGCCTTTTGGCGTGCTCATACTCCTCCAGGACCAGAATGCCGGCGCCCTCAGCCAGGACGAATCCGTCCCGATCTCGGTCGAAGGGCCGGGATGCGGTCTGGGGGCTGTCGTTGCGGGTGCTCAACGACCTCGCGGCGCAGAAAGAACCCAAGCCGATCGGCGTGCAGGCGGCTTCGGAACCACCCGTCACGACGATGTCGCTTCGTCCGCTGGCGACGTTCCAGAAGGCCTCGCCAATGGTGTGGTTGCCCGAGGCGCAGGCGCTGGAGACACAGAAACTCGGGCCGCGAAGCCCGAACTGAATGGCGATGTTGCCGCTGGCAGCGTTGGACATCAGACGCGGAACGCAGAAGGGCGACACCTTGTTCGGCCCCTTTTCCAGAAGCCGCACGTGCTGCTCCTCGATCTCCTTGATTCCCCCGATCCCCGTCCCGACGATGGCGCCGGCCCGATACGGGTCCTCCTTGGCGAGGTCCAAGCCGCTGTCCTGGACCGCCTGAATGGCCGCCGCAACCGCGAATTCGCTGAAGCGGTCCATCCGCTTGGCTTCTCGCTTGTCGATGTACCGAGTTACGTCGAAGTGCTTGATCTCGCCTGCAAAACGGACCGGGTAGGCGCTCGTATCGAACGATTCGATCGGGGAAACCCCGCTGCGACCTTCGCACAGCGCAGTAAACAGCTCCTCAACGGACTCGGACAGGGCGGTGACGCACCCCAAGCCCGTAATAACCACTCGGCGTCTGTCCATGGACTCTATGCGCTTTCCTTCTTCTTGGTTTTGGCGACGTTCACGATGTAGTCGACAGCAGCGCCGACGGTCTGGATCTTCTCGGCCTCCTCATCGGGAATGCTCATATCGAATTCGTCCTCGAATTCCATGACGAGTTCAACGGTATCCAGTGAGTCGGCATTCAGATCGTTGATGAAGGAGGTTTCCCGGGTTATCTCGGATTTGTCAACGCCCATCTGTTCGCTGATAATCTCGATCACTTTGTTCTCTATCTGCTGCACGTCCACCTCTTCAATGCTCACTTGTGTATCCTCCTTAACTGAATCGGAACACTCACTGGACCTTCGTTCTTATTCGCTGGACAAACCTATACCACTCCCCCCTCCAGATTTCGGCCGGTATATTACCGACTCACGGGGAGCGTGTACAAACAATTTTTTACCTTTTTTACATGGCCATCCCGCCGTCCACGCACAGGACCTGTCCGGTAATGTATCCGGCTTCGTCGCTGGCGAGGAAGGCCACCGCACGGGCGACATCCTCGACGGTCCCGAAGCGCTTGACGGGAATGACCTCCATGGCCGCGTTCTTGACCAGGTCCGAAAGGACCGCGGTCATGTCCGTCTGGATGAAGCCGGGGGCGATGCAATTGGCGGTGACGTTCTTCTTGCCGATCTCCCGTGCGATCGACTTGGTCATGCCGATCAGGCCGGCCTTGCTGGCCGCGTAGTTGGCCGAGCCCGCCTGACCCATGACGCCTGCGACGGAACTGATGTTCACGATCCGACCGAACTTGTTGCGGACCATCGACCTGGCGGCCACCCGCGTGGCGGTGAAGGCCGCACGCAGGTTCACATTCACCACCCTGTCGAAATCCTCGTCCTCCATCTGGATCATCAGCTTGTCGCGCGTGATGCCGGCGTTGTTGACCAGGATGCCGATCCCACCGAACTCGGAGGCCAAAGACTCCAGGACCTCGGTCAGCTTGTCGCTCTGCGTGATATCGACGCAGCGGGTCAGGACCTCGAAACCTGCCTGCTTCACTGCTTCTCTCAGCTCCTTGAGCAGGTCTTCCTTGATGTCCAGTCCCGCGACGATCCGACCTTGCTTGAGCAGTTCGAACACGATGGCGCGTCCGATTCCGCGGGCGGCGCCCGTCACTACAGCCAGTCGTTTATCAGCCATGTTCTCGATCTCCAACTCTTTATCCCAGCGTCATTTGGGAGCGAAGGCTCCCCGCCGGGATCGCTGTCATTCCCCGACCACAGCCTTGAGGGAGGCCAGGTCGCTGATATTGGTCACTTTCGTCTTTCTATTGATTCGCTTCATGAGTCCGGTCAGGACCCGTCCCGGCCCGATCTCGTAGAACTCCTCGACGCCTTCGGCCAGGAGTCGCTCCATGCACTTGTGCCAGAGGATGGCGGCGGTGAGCTGGCGCGTGAGTCCGTCGACGACCTCTTGGGGCGTGCGGTAGTACTCGGCGGTGATGTTGGCAATGGTCTTGGCCTCTGCCGGTTGCGAGATCCCCGCCTGCACCAGCGCCTGCCTAAGGGCCTGGGCCGCGCCGGACATCAGCGAGGTGTGGAACCCGCCGGCCACGTCCAGTCGAACGGCCTTGGCGGCGCCATACTTCTCGCCCAGTTGCTCTGCCCGGGAGCAGGCGCCGAGGCTGCCGCTGACGACGATCTGGCCGGGGCAGTTGAAGTTCACCGGCTCGAGCACCTCGTCCTGGCGGGCCTCGTCGCAGAGCTGGCGAACCTTGTCTTCATCCAGACCGATGAGGCTGACCATGGTGCCTTTGGTCGCATCCGCGGCGGCCTGCATGGCTTCGCCGCGCTTGCGGACCAGACGCAGGCCATCCTCGAAGCTCAGGCTGCCCGCGGCGTAGAGCGCGGTGTACTCCCCCATGCTCAGACCTGCGGTTACATCCGGCTTCAGATTCGCCGTTTTGGGACTCGTCCGGAGGACCTCCAGCAGGGCGGCCGACGTGACGAAGATCGCCGGCTGCGACATGGTCGTGCTGTTGAGCTGATCCGCGGGGCCCTGAAAACAGACCGTCCGCAGATCGAACCCGAGAATCTCATTGGCCTTGTCGAACAGGGCCGCCGCGACCGGAAAAGCCTGGGCGACGTCCGTCCCCATGCCCACGGTCTGGGCGCCTTGTCCCGGAAAGAGAAATGCGGTTTTCATCGTTCCAATCCTTGAACCTTACTCCTGGCCGGCCGTTCTGCCTGGCAGGACCTCACAGCTCGATGACGTTGGCGCCCCAGGTGACCCCTGCGCCGAAGGCCACGAGAATGACAATGTCGCCCTTCTTGAGGTTGCCCTGCGTCATGCACTCGTCGAATGCGATGGGCACGGAGGCCGCGGAGGTGTTGCCGTAGTTCTGGATGTTGACGAAGACCTTCTCATCCGGCAATCCCAGGCGTTTGGCAGCCGATTCGATGATCCGTGCGTTCATCTGGTGCGAGATGACCATCCGCACATCATCCAAGGTCAGGTTGCAGCGGGTCAGGCAATCCGTGACGGCCTCGACGATCCGACGCACTGCCTGCTGATAGACCTCCCGGCCTTTGATCTGCATGAAGATCATGTCCGGGTCCTCCAGGGGCTTTCGGGCGGGGTTGCGAGAGCCGTACGCCCGGCAGCACAAGGATTCCCAGTAGCTTCCGTCGGCGCCGAGGGTGCTGTATAGGATTCCACGTCCGGCGTCCTGCCTTCGCTGCAAGACGACCGCGCCGGCCCCGTCGCCGAACAGGATGCAACTGGTGCGATCCTTCCAGTTGGTGATCTTGGTGAGGGTCTCGGCCCCGATCACGAGGGCACTGTTGAGCCGGCCGGTCTCCATCTGCTGCTGAACCATGTGCAGCGAGTAGACGAATCCGCTGCAGGCGGCCGCTACGTCGAACGCCCATGCCTTCTTGGCGCCGATGGCCTGCTGCACGAAACAAGCGGTTGAAGGGAAGACCATTTCCGGCGTGATCGTCGCTACGACGATCAGTTCGATCTCCTCTCCGCTGAGCTTCGCGGATTCCAGAGCCCGTTGGGCCGCCTGAGTCGCCAGGTATGCCGTCGTTTCCTCGTCCGTTGTGATATGGCGCACTTTGATTCCGGTCCGTGTGACGATCCACTCGTCCGAGGTGTCCACCATGCGCGACAGGTCGTCGTTGGTCAGGGTCTTGGCTGGAACGAAAGAGCCGTGCCCGACGATGACGGCGCGGTTCGCCGGGAGGCGATCCTCAGATTTCTTCTGCATCCGTAGTCCTTGCGCCTGCTTGCGAGAGAGACTCCATGATCTTCTCGTTGATTTTCTGTGTGTGACAGGTTTTGGCGGTGCGCACGGCGTTGCGAATCGTGCGGGCCTTGCTGGCCCCGTGGCAGATCAGGGCCGTGCCGTCGATGCCGAGCAGGGGGGCCCCGCCGTACTCGTTGTAGTCGTGCTTCTGATAGACTCGCATGATGATGGGCTTGAACATCAACGCCAACTGCGGCTGCTCCTGCATCAGCTCCTGCTTGATCGCGCGGAACAGGCTGTCTACTGCCCCTTCGGTCAGCTTCAGGACCACGTTGCCGACAAAGCCCTCGCAGACCACTACGTCGCAGACCCCGCGGAAGATGTCCCGTCCCTCGATGTTCCCGATGAACTGCAGGCGCGAATCGCTTCGGATGAGGTCTGCCGCCTTCTTGACGACCTCGTTGCCCTTGGCGTCCTCTTCCCCGATGCTCATCATCCCGATGCGAGGAGCCTCGATCCCGAGGAAACTGTGCGAATAGATGCTGGCCATCAGCCCGTATTGATAGAGGTTGACGGGTTTGCAGGCGATGTTGGCGCCGACGTCGCAGATCGTGACCGGCCCGGCGGGGCTCGGGAATACCACGGCGATGCCCGGCCGGTTCACTCCCGGCAGGGTCCGCATCCGCATCTGGAAAGCCGCCACGCAGGCGCCCGTATTCCCCGCGGAGATCACCGCATCGGCCTGGCCGAGCTTGGCCAGCTTCGCCAGAACGCTGATCGAGCTTCGCGGCTTCTTGCGAAGGCTGTCGACCGGCTTCTCGTCCATCCCGATCATGTCCGGCGCGTCGACGATGGTCAGACGCTCCTTGTCGTAGGTCGCAGCCGCCAGCTTCTCGCGCAACAGGCCCTCGGGGCCCACCAACACGAGCGAGTCGTCCTTGTCTATCTGGCCCAGCGCCTCCAGGACTCCGGCGATGATTTCGTCCGGGGCGTGGTCCCCTCCCATGGCATCCACTGCGATACGCATGTTCAGTCGGTTTCCTCCTTGCCGAGCTTGAGAGTCAGGCTCGGGTTTACGTATCCGCAATTGCTGCACGCCGCATGCGGCAGCTTCGACTGGCTGCACTTCGGGCACAACGCGTAGTTAACCGGCTTGAGCGCCTCGTGCGACCGCCGCGTTCGTGAGCGACTCTTGCTCGTCCTTCTCATCGGTAACATGTTCGACTACTCCAATTTCTGCGTCCAATTCCACATTGCCACCCCCCCCCAGCGTTAGCATAAAACCCTCCTAAGTATCGAATTCCCGCCCGCCTGTCAAGCGAAAAACCGGCAAACCCATAGGCCGGGTTGGCGGGTAGCGTCGGGGGTGTGCCTTGTCGCGTGGTCAGTTGACCGTGCCGGCCACGCCAGTCACCCCGAATACCGGCGAAGTCTCCCGGATGACCCCGCTCGGCAGGGCACTCCCCGAAACGCGGCGGTAACCCCGCTCCTTCATGCCTTGGCGGACCTGCTTTCCATCGTAGGCATCGAGGGTGCGCCCGGAACCCCCGTCAGCACGCCGTTCGACCGCGGTTTGGCAGGCCGCCAGGTCCTCACGAGTCTGCTTGAAGGTCTTGCCCTCCTGATACCAGTACGTTGCGCACCCACTGAAGGCACATACGGCCAGCAACAAGACTGCCCCGGCGACCAACCTCATTCTCATCTTTCAACTTCTCTCCATCTCTCCATCGGGACACCTGCGGGCAGACCCCTACATGTGCCTCTCACCATCGACGTTTCGAGTCCGACGTTCGTTGTCCGTCGGAAGGAGTGGCTGATTATGCCTGCCTGTTCCTCGTCTGTCAACGGTTGCGTCGGAATCCCGCGTGGCAACCCGCCGCAGACCTCGGGCGGGAGGGCGACACGACGGAGACGATGGCGAAACCTACAGGGTCCGTCGTCTGCGAAGACAGCCGACAATCCCGGCGCCGAGCGTGCCCAACAACAGGGCCGCGGGGGCCGGCACCGCCTGACCGTTCACCGCCGAAAAATACGCCGGACCTGAGCCCATCAGGATGCGCGGGCCGCAGATCGTGGTCACGTCGAGCGTGATCGTGTGGGTCCCCGCAGACAACGCCAGATTGCGGTACTCCGCGTGGAAGTAGCCGTCGGCATCGTCGTAGGAGGTCGTCCACGGCACGACGACGTCATCCACGCGGAGGGCGAGTTCATCGCCCGCAGGGTGGTAACCGTCGGCTACTTGAATGAGCGAGATTGCCCCGGCCGTCGGCAAGGTAATCGACCACTCGGTGTCTCCGAGGACCCAGTCCTCCTGGTGGTAGTACTCGAACTCCTGCTCCGAGATCGCGGCCAGTCCCCCGCCGGGGCCTGTTTTGACCCCTTCCATCCAGAGAACATACCCGCTCCAACCCGTGGCCGGATAGATGATGACCGCGCCTGCCCAGGCAGGCGGGACCGTCGCCAGCACGATGGCCAGCATACACCCCCTGATCCCTGTCGCTCTCAACATTGCGTTCCTCCGTGAAAGCCGTCCCTTCCCTGGCGATCATGCACACGACGACCGGATCGTCGCTCACCCCGCATCTGTTTGAGAGACGTTTGTGTCGGAGCGTCCCATCCTGAAAGGCCTCCGATATGCGGATTTCACCACTTGGATGTTACCATTGGTCGCCGCGAGCCGCCCACGGCGCCCATTCCCAAGCGGATCCTTCACTTCTATGCTCCAAGTGCATGACCTTCACCTCTATTCACGCGGATGCGTCCGAGAATGTCAAGGGAATTCCCGGATTCATGTAATCGAAATGGCGGAAATCGGCTGAATATCGGACGGGAGGGATTCCGAGACCGCTTCTCACTGGTTCTCCCAGCCGCCCAGGGGAGGGATATCGAGCGGCCAGGCGATGTAGAGGTTGCCGCCGGGGCCGAAGCGGCTCGGGGGCAGGTTCGGGTCTTGCCTGCTCCTGCGAAGCTGGTCCGAAACCGTGACCTTCTGCACGTGGCCGTCCAGCATCGAGATGTACGAGTGCCCTGTGTTCAGGTCGCCGCCGCGGGGACGGTGGTAGGTCGCAAAGGCATCGCCGACATCGGTCTCCGGCATCCTCGACGCATGAGGGTTCTCCACAGGACTGTCGAAGGTCGTGTAGGAGGGCCCAATATCCAGAGACCCTGTCGTGAGGGAACCGGTGACTCTGAACCTGGATGCCTTGCGATCCTTGGCGTCGAGGAAAGTGTCCATGGTTCCATCCTGTGTCCCTCCCCAGGGGCCGCTGAGATTGTACGGCGCCGGCCAGCGAGATTCCGTGTTGACCGGCCAGGAATTCTCCTCGCCGAAGGCGAAGATGACAGAAGGACTGCGTCTGACCTGTGTTTCCTTGCAGATGGTTGTCGTTCTGACGGTCTTGGCGGCCACTGCACTCGGGGACCCGGTTGTGGTGCTTGCGGTCAGGAAGGTCCTGTGCAGGTTGCCGTTCATCATATAGGAGTACTGCGGAGTGATGGTGAATGGCTGGTTCGGCCCGTCTATATCGGGACCATCCTGCCCTCGCCCACGCCCACGCCCGCGACGGCCGCGCCGCGGAGGAGCGGGTTGCGGCCTCCTGGGTTCATTGACGTCTGGGTTGCAGCCACGCTCCAGGCAGGCGCGAGCCCCGGTCCTGCAGAGGAGAACCTTGGGATTGCCCACATAGGCGAGCAAATCGCCCTGGAACTCTTTCTTCTGGCGCATCATGGGGCTGGACGGACCGATTTCGGCCTCGTGCCAGCGGCAGGCCCACGGATAGACGCCTCCATAGGGGGGATCGAACGGTTCCCCATGCTTGTAGAACTTGTATGACTCCCGGGAATGGTAGAGGTAGGTCGGATTGGGAAACAGGTTGTCATGGTCGTTGCAGTAGGCCTTGAGCATCACGGTCATCTGGTGGAGATTGGAGCTGCACACGGCCTCTGCGCCGCGCTCCCGTGCCAGTCTCGCGACCGGCAGGCCCAGCGCCATCAACAGGGTGATGATCGCGATGACTATCAGCAGCTCGACGAGTGTGAATGCCCGCTTCATTGCCGTTCACTCCTTGCTGTGGGGGACCTGATAGATCGGCGTCTGTCCTCGCTTGTTGGGTTGTATCTGTTCTTTCAGAATCGCTTGCCCCTCGGGGCTCGTCGCTCGGGCCCACTTCTTGTCGTTTGGCCTGCGGATCAGGTGGCCCTGGACCCATCTGTTCCAGTCGCTCCTCTCCGCAGCGGAGCACTCCGTCGGCGCGTCGGGGTCGGGCCGCTCCAGGAAGCCGACGAACAGTTCGGCTTCGTTCGGGTCCAGCACGTAGCTGTACACGTGGGCCCGAAAGCCGGCGGGCTCGCCGTCCGGCGCCGGGCCGGAAGGGGCCGCAATCGATCCGGCCTTCTTCGGACTGCCCTCGAACAGCTTGCCCGTGTTGACATCGTAGAACCATGCGGTCTTGGCCCGCATCTGGGGGGCATTCGATGCAGGCCACAGCGTCCACTTCAGTGCGAGGACCAGCAACACTGCGGACACGCCCGCCACGGAGGCAGCCAGCAGGGGGCGCTCGTTGATCCATTGCCTTGGACCCGTGCCGGACGCTCCAATGCCCAGGCGCTCCAGGCGATGCTGGACCTCGTATCGGAGCACGTGTGGGATCTTAAATGCCATCCGTTGACTCTCCCTCGTCGCTCTCATCCTGAATGGGCCTGTCGCCGACCAGGATGCGGACCAGGTAGTCCAGGTCGGGGTTGTCCTGGGAGGCCTCGATTTCATCCGCGATCGTGCCCTTGATCAGTTGCAGGGTCCGCTGGTCCTTCCAGCGAACCATCTCGCCGTGGCCGTCCGCAAAGGTCATGTTGCAGCCGCTGCCATGGCGGCTTGTGATGCCCCCCAGTCCGGCCAGGTCGGGCGGCCGCCAGAGCCATCTCGTCAGCTCGTGATCGCGCAGCAGCGGCCAGAAGCACTCTGCGCTGAAGCCCTGGATGTCCGTGAAGACCATGGAGTCGCCGGCATGGGAGATCTTGTGGAACCGCTCATACGGCTGCACCCCGTCGCGGAAGGCCCCTCCCATGGTGTTGGAAAGGCCGTAGGATGTCCCGCGGGATCTGGCAGAGTCCTGCTGCACGGTCTTGCAGATGAAGATATCCTCCGAGGGGGCGCCGTCTCTCAGGGACGTCAACGACTCGCAGAGGCGGTCGTCGTTCTTGGTGACATACAGCATCCAGGTGAGGAACAACTGGTGCTGGTTGCCCAGGCAGTGGAGCTGCTCGCCCTGTTTCTGGGCCCGCGTCAGGGAGGGCAGCATCACCGACAGGAGCAGGCAGATGATCGAGACGACCACCAGGAGTTCGATCAGGGTGAATCCTCTCGACCGACGACCGTTTCGTTCTCTCGCACCGCGGGCCATAGCCATGGACCTCCTTGAACAAACATAGCAGCTGCACAAGCAAGGGGCCGCACGCCTTGCACCTCCATCACCACGGCAGCCGGCCTCGCACGCCAAACCGCGTTATGTCACCGCTGGGAGTATTGTAGACTCCTGCGAGGAGAAGGTCAAGCGATAATCCGGCCCTGTTCGGCTTCTGTGATTCGCTCCCTGTCCCTGCCCTGCGAGGCGGGTATGACCCTGGGCGCCGGTGTTCCTGATCCATGTGTGGATCGTCGTCCGGCGTTCTTGACTGTGGGAGGATCTGGTGGTAGACTCTTGTTGATTGTGCAAGCAGGGCTCCTTGTACGCGTGGATTGGGATTCATGGGTTTTCGCGAGTTGATTCTCCGCCGGCTGCCGGACAAGAACAGGCTGCAGCGGTCTTTTCTCTATCGGGTATTCGGCAAGAGCATCCTGGCCAAGGACCTCTGGCGCTTTGACGCTCGATCTTTGGCGGGAGGCCTCTCGCTCGGTCTGTTCATTGCGTTCACTCCGACGATCCCGTTCCAGATGATTCTGGCGTGTTTGGGCGCCCTGTACTTCCGGGTGAACCTGCCGATCGCACTGCTGGCTTGTTGGATCACCAATCCGCTCACAGCCGTGCCCATCTACATGGCGGCCTGGCGGATCGGCGGATTCGTTTTGCACATGGTTCCCCTGGCCGATGAGTACGTTGCCGCCTACGCCGAGGGCCGGCGGACCCGGATCATCATGGGCTCGTTCTGTCTGTGGACCGGCTGCCTGGTCCTGGCGACGACGGCTGCCCTCGTGGGCAATCTGCTGGTGCGATGGTTGTGGAAAGGAGTCCGTCCGGGTCGGCGCGGACACGAACGACCGGGAGCATCGGACCACGGGTCTTCGCAACGGTCGCACAGAATCGCCGACAAGTAGCGAGCGTGGGCGGGCGCGCGGACTATCGTTCGCTGATGCAGTAGAGGCTCCGTTTGCCTTTGAGCAGGATTCGGTCACCCACGATGGCGGGGGACGCGTCGAACTCGTCGTCGAGCTTGTTCGTCGCGAGGACTTCGAGCGTCTCCGCGTTGCGGATCACCGCCGCGACGCCCTTGCGGCCTACGAAGTAGACCCGTCCCGCCGCACCCACCGGCGATGCGTATATGTCCTTGACCGCCTCCAGACGCTCCTCGATGAAGTTGAGCTTGCCAGTCGCGGCGTGGTAGCAGGAGATGGCGGCGCGGTTCATCGAGCAGACGTAGAGGTTGTCGCCGTAGAGGATGGGCGACGGGACGTACGGCGTTGCCTTGCTCACCTGCCAGCGGACCGCGCCGGTGCCGGTCAGGTCGCCTGTGTGGCCCAACTCGATGGCCTGCAGCTCGCTGCCACGGAAACCGCTGGTGCAGAAGACCAGGTCCCCGGAAACAATGGGCGAAGGAATGACGTTCTGCGTCTGGCCGCCGCACTGCCAGATCACTTCGCCCGTGCCGACGTCGTAGCAGCGAATCCGATTGGTCGCGCTGACGATTGCCTGCACTCTGCCGTCCACGGCCGCGACCGCAGGCGTGGACCAGGCGGTGTCTTCGTCGCGGGCCTGCTTCCACAGCGTCCGGCCTGTCCGTTTGTCCAGAGCGTGGATGAAGGAATCGCCTTCGTGGTCCATCACGACGATCAACGCATCGCCCGCCAGGGCGGGGGAGCTGCCTTCGCCGAACGCCAGCTTGGTCTTCATCCTGCCCAGGTCCCGGCTCCACTGGCGCCTGCCGTCGAGGTCGTAGCAGTGGACGCCGCGAGAGCCGAACGACGCCCAGACGCAGTGGCCGTCCGCGATGGGCGAGTAGGACGCGAAGCCGTGGTCGGGGTGATGGCCCTCGTGGGGCACCGTCTCGCAGGCGGTCTGCTGCCAGAGCGTCCGTCCGGTCGCCAGATCGAGACAGACCACGTCGAATTTGTAGAGGTTCTTGGGCTTCTTGCCGCCATGGAAAGGGGCCGGCTCGTTGGGCTCCGAGGTCGGGGTCGGCTCGGGCGTGCCCACGCGGTCCGTCTCAATGGCGGTCAGGAAAAAGACCCTGTCGCCCCAGACGACCGGGCTGGAGGTCCCCTTGCCAGGGACCGGGACTTTCCAGCGGATGTTCTGCGTCTCGCTCCAGACGAGCGGCGGATTGCCCGTCGGCGAGACGCCCGAGCCCAGAGGACCTCGCCACATGGGCCAATGGTCCTGGGCGGAGTCTCCGCAGGCGTGCCCTGTCACCATCCCCATCGCGAGAATCGAGATCATCAGTGGGCGGATTATCGTGTGTACTCCCATCGGTTGTCTCCTTCGCTCGTTTCGCCGACCGTCCCGGACGAGAAACGATACAGCCTGTCCGGGGGCACTCTGAAGATAGCCGATTGCCGTGGCCCATGCAACCTGGATCGTCGCCGTTGCATCGAGGCCCGCGACCAGGTATCGTATGGCGAGGATATTGCCAAGGCCGCAACTGACAGTCGGCCCGACCACTTTCATGAGAGGACGGAACATGGCACAGACGGATCCCATTTCGAGACGAGACACACTCCAGGGCATCGGTGCACTGGGCACGGCGGGGTTGTTGGCTTCCCTTGGCGGCGCCCCGGCGGCCGCGTCCCCCGAGGCGCCTCGCGGTGTCCCCAATAGCGCAAGGGCGAATCCCGCGATCGTCGAGAAGGTGTTCCGGACCCCGCTGATCGATACGCACGAGCATCTGCCGGAGGAGAAGGAGCGTCTGGAGGCGGCATCGCGCCCTCGTGGTGAAGCGGACGACTGGAGCTTGCTGCTGAGCCATTACCTGGACTCCGACCTGGCTGTGGCGGGAATGCCGGGAGAGACGTACGACCGGTTCTTCTCCGCGAAGACCGACCCGGCGGACAAGTGGAAGCTCCTGGCGCCGTACTGGCCCGCGGTGAAGAACACCGGCTACGGCCAGGCGGTCCGAATCGCGATACGCCGGCTCTACGACGTGGACGACCTGTCCCCCGACACGGTCAAGAAGGTGCAGACGGGCTTCGAGAAGACCTGCCGGGCGGGGTTCTACCGGAGAATCCTGTGCGACTTGGCCAAGATCGAGTCGTGCCAGGTGAACAACCTGGGCGAGCCGTTCCGCGAGACCGAGATGCCTGCGCTGCTGATGCAGGACCTCAGCATTCTGGGCATGTATGCGGGTCCGAATCTCGACGCGTACGCCAAGCCTGCGGAGATCGAGGTCGGCTCGCTGGCAGACTGGCACCGTGTGATCGACTGGTGGTTCGACAAATACGGCAAGTACGCGGTTGCGGTCAAATCGCAGGACGCATACCACCGGGACATCGACTACGAACAGGTCCCCGCGGAGAAGGTCGAGGGCGTTTTCAAGAAACGCCTTGCCAAGGAGTCCCTGACCGGCGCGGAGAAAAAGAGTCTCGAAGACCACCTGTTCTGGCAGGCGGTGCAGAAGGCGACCGAGCACAAGCTGCCGGTGAAGCTGCACACCGGGTACTACGCAGGCCACAACTACATGCCGCTTGGCCGGCTCCAGCGCAACGCCGGCTCGGTGACGGACCTGTGCCGCAGGGCCCCCGAGACGCGGTTTGTCTTCATGCACATTTGCTATCCGTACTACGAGGAACTGCTCGCGGCGGCCAAGCACTACGCCAACGCCTACGTCGATATGTGCTGGTCCTGGATCATCAATCCGGTGGCGGCCAAGGACTTCCTGAGGAAGTTCCTGGTCACCGCGCCGGCCAACAAGATACTCACCTTCGGCGGCGACTACATCCCGGTCGAGCCGGTCCTCGGCCACGCGACGATGGCCCGACAAGGCATCGCACTGGCTTTGAGCGAGCTGGTGGAAGAGGGCTGGCTGAGCCTGGCGGACGCGATGGACCTGATCGACCCGATCATGCACGGCAACGCGAGAGCCATCTTCAACCTCGCGGGAAAGAACCGCGTCCTCCAAGACGTGCCCTGGACCTAACCATTTTTCTGGCCGATCTACCTGCATCGTTTAACGTGGTGTGGTACCACGGTTGGATCCGTGGGAGAGGAGCCGGATGTCGGCGAGGCACGCAGGAAGTAGACATGACGATCGAATGGCCGAGACTCGAGCAACTGTTGAATGAGTTCGCCAGATACAACCTCGCGATTTGGCCGATGCAGGTATTTGCCTATGCTCTGGGGATTGTGGCTCTCTGTCTCGCCATGCAGCAGACTCATTATTCGAGCAGAATCGTCGCAGGGATACTGTCATTCCTGTGGCTGTGGATTGCGATTGTGCCTCGCTGGCCTGACCCCGCTCGCGGCTTCAGCGTTGTCGATGCCTATTACGTACCGTTGTCCGCACTCCAAGGCGTGATGCATCTGGCTGATGTGTTCAGACCACGAATCTCATTCGGCTCGCGCAGAGACACCTACTCAGCCGCAGGGATTCTCCTCATCGGATATGCGATGGTTGGATATCCTGTGATTGCACACCTGTTGGGCCGCGGATATCCGCAGTCACCGCCGTTTGGACTCGTTCCCTGTCCCACCATGGTGTTCACCATTGGTTTGTTACTACTGGCCGACAGCAGGGTATCAAAGCGTTTTCTTGTGGCTCCGTTCCTATGGGGTATCATCGGCTTCTTTGCGCCATTCATCGGCCTGTGGGAAGATGTCGGCCTGTTCATGGCGGCCGTTGTGGGGATACCGCTTATAATCATCCGCGATGGAAGAAGGCGAGGCCAGGAGACGGAGAGAGTGCGGACCACTCTCGATTGACGACGCGTGATGGAATGCCGCGAGACCGGACGAATCAGTCGGACTGTGGCTGAGGAGTCTGTCATTCTCAAAGCCTGGAGAACCAGAGATGGCTGGGATGGACTGCCTTGGGAAGTACATCGTCGGAGGCGTTGGACAATGGGTCCACTTTGCAGGTCGTGACCTTTCCAATCCCGTTCTTGTGTTCTTGCACGGCGGTCCTGGTCTGCCTCTGTTCCCGATGAGGCGAATGTTGAAGCAGCACACCGGGCTGGAGGATCTCTTCACCGTCGTCTATTGGGAGCAGCGAGGCACAGGCAAGTCGCTCTGCCGGAACATCCCGCCTGAATCGATGACAATCGAACAATTCGTCTCGGATGTCGTGGACGTGGCCGAACTGGCACGAGGACAATTCGGCGTGGAAAGGGTCTTCCTTCTGGGGCACTCCTGGGGCAGCATCATAGGTGTGCTTGCAGCCTGTCGCCGGCCCGACTTGTTCCACGCCTACATCGGCGTCGGCCAGGTTGTCCACATGTTGGAAGGCGATCTCTGCTCCTACTACTGGGCGCGTCGACGTGCACAGGAACAACGCAGTGACAGGGCGCAACAGGACCTTGAGAAGATCGGTCCTCCACCTTACAGTGTGAAAGCGCTCATCAAGGAACGTGCCTGGGTACAGAAGTTCGGCGGCCTCCGACGTGACGAGGGATTCAGTGTGGCAAAGACGTTCATTGACTGCATCCGAACACCTCAGTATACCCTCCTCGACGTGCTCCGCATGGCCCGCCATCAGTTCTTCTCCTTGGAGCACCTTCTGGGGCAGATGTACGACGTCGACCTCTTCAAACAAGCGCCACGGCTCCATGTGCCCGTGTTCTTCTTGGAAGGGAGGCACGACTTCGCGGCGCCCTCGGAACTGGCTGAGTCATATCACGCGGGATTGGAGGCACAAGCGAAACGGTTGATATGGTTCGAGAACTCCGCACATTATCCGTTCTTTGAAGAGCCCCAACGATTCCGAGAGATTCTGAGGAACGACATCACCAGCATTGCGGTACGGACGACATGACACGAGGCACCATGTGTGAGGTGGTTCCACACACCTGACAACGCAGAATGATGTTTGCGGGCTTGCATCTTGTTCATGTCTGGGGTGGTCCACAGAGAGTGCCGGCCCATTGGCGAGCGCGGTCGAGTTCGCCGTCGAGCAACAGGTCGATCTCGCCGCTTTTCTGCGGATTGCTGGTCCGGACGGAAAACGTCCGCGGTTTGGCGACGGGAGTGCCTCCCAGGCTGGTCAGGTGAGCCAGCAGTTTGGGGGATGCCCTCAAGTAGCGCAATGGCCAGGCCGTGACCGTCGTGTCGAATGCCGCGACGGACTTGGCCGATAGAATCGCCAGCGGAAGACTCTCCAGGACCGCACGCACCGCCTTGGGCAGGGTGAAGGCATGGGTGGGACTGCCCATCACGACCAGGTCGATGCCTTCGAAATCGGAGGCGGCAAGCTGATCGAGGCCGATCACGCGAGCCTCTCCCGCCTGCTGGAAGGTCTCGGCCATCGCCTCGGCGAGCCTCCTGGTGTTCCCGAACTTCGAGAAGTACACGATCAATGTCTTCATGGTCTGTACCCTCACAAGGGCCCGCTGTCGTCAAGCGGACTCGCTATTCTGCGACGGTGGTTTCGGGGTAGTGCGCGAGTTGCTCGAGCAGGGCGTCCGGGATCAGAGACAGCATGGGCGTGTGGCGGACCGTGTAATAGACCAGCCACTTGTTCAGATCGGGGTCGTAGTCGGCGAAGTGCGGGTTCAGGACGCCTGTGTGCGGCGTGTTGATGCTGACCATCCGAACGGGCGTCTGCGGGGCGAAGTCGAGGTCTTTCAGCCGGACGATCCGGACGTCCTTGCACTCGTCGGTCTTGTAGTGGATTTCGACGTCCTTGAGATCGTAGACAATGGTCCACTTCGTCGCGTCGCCTTGTCGGACCGCGGCCAGCGTGTCGAAGGCGTACTGAATCGCCGATGACTTCGAGCCGTCGGCTTTGTACGTCTTGAGCCGGTCGGCGGCAACGACAAACCGGTCCAGCGAATTGTGCGAGCCCTTCTGGACGGGCTTGGCCCCGCCGAAACCCTGGTGCTGGGCGAGGTAGGCGAGCGAGCTGTCGCACGTGTCGTTCGTGATGAGCCTATGGGGCAGTTGCTCGCCCGTGTGGACGACCTGCTTGCCGTCGATGAATTCGACGACCGCGGCGGCGCCCTGGGCGTCGCAGACGAAGAAGTGGATCGGCATCGGCATGGCCAGCGAGATGCGGATCGCCTTGTCGCTGGCGACGACCTCGGCAACGGTCCGACTGTTATCCAACTGGTACTGCGTCCACGCAGTGACGGCGGGGCGGTCGTCCGGGGCGGGATTGCGGGTGCTCGGGAGCATGAGGGTCTCGACCACCAGGCCGACCTCGTTCATCCCGCCGTTGGGCATCTCCCGCCCGTACTGGTTGAGGGTAACGCTGCCGTACTTGGAGACCCATTCCGCGGCCTTCTCCGTGGGGTTCAGCAGCAGAGCCCGCTTGGCGATGCCTCTCTTGTTGGCGATGAGCAGGCCGTCGTTGATGTGCCAGTCCAGATTCTTGCCCGCGAACAGCCCGTCCTGGAGGAAAGCCGTACAGGCCCGAGCCGTCTGTGTGGGCAGGACGACAAGGAGGGCCAAGAGCCCGATCCAGACAACGCGAACCAGATGGGATGACGCACGACGGCACGCTCTCATTCTGACTGCTCCTTGCACTTCTGAATATCGGCGCATCCACGCCATGGGGACGCACGCAACCTATCTGTCGGGTGGTCTCCTTGTTCTGTGACCATCCGGCTCCACGACCACGAAGACTCTCCGCAGTTCATCCTGGGAATACAGGCGCAGGACACGAGCCAGTTCGTGGTGAACTGCACTCTGGGTTGAGGGTAGCATCCGCAGGTAAAGAACTCCCGCCCCCAAAGCGTTTACGAAGACCAACGCGCCAAAATCGCGATCGCGCGTGATGAAGATCCGCCCTTGTTCCTGTGCCAGCACAAGGAGTTCTTCGTCGGCTGCTCGCGCCAGTCCAAGCTCGGCTACGCGGACGACGTCGTGCCCCTGCGCCCCGAGGAAACGAGCCGTCGCTGCGTAGACATCTTGGTCAAGTAGCAGCCTCATGCGGACGCCGCGGAAAGGTGGATGTCTTCCCCCGATACGAGTGCAATGGCATAGCTCAAGCAGGCTTGAACATCCTCGGTAGTCAGGTCCGGATAGTAATTCTCAACAATCTCGCCGAATCCGATGCCTGCCGCGATCAGCTCCAGGATGCTCTGGACCGTGATCCTTGTGCCCGCGATGCAAGGCTTGCCAAAGTGAACCGTGGGATTGACTGCGATTCGTTCTATCATGCCAACACCTCATTGCCCGTCTCTCGGCCAACAACCGTATTGTACACCCGCCAAGCAAGCAGGGGAAGTGTCAGTCTGCCCGAACATCGTGGGCGACCGCTCACTCGTTCAGGACGGCGACGGCGTCCTGGACGGAGGCATCCTGGTGCACCATCTTGCTCAGGGCTCGGACCATCTTATCGGGCTTTGCGTGTTGCCATGCGTTGCGGCCGATGGACAGGCCCGCGGCGCCGGCCGCCAGGGCGCCCTCGACCATCTTGAAGATGTCCTCGTCGCTGCCCATTTTGGGCCCGCCGGCGATGACAACCGGGATCGGGCAGCCATCGACGACCTGCTTGAAGGTCTCGGCGCTGCCTGTGTACCCGACTTTCACAATATCGGCGCCCAGTTCCGCGCCGACGCGGGCGGCGAGCTTGACGTTGTTCACGTCGTACTCATTTTTGATCTTGGACCCTCGGGTGTAGACCATGGCTACCAGCGGCATTTGCCATTCCGTGCAGCGCTCGCTGACGAGGCCGAACTGGCGGAGCATCTCTTTGTCGGTCTCTGCGCCGAGGTTGATGTGGATGGAAACCGCGTCGGCACCCAGTTTGATGGCTTCCTCGACTGTGCAGACGAGCTCTTTGGCGTTCGGATCCGGGCTCAGGGAGGTGCCGGCGGACAGGTGGATAATCAGGCCGACGTCTTGTCCGGAGCCGCGGTGACCCGCACGGACCATGCCCTTGTGCATCAGAATGGCGTTGGCTCCGCCCGTAACCATGTGGCTGATCGCCGATCTCATGTCCGTCAAGCCCTCGATCGGACCAACGGTGACCCCGTGGTCCATCGGGATGATAACCGTCCGCTGCGAGTTGCGGTCGATGATTCGCTCCAGTCGTATTGCTTTGCCTATCATATAAAACCTCCACAACAATCGGTTCTCGGGCTGGAAAAGGAACCCGGTCAGCGTCGGGCCTTTGTCTGAAGGCCGTATGATGTACGCTTGTTGTGACGAAAGCAAGAAAAAAACGCTCGTCTGGGGATTGGTGCGAATTGATGACCCCCACGAAAATACGTAGTTGTACCTATTGCTTTTCTGAGGTGAGGACGGTACAATCTAACGAAATTGAGGTGCATATTCCGGGGCAAGGGCTAGTTATCCTGTGATCCCGCGTCGCTCCGGTATGAGTAGGGGATAGAGAAAGGTCATGAGGGGGGAAATACTGCCACTGGGACGGGCAGGGTAGCGGTGCTTGTTAGGAGGTTTTTCTGTGTGTCGTAGTGTCTGCTAGACGTCGCGCAGACGGTACGCATCCTTTGTTGGATGAGTGCGTCGGCCGCACGGTTTGGTTGGTCGCACTACGTTGCGGACCGAGATTGGACTGCTGTGACACGGTTTTCCAGCGATGATCCGGTTCGATGGACAATCAGGACCCCAGACTCTGGCACCTGGGGGAGAAGTATTCTCAGTACGTCATCCATCATAGTGACAAGGGTAGCCGAGACGCTCGGATTCTGGGATATCTGGGACGGCTCGGCGTCGTTGGTGGGTACGGCAGGCCACGGCGAACTTCGCGCAGACGGTGGGCGCACATACCCGAGATATGTGCGCGCCCCAAGAGCGCCTTTCGGCGCAGCTCGTGCACGATGACCGCCGTGAGTTCCCAGAGGCAAGGCCTTCGCCAATGCGTGTGGCCATCGCGGTGCGCGGGTGCGCTGAAGCCAGGCGATGGAGTGTCACATGCGAGACGAAGTGTTCTGCCAGCGTGTTCTGATGCGGTCTCCTGCATGGATGGCCCGTTTTTGTGGCGATGCAGGTAGCGGAGTGATATCAGCCGAGAGTCTTCGGCTGTCACCGACGGGGACGGAGTCTGATCTCACGGAAACGGAGCACATCTCCTCGGGGTTGCCCTGGAGAGGGACCAAACAGACGGGCAATCTGTGATGCACTGGGAGGCGAAGGCCTGTCGCATTGCCGGCCGCTGCCGGGATGAAGAACGTCGCGAGCAGGCTCGGCGATGGGCAGCCGCGTAGCCGACCGTTGCGACGGGCTCGGAGGGAGGATGGCAGGGGGTCAACCATGAACAACATCATCTACGGACAGGGCGACAACGCGAACATCCACCCTGGTGTGGTGCCGTATGTTCCGCCGATGGTGCCCCTGGGCGCCGGCGGCGACAGCCTGTTTCAGATCGCCTGGCGGGGAAAGTGGTTCATCCTGGTCTCCGCAGTCCTGGGGCTGGGAGGCGCGTTCCTCTATCTCCGGACCATGGGCACGGAGTACATGGCCATGTCCCGAGTCCTCGTCGAAAAGCCCCGACTGACACAGGCGATGGACATCACGTTGCCCGGCGACACCGCCGTCAACTACCTCCAACAGCAGGCCAGTATTATCACTAGTCGGGAGAGACGCAACGAGGCGCTCAGAGACCCGAATCTCTTTATGATCTCAGCCCTGAGTGACCCCAATCGCATGCAGGCGGTGCTCCGCAGCCTCTCGGCAAGGGTGGGGAAGGACGACATCATCAGTGTAACGGCCTCCTCGGACGACCCCAACGGCGCCGCAGCCATCGTGAACGCCTTTGTGTCCGCCTACGTGAAGTGGCGCCGGGCGAACAAGCAAGACAGCACGGACAATCTGTACGACGGTCTCAGCGAGAAACTGAAGGTCATCGCCAAGGATCTGGAAGGCAAGCATCGCCGACTCGCCGACTTCGGCAAGCCGATCGGTTTCCTGGACAACTCGCAACGCAGTGCGGATTCCCAGACGCTCGATAGATATGAGCAGGAGTTGATTGCCGCCAACTTGCACGCGATCCAGCAGCGAACCCACTACGATCGGTTGGTTTCGCTCGAGGCGGACCCGAACCGATTCCGCCAGTACGTTCTGAGCCAGGGGCTTGCCGCGGAAAACCGCGAGCGGATTCGTCTGGCGGAGGTTCTGGAGAGGACGCGCATGCAGTTGGAGGAGCTATTGGCCGTCGGCACCGTACAGAAGTCTCAGGTCACTCTGTTGGAGAACCGCGAGAAGGAGTGTGTTCGCAAGATCGAAGAGTACGATGCGAAATTCGTGCGGGAACAACTCGCGTTTGCAAAGGATCTTGCCGACGATGCGGACAGACGCGTCAAAGGGCTCGCGAAGCTCTGCGAGGACGAGGCGAAGGAGCTCCAGCGTGCCAATGCAGAGGATTCCCTATATGAGATAGCCAAGCGTCAATACCAGATGGCCAACGACCTGTACAATAGCGTGCTGGCCAAGATGAACAGCATCGACGTCAACCGGCAATTGGACGCTGTGAGCATTCATATCCTCGAGAAGGCGGTGGCGGGGGTCGAAGCGCCCTCCCAGACGGCCAGGGTCATGGGCGTCGGCCTTGTGCTGGGTCTGATGCTGGGCGGTGGGCTGGCCTTCCTGCGGGACTGGAGAGATCCGCGAGTCCGCTCGGCTGACGAGATCACCGCCATTCTGGGCGTTCCCATTCTGGGCGCGGTGCCGACGATTCCACGACGCGGGCTCATTCGGCGAGGCCCCCGCTCGCGTCTCGCTTCGCATACGCGCGAGTTCGAGGCCTATCGGTCGATCCGGACCGCCCTGTTCTTCGGTGCGGTCCGCGAGGAAGCCAAGACGCTCCTGGTCACTTCCCCCGGCCCGCTGGAGGGCAAGACGACGCTCGTGAGCAACCTGGGCATCGCCATGGCCCGCGCGGGGCAGAAGACCCTCATTGTCGACGCCGACCTGCGAAAACCCACGCAGCATCGGGTGTTCGCCAAGAAGGGACACACCAAGGGTCTGGTGGACGTCCTGACCGGGACCGCGACACTGGACGAGGCCATCCGTCCCACGGAGGTCCCTGGGCTGGACGTCCTGGAGTGCGGCACGATCGTCGCGAATCCATCGGAGTTGCTGGGCAGCGACCTGTTCTGGGCCGTGTTCGAGCAGCTCAAGGGCCGGTACGATCGTGTTCTCGTCGACTCGCCGCCCGTCGGGGTCGTTGCCGACGCCCAGATTCTCGCCGCTCGCTGCGGCTTGACCCTGTTGGTCCTCAGGGCCCAGAAGTCGTCGCGTCTGATTACCCAGCGTGCCCGCGACGCACTCCTGACCGTCAGCGCCAGGGTCGTCGGGGCCGTGGTGAACGATGTCCGCAAGGGGGACAGTCGATACAGCCACTATGGCTACGGCGCCTACAACTACTACCATCATAACGGTCATGACGGAGACGGCCGAAGGGCCGCTCGCAAGGAACTGCCGTCCGCGGCGGGGCCCCAGGCCGACGACGGACCGCCGGTGGACAAGCAGCAATAGGCTGTCAGGGCCGACTTGGTAGTGCGGCGGCGGGATCTCTGAGAGACACGTCCGCCTGCGGTGGAGGAAACGGAGGGGACATATGCTAACCTATATCTGCGTCTTCTTCGGCTCGGCGTATTTGGCCGTGTTCACTACGCCTTTGGTGATCCGGCTCGCCAAGAGGATTGGCGCTGTGGACTTCCCGGGCATCCGGAGCGTCCATACTCATCCCATCCCGCGGATCGGCGGCGTGGCGATCTACGTCTCCTCCGTGTGCCTGATCGTCTCTCTGCTGTTCCTGAACAACAACATCGGCGAGCGGTTCCGGGAAGTCCAGCTTCAGGTGCTCACCCTGCTGGGCGCCGCCACCGGCGTGTTCCTGATCGGATTGATCGACGATCTGCGGGGCATGCCCGCTCGGTACAAGTTCCTCGTGGAACTGCTCGGCGCCGCGGCCTTGTGCCTGGTCGGCGTGCGGATCGGCAATGTGGGAATCGGGGGCCACGTCATCCATCTGGGGTGGCTGGGCTGCCCGCTCACGCTCTTGTGGATTGTCGGGGTGACGAATGCCGTGAACATGAGCGATGGTCTGGACGGGCTGGCCACCGGCATCGCGGCGATTGCCTGTGCCGTGATCGCCGTCTTCGCGATTCACAGCAGCGTGATTCACACGGGCGTGGCACAGGCCAACGACGTCATGATGGCGCTCTTCGCGTTGGCGCTGCTGGGCGGTCTGTGCGGCTTCTTGTTCTTCAACTTCAACCCGGCCAAGATATTCATGGGCGATTGCGGCAGCCTGTTCATCGGGTTCACGATTGCCGCGGCCAGTGTGATGTGCGTCTCGAAGTCGGCGGCGCTGGTCGGCTTGGCCCTGCCGGCCCTGACGTTGGGGATCCCGATCTTCGACACGCTGTTCTCCATGCTCCGGCGGTTCCTGGAACGCCGCTCGCTCTTCGCCCCCGATCGCAGCCATTTCCACCATCGGCTCGTCGCCATGGGCCTGACCCATCGCCACGCGGTGTACGCGATCTACGGCGTGACCCTGCTGGCCGCGGGTTTCGGCTTGTGGATGATGACCAGCGACAGCCTGACGTCGTTGGTAGTCTTCGGTGCGACGCTGCTGATGATCGTCCTGCTGTTCCGCGTCGTCGGCGTGGTCCGGCTGCACGAGACCGTCAATCGCCTCAAGGAGAAATACAGCTTCAGTTGCCAGCAGCGGAACGACAGGCGAACGTTCGAGACCCTGCAGTTGCAGTTCCGCCAGGCCCGCGATTCGGACCAATGGCGGGCGGCTGTCTGCGAGGCCGCGAAGAAGATGGATTTCGCTTGGATCGCCCTCAAGACGACCCATCAGGACGGCCGTGTCGACGAGGAACTCTGGCGTTCGCCCGAGGTCAAGCCGGACTTGACGCGGATCGTCACGATGACGATCCCGCTGAGCGCGGGTAACGGCAGCGGCCACGAGCCGGGCCTTTCCCGCCAGCTCGAAGTGGCCATCTGTGTGAACGGCTCCCTGGAAGCCGCCGGCCGCCGAGCCACCCTCTTCGGCCGGTTGATCGACGAGAACCACCTCCAACCGGCAATCGGGCAGTCCGACCGCCGGCTAAACAGTGAGCCATAAGAAACTATCTCAAAACGGGGCTCCGCCATGTCATTGCGGGTCGGTAAGCCGCTGCGCGTCGGGCCCCGCAATGACATTCACCGTTTGAATCATGACATCCAAGAAGAAAGCGGCCGCCAACCGGGCCAATTCCCTGCAATCCACCGGTCCGCGGACGCAAACTGGCAAGGTCGAGGTTTCGCAAAACGCGACCAAGCACGGCCTGCGGGGACGGTTCCACTTGGTTGCAGGGGAAGACTGTGCGGAGTTCGAGGAGTTCAACCGCAGTCTTCACAACCAACTCGCCCCGTGTGGTGCTCCGTTCCAAACCAACCCCATCGGAGGCCGAGCCTGTTGAAGTCTCTCTGAGAGATGCTGTCAGAAAGCAGTTGCAGAATTCCGATGTGATTGGCAAGTTCCATCGCTACGAGGCGCAAATCGAGCGAGGCCTGTTCACGGCCCTCCACGAGCTGCAACGTCTCCAAACCGCCCGCCAGGGCGGGACCGTCCCCGCACCTGTGGCGCTAGATATCACGGCGCACTTGGACCAGAGCCCATAGCGATCCAAGATAGCACAGTAGAAACTGCCAAACAAAGCCAATTTGTGTGGGTGCCCGAGACTGGTCGCGGCCAGCATATGAAATCGCTATCTGGCCCGTTTGCTCTCGGCGAGGTTGTTTCTCTTGCAGGCGTGGGAAGGGGGTGCCCATCGCTCTGATCAGTCTCACACAGTACACATGATTACGCAGATAGGCCGGAGTGCGAGATGATTATGAAGAGGTTTGCTCTCATCGGTGCGGCAGGGTATATTGCTCCGCGACATATGAAAGCCATAAAGGACACGGGAAATGACCTCGTTGCCGCATTGGATAGAAGCGATTCCGTGGGGATCATTGATTCCTATTTCCCGGCAGCCCGGTTCTTCACAGAATTCGAGAGATTCGATCGGCACCTGGAAAAACAAAGGCGAGAAGACGGCCATAAGGTTGACTACGTCTCCATCTGCTCGCCGAACTACCTGCACGACGCCCATATCCGTTTCGCTCTACGGATTGGCGCCAACGCGATCTGCGAGAAGCCCGTTGTTCTCAACCCGTGGAATATCGAGGCGCTCCAGGAGGTCGAGAAGGAGCAGGGCAAGAAGACGTACGTCATTCTCCAGTTGCGGCTGCATCCTTCGATCATCGCCCTGAAGCAGAGGGTTGACGCCGAGCCCGTGGACCGCAAGTATGATATTGATCTGACCTATATTACCGCGCGGGGTCGATGGTACCTAGTGTCGTGGAAAGGCGATGTGGAGAAGTCCGGCGGGATCGCCACGAATATCGGCATTCATTTCTTCGATATGCTCGACTGGATCTTCGGCCCGGTCCAATACAACATCGTCCACATGGAACAGCCGACGAAGGCGGCCGGATTCCTGGAGTTGAAAAGAGCTCGTGTGCGATGGTTCCTCTCCATCGACAGGGGCGACCTGCCCCAGCCTCCGGAGAACGGCCTGCCCGCCACCATGCGTTCGATCAGACTCAATGGCGAGGAATTCGAGTTCACCGAAGGCTTTACCGACCTGCACACCCGGAGCTATGAGGAGATCCTGGCAGACAATGGGTTCAGTCTCCAGGATGCCAAGGCGGCTGTGGATATCGCCGCCAACATCCGGCGCAGCAGACCCATAGGGCTGCAGGGTGAGTATCACCCCATGCTCGAGAGAACTCGATAGGAAACGAGGCGGCATGACGCAAACAGCCTACTTCGCTCACGAGTCAGCCTATATCGACCAGCCCTGCGAAATCGGGGCGGGTACCAAGATATGGCATTTTTGCCACATCATGAAGGGAGCCAAGATCGGCGAGGGATGTATCCTGGGCCAGAACGTCTGTATCGCGGGCGGCGTTGTGATTGGCAACGACGTCAAGATTCAGAACAATGTCTCCATCTACACGGGGACCATCATCGAGGACGACGTTTTCCTCGGACCCAGTTGCGTTCTCACGAATGTAACGAACCCCCGCTCCCAGATTGTCCGGCACGATCTCTATGAGAAGACCCTCCTGGGTCGCGGGGCAACCGTCGGAGCCAATGCCACGATTGTCTGCGGCGTCACCCTCGGGCGATATTGCTTCGTGGCTGCGGGGGCCGTGGTGACGAAAGACGTGCCCGATTATACCCTGATGGTTGGTGTCCCGGCCAGGCGAGTCGGTTGGATGAGCCGCCATGGTATACCCCTCAACCATCCGGATGCAGATGGTGTCATGGTCTGTCCGGAGAGCGGATTTCGTTATCGAGAAGTCGAACCCGGAGTCCTTCGGTGCCTGGACCTGGACGAGGCAACGTCACTGCCGGAAAGCATGCGCTGCGGGACGAAGGCATACAGGCAATACAGAAAAAGTACACTGTGACAACGGTACCTGTGGACTTCTCCTCCAACGTTCGCTGCAGCAGGCCCGTTAGCCTGCAGGACGGCTTTTATCCTAGGCTGATAACACCAGACAAGGGATAGCGCTCTCTCAGTCTCAGTAGTTTACCAGATGGCTCAATCCAGAACAGTCAAAGTGCTCGCCCTTTCAACAGGACAGGGATTGACAGCGTTCGTCAGCTTGGCGGCGGCGGCTGTTCTCACACGCGTCCTCTCCGTGCGGGATTATGCCACCTATCGCCAGACGCTTCTGGCCTATTCTTTCGCCGCACCACTGCTTACTCTCGGTCTGCCTACAGCTCTGTATTACTTCCTGCCGGGGGAGGAGAAGCGACGCCGGGGCGTGCTCTTTGACAATCTGGCTGCTTTGACCCTCATGGGGTTTGTCTTTGGGGCGTTTCTTCTACTGGGCGGCAATCGTCTTCTCGCGTGGCGGTTCAAGAATCCTGCCCTGATCGCACCCCTGCGATGGATGGCGGTCTATGCCATCTTCACGCTTCCGGCTGGCGCGATCGGCGCCTGCCTGACAGTCCAGAATCGCGTCACACAGTTGAGCATTTTTAACGTGATCAGCCGCGCAATGACCCTGGGGACCATCATCATTGCAGCCCTTCTCTGGCCGGACCCACTCGTGGCGATCAAGACAAACGTGATTTGCGCCGGCCTGGTCCTTGTATTTGCCCTCTGGATGATGGTCCTCGCCGTTCCACGTGACCAGGCCACCGTGAGTGTGCACGGCATGTTCGCTATGGCCAAATACGCCATCCCCCTGGGGCTGGCTTCCATGCTAGGCACGCTGACACTGCAGTTGGGCCAAGTGATTGTGTCCTTTATGGGCAGTCCTGAGGAGTTTGCCGTCTATGCGAACGGTGCGATCGAAATCCCTCTGATTGGGATCATCACGGGCTCAATTGCTGCGGTCATCCTCGTAGACATGCGTAAAGCAGCTGCCGAGGGAAATCCCCACGAAGCGCTCAGGCTGTTTCGTACAGCGGCCTCCAAATCCGCCGCGATATTGCTGCCAGCGATGTCCTTTCTCTGGTTTTTTGCCTCAGATTGTATCATGCTACTCTACTCCGAGAAGTACGCAGGCAGTGTTACGCCATTTCGCCTGTATCTCTTGATCATGCCTGCCCGGATTGTCTTCTTTGGCTCCGCTCTTATGGCTCTTGGCTGGACACGGCTTGTGTTGGTGCGCAGTGTGGGCGACTTGGCGCTGAATGTTGTTCTGAGCATTATCCTTGTTCGTATGGTCGGAATGATGGGAGCTGCCATTGCGACGGTCCTCATGATCTACTTGTGGTCTGCGCCCTTCAATCTATGGTATGTCTCGAAAGGCTTTCGCTGTCGATTCTTGGAACCCATTCCTTGGGTTGCTGTTGGTCGCTCTCTGGTTGCCTCGCTGGCAGCGGCGTTTGTTGCGGCTGCTGTCACGCCGGCCGGCTCGCTACGCCCAGCACTAAGGCTGATCGGAGGGGGGGCTGTCTTCCTAACTCTGTACTTGGCAGCCTGTTACCTGTTGAGAACTGAACTGCGGTACACATTGTCTGCCTGCGGCGGGAGGCTCCTGGCGTGGGTTCGGTAGGATGGAAGCTCCATCGGCCGTGGCGAAAGGTTCTTGGCTTGCTCGGGTGTCCGACGGCGCCAGTGCCTTTCGGCCTCTGGCTCATGAACACCTTCTGTCAGAGAGTGCTCGGGATTAACAAGGAACACCGCTTCATGATTCACTTCACGAGCCGGGTGGTGGGTCGAGTCACAATAGGCCGGAACGTGTGGCTGTCGTTTGCCATCAGCGGCGGCTGTTATATTCAGGGGCTCAATGGGATCGAGATCGGGGACGACAACGATTTTTGCCCCTGGTGTGAAGATCATCTCGGCGAACCACTCCCGCGGTGACCTGTCGAAGTGGGATCCTGCCACACCGATCCGGATTGGCAAACGTTGTTGGATCGGGGCAAATGCCGTCATCCTGCCAGGCGTGCAATTGGGCGATGATGTTGTCGTCGGTGCCGCTGCCGTAGTCACCAAGAGTTTTCCCGCCGAATGCACCATTGTTGGTGTTCCGGCAGAGTGCCGATCCGGCCGCGCCGGCACGGGTGAATGAGTTACGGAATATGCGACACAAAGACTCTGAGACGCTAGTGTTCTTCAGCACGGTTGATCATACCCATAATTCCCCGAAAGTAATCAACTTCGCTAATTGGCTGGCACGCCGAGGTCATCGAGTTGTGTTTCTCGGTTTCCCCTTTCCGAGATGGGATGTGGATAGTGGCATCAAGACAGTGCCGCTGACTGAACTGCATGCTCCGAAGATCCTGCGGTATGCGGCCTACCTTGTTCAGTTGCTTAGAGTGGTGATTCGGTCCAGAGGAAGCTGCCTGATTGCCGTGAACGAGCCAGGGGCTGTTGTGGGGGCATGGGTGGCGGTGCTCTTGCGAATCCCTGTAGCCGTCCTTGCCCAGGAGCACAACTACATGGACGGGATATCTGTGAAGAGCCGGATTCTGGCATGGCACTTCAGGCGAGCCAGCGTTGTGTATGACATATCAACCGAGGCCTCCCAGTGGCGACGCTGTGTCATGAAATTGAGGGGGAGTTGTGGCACATTTCGCAATCTGCCGCCGCTCAGGCATAACGGTGAGGTACTCCGTGCGACAGACTTCCAGAATCGCCCGCTTTCACTCGTGTTCACTGGGCATATTGCCGATAGCATGTGTCTAAAGGAGTGTATCAACGCCATTGGTCGGGTAACTAGGCCAGTGGTTCTGAATCTCTATGGCTTTGGCAATGATGGCTATCTCAGAGAGGCTCTCGCTGAGGCTAGACGGTTGGGAGTTGGCAGTCAGATACATGTGCATGGAGTGATTGCTAGAAGGAAGATCTGCGAGGTGCAGTCCCATGCCGATGTTGGCATCGTGTTGTGCCGTGTTCGGGAGAATGTGAGCTACGGCTCTCCGTATTGTTGTCCGAATAAACTCTTTGAATATACGGCAGCGGGGCTTGCCATACTCGCCTCGAATCAACCTTCGATCGTTTCTTGGGTGGAGGGGCGGCATGTAGGGGTGTGTGTGGACCCGACAGACCCGGATGCGATCGCGGAGGGGCTTCAGACCCTGACGGACCCGGACCGCCTTGCTGAAATGCGGAGGAATGCGAGAAAGGCACACTTGGAGGAGTGGAACCTTGAGGCCGAGGCTGAGAAGGCATGGGCTGTCATGCGGGATGCCCTTCGTCCTCGCTGAAGAACGTGACTGCTAGATGCTGCTGGTGCGACAGCGTATCATATGACCCATCACCGAAGACAATCTCTGGCGTTTACTGGGCAATGAGTCCTCCGTTCGGTGCCGAACAGAATGGTGGGAGCAGAGATGCAGGCCGATCAGACCTCGCTTCTTGGCGACCATGCATTGATTCGCGTGCCTATCTTGGCGCATTCGGTACGGACGTGGTGATCCAGTGCTTCGGCGTCGTGCAGGGTATTCTCATCGCACGACTGCTGGGGCCTGTGGGTCGGGGCGAATACGCGGCAGTCGTTCTTTGGCCGAGCGTGTTTGCCGCCATCGGCATTCTTGGAACCAACATTGCTTTGGCAAGGGCGGCGGCAAAGACTGACCAAGGCAGCGCCATTACCCGGACGGCTATCTCTTTCGCCTTGATTACTTCTGCAGTCACCGGTGTGTTGTGCTACTTCTGTCTGCCGTACCTGCTGCTGGGGATGGAGCGGCATCTCCTGAGCCTGTCAAAGGTGTTCGTACCCTTTGTCGCACTGAACCACCTCGCCTTGAACCTTCTCGCCATCGATCAGGGAACGGGCAACTTCCGGCGCTTCAACCTGACGCGGCTGGCATTGTATCCCGTCTACGTCGCGTTTCTCGTAGTCATGCTGGTCCGCGACATTAGGCAGGTCAAATGGGCGGTTATTGGCCTGCTCTCGGCGAATCTGGCGGTTGTTCTTGTAAGACTACTCTGGGCAGCCAGAGACCTGATACCATGGCGGGGGCTACATTGCTCCGCCGAGATGGTTCGTGACAGCATCCGTTTTGGCCTGGTCGGGGCGATCCTACCATTGTATCTACAAGCTGACAAAGCGGTTCTTCTATGGCTCCTTGGGACGAAAGACCTCGGCCTGTACATGGTGGCGCTGTCCGCCAGTGCGGCCATGGGGTCTGTCACCAGCGCGGCTGGGATAGTCTCTTTCACTGTGGCAACGCAGGCCGGACAGGGGCAAGGCTTTGAGACACTCGCCAGAACATTTCGGATCTCGGCTCTGCTGTGGTTGGTTGGAGGCGGCATTCTGGCTATTGCGATGCCCCTGTTGTTGCCGCTGGTTTACGGCGAGGAATTTGCCCCCGCCGTCAATCCTGCGAGACTGCTTATCATCGGGTCTGCGTTCGCCGGACTCGCCGACCTGCTGGATCAGACTCTGAGGGGACAAGGAAGAGCCGTCATCAGCTTAGAAGGCCGCGTTGCAGGATTAGCGGTTGTTGTCGCACTAGGGTATATCCTGTCTCGCGAATGGGGTATCATCGGTATGTGCTTGGCGTTTGTCGCTGGGCGGCTGGTCTGTCTCTCCGTATTTGTCTATTGCGCGATCCGTCACTATGGCCGAAGCATAGGTGTCATCCGTGCGTTTGTCATAAACTGGAGCGATGTTGGCGAAGTGCTCTCTCATATCGGTATCGGCTGGGGAGCGTCTGAATGATAGCCAAGGCTCTATTCTTTCTTCTCGTGGTTTTGTCCGTGGCGTTCTTGCTCAGCAGCCTGCGCAGGAGAGAGGGCGTTTTCGAATTCCCGACTCTTTTTGCTGGGGCGTTCCTCTTTTCGATTGTTCCGCAATTGATCAATCACGTGTTTTACCCGGGGCGTTTGCCTGCGAAGGTCTACGAGGACCATGGTGTGGAATATGGCCTCATCATGTGTATCCTCTGTCTGGTGGCCGGAATCGCCAGCTATCGAGGTACGCCGAGAGTGCGCCGGGAGACGACGCTTTGGCGGATTGACGTGGACAGGCTCTTCCGGGCGGGAGTAGCCCTCTACCTGGTCGGCACTTTTGGAGCATTGAAACTGGCAGCGCTGAGCGGTGGACTAAGAGAGCAGTTCACAGAGGGTGGTCATTATGCGCTTGAATGGTCCGGTGCCCCCGTGATTTGGTCCTATGTGTCGAAACTCTTGCCGTTCGGACTGCTTCTTTGCCTGAATAGTGTACTCATCCGAGGCAGTCTCTGGAAATGGACTGTAGTTGTCCTAATGACGCTTTATCCGCTGGCAGTTATCGTCTTTCTCGGGCGGCGCGCGATGGTATTCCGCCTGGCGTTGATAGTCTTCATCAGTGTGTGGTTCCAGCGGCGCTGGACGCCGCCACGGTGGCTCTGTCTGACCGGAATGGCGTTAGGTGGAATGTGCATCATCCTGGCACCCTCCTATCGTACTTACGCCAACCAAACGGGGGACATTAGGGGGGCACTCCGCCAGGCTGATATGCAATCTGCGGTCGAGAAATATGCAATGGGAGAACGAGGTGAGGGGATAGAGAATTTAATCATCGGGATTCCGGCGCGGCTGTCGTACCTCTCATTCTCGTGGGGCTCGGGGTTTTGGAACGGGATGATTGCGTATTGGGTGCCGGGACAGATTGTCGGATACAGACTCAAGCAGGGGCTGATGCTCAGAATCGGTGCAGGGGATGATGAGGTCTTCTGGAAATACTGCGGCCTGGGATTTGCGCCCGGTGGTGCGTTCTCGACCGGTCCGTACTCGGCATTCCGCGAGTTTGGGTTCTTCGGTTGCCTTCTCTTCTTCATGATGGGCCGTTTCTATCGGTGGCTGTGGCACCTTGCCGCCAAACGCCGGAGTCTCGGCGCCCAGGTATTCTATGTGTCGTTTGCACTGGCCGTCCCAATGGCCGTGGTCACGAGTGTGCTACTTGCCTTCGACCTGCTCCTGCTTTCTGTCGTTGCGGTGGTCCCTGCGTTGTGGCTCATCCGCGAGAGGCAGCCAACTCTTGTACCTTGTCCTCCTGTATCGGATCCCTACATGCGTTGGCCCCAGAGTCTCCGACGTTGCACCCGGCCGAGCCCATTTCACTGATGTCTGCTCGATTCACAGTTATCCAACTAGGTGCAAGGATGCGGTATGCCGTGCCTCGCATCTTCCACAATGCGGGTCTTCTGGAGCGATTCTACACCGACATCGTAGCCGCGCACGGTTGGCGGCAGATTGCCGGCGCAATCCCGGAAGCTCTCCAGCCGGCTTCGCTTCGAAGGCTTTTCTCTCGGGGGATGGAGATCGCCGATTTGCCCCGCGAGCGAGTGAAGACATTCCCTCTACTTGGGCTGACGTATGCGTTTCGACTCATGAAAGGCCCGAATGCTGATACGCGGACACGCATCCACCTTGATGTTCAAGATACATTCAGTAGGAAAATCCTCAAGTGCGGTTTGGGTGAGGCGACACATTTATATTGCTTCGACACGGCCTCCCTCGGAATCATGCGAGCCGTGGCAGGTAATGGGATGCGTATTGTCATGGAGCAGACCATCGCTCCACGCCCTGTGCTATCGCAACTGCTGCAACGCGAGCGCGAGAAGTACCCAGGCTGGGAGGATTCTGACACCGTTGGTTCGATGGACGGTGAGATCCAGGCCAGGTACCGAGAAGCGTGGGCACTCGCGGATACCATTGTAGGCGGCTCGGAGTTCGTTCGGGACGGAATCGCTCGCAGCGGAGGCCCCGCGTCGAAGTGTGTCGTCGTACCCTATGGTGTGGACTTCGGCAGCGCCGACATGGGCGGCGCAGTTTGGCGGCGCGGCGTCGTCGAGCGGCGATACGCCCGGCGTCGCGCGGGCGAGCCGCTCCACGTCTTGACCGTGGGCAGTGTCGGTCTGAGGAAAGGGGCGCCCTACGTGTTGGAGGCAGCCAGGGCTCTTGGCAATCGGGCACAGTCTCGCATGGTGGGCGGAATTGAGGTCTCCAGGCAAGCGGCTCACCGTCTGGGTGAGCATGTACAACTTGTCGGTTTGGTCCCGAGAAACGAGGTTCGGGCGCACTACCTTTGGGCTGATGTCTTTCTGTTTCCATCCGTCTGCGAGGGTTCGGCAACAGTCGTCTACGAGGCGCTGGCCTACGGTCTGCCGGTGATCTGTACCCCGAATACAGGCAGTGTTGTGAAGGATGGAGTGGATGGCTTCATTGTAGAGCCCTCCTCCGGCGAGGCGGTCATTGCGGCACTGGAGAAAGTCATTGTCAGTCCCGAACGGTGGCTGACGATGTCTCAGAACGCATTCACGACGTCAGATCAGATGGATGTGAAGCACTACGGAGAACGCCTCCTGAGAGCACTTGGGTGCGGAGACGTGCGATGATGAGGCTGGCCGTGCTTTTTCGTCGCATTGGTCCATACCACAAGGTAAGGTTGGAGGCTGCCGGAAGACTGGGTGACCTCTGGTGCATTGAGGGGACTGGGGCAGACCGGACCTACGCCTGGAATGCAGTCGCGACAGGAAGGCAGTTTCAGCGATTGACATTGTTCCCGACCGCAGATTCCGACCGGATGCCTAGGCGGGAAGTGCACCGGGCTGCTGCAATCGCCCTGGACGAGAGTCGGCCGACTGTGGTTGCCGTTCCCGGGTGGCAAGACCCGTTGGCCTTGGCTGCTGTGGCTTGGGCTGTGCGTTCTGGCTGTCCCATTATCCTGATGTCTGATAGCAGCGAATCGGACTACAAGCGAGTGTGGTGGAAGGAGTACATTAAGCACCGCATCGTGGGGTGCTGCAGTGCGGCTCTTGTTGCTGCTCAACCTCAAGCTGCCTACGTTGCAAAGCTGGGTATGCCAAGCGAGAGGGTGTTCTTCGGTTATGACGTGGTGGACAACGACTATTTTGCCGCAGGGGCTGACAGCACGCGTGGGGATGCTATCGTGCTCAGGCGCAGTCTGAGTCTCGAAAGGTCTTTTGTCCTGAGTGTTGCCCGGTTCATCCCTGAGAAGAACTTGCTTTCAGCCGTGAGAGCGTACTCCTCATATGTGGAACAGGTAGGCGAGGCAGCTTGGGATTGGGTTCTATGTGGCGACGGACCCCTCAAGCAGGAGATAGTGTACCTCTGTCGCCAATTGGGCGTTGAGAGTCGTGTCAGAATGCCTGGATTCATTCAGTACGACGAGTTGCCCACGTATTATGGCTTGGCGGAGTTGTTCTGGCAGCCCAGTGTGAAGGACTGCTTTCCTCTGGCGGTTAATGAGGCGATGGCTGCGGGATTACCAGTAGCAATCTCGCGCCGATGTGGAAATGCTTCGACATTTATCACGGAAGGCTACAACGGATGGACGTTTGACCCTCTATCAGAGAGAGAGATGACTGGTGTACTGCTCAGTGCCCACGGACTTCCCGGTCCGCAACGGAAGGTGATGGGCCGGCGGAGTCGAGAGATTATAGCTGATTGGGGGCCGCGGAGGTTTGCACAAGGGCTTGAGGCTGCAGTTCGCAAAGCAATGGAAGTCGGCCCACCTCGGGTCACAATGGTAGATCGCATGTTGCTTGGAAACATGGCCAGATGCTGACATATACACGAGACAGCAAGATTGTATTCAATAGCAGCCGTTGCTGCCAGTGTGGCGTATGTGTGTCTGCTTGTCCCTATGGCGCTATCGCGCCTCATACCGGGCGGCGCCAGTACGAGCTTGTGATTGATCCAGGCAAGTGTACCGAATGTCAGCTCTGTATCAGAGTCTGCCCGGCACATGCTTTGTCTGAGGCTCGCATTGCGGAAGATACCTTGCCCAGAGCTCTTGGATTTCATCTGGCCGCAGCCCGGGACATGCAGGTCCGCCGCTTTGCCTCCAGCGGTGGTGTGGCACGTGTACTGCTGTGCAATGGCATCCGTGAGCGAGAGCTTTCTGCGGTCTATACACTGCTCTTCACTAATGTGACTGTCGATGGTGCATCAAATCTGGTCTCTGTTGGGGGAGAGGCAATGGGTACATGGGTGCAGTCCCCAATGGATGGCTTCAAGATTCCCACGTCGCTCTATCGGCCCGTCCTTTGGGGCGCAGGCCTTCGTGAGGGACTGCCACGCGCAGGCCGGGTACTCCTTGTGGGGCTACCGTGTCAACTCAGAGGTGCGAAGGCGCTGCTTGAGTCTCTTCGTCTCGATGTTGAGCCATTATATGTGTCGCTCTTCTGTCGAAAGACGAAGGAGTTTGGCTATAGTCGATATATACTGCAGATGGCCCGTTGCGAGGATACACCGACCTACCACGTGCTATATCGCGGTGACGGATGGCCCGGCCGCTTCCGAGTTCTCTCAGCAGGCAGGACCTGCGACGTAGGCCCCTTCTTATATCATGCTCAGTGCTGGAATGTGCCCGGCTGCCGATATTGTGCCGACTGTATTGGGAGCGGCATCGCTGATCTGACCCTCGGAGATCCGTGGGGGATCATTAGTGAGTCAAATGAGCCAGCGGGCATGACACTCGTGTATGTGTGGACAAGAAAAGGCAGGGAGTTGCTGGACTGGTGTCAAAAGCATCTTGATATGCGGCCATTGACCGTGGGACAGGTAGAGCATCATTTCGACATCCGCGCGACGCGTGCCAAAGAGGCACTAGTGAATCGCCGCCTACGTTCGCGTACCCTGCACCCCCCATTGCCGTTCGAATGGAGACAACTCAAGTCTCGGATAGCTGAGCATCTCTTGACATTCCATCCTCACAGCCGGGTCATGAAGGCTCTTCTACGGAGCCGGACCATTCTGAAAGACCGTACTATATGAAGAACTGTGGCATTATAACTATGCATCGTCCATTAAACGTCGGGTCGGCACTTCAGGCGTACGCTTTGCAGAGGAGCATCGAGAAATTAGGGGCACAAAGCAAGATCATAGACTACGTGTACCCCAACGCCTTTCATCGGCAGGCGTCGTTGAAGTCGCGGACGGTGCATTTCGTGAATGGACGATTGAAGCGACTGCTTGGTCAGGGCAAATTCGAGCTGTTTGAACAGCGGTTCGATGCGTTTCTCCATGACATGCTGCATTTGACATCCCTCTACCCTACTCCTGAAGCACTGCAGAGTAATCCGCCGGATTTCGATGTCTATGTCGCTGGTAGCGACCAAGTCTGGCGAGCAAGCTATACGCAGGGAGATCCATCCTTCTTCTGTGCTTTTGCGCCCGTGGGGGCACGGCTCATATCTTACGCCTCCAGCTTCGGTGTCGCGCGAGTTGAGGAGAAGTATCACGCCGCCTACAGAGAGTACCTACGGAGATTTGCATATGTCAGCGTCCGAGAACGGGAGGCAGTTGACCTAGTTCGAGCAATAGCAGGACGCGAGGCGACGCTGGTACTGGATCCGACCTTGCTCCTCGGAGGGAAGGAATGGGAGGATCTCATGCCCGAGATCGACCTCGGAGATCCTTATGTTCTGTGCTACGGGAATTCATATTCAGATGAATATGTCATGAACTTGGCGCTACATGCGCGGAAGGTTCTTGGGCTGCGCGTGGTCTGGGTATTCGGGCGGCCTTGGCATCGGTTCAGACGGCGGATTGATCACGTTTTTGACATAGGGCCGCTTGAGTTTCTCACCTGGGTCAAGCACGCCTCATTGGTTCTCACTCAATCGCTTCACGGGACGATCTTCGCACTGAATTTCCGGCGTCCGTTCTACTCAATCCACCAAACGGCGAAGACAGCGAACACTCGACAGATGAGTCTGCTGCGGCGTCTGAACTGTGAAGATCGAGGGCTTGAGGTCGGGCAACCTTTCCCCGAGGGAGATCCGTTCTCCGTCGACCATGATGACATACATGGTCACCTGAATGCCTTGCGGGAGGAGTCAATCGATTATTTGAAGACCTCGCTGGATCTATAGGTACATGGGAAACAGGACTATACGGTGAAATTGGCCCACATCTTGCCTTGGATTTCGCGCAGAGCGGGGGGGCTGTATCACAGCGTTTCTGGTTTGGCGCGAGCAGAGGCCACCGCAGATGGAATGCAGCTTGAGGTGTTTGGCTCGCGCGATGAATTCACGGACGAGGACGTCCGCCAATGGCGGCCTCTCACCGTTCATACGGCACGGGTTGTCGGTCCTAAGCGGTTATGTTTCACGCCGGGGTTACGGAAGATGGTGGAAGGATTTGCCCCGGATCTGATTCACAGCGCCGCCGTGTGGACCTGGCAGGCAGCGATGGTCAACCGGCTCCATGCCCGCAGAAAGGTTCCCTTTGTCCTTTCTACGCGTGGGTGTCTGGACGGGTGGGCTTTGGGTCGTTCGGTCTGGAAGAAGGCGATTGCGCTGCGGCTCTATCAGCAGAAGCATTTCGTTCAAGCGGCTTGCATCCACGCTCTGAATGAATCCGAGTTGATGTCGATTCGCAGGTTTGGTCTGAGGAACCCCGTCTGTGTGATTCCCAATGGAATTGAGATGCCCGAGGGAAACCTGCAATCGGCAATTTGCAGCCCGCAATTCGGGGGCCGCAAGGTGCTTCTCTACCTGGGGCGGATACACCCAAAGAAGGGACTCATCAATCTCATTCGTGCCTGGTCGGCGACTCGCGAGACGATGCCCCGCGAGTCCGGGGACTGGGTCCTGGTGATTGCAGGGTGGGATGAGGGCGGACACGAACGAGAGTTGCAGGAATTGACCCAGCAAGCTGGGGCCCAAGGTAGTGTTCTTTTCATCGGCCCCAAGTTCGGTGAAGAGAAGGCAGCCTTGTATCGATCCTGCGATGCCTTCATCCTGCCTTCGTTCAGCGAGGGCTTGCCGATGGCGGTGTTGGAGGCCTGGGCCCATGGTAAGCCCGTATTGATGACTCCCGAGTGCAATCTGCCCGAGGGGTTCGCCGCAGGGGCCGCCATTCGAATTGAGCAAGGAGAGGACGGGCACGGCATTGAAGTTGGATTGCAGGAACTGGTACAGGCTTCCACCAGCGAGCTTCAAGCCATGGGTGCAAAGGGCATCGTCGTGGTGACGAAGCGGTTCTCGTGGCCCAGGATCGCTCAGCAGATGAAATCGGTCTATGAATGGGTCCTCGGGGGCGGCACCGCCCCCTCGTGCGTGTGCGGCGCATAGCCCGCCCTCCTATGCGGTGCAGGCGTTCTACCGGTCAGGTCAGATTGCTGTGTCCTGGCTATGTCGAACTGATGAATAGGGCAAACGACACAGAGTGAACTTTCGCACTTTTTGATCGGGTAATGTGGATGTGGTATCAAGAGAAACATACCAACCGTCCGATGGGTGTTGTGAGAGACATCCGACAAGGAGGTTGGTATGGTTACGACATCTTCTGTATC